>ERZ506999.15-NODE-15-length-195569-cov-9.655523_pt1 | contig 195569 bp, 164 predicted proteins | sample MGYA00512881_ERZ506999 | MGnify/ENA metagenome assembly ERZ506999
GGAGGGAATGATCCGGCACAGAATATATAGAATCGCCGCTACGGTAGCTGCGGCGGAGCCAGCAAGCCCAATGCTTTTGAGCAGGTTTTCGCAGACGTTGATCTGATGGCAGATGGCGCAGTCCACGCCAGTACATTCATGGTCGGATTCCGCTGCGATATAGGCAACAGAGGACAGCATAACAAAGGCCAGCACTACGGCCAGCAAGCCCGTCATAAAACGAAATTTCTTTGTCATGGTCTGTCCTCCTTTCCAATCGTTATTTTCCCTTGCAGTCCGAACAAGTTCCATAGAGGATCGTGTCAGTCGTGTCCAATATAAACTGTTCGCTCTGCGCCAAATGCTTTGCGAGCAAAGCTGCGTTACCATCTGCCATGTGAAAGGTCTTGCCGCATTTGATACAGCTCATGTGCAGCGCACCTTTGCAGCTTTCGGCATCAAGGTATTGATAGTAGACCTCGCGCGTGCCGCTCTTGCTGCTCCGACGCACTTTTTCCTCTGTCTCTAACTGTGCAAGGTTTCGATATACGGCGCTCAGGCTGATTTTTTTATCTGCCAAAGCGTCCGCAATTTGCCGTGCGGACAACAGTTCGTCCGGGTGTTGGCTCAAATAGGTAAGCAGAACCTTTCGCTGCCGCGTGCTGTAGCTCTGCAAGTCACCACACCTCCAATTTGCATTTCATTCGCAAATATTATAATCCAAGAAAGCAAGAAAGTCAATATGCGAGCTGTTCGCAAATTGCAAGCTTTCAATGAACACAGCTACCGCGAAAATCAAAACCACTTTTACTGTTGCCCAATATGTTTGACTGCGTATTTTAGGACTACAATTTATGGATGTTGGAGTTGCCACTTGTCCAGATGCAGGAAATGCTCGGCAAGGCAGGATTTACCCTTTCCCATTCAAGCAAATTCGATATCATTGTAGAATATTTTGTCGAACGGGGAAACTACAATGTGTATGAAATCAACGAGGCATTGTTTGCTTTTGACCAGAGCCTGATCGGTGCATAAGGACAAGGAAATGTCGCTTTCCATGCGACCACTCCACAAAAGAAAATCGCTATACTATGGCTGTAAGGTACGAAACCGAGCAGCCATATGCGCGTGTAATGAGCCAAAGTTCGAGCTTGCACGAAACCTTGGCGAATACCGCGACAGCGAGCCCGCAAGGGCGAGATTTTGGGAGGACAAGCATATGAGAAAGAATTTAACAGAGATCGTTTTTATCTTAGACCGCAGCGGTTCCATGAGCGGACTGGAACGGGACATCATCGGCGGATTCAATTCTATGATTGAGCAGCAGAAAAAAGCAGAGGGCGAAGCACTGATCTCAACGGTGCTGTTTGACAACGTGAGCGAAGTTCTGCACTGCCTCTGTTGAGGCCATTGGCGTACAAAGCGGGCAATCATCAGCAAAATAATGAAAAAGGAGGACAGCCGGAATCAGGCTCTCATAGATTGAGGGCAGATTGTTCCGGCTTTTGTGCGCTTATGAAACAAACCTAACCAATCATTCAAATGATTCCGGCTAATATTATTGCTTTGTTAGGTATTGCAGTGCTGATTACATATTCTCCACAGAATGGGCTTATTCTGTTGCTGATGGCTTTTTGATTGGCCCGATGGGATTGCCGCTTGCGGCGATCTGGCTGTTGGGTAAGGTGCAGGATTTGAAATATACAATTCAGGACAGGGTGTATGGGTGATTTTTTTGAGAGAGAAAGCTTCTTTTCATAAAAAGCGACAAAAACGATAAATATCCATATAAAACAGGCTGGAAATAAATTTAATTAAAGATTTTGCAGAAAAACTGCAAAAATAAGCAATAAAATCTTTCAAAGGCAATTTTAATTCCTATAAAAGGGTGTGATTCAATGCCTTTGGAAGATGATGAAATATAGTTTAAGAATAGATAAGAAGCAGGACGATAGGGATAAATCCTAATGACCTGCTTCTTAGTTATTTGGAATGAACAGTAATGTATTTCTGGTTTTTGCTTTTGGGTTTGTCTGGAAACATCATTTCAAGTTTACCAGAGGATAATAAAGGCTTGAGGTAAGATTTGCTGAAGTGAGAACGACTGGAAACATCAATATATGTTTGCATTTCATCTCGACTTTTAGGCTCTGCACAAAATTCCAATAGCAAGTTTTGCTTGCTGATCACAGATGTATCATGTGCGGCATCATGTGCTGTATCATGTGTGGCATCATGTACGGAAGCACCGCACATGATATAATTTACATTTTTCAGGATGACTCTAAAATCTGTCGCTGTTGAGGAAAATTCAGGCTTATATGCCTCTGTATATCCAGGCAGTTTTTCGGTTTCGCTGATGACAATATTGTTTTACCTTTGCGGAAGCTGGGGGATATGGAGCGTCTGTAGTTCTACTTCCGGGGCCATACGGATGCGGTGGCTTATCTCAAGAAAACCAACGCGATTTGACACGAGCGGCTCGGAACAATCCGGGCCGCTTCTCATAAGATTACGGGCTGAACAGCTACTTTTTGGTATATGTATCTGCCAAACTCGCAATAAAGAATCTTGACTTTTTGCCTTGTAAATGTATAATATAAACGAGATTATCATAAACTAATTTATTATAAGGAGGGCGCACATATGAAATTCATAGGCAGAAAAAGCGAGTTGAGTAAGCTGAATGCGGAATATAATCGTGATAGCAGCTTTGTGGTAATCTATGGCCGTCGCCGGGTCGGAAAGACAACGCTGATTAAGGAGTTCTTGAAGAAAAAAAACGCTTTTTATTTTCTTGCCACAGAGGAAGTGGAAAGCCAAAGCATGAAGCGGCTGGCAGGTGTTGTGGCCCGTACAACGAAAAATACATTGCTGCAAAAAGCAGCATTTACAGATTGGCTGGATTTGTTTCAGGTGATTGCCGACTATAAGCCAGGCGAAAAGAAAGTGCTTGTCATTGACGAGTTCCCATACCTTGTAAAGACAAATTCAGCATTCCCCTCTATCCTGCAAAATGCCTGGGACGAAATTTTGAAAGACAACAATGTGATGCTGATCCTATCCGGTTCCTTGATCGGTATGATGCAGAAACACGCGCTGTCTTATGACAGCCCGTTGTATGGCCGCAGAACTGCGCAGATGCGCTTGGCACCACTGCCGTTTACGGATATATATGCTGTTCAGAAGATGCCCTTTGACCAGGCAGTAGAGCAGTATGCCGTAACAGGCGGCGTTCCGAAATATCTGGAGTTTTTTGAGGATGGACGGCCTCTGGAGGAGCAGCTCAAGGATACCGTTTTGTCCAAAAGCGGTTTCTTATATGAGGAACCTAATTTTCTGCTGAAAAGCGAGTCTGTGACAGCGGTGAACTACTTTTCAATCATTAAGGCGATTGCGGACGGTAATCATAAACTGGGCAAGATTGCTGGCGTGCTTGGACAGGAAACTTCCTCTTTGACGCCCTATCTGTCTACGCTTTCAGATTTGGGCTTTATAGAGAAGCGGACGCCGATCACAGAAAAAAATCCAGAAAAATCACGCAAGGGACTGTATTTCATTGCGGATAATTTCATTCGCTTCTGGTTCCGCTATATCTATCCCTATAAAGGTGAGCTGGAATTAGATAACATGCAAATCGTACTGGATGAGATGCACAAGGATTTCCGTGAGAAATTTGTTGCATTTGCTTATGAGGACATCTGCAAGACCATTTTTGCGGAACTGTGCAGAAACGGAGCGATTTCCTTTGTGCCATCCCGTATTGGTTCGTATTGGCTGAATGATTTTAATGGCGATACGGAAATTGATGTAATGTCCGTAGACCATCAGAACAAGCGGGTATTTGCCGGAGAGTGCAAGTATCATGCGAAACCGGTAGATGCGCCGGTGTACTTTGCATTAAAAGAAAAAGTTGATAATGCCACAGAAATTCACAAGGCTTTTCCAGGCTATGAGGTTATCTATGGCGTATTCAGTAAAAGCGGTTTTACGCAGCGTATGCTGGATATTGCAAAAGAAAACTCAGAGATACTTCTGGTCAACGAGGATCGTTTGGTATAATTACCCCTTTACTGCAGATGCTTCGGCAGACTTCTGGCCGCTGCTCCAATGCCGTGAACATGCATTAAATGCTGGCGTAGATTTGAACGGCTACCGTCCTGTCACCTTCGATGAACTTATAGAGAACAACTGCCAGTTCAAGACGGCACATGCGGGGAAATAAGAAAATAACATAAGCGAGTTTATCATAAATTAACTTATCATATTTGACAAGGCATCATGGAGAGGATAATCCTGAGCAATTTTTATTAAAACGGCAGCAAAAGCCGTTTACTGCCGCAAAATAATTGAATCATATGGAACACAGCCGATTGGTTTTCTTTTGAGAGCCAGTCGGCTTTTTCTATATCAAAATCAGAACGGAGGTAATGCAATATGACCAATGAAGAACTGAACACGGCCCTATATGAGAAGATGTTTGCCGAGCAGGAAAGCTATCGTGCATGGTTGCTTTCTCAGACACCGGAAGAGATTTTGAACCACACCTACGAATATACGGTGCGGGAAAATATTCTGATGTCGCTGGAGTACCATGATTTGCCGGATGGACAGGCACGGGCATTGCTGAAATCCCCCAGCCCGCTTGCAGATGTGTTTTCCGATTGGGAGAATAAAGAAACGGATTACATGGACAACATTTGGCAGACCGTTGAGGAACGGGCCAAAACGGAAGCACAGAAACATAAGAAGAAAGAACAACAAGAGCGATAAGGCACTGGCCGGTTGGAGTATCCAATCGGCCTTTTTACATAGCCGGACTGTGTTATGCAGTTAATTCTCAGCTATGGAAAGGAGGAGTTTTATGCCATATATTCCACCAGAGGTAGTGGCCAAGGAAATGGACTTGCTGACCTATCTTAAAAACTACGAACCGAGTGAACTGGTGCATTTCGGAGGAAGCACCTATTGCACCGGAACCCATGACAGTTTGAAAATTTCCAATGGCAAATGGTGTTGGTTTTCCCGTGGTATTGGCGGCAAAACGGCTTTGGACTATCTGAGCAAAGTCCGTGAGATACCATTCAACGAGGCTGTCGAAATGATTGTGGGACAAGTAGCAGTTCTTCCGCCGGTTTATACGCCAACTCCGAAGCGAGATGCGCCTAAAATGTTGTTACTTCTACCGGCAAGCCGCAGCACCTATCTTGTGGAAAAGTGTCTTTCTGGGAGAGGGATTGACCACGAGCTGATTCGGTTTTGTCTGGATACCGGTCGGCTCTATGAGAGCAGCGGCAGATACCACAATGTAGTTTTTGTCGGACATGACCGATATCTGGAAACTAAAATTAAGGTCTTGACTGCTGACCGAAAGGTGCTGTACTGAAAACGGCGGACTGTATCGGTGAAATCAGATGACGAGCGGCTATCAGCGGTCAAGGAGCAGATCACGGCGGTTTCCAGAGAGCTATCGGTATTAACTTGAATTTTGCATTTTAACACAAAAGAAGCTATAATACAGATAGAAAGTTAAATTGACGAATGGGGGTAGGTTTCATGCCATTGCAGATTATCAGAAACGATATTACAAAAATGAGCGTTGACGCAATCGTCAATGCTGCCAACACTTCTCTTTTGGGCGGCGGTGGTGTGGACGGCTGTATTCATCGTGCCGCCGGACCGGAGCTGCTTGCAGAGTGCAGTACGCTGCATGGTTGCGAGACCGGCAGTGCAAAAATCACAAAAGGGTACCGTTTACCCTGCAAATATGTGATCCATGCAGTCGGCCCGCGCTGGCGGGATGGCAAGCATCGAGAACAGGAGCTTCTGGAGTCCTGCTATCGGACATCTTTGAACCTGGCGAAAGAAAATGGCTGTCAGTCGGTGGCCTTTCCGCTGATTTCCTCCGGCATTTACGGCTATCCCAAAGACCAGGCTCTGAAGGTTGCAGTCGATACCATCAGTACGTTCCTGCTGGAAAATGAGATGATGGTCTACATCATTATCTTTGACCGAAAGGCATATCAGATTAGCGGAAAACTGTTTGCTGATATCGTAGCGTACATAGATGACCGGTATGTGGATGAACATACCGACAGCCGAGTAGAACAGAGACGGCGGCTCGAAGCGTTGTCAGAGGAATCCTGCTTTGAAGCTGCATCTGTCCCGCTGCCGTCCGAAGCAATCTGTAAATCTTGCAGCAGTCAATCCTTGGAAGAGGCACTGGGGCAGATGGATGAAAGTTTTTCGGAAATGCTGCTTCGGAAGATTGACGAAAGCGGCATGACGGATGCCCAGTGTTACAAGAAGGCAAATATTGACCGGAAACTCTTCTCGAAGATCCGTTCGGATAAATTCTATAAGCCATCCAAACCTACGGTGCTGGCATTTGCCCTGGCTTTGGAACTGCCGCTTGCCCAGATGCAGGAGATGCTCGGCAAGGCAGGATTTGCCCTTTCCCATTCGAGCAAATTCGATATTATTGTAGAATATTTTGTCGAACGGGGAAACTACAATGTGTATGAAATCAACGAGGCATTGTTTGCTTTTGACCAGAGCCTGATCGGTGCATAAGGACAAGGAAATGTCGCTTTCCATGCGACCACTCCACAAAAGAAAATCGCTATACTATGGCTGTAAGGTACGAAACCGAGCAGCCATATGCGCGTGTAATGAGCCAAAGTTCGAGCTTGCACGAAACCTTGGCGAATACCGCGACAGCGAGCCCGCAAGGGCGAGATTTTGGGAGGACAAGCATATGAGAAAGAATTTAACAGAGATCGTTTTTATCTTAGACCGCAGCGGTTCCATGAGCGGACTGGAACGGGACATCATCGGCGGATTCAATTCTATGATTGAGCAGCAGAAAAAAGCAGAGGGCGAAGCACTGATCTCAACGGTGCTGTTTGACAACGTGAGCGAAGTTCTGCACTGCCTCTGTTGAGGCCATTGGCGTACAAAGCGGGCAATCATCAGCAAAATAATGAAAAAGGAGGACAGCCGGAATCAGGCTCTCATAGATTGAGGGCAGATTGTTCCGGCTTTTGTGCGCTTATGAAACAAACCTAACCAATCATTCAAATGATTCCGGCTAATATTATTGCTTTGTTAGGTATTGCAGTGCTGATTACATATTCTCCACAGAATGGGCTTATTCTGTTGCTGATGGCTTTTTGATTGGCCCGATGGGATTGCCGCTTGCGGCGATCTGGCTGTTGGGTAAGGTGCAGGATTTGAAATATACAATTCAGGACAGGGTGTATGGGTGATTTCTGAGAGAAGAAAATCCTTTCAAAAAAGATAAGAAGCAGGACATTGGACTCTCCTCCATTGTCCTGCTTCTTGGTTATTCGGTACGGACGGTAATATATTTTTGTTTGCGGCTGTTGGGTTTAGCTGGAATAGTCATTTTGAGCTGACCGCTTGCCAGTAGTGGATTCAAATATTTTCTTGTAAAATAAGTGAGATTTCGATAACCAATAAATGAGCAAATTTCTTGCTTACTTTTTTCTGTTATACAAAAATCCAAAACTGCGTGTGGGATGTCTGGTGATTTAGCTTGCTCACTAACTTGGTCACCATCTTGGTCACTGACTAAGTTTTTCTGACTAAGTTGGTAATTTACATTTTTCAAGATGACCCTGAAATCTGTCGCTGTTGAGGAAAATTCAGGCTTATATGCCGCTGTATATCCAGGTAATTTTTCGGTTTCGCTGATGATTTTGCGTAGGCCACTTCCACGGCGTTCCATGTATTTCATGCGGTGGAACAGGTCAGCAATTACAGGGTTTCGCCGCATGGAACGGATAATGTAAATATCGTATTCCTTATCGTCTAAAGCATCATCAAAGATAGAACCTTTGCCTAAGCCGTTCCATCTGGTACAGAACATACGGGAGTTATAAACCGTGTGTTGATCGGTCATGAGTTTTCCGGCGTTGGTTAAGAATCTTGCTTCAGCATCCTTTTGAACATTAGATAATCCAACAGGTTTCCGATCATCAGAAATTCCGAAAAACAAAGTTCCACCAATTCCATTGGAAAAAGCACTGACGCTTTTCAACCAGCTTTTGGGTTTTCGTGTTTCGAGAGCAACTTTGAAATCACATTCCGTTGCTTCGGCAATTTGCTGTTCTATCATAGGAACCCTCCTTTGAGATGCAGAATATATGTTCTTATTATACCCAACAGAGAAAGTTATTGCAACGTTATGTTTGAGTAGTATTATATTGCTTGCATGAGACTTTGGCGACTGCCGCGATAATCAATAATTACAAAGGTCAGCTACGATTGCACATCACCGAAGCATAAAACATTCCGTCCCGCATCTCAAACCGACAGATGCCGCTGTACTGAGCGGCGATGCTTTTAACGGATTGTGTGCCGAGACCGAGTCCCTTGTGCTTTGTTGAGACAAGCATGCCGTCGGGGGTATGTCTGAGTGCGCCTGAAAAAGTATTGTCCACTGTGATGCAAAAGGAACTGCCGATCAGACTGGCGCGGATCATGATGTTTCGGTCCTTGCCGGATTCGTTGCGGCAGGCTTCGAGGGCATTTTCAATCAGATTGCCGAATAAAACGGAAAGATCGGTGTCTGAAATAAAGATATCTTCCGGGATCTCTACCTGGGCAATAAAGTCTACATCATTATCCTTTGCCTGCTGAGAAAAGTAGAGCAATACAGCGTTAGCTGCAGTATTTTCACAGAAACGGATAAGAGAGTCGTTTGGCAGACTCTCGTTATATCTGGCAAGATATTCGCGGAGCGCATCAAGGTTCCCATCAGCAAGGTAGTTTTGCATGAGTGCGATATGATGGCGCACATCATGCTTTGCCCGGCGGGCATCGGTGATTTTTTCCTGCAGATTTTTATACTCCATAGCCTGCATCGTGAGCTGATGATTTTTCTCCTGCAATTCCAGCGACCTGTTTTGTTCCAGAACCAGACGGGTTACGATGTAGTAGATCAGGAATGCCCCCACATTGATGACAAGGAGAAACAGTGTATTTTTCGGCTGCAGGGCAATTTCCAGACTGGAATGTGATGTGTTGCCGTAGAGTACATAGTACCACATCAGGTAAAAGGTTACGGGAATCAGCCATATATACCGCCATTCGAGACCGGACGGTTCTTTTTCCACAGCCGGTGTGTAGACGGACCGCATGTATAAAAATACAGGAACAGAAAGAACTGCTTCCACAGCAAACAGCATCAGCGAGAATGACCAGCGGTAATCCTGCGTTGCCAGGGTTGGAAAGAACAGTCCTTCCAGACATTTGGCGGAGATAACAGCCAGATTGGCAAGGTTGGAGATCATCAGCAGGGTAAATAAAGTTTTGCCGAAATGCTTTTTCACAGCGAGAAAATAGAATGCAGCGTAGAGAATCGTGCTGACTGCGCTTGCGATTGCACTGTGGTTTCCTGATACAAAACTGACCCATGCGCCGAGCAGTACCTGAATGACTGTGAGAAAACCGATCAGAGTTCCGGTAATGACCTTTGAAAAACGCAGACAGTGTCGGAACGGATAGAGCGCCAGTACAAGGAACGGAAAAAAATTCAGCAGAGAGTATACAAGGACTTCCAGGATCCGGGAAACAGACGGCATCAGTTTTTCCCTCCTTTTCGCAGCTGTTCAAAAAGAAACGACGAATAGGCTTCCTTCACTTCTTTTGCTTTCCGGCGGCTGATCGGGATGAGGCAGCCGTCACTCATGGTAAAGGTGTCCGCGTTTTGGGCGGCAACCTCGTAAAAATTGACGATCAGCCCTTTTGAGGGGCTGAAAAAATACGGGTAGGCAGATAATAGTTTTTCGATTTCTGAGAAATTTGCCCGGACACTGCTATTCCTGCCGTGTTTACAGTGCAGGGTTGTACAGTGAGCGGCATAGTCTGCATAAATAATATCGCGTAAAACGATGGTTGTGCCGTCCGGCAGCTGCACGGTACGCATTTTCTCAAGCTGTGCAAGATCTATGCGGTCGAGCATGGCCTTTACCCGGTCTTTTCCGAATGGCTTAAGCAGATAGTAGCAGGCGTTTACCTCGTAACTTTCACTGGCGAATTCATTGCTGGTCGTACTGAAGACAAGGCGTACTTCCCGGTCAGACTTGCGTATTTCTCTTGCCACATCCATGCCGGTAAGCCTGTCCATAAAGATATCCAGAATAATCAGCTCAAAAGTGCCTGGCTGCCAGGTTTGCAGAAAAAATTCTCCACTTGGAAAGTATATGTATTCAGCAGATGAACCGAGTAATTCATATAAGCAGGTTTGCAGATGTTCATACATCTGGATGTCATCCTCGACAATTGCGATTTTCAAAATAAAAGCTCCTCTTTGTATGGCAGGGTGAATAAGTTTCAACTCATCTATTATATCATTCGAATATTAAAAATAAAAGCTTTCAGATCGCAAAGAGTTACCACTTATGTCGTTTTTTGACCGCTTGTGTCAGGGTGATTGTACAATGACTCCTTATCAATTACAATTGATTACAAATCAGAATAATGTAGGAAAAGGAGTAACGGGATGAATACAAAAATGACACTGGGAAAGCGGATACTTTCTGTGGTTCTGACAGTCATCATGGTGTTTTCCATGGTGCCTCTGCCGGTAGTTGCGGCGGAAGCGGACGGAGCTGTCAATCTGAAAGTATCCGAACTTTCCAAAGAAGAAAACTACGAAACACTGTATAGTTATTATTATGATGCGGTCACGGGCAAACGGTCATTCAGCCAGAATGATTCCATAGAGTTTGACGGGCTGGACCGCACAGACACATCTGCCTCTGCAAAGGTGTATTTCGAGGGAAAGGGGATCGAAATTGCAGATAACAGCACTGATTACAAAGCCATACCGAGTGAGGGCGAGTGGCTGATCGGCAATGTGTCACAGGCATCGAATTCCGGAGAGATTCGTTTCGTGCACCGCTATGTTGAGCCTAAAGTATATGTGATAGAGAATTCGAATAATATTGCAGGGCTTACGGTGGGAGAAGCAGACAGCACCGGCATGGCTCCTGCTACGTTTTTCAAAGACGATGAACTGGCGAACTTTTACAGCGGACTGGACATCAAAGTGAGAAAGACGGTGGATAAGCTTGAAAACGGTTCGTTCCGAATCTCCATCACCGGTAAGGACGGCACGGATTATACCGATTATTTTGAATACTATGACAGTATCAGATGCAATGTTTTCTGGCAGCAGGGAAAGTGGATCAATGCTTATGACTCATGCCTTGGTCCTATTCCGGACGAGGAAGTGGCGATTTTTATCAAGCCGAATTATGACCTTTTACGCGTAAAAGCAAGCGTGGCAGGAGATAAGGGTGGAAGTATTTCACCTGCGGATGCGTATTATCTGGCACATTCTACACAGCCGAAGACTTATACCGTAACACCGGAGGCTGGATATGAAGTGGAAAAGATTGAGGCGGTCAGCGCTGACGGTGATCCTGTTGCGGTCGATTTTGATGCCTCAACCGGAAAATTTCAAATCTATCCTTCCTATTTAAGAGGAATGGATGCTGAGCGGAGCATAGCTGAAATCAAAGTGTATTTCAGTACAAAGCACGATGACACCCACTGTCTTTGTGGTGGAACGGCGTATGACGGACATGACACCCACGAGGAGATTGAGTGGAAGCAGTGGACGGCGACAGATGCGCTTCCGACTGCGGCAGGAAATTATTATCTGAAAAACGATGTGACCCTTTCTGCTGATGCCATCACGCTGCCTGACGGAGTGAACATCTGCCTGAACGGCAAAAGTATAAATGGTGCAGATTCCGGCACGGAGATCCATGCAGGCGGTAGGTTCGGCATTACCGACTGTGGTGCGGCGGGAAGTATCGGAAATCTGACACTGACCGGAGACAATGCAAAGGTTACCATGTACAACGGAAAGATCGCAGAAAATACTGTGTTGTCCGTTGCGGGTGGAACCGTATTCACGATGACCGGTAATGCACAGAATGATGGCGTGCTTCGGATCGACAGCAATGCTGATTTCACCATGAGCGGCAATGCCAACGGCGGTCATGTATCCGTAGGACAGTCCGGACAGGATGCGAGATTTTACCTGAGTGGCAGTTCCAGCATCGGCGAACTGGATGGTGGCGGCAATGCCATCGGTCTGACCATGGAGGACAATGCCGAAACAGGAAGTGTCGAAAACATTACATTTACAAAGCTTTCACTCAGCGGAAAAGCCAGCATAAACGGCGAGATTATGATGAAAAACAAAAATCGGCAGGACAACTCTGCAAAATTTGTGATGAAAGATGACAGCGTGATTAGTGGAAAGCTGCTTTGCGCTGACGATTCCGTTTCCTTTGAAATGCAGGATAATGCCAGAATAGATGGTGCCATGGATGTTGGGAAAAGCAAAGTTTCCGGTACTATTACCTGTACCGGGGAAATTGGTGGCGGTGTTTTTGATGAAAATGGTACAGTCATAAATAATGGCAGTATCATCGGCGGCATTTTCTATGGCACAGTGACCGGCACGGGAACGATCAGCGACAGCGCAACGGTCGATGTTGTGATCGACACAAACGGCGGAAGCACAGTCGATACACAGAAAGTTCTGCGCGGTCAGAAAGCGGAGATTCCGACAGGATGCAAAAAGGACGGTTATGCATTCCAGGGATGGTATAAGGGCGAGGAAGATTACGATTTTGATACCCCGGTACTGGAGGGCTTTACGCTCACTGCACAGTGGACGGCAAACAGCTATACCGTGAACTTCGACAGCGATGGCGGTTCTGCGGTTGAAAGTAAGACCGTTACCTGGGAAGACAAGGTACTGGACGGAATCGCCGAACCGACAAAGGACGGAGGCTATGCGTTCAACGGATGGAAAAGCGGTGAAAGTTCTGTTACTGCGGACACGACCTATGCAGATCTTGCAGCAGATGATACCGTGGAAAGCATTACCCTGACGGCACAGTGGGTGGACAGTGAAAAACCGACCGGTGAGATCACCATCGGTGAAAAGAAGTGGAACAGCTTCTCAGATACGACTATTTTTAGTCTGTTCTTCAATGAAGCACAGAAAGTTACGATCACCGCAGATGACAACAGCGGAGAAACGGTAAAGATCGAATATCTGCCTGCAAATGCAGGAATGACCGAAGCAGAACTTGCAGCGGCGGCTTTTACTGAATATGATGGTACATTCGATATCGATACGGATAACAAGTATGTGATCTATGTAAGACTGACCGATGAGGCAGGCAATGTAACCTATCTGTCTACTGACGGCTTTGTCATTGACATGACACCGCCGGTGATCGAAGGGTATGAAAACGGTCAGCGGGTGCAGGTCTGCGGAAGAAAAGAACTCAAATTTATTGATGAAAATTTTGAAAGCGCAAGCATAACTCACAGCGGATATACGCGCGACGTGTGGAGTACTTCCTGTAATCTGGATTCGGATTACAATGAGCAGTGGCATACGGTTGAGGTACGAGACAAAGCGGGCAACACCACGACGGTATACTTCTATGTGCATGAGGAACATTCCTTTGATGAGAAAACCGGAATATGTGAAAACTGTGGATATCAGGCTACTGTATTGATCAAATATGTCGATAAAAATAACGAGGAAAAGTTTGTATCCGGTGACAGCTATGAGGAAGCGATGTACAAAGCGAGCTCTCTTGTCACTGCAGACCCAGACAAACAATATAACCTGAAACTTTATGGAGATGCGGAAAAATCAGACAGTTGGAGTGCGTGCGGCTCAGGAAAATGGACGTTTGATCTGAACGGACATGCGATCATCAACCCTCCGAACGCTGACTGGAATTCTGCAAAATATGAGATTGCATATGGCGCAGATATAACGATTGTCGGCGAAGGCACCATGAATGTATATTTTCTGTTGAGCAGTGGTGCACTGACGGTTGACGGCGCGTGCAAATTTCCGAGATTTGAACAGCATGGAGGCACGCTGACGGTCAACAATGGTTTCTTTGATTCCTTTACCATTACCGACTATAAATGGGCGCTGCCGGATCCAAGAGTAACCTACCTCTGCGGCGGAAGTTATGGCAGCATAAAGGTCGAAATCGAAGGGTTGACCTGTGCCGACCTGCTCGGTGAGGGTTACCGATTTGACGGTATCAGCTATGAGGAAGCAAAGCAGAACTCTATGACGAATGTCAGAGTTGTACCATGCGATCATGCGAATATCGACAGCGACCATATCTGTACCGGTTGTGGTATGAAGATTCTCTTCGTTGTGAAAGCAAATGGAACAGAGAAGCAGTTTGATAACTTTGCAAATGCTGTCAGCTATGCCGAAGAAAATAACGGCTGCGTTCTCCGGATGTATGACGATGTGACGGAAAAAAGTACCATCAGTGCCGGCAGCTTTTCCATCGATATGAATGGTCACACGATCAATGGACTCAATGTTGCAAAGAGCGCGAACTTGGATATTTCCAACGGTACGGTCACAGGAACGGTTATTGTTGCCAAAGCGGCAGAATTTAACGCATCTGATCTCATTTTCAAAGGTATCGTAAACAGCAATGGCAATAACAGCAAGCTTCTCTATTGTACGTTTGAACAGGCACTCAACGCCAGAGGAAGTCATACGGTTATCAACTACTGCACATTGAACGGGGCATTGAATGTTTCCGGAGATGACGTTGTGGTAAACGGTGGTTCGATATCCGGTAAAATTACTGTAAATAACGGGGGCGTGCTTGAACTTGTCGGAAACGGCGGTCAATACGGCGAGGCGCTTGTGAAGTCCGGCGGTACGATGAAAGTTCACACCGGCAGTACGTTCAACGATCAAATTATGGCAGAAGCAGACAGCACGCTGACTCTCTACGGGGGTAACTTCAGTAAGATCACCGTTGCAGGCAGGGCATTGATGGACTGCCTTGCGGATGGCAAAGCTTTTGAGGACAACGGTAACGGTCAGATCATTGATGGTCGTGTCGGTATCGCCGGAAATGTCAAAGTTGTCAGCCATACCCATTCCTGCGTATGGAATACGAATACGCACGAAAAACTCTGTGGATGCGGTTATGTCGAGGCAACCGACACCGAAGAACCGGTATTTTCCGGTATTGAGCCGAATGGGGTTTATTATGGTCCGACGGAGTTTACCGTCACCGATGCAAGTGAATTTACCGTGACACTGGATGGCGAAGAGATTACCGTTGAAAACGGAACCTACACCATAGCACCGGACAATGCGAAACATACAGTCACAGCGACCGACATTGCAGGCAATACGATAAGTTTTGATTTTAGTGTCTATAAGAATTATAATGTCACACTGCCAAAAGGCGAAGGATACATCGTTACCGGTGAGACAACTGTGGGACACAACAACTATTATACGTTTATTGTGCAGATTGCCAGGGGGTACTCCAGGACTGAGAACTTCAGAGTACTTGCAAATGGGGTGGAACTTGAAAGCACAAACGATATATATGTGATTCGGGATAAGGACGTTACAGGAGATATCACCATTACCGTAGAAGGGGTTGCAGATATTACTCCGCCTGAGACGGAAATCAGTATTCGTACACATACATTCAAATCCTTTCTGAACAATATTACCTTTGGATTGTTCTTCAAAGAGACGCAGACGGTGTATGTGACGGTTAATGATCGGGGAAGTGGTATCGATAAGGTTGCATATCTTCTGTCAGAAACAGCATTTACGGATAAAAACGTAATTACAGGCAACTGGAACGAGTTGACGCTTGACGAGAACTGTGAAGGGACATCTTTTGATATTGAGCCGAACCGGAAAGCGTATGTCTATGTCCGTGCAACAGATAAGAGCGGAAATGTAACCATTGTCAATTCCAGCGGAGTAGTGGTTTACACCGACGCGGAGGCAGTCACGGAAACGGCAGAATTTACAAGACTTGACAAGAAGGATGTTACATTTGATGTGAAACTGAATGGCAACACGGTGGCGGCACTCTACAATGGGGATACACCGATCGACAGCGCCGATTATACGGTATCAGGGGATGGAAGGATAACGCTGAAAAAAAGTTACGTTTCCACACTTGCCGCAGGCGAATACACGATTCGTGTCCGGTATCATCCGATGGGGGAAAGCTACGAAGATGGTGACGAGCCTGCCATGACATCGGTGAAGCTTACGGTGAAAAAGAGAACGCCGGAGCTGAATCTGGAACCGAATACACAGAAGACTTACGATGGGGAGCCGATCGATCCTTATCTGATCGACTGGACGCTGTATGGTGATGGCGCGAGAACCTGGGAATACAAGCCGGTCGATGCAGATGACGAGGCGTATACCACGGATGCACCGAAGAATGTCGGTGTGTATAACGTTCGGCTGACAACGGCAGAGACGGATAACTACGAGAAAGGTACAGCAACCGTACAGTTTGTGATCGTACCAAGACAGGTTGGAATTGAAGCGGTAACGGTTTCCGACAAGATCTATGACGGCACAGCGGATGCGGAAATTACATCGAACGGAAGTATAACCAACCTTGTGAATGGTGACGATGTAACCGTTGTGGCGGGCAAGGCGAATTTCAGCGATAAAAACGTAGGCACAGATAAAACCGTGGCATTTTCCGGATTCGCTCTTGATGGTGATGATGCAGCAAACTACAGACTTGCAGGACAGCCGGCAAGCGTGACAGCTGACATCAGCGTCAAAGAGATCACGATAAATGGTACAGCTGTTAAAAACTCCAGAGTTTATGACGGTACGACCGACGCAGAGATCACGGATGCAGGAACACCGTCTGAAAATTATGACGGCGAAAATCTTACGATTGCTGCAGGAAATGCATCTTATGAGAATAAGAATGTCGGAACAGGAAAGAAAGTAACCTTTAGCAGATTTGCTCTTGCCGGTGATGCAGCGGCGAACTACAGGCTGATTGCACAGCCGACAGATGTTACGGCTGATATCACGGTGAAGAAAATTACGATTGACGATGCGACCGTTGAAACTTCGAAGGTTTACGACGGTACGACTGACGCGAAACTCACGGGTGTGGGAACACCATCTGTCAACTACGATGGCGAAAATCTCACGGTCGCAGCCGGTAAGGTAGCTTATGACAATAAAAATGTCGGTACAGGCAAGAATGTGACATTTACCGGTTTCGCACTTACAGGTTCTGCGGCATCGAACTATCAGCTGACGGCTCAGCCTGCAGGTGTTACGGCAGATATCACAGCGAAGGAACTTAAGATTGTCGGTACGACTGTGGAGAAAAGCAAGATCTACGATGGTAATACCGACGCGAAAGTAACGGCAGCAGGTGCATTTGACGGACTTGTTGACGGCGACGATGTTGCGATTGTGACCGGCAGGGCGGCATATGATGATAAGAATGTCGGCAACGGCAAGAAAGTTGTATTTTATGATTTTGCTCTTTCGGGAGACGATGCAGCAAATTATGTGCTGGCAGCTCAGCCGGCAGGTACTACAGCTGGTATCACACCGAAAGAACTGACGGTTGAGAATCTCAAAGTCAGAGATAAACAGTACGATGGCAAAAACACTGCAGAGATCGATGGAACACCGGTTTTAGCCGGGGTGGTCGACGGCGATGTGGTGAAATTTGTAAATGGCGTTCCTACCTTTGAGCGTGTGACGATCGGTAAAAATATTCCGGTCAGCTTTACGGCGTTTACCCTTTCCGGTGATAACGTGACAGTTGGAAACTACACACTCACACAGCCGGGCGGCATTACAGCGAATATCGTTGCATATGCGGCTACGGGGGAAGAATATGAGGTAAATTCCAATGACTGGATCCATACCAGTTTTGTCGTAAGCGCAAAGGAAGGCTACAAACTCAGCCTGACCGATACGGCAGACGGCGAGTGGCTGGATACGCTGACCGCAACGGACGAAACCGGAAACGGCAGACTGACCTTCTATGTGAAGAATGTGGCTACCGGTGTCATCTCTGAGGCAGTTACCGAAAACTACAGGATCGACAAGACCGCGCCGACCGGCGAGGTAAGATTAAATGAGCGCACAGCGTTCCAGGAGTTCCTCAACAAGATCACCTTTGGTCTGTTCTTTAAGGACGATGTCCGTGTGAAACTGACGGCAGACGATGAGGCTTCCGGCGTTAAGTCAGTGCAGTACTTTAAGTCTGATAAGATACTCACAGACGAAGAGGTTCGTGCGATCACCGATTGGACAGACAACAGCGGGTTTGATATTGCGGCAAAAGACAGAGATCAGTTTGTGATCTATGTCCGCATCGAAGACAATGCCGGAAATGTCACCTATATCGGATCGGACGGTGCGACTTTCGACACCACGGCGCCTGAGATTGTTGGTGTGGATAACGGCAAGACCTACTATGTGACGAAGAAAGTTGCTATCGATGACGAAAACTTCGAGTCGGTAACGCTGAACGGTGAGCCTGTGGAAAATGGATTTCTCCTTGCAGGTGACAAAGAGGCAACCTATGTCATCCGCGCGATAGATAAAGCAGGGAATGTGACCGAATATACGGTTTATATGAAGCCGATTTCGTCGATTACCGATGCCATTTCCATGACAGTGGATGATGTCAAATCGAGTGACGCTGATACGATCTCGTCAGTCGAGCGACAGATCAACGACATTTCTGCGGCGTTTGATGACAGCGAATCTACCGAAGAGGAATGGAAGAAACTGACGGAGGCAGCCGCAAAGTGCAGGGATCTGAGCAAACGGATCGCCGATATTGCGGATGAGATCAACCGTCTGACGGATGCTGTAAACGGTTACGATATTGACAAGGTGACGAGCGACGATAAGGATGAGATGGAGAAGCTGATCGCCGACATCGATACTCTGTTCAATGGCGACAACCTGACAGATACGGAGAGAACAGCTCTTGAGTCTCTGAAGAGTACCGCACAGGGAATGCTCGACCGCATTACTGCGGCTAAGGATGCTGCTGAAAGTGATGAGATCAAGGCAGTCGACGGTATTACGAAAGACAATGTGAAACTCGAGGATAAGGAAGCACTTGAAAAAGCGAAAAAAGCTCTGGAAGATGCTCTGCGTGACTTTGACGGCAACTACACCGAGAAAGAAAAGAAAGATCTTGAAACAAAACTTGAAAACGGAAAAGAGGCGCTTTCCGCAATCGACAATGTAGAAAAAGTTTTGGATGAGATCAACAAACTGCCTTCGGTGGACAACGTAGGAACCGGTGATAAGAGCGAGGTGGAACGTGTGAAAACACTCATCGACGGTCTGACCGAGAACGAGAAAACGATGCTCGGTAAAGAGGCTACGGGAAAGGTGGATGCTCTGGAAACGAAGATCAAGAAGCTTGCGGAAGAAGCAAATTCGAAAACCAACGCAACAACCAGCACTACAACCAACACGACCAAGCCGAAGACCGGAGACACAAACAATTTTGCTTTGTGGATAGCCCTGCTGTTTATTGGCGGTGGTACTGCGATCGGTACAACGGTTGTAAGCAGAAAGAAAAAACATAACAGATAATGATCTCGAAAGAGACGATAAAAATCCTGGAAACCTTTAGGTTTCCGGGATTTTTCTTTACTTACGCGAGCAACGAGTAAAATTCGCGAAGCGTATTTTATCTCGTTTTACGGGAAATTGCTTTCCTGCAAAGCACATTCTTTATACACAAAGCCAAACGGTAGAATAAAATAATCTTGATATTTTCAAAAATAAGAATATAATAAAAATATAGAATAATTGAAGGAGTGATAATAAAATATGGAGATCGCTGAAATTGTGATGAATCCGGTTCGGCAGAGGATCATTCAATATTTTCTGATTCACGAAACCGGTACAGTCAAAGAGGTTCGGAAGGCGTTGCCAGATATCCCAAGTGCAAGCCTGTATCGCCATATGAAGATCCTGACGGACAATTCCATGATTACCGTGGTGGGGGAAAATCGGATTCGCGGAACGGTGGAAAGCATTTATCAGCTGAATAAAAGTTTCATGGAGATGGATGATGCGGAAGGTGCGACGGTGCAGATGGCGCTTTTGAATATTTGTGCATCGTTTGCAAAATATTTTTCCGGAGAGCATGTGGACCCACGAAAGGATATGCTGATGATGAGTACCTGTACGCTGACTCTGACAGATGAAAAATTTATGGATTTTCTTACGGAGATCAATCAGATTGCGATGAAGTACATGAACACCGAAGTATGTGAAGGGAGCAAAACAAGGCAGATCACAGTAATCTCAGCCCCGATAGATGGGAAGGTGATGTAGTAAGTGGAGAAACAGGGACAATGGCTGCTGTGTCCGAGCTGTCACAGCAAGACCCGCGTATGGATCCGCGAAGATACTGTTCTGAAAAATTTTCTTCTCTTTTGCCCGAAGTGTAAACGGGAGGAACTGATCAATCTACAACAATTTCATATCACACGTTCGAAAAAGCCAGACGCTAAGACGCAGAGCTGAAACTGATGGAAGGAGTCAGATTCACTCTGCGTTATTTTATTGAAAATATAAATTTTAAGAAGCGGAACGATAAATGAAAATTCAGGAGAGGAGAATCACAATGAAATCACTCCATACGATTCAGAAACTTTCTAAACTAGGAGAAATCCTCAGCAAAACAGCTTTTATTTTTGCTGTGATCGGCTGTTGTGGATGCATCGCAGGAATGCTCAGTATGGGTTTTGGAAACGGAGAACTGCTCAGAATCGGTGCTATTACTCTGCATGGGCTGATCTATGAGAAATATGGATATAATGGTCGGAGCATTGCTGCAACGCTGTCTGGAAGTTTGCTTGTATGTGCCGGAGAAGCTGCGCTGGCGAAGTTTGCAGAAAGCTATTTCAGAAACGAACAGAAAGCGGAAACCCCATTCACATCTGCCGGGGCAAAAGAGCTGTTGCGACTTGGGATTCTGACGATTGCTGTTCCAACCGGCTGCGCGATGGCAGGAAGTATTGCAGAGGGGATTCTTGCAGGTTTTATGCAGGTGGAAAACACGGTAGAGAATATCGGGTGAAACGTAACAGACAGCGGAGCATCGATGCAGCTTCTTTTAACAGGTTTACCGCTGCTTTTGTGTATTATGTGCTCGGTAGCAGTTTATCCTCTGCATTTGATACAGATATTGATGCTTCTTCTTTTTTCAGGCTCTTATGTGCTGCTCATGGCACTGGCTGGTCTGTTTCTTGGAGTTAAAATGCCGACATTGACATGGACCAACGAGATCATGCCCATGAAACAGGGAGGACCGGTAGTACTCACAGTATTTGGCGGTTTCGGATATATGGTATTGCTGTTCGTTGGATTTATGCTCCTGCCCGGATGGATGTTGGGCTTTTGCGGGTATGTGGGCTGCTTTGTGGGTGCAAATCTGTTTCTGACCGTGTGGATCTGGAAGTGGCTGCATAAAAAGGAGTTGCCCGTTTTTCAACTCTGTAATGGAGAAATAACAGTTTATGGGAGAACAATGAAAAAACATAAAAAATGATATATATAGAAAAATTGGAGATGGAAAGGAAAGCGAATATGATCAAAGAAAATAATATTCTGGAAAAAACACTGGAAATTGCTGAAAAAGGATATGGAACGTATCGCTGGAGTTATGACATGCGTTCTTACTTACCGGTGGCAGGAGCGATGAAAATGGTGCAAAAGAAAGAATATGAGAGCATCGCATGTGGTGGATTCTCAGCCGGATGCGATATGCTTTTACGCGCAATAGCATTTACATCTGTGCGCTGTGATCTGATGATCCTGCAAGGCCCGTGAATCCCGGTTCTGGAGGAGCATGCGGAAACTGTGTTTTCTGCAATCAGGGAAAAGAATATTGCGCTTCGGATTTTCTGCGGTTCGGAGGATGATGACTGTCTTCCGATGGCGAAACAACTCTATGAGGCTGCAAAATGGGGAAAATGTAATGTGAAATTTACGGTGCAGGAAAACAACCGGCACCAGTTCCCGGAAAAGATGTATACAATCCTGCATTGACTAAAAGTGTAAACCATTTATAATGTAGATAAGAAAGATTTTTCTTTTACATAAAATAAAGGAGAACACAAAAGATGACGATTGAAGAACGTGCAGCCCAGGCTGCACAATATAAAGAGACAGGAGCGTGCAACTGCACGCAGGCGGTGATCAAGGTATTTGAAGATAAGATTTCCACAGACGAAAAAGAACTGATGGAACTGACAGCAGGATTTGCGGCGGGGATGGGAAGTCTGGAGAGTACCTGTGGGGCATTGATCGGTGCAGTTATGACGGCGGGTGTCCTGACAGAAGGAAAAGGCACACCAAGATTTTCCAGAGAAATCCTGCAGAAATTTTCCGAAAAAAGCGGAGCTACCATCTGCAAGGAACTCAAAGGTGCTGGAACCGGAAAAGTCCTCTGCGAGTGCCCGGAATGTGTGCGAAACGCGGTACTGGCACTGGGAGAGACGCTGGGGGATCTGTAAGATATACAGGTCAGATTACTGAAATATATTTTATTCAGAACTAACAAAAGTTCGAATTTGAAAGCTCTTGCTAACCCCCAAAAGGTATGATAAGATACTCAAAACGCAATTTGCACTGCATATCAATCTACAGTACAAACTGAGCAGGCGATGGAGATCCATAGGGCCGGGCCCGGTGAGGGCAGCAGATGAGAAAGCGACATCTGTGGGACAGTAGTTTACTTATATTGTCCCATGGGTGTTTTTTAGTGTAAAAAAGAAAACATTCAAAAAGCACGGGAGAATAACAGAAAAATGTTGCAGGCATAAGTTGAAAAATGGAGGTAAAACTTATGAAACAAAAAGATGATTCTGCAAAACGTGCGGCTCTTGGAAAGCTGTCCGGCCTGGTAGGGATTGTATGTAATGTCTGTCTGGCGGGAAGTAAGCTGGCAGTCGGAAAACTTGCGGGTTCCATGTCGATTACAGCAGACGGCTTAAACAACCTGTCCGATGCGGCAAGTTCCATCGTGACGCTGACCGGATTCAAACTGGCAGAGAAACCGGCAGATAAAGAACACCCTTACGGACATGCAAGGTTCGAGTATCTGGCAAGCCTTACGGTGGCAGTGATGATCTTGTTTATCGGATTCGAGCTGGCAAAAAGTTCGGTGGAGAAGGTGCTTCATCCGGTGGCAGTTGAATTTTCTCTGCTTTCGATGATTGTCCTGATCGCATCGATCCTGGTGAAAGCGGGAATGATGATCTTTAACACCCGGATGGGAAAAAAGATCGATTCCACGACTCTGCTGGCCACCGCGGCGGACAGCAGAAATGATGTACTGACAACAACAGCCGTTCTGATCGCTGCACTAGTGGAACATGCAACTGGATGGAAAGTGGACGGAATCATGGGAATTCTGGTCGCTGTCTTTATCCTCTGGAGCGGCATCGGGCTTGCAAGAGATACGATTTCACCGCTTCTCGGCGAAGGCGTGAAATCCGATTTTCGAAAAGAACTGACACAGGAGATCATGACTTATCCGATGGTACTTGGTTGTCATGACCTGATGGTGCACGATTACGGTCCGGGAAAACGCTATGCAAGTGTTCATGTGGAATTTGACAAAGACGACAATCTGCTGGCATGTCATGAGGTGGTGGATCAGATCGAACGGAAATGTCTGGAAGAATACGGAACGAATCTGGTGATCCATCTGGACCCAGTGATCACAGACGACGTGGAGATCAACCGGATGCAGAAACTGGTGAGACAGTGGCTGGCAGACAAAGACAGCCGTCTTGCAATGCATGATTTCCGGATGCATTCGTGTGACGATAAGACCAAAGTGGTTTTTGACCTGGTGATTCCGGATGAATTGCAGGGAAAAGAGGAAGAGATTAAAGAGGCACTGGAGAACTTTCTAAACCAGGGAGCGGGAGAGGAATACCAGGCTGATATCACCTTTGACCCGGAGACAGACTGGTAAAATGAATAACGGACTGCGAAAAGCAGAAAAGAGATCTTCTGGAGGAATGTGCCGGGGGATCTCTTTTGAATTAGCAGAAAAAATCATTGCATTTTTCCGTGGAATGATTATAATACCATAGGTAACAAAAATTGTAAGAGGACAAAAGAAAAAAGAAAGGAAACAGGAAATGGAAAAAAACGGGGGAAACAGTACGATCCGGGATATGACATCCGGGAGTCCGATCAAGCTGATCATACAGTTTATGATTCCCATGTTTCTTGGAAACATCTTTCAGCAGTTTTATAACATCGCAGATTCCATCGTGGCAGGACAGTTCCTCGGAGTGCGGGCGCTGGCGGCGATCGGAAGTACCGGTTCGCTGATGTTTTTTGTCACCGGATGGCTGAATGGACTGAGCAGTGGATTTGCGATTCTCGTGGCACAGTGGTTCGGTGCGAAAAAATACGACCGGATGCGTCACTATGTGGCAATGTCCATCTATCTGATGGTGGCTTTTGCGGTGTCGATGACGATAGGCTTTGAGATCGCCAACCGCCCGATCCTGCATCTGATGAATTATTCGGAAGAGATCATGCCGGATGTAACTTCCTATATGGGAATCATCTACGCCGGACTGATCGTAACGGCAGCCTATAACGCGCTGGCAGCATTTCTGCGTGCGCTTGGAGATTCCAAATCACCGCTCTATTTTCTGATCATTTCGGCGGTGATCAATGTACTGCTGGATATTGTATTTATCATCTACGTGGGAATGGGCGTGGAAGGATGTGCTTATGCAACCGTAATTGCACAGGCAATCTCAGCGGTTTTATGTCTGATTTATATTGTGAAGAAGTTCCCGATTCTGCATCTGAAAAAAGAAAACTTTACGGTCTCTTTTCAGGAGATGGGAAAACTTCTGGCACTCGGTATTCCGATGGCACTGCAGTTTTCCATTACTGCGATCGGTGTCATTGTGGTGCAGGGGGCGATCAATGTATACGGGGAAAATTATATGGCAGGTTTTTCGGCAGCAGGAAAACTGCAGAATATTTTCAGTACCGTATTTGTCGCTTTTGGTGCGACCATTGCTACCTATGTTGGACAGAACCGTGGAGCGGGGAAAATGGACAGAGTCAAACAGGGTGTGCGCTGTACGCAGCTGATGATCCTTGTATACAGCGTCTTTGCCATGCTGATCTTGTATTTCCTCGGAAGATATATGGCACTTTTATTTATTGATGCATCGGAGATACAGGTACTGGGTGTGGCGGAAACCTACTTCCACACAGTATTCTGGTGCTATCCGTTCCTTGGAAGCATCTTCCTGTATCGGAACGCCCTGCAGGGACTGGGCTATGGTCTGGTGCCGATGGTCGGCGGAATCTTTGAACTGGTGGCAAGAACCGGAATTATTATGCTGGTAGCAGGACACACCAGTTTTGCCGGTGTATGTCTGGCAGACCCGGCGGCATGGATCTCTGCGCTGATCCCGTTAATTCCGTATTATATTTACACGATGCGAAAATGGGAAAAACAGAGAAAAGCGCAGATGACAGCAAACTAAATTATTTTCGTGCCTGCTTCGGAGATTTGTGATATTTGTTTCGATACGCCTGATAGAAGGTTGTATAGTTGCGAAATCCGCTCTGATAGCAGGCATCGGTGACAGAAACGCCCTGTTCGATGGCATGGTTTGCCAGATAGAGGCGTTTTTCTGTTACATATTTTCCAATCGTATACCCGGTTTCGTCACGAAACAGGTGCATCAGATAGGAACGGTTCAGAAAGGCAGCGTCCGCGATTCGATCGATGGACAGATCTTCGGTCAGGTGAGCATTGATATAGTCAAGAATCTGTAAAATCTGCGGGTTGGCGGTGGGAAGAACCAGGGAAATCTTCTGATTTTCCTGCTGTAACAGGTAGCGGTTTAACAGCAGCAGATATTCTGCGAATTTTAACTTCTGATAAAAAGGGGTGCCAAAATCATCCGAAGAAAAAGTTCCGATCAGCTCCTGCAGGACCGGATACAGCGAGCCGGAAAAATAATCGGGAATGCGGATCAGATTTTCATGCGCTTCGAGTGCATGCGAAAAACATCCGGAGAGATCACATTCCCCGGAAAGGGATGAAAAATAATCCGGCGAGATATACGCGATCAGCCTGGTATAGGTGGTACTGGGATGAACCACCGGACAGTGGATCTCGCCGGCAGGAATCAGCACCTGATCGCCCGGTTTCAGATCGTACTCCCGGCCTTCCACCCGGTAACTTACCGTTCCGTTCAGAAAGATCAGCAGTTTGTGGAAATCATGATAATGGTAGGTATATTCCCGCCCGGGCAGGTCTTCAAGATAAAACAGCCGGAACGGACTGTTGAGATAACCGCTTTTCTGATAAATATCTGGCATGGCAGCCTCCTTTGTGGTATGCTATATAAGCTTGTTATTGTCAGTATACAGCACTATTTTGAATATATACAGCAGAAAAAGAAAATTTATTTGAAAAATTTCTGCTATAATAAAAGTATCAAGAGGCGAAAAACGAAAAGGAGTAAAGGATATGGCCAGACAGATTATTTTTCATAAATATCAGGGAACAGAGAACGGATTCCTGATCTATGACATCAGAAAAAATGGTGGAGAGATGAATGATGGACTGCTGCATATGATCCAGAGCCGCAACTTCGGTATGGATCTGGATGGTATTCTGGTCGGACCGTATCTGATCGATGGCAGCCTGAAGATGAAACTGCTCGACCGCCAGGGAAATGAAGTAAGCATGAAAAAAGAGAGTGCAGATGTGCCGGTCTCTTATATGAAAGAAGCCGGTTATCTCCCGGGAGAATGTCCGCAGATGGAACAGAGACCGGAGAAGATTTACTGCTGGTGTTAAAAAATAGAATATCGAGAGTTTCCAATATGGACGAATGGACGAAAGCCCCTTTCTGTGTTATGATTATAAAATGCGACAAACTATTCAGTAGGTAGTATTCCGCGAAGGTACTGAACAGTTACAAATCATTATAACGACAGAAAGGGGCATTTTCGATGGCAGCTACATCAGAAAATAAACCGGAAAAACAGATTACGATGGGGATCCTGGCGCATGTGGATGCGGGAAAGACGACACTGTCCGAGGGGATTTTATATACCTGCAAGGCGATCCGGAAGCTGGGACGTGTGGATCACCAGGATGCATTTTTAGATACGAATACGTTAGAGAGAAACCGGGGAATCACGATCTTTTCGAAACAGGCAGAGTGTACGCTCGGCGAGTTCGGAATGACGTTTCTGGATACTCCGGGACATGTGGACTTTTCGGCGGAGATGGAGAGAACGTTACAGGTACTCGACTATGCGATCCTAGTCATCAGCGGAGCGGACGGTGTGCAGGGACATACCGAGACACTGTGGCGGCTGCTTTCCCGTTATCAGATTCCGGTTTTCTTATTTATCAACAAAATGGATCAGCCGGGAACCGATCGGGAAGCACTGCTTGCAGAAGTAAAGGAAAAATTAGATGCAAACTGTGTGGATTTTTCCGCAGATCAAACAGATGAAGAATGGAAAGAACAGGTGGCAGTCTGCGATGAGCAGGTGATGGAAGCGTATCTCGAGGGAGAGGAAATCAGCAGAGAGCAGATCAGGCAGATGATTCGGGAGAGAAAACTCTTTCCTTGCTATTTTGGTTCGGCACTGAAAATGACCGGTGTGGAGGAATTTCTGGACGATCTGAAACTCCGGATCCGGGAGACTTCTTATCCGGAAACGTTTGGAGCAAAAATTTATAAAATCACCAGAGACAATCAGGGAGAACGGCTTACCCATATGAAGATCACCGGTGGAACTCTGAAGGTAAAATCGGTACTCTCAAACGGCAGACTGGGAGAGACCGGAGAGAGCATCTGGCAGGAAAAAGTCAACCAGATTCGCATCTATTCCGGAGAAAAATATACGATGGTTTCGGAAGTGAAAGCGGGCACGGTCTGTGCAGTGACCGGGCTTACCGCGACCTATCCGGGACAGGGACTGGGAAGCGAACAGGCATCCGATATGCCGGTGCTCGAGCCGGTACTTTCCTATCGGATCGGTCTTCCGACGGAGGTCAATGTGCATCAGGCATTGTTACAGCTTCGACAGCTCGAGGAAGAAGAGCCGCTGTTACATATCGTATGGAATGAGACGCTTGGAGAAATCTATGCCCAGGTCATGGGAGAGGTACAGATCGAGATCTTAAAAAGTCTGATCAAAGAGCGCTTCGGTATGGCGGTGACCTTTGATGAGGGAAATATCGTCTACAAAGAGACGATTCTTGAACCGGTAGAAGGGGTAGGACATTTTGAACCGCTGCGTCATTATGCGGAAGTCCATCTCCTTTTGGAGCCGGGAGAGACAGGAAGCGGTCTTATTTTTGCTGCGGATTGCAGTGAGGATGTGCTGGACCGCAACTGGCAGCGGCTGATTCTGACGCATCTGGAAGAGCGGGAGCATAAAGGCGTCCTGATCGGTGCGCCGATCACCGATATGAAGATCACACTGCTGACCGGGCGGGCACATATCAAACATACCGAGGGCGGGGATTTCCGTCAGGCGACGTATCGTGCCGTAAGACAGGGACTTCGCAAGGCGAAAAGTCAGTTACTGGAACCGTATTATGAGTTTCGGTTGGAAGTGCCTTCGGAGCAGGTAGGACGAAGCATGACCGATATCCAGAAGATGCTCGGAGAATTCGATCCGCCGAAGACAGAAGACGAGATGACGGTGCTGACCGGATCTGCGCCGGTTGTCACGATGCGGGATTATCAGAAAGAAGTGATCTCTTACACCAGTGGCAGAGGAAGGCTTTCGTGTACTTTAAAAGGATATTATCCGTGCCACAATCAGGAAGAAATTGTGGAAGCGGTCGGATACGATCCGGAAGCCGATCTTGAGAATCCGACCGGATCGGTCTTTTGTGCACACGGTGCCGGGTTTGTGGTCAACTGGGATCAGGTGGAAGACTATATGCATGTGGAGAGTGGCTGGAATGCACCCGCCGGTCAGGAGACGAAGCCGGAGAAGCCGGTGACCGCGAAAAACTGGAAAGAAGAGAATGAAAAATACTGGGCAACCGAGAAAGAACTGGAAGAGATCTTTGAGCGCACCTACGGTCCGATTCGGAAACTGGGAGAGGAACCGCCGGCTGGACGGAGCGTAAAGGGATGGAAAAAGAGTCGCCGGGATCCTCTGGAGGGATACGGCAAATCGACCAGCGATTATAAGCAGAAAAAGACGCCGGACGGGGAGAAAGAATATCTGCTGGTGGACGGCTATAACATCATCTTTGCCTGGGAGGATCTGAAAGAACTGGCAGCATCCAACATCGACGGTGCCCGGGAAAAACTGATGGATATTTTATGCAATTATCAGGGATTTAAAAAGTGTACGCTGATTCTGGTATTTGATGCCTACAAAGTAAAAGGAAATCCGGGCAGTGTGGAAACATATCACAATATCCATGTGGTCTATACAAAGGAAGCGGAAACCGCCGATCAGTATATCGAAAAGACAGTACATGAGATCGGAAGAAAATACCGCGTGACCGTTGCCACCTCCGACCAGCTCGAACAGGTCATCATCCTTGGCCAGGGGGGACGGAGAATGTCGGCTCGGGAACTGCTGGAAGATGTGATCGAAGTCCGACAACAGATACGGGAGACGGCAAGAGAAAAACGTTCCTCTGAGAAAAATTATCTGTTTGATCATCTGGACGAGGAGACCGCCGCGCGTATGGAACGGATCCGTCTGGGGGAGGAAGAAGTATGAAATACTACATGGCTCCTCTCGAAGAAGTGACGGGATATGTATTTCGCAATGCATATCACAGGTATTTTTATCCATTTGATAAATATTTTGCCCCGTTTGTTGCGGCAAAAGAACAAAAGGGACGGCTCTTTAATTACAAAGAGCGGAACGATATTCTGCCGGAAAATAACCGGGGGCTGGTGCTGATCCCGCAGATCCTGACCAACAACAGCGAAGCTTTTATACGCACCGCGAAAGGTATGCGGGAATACGGATACGAAGAGATCAATCTGAATCTCGGCTGCCCGTCAAAAACAGTGGTAAACGGTGGCAGAGGTTCCGGGTTTTTACAGGACAGAGAAGGACTGCGTAAATTCCTGGACGAGATTTTTGAACAGCTGGACATGAAAATTTCCATCAAGACCAGACTGGGACGTTACGATCCTGAAGAGATTGGACCGCTGATGGAGATTTTTAACGGTTATCCGCTGGAAGAGCTGATTATTCATCCGCGGTTGAGGGAAGATTTTTATGGTGGAACACCACGGCTGGATGCATTTTCCGGGGCGTACGAGGTGCGGAAAGCACCGCTTTGTTATAACGGCGATATTTTTACGGTGGAGGATCTGGAAAGGATAGAAAGAGAATTTCCACAGATTACAGCGGTGATGATCGGAAGAGGTGTTCTTCGACATCCGGGACTGACCGGGCAGCTGCATGGAAAGCATTTACCGGAAAAATCGGTATGGGAAGCATTTGCCGGACAGCTGAGGGATGAATATGTAAGAATCTCGATCAATGAAGAGAAGGCACTGTTTAAATTAAAGGAAATCTGGAGCTATCTGCGCTGGTCTTTTCCGGAAAGTACTATCTGGGACCGACAGATGAAAGTGGCAGGAGATCTGGAAACATTTCTTTATGGAATGAGAAATCTTCTGGATACTTACGATCCGGAAAAAATACCGGAAAAGAGAGGAATTCCGGGGTTGCATAATAGATAAGAGAAAGATAAAATAATACTGATTGAAAATAATGAGCAGCGAAAAGAGTGGGGAAAAAACATGGAAACAGAACCGGGAGAAAAGAAACATCTATTTACTAACAAACAACTGTGGGCATTGCTGGTGCCGGTGGTTGTGGAACAGATTCTGAATTCTCTGATGGGAACGGCAGATACGATGATGGTCAGCAACGTGGGATCGGCGGCTATCTCGGCGGTATCGCTGGTGGATTCGATCAATGTGCTGGTGATCCAGGTGTTTGCTGCGCTGGCAGCAGGAGGAACCATCATCTGTTCCCAGTACATGGGACAGAAAAATACAAAAAATGCCACCGATGCGGCAAAACAGCTGATTTTTATTATCACGGCGATTGCTGTAGTACTGACTGTAGTCTGTGTGGTATTTCAGATTCCACTGTTGCATCTGATCTTCGGAAAAGTGGAAGCGGAAGTAATGACTAATTCCGAGGTATACTTCCTGTATACAGCCCTTTCGTTTCCGTTTATTGCAGTTTTTAATGCGGGATCTTCCGTATTTCGGGCACAGGAAAATACGAGACTGCCTATGACCATCTCAGTGATCTCTAATATTATGAATATTGTGGGAAATGCGATTCTGATTTTCGGTTTCCATATGGGGGTGGCCGGTGCGGCACTGTCCACACTGATTTCAAGAATTTTCTGTGCGATCGTTGTCATGTATTTTCTGCGTAATCCAAAAGAAGAGATATACGTGCGGGATTACACAAAGATCCGTCCGGACAGGCATAAGATTAAGATGATCCTGGCGCTTGGTATCCCGACGGGTATCGAAAACGGGATGTTTCAATTTGGCAAGCTGGCGATCCAGTCTACGGTATCGACTCTTGGTACTGCGGCAATCGCAGCACAGGCGATGACAAATATTCTGGAAAATCTGAATGGTATTGCAGCCATCGGTATCGGTATCGGTCTGATGAATGTAGTAGGAGAGTGTATCGGTGCCGGAAGAAAGGATGAGGCGATATACTATACAAAAAAGATGTGCCTGGTATCTGAGGTAGTTATCATCATCAGCTGCCTGCTGGTGTTTGTACTGACAAAACCAATCATCCATCTGGGAGGTATGAGCGCAGAGAGTGGTAGGATGTGTTTCTTTATGGTGACCTGGATCACCATCATCAAACCAATCGTATGGGTACCGGCTTTTATTCCAGCATATTCCATGCGGGCGGCAGGCGATGTGAAATTCTCCATGATATTATCATGTACGACCATGTGGCTTTGCAGGGTAACATTATGTGTGGTTCTTTGTCGTGTTTTTGGTTTCGGACCGATTGCGGTCTGGATCGGTATGTTCTCTGACTGGACACTCCGTGGTATCTTTTATACCCTGCGGTTTCATGGAAGAAAATGGCTGGATCATAAGGTGATCGAGTAATTATTCAGCATCGCCAAAGGCATTTATATACATTTCGGCTCGTAATGGTGAGAGTACTGAAAAGTTACGTAATTGGTTAAAAATATCAGTTGAGAAAGAGGAGACGGATTGTGGGAGAACGATTAACGAAACATGATGTGGAGAAAATAGAAAAAGAGATTGAATACCGGAAACTGGTAGTTCGAAAGGATGCTATCGAAGCAGTAAAAGAGGCAAGAGCCCAGGGCGATCTCAGCGAAAATTTTGAATACTATGCGGCAAAAAAAGAAAAAAATCAGAATGAGAGCCGGATCCGGTATCTGGAGAGAATGTTAAAGACAGCAGTTGTGATTTCAGAAGAGTCCAAAGAAGATGAAGTGGGACTGAATAATACAGTGACACTGTACATGGAAGATGACGATGAGGAGGAAACCTATCGTCTGGTAACTTCGATCCGCGGCAATTCTCTGAGCGGGCTGATCAGTACCGAATCACCGATCGGGAAAGCGATTCTTGGACATAAAGTGGGTGACCGGGTAGAGATTAAAGTCAGTGATGATTTTTCTTATTATGTGGTGATCCGAAAGATTGATAAGACAGAAAGCGAAGCGGACGATAAGATTCGGAGCTTTTAAAAGGAGGAGAAAAGATGCACTTAGAGGAGCGAATCAAAAACGGGATGCCTTTTTATGAACATGGACATACAGATCCGATCGATATCGAACAGGAAAAGAAACTGGAAGCGCAGAGACGTCACTGCAAAGAAGTGATGTTTGACTATAACAACACCCGTCCGAGCGAGGATGTGAAGAAAAAAGAAATTCTGAAAGGGATTCTTGGGCATTGTACGAACCGTGTGTTTATTGAAAGTCCGGTACATATGTCTTACGGTAATCATGTTCATCTGGGGGATCAGTTTTATGCCAATTTTAATCTGGTCATCATAGATGATATGGATGTGTATATTGGCAATCAGGTCATGATCGGTCCCAATGTAACCATCTGTACCACCGGTCATCCGGTCTATCCGCTGTATCGAGAGATGGGTGCACATTATTCGCTGCCTATCCACATTGGCAATAAGGTATGGATCGGAGCAAATTCTGTTGTGCTCCCTGGGGTAACGATCGGAGATCATTCGGTGATCGGTGCGGGAAGTATTGTTACGAGAGATATTCCTGCCAATGTGGTTGCCGTGGGCAACCCATGCCGTGTGATGCGCGAGATTACAGAAAGAGACCGGGAATATTATTTCCGGGATATGAAAGTAGATTTTCCATATACCTTACGAGAAGAAGGATGAGAGAAATGATCACGATTAAGGAAATTGCAGATCAGCTGGGGGTCAGTGCAACAACTGTTTCCAATGTGTTAAATGGACGCGTCGGAAAAATGTCACAGGAGACCAGACAACGTGTCGAAGAAGCATTGCTCCGTAATCATTATGTGAAAGAAAAGAAAAACAACAGAGGGGAACCGCAGCATCATCTGGTAGCGGTCTATATTTGTCTTGGAAAGAAAAAACATGTGCTGACGGATCCCTTTTGTGGGAGCCTGTTGGAGGGAATTGACCGGGAACTGCGCAAATACGATCGCGCCATGGTTTGCGGAACGGTAGACGATAACGAGAGTTTTGCAAAAGTACTGCAGAATTCCAATCTGGAAGGCGCGATCCTGCTTGGATGTGAAGCAGAGTTTTGTACCGCTCTGGTACATCAGATCTCCATTCCCATTGTTTTTGTGGATTCTTATGGTGAAGGATTTGACAATATCGGATTGGAAGACTATGAGGGTGGGTATGAGATGACCTCTTATCTGATCGGTCAGGGACATCGAAAGATTGCCTTTTTTGGGGATCAGCAACATCCAATGGGAAGTAATCTGTATAGATTTCGCGGACTGCAGAAAGCGATGGAAGAACATAAGCTGCAGTTTTACAAAGATGATTATTTTTATCTTCCCCAACATGATAATTACCGACACGAAGTGCTGCGGCAGTTTGCACAAAACGTGAAGAAAACCGGGTATACGGCGGCGTTTTTCACCTCGGATTTTCTGGCAAATGAAGCTATCGGCATCTTTTATTCTCAAGGAATCTCTGTGCCGGAAGACCTGTCGGTAACCGGTTTCGATGATAATATTTATGCAAGACTTTCCAGGCCGATGCTTACGACCGTGCGGCAGAAGCCGGAAGAAAAGGGAAAAGAAGCAGTTGGGCTTCTGATGCGGCGCATCTATGGAGAAGAGGTGCCGGTGGGCAGGATGAGACTGCCAACGGAATTAATTGTACGGGAAAGTGTTCGCAATTTGGCTGACAGATAGCAGTTGCGGACAGGGTGAGAAAAATGAAAAAGAGTGAATTTTTACAGGGAATTCGTCACGGAATTCCCATTTGTTTGGGATACTTTTCAGTATCGGCGGCATTTGGAATTACAGCGGTTCGTTCCGGCCTGCCGCTATGGACAGCTGTGTTGATATCCCTGACGAATGTAACCAGTGCAGGTCAGTTTGCCGGGGTGAATCTGATGGTAGCCGGAGGTTCTATGATTGAGATTGCCATGACCACGCTGATCATTAATATCCGTTATTTCCTGATGTCTCTGTCTGTTTCTCAGAAAGTGGAAAGTAAGATGTCCATGAAGAAGAGACTGGGGATCGCTTATGGAATCACAGATGAGATTTTTGCGGTTTCCATGCAGCAGCCCAGGGAATTAACAGCCTCCTATATGGCCGGACTGATCCTGACGCCGGTTGTTGGCTGGACGCTTGGGACTTTTGTGGGTGGTGCTGCCACCCAGCTGATGCCGCAGAAATTATCCAGTGCCATGGGAATTGCTTTGTATGGTATGTTTATTGCCATTATCATTCCTCCGGCCAGAGAACAAAAAAGTGTGCTGTTCACGGTGATCTTGGCAATCGCAGCAAGTGTTGCTTTTTCCAGTCTTCCTGTGCTGAAACATCTGTCCGGTGGCTGGGCGATCATTTTGATCACGATTCTGGTCAGTGGGATTGCGGCATGGTTATTTCCGAGAAATGAGGAGGAGAATGCAGGGTGAGTACAAAGTATATTATTGCCAGTATGTTTGTGATGGCATTGACAACTTATGTGATCCGTATGCTTCCAATGGCAATTTTTCGAAAAAAGATTAATGACAAACGAGTACAGTCGTTTCTGTATTACGTGCCCTATGCGGTGCTTTCGGCGATGACCTTTCCGGCGATTTTTTCCAGTACGGGATCTGAGGTGAGTGCAGTTGTCGGCTGTGTGGTGGCGATTGTGCTGGCGTATATGAAACGGGGATTGCTTACTGTGGCTGTCGGAGCTGCGGGGGCGGTTTTTCTTGTACAGATGATTGGATTTTAAAAACTTCCGGGATGGATTTCAGTGAAAATAACGGAGAAATCTATCCCGGAAGTTTTATGTTTAAAAGATGAAAGAATGGTTTTAAGAGGGTTCCGGAAGCCGGGTGCCAGGTTACAACCGGATCGTGAAGGAACAGCAGGCGAACCAGGTAGGTGAGCACAAAGAGGGCAGCTACAGATCCGAGAAGAAGGTAGTGACGGCTCCAGTTAATCCAGGGATCGAGATAATATCCCAGCAGGAAAAACGGCAGCAGGAAAAACAACGGATGGTAGGAAAATGCGGCGGCAAAGTCCAGGCGCAGAGCGGCGAGAAGCGCGCGGGTCATTCCACAGCCGGGGCAGGAGATGCCGAAAAAGAAGCGGAACGGACAGCCGGTAAACCAGGTCAGCAGATGGTAGGAAAGGATGACCGCGCATAACGTTTTTGTTTTGGATAAAAATATTTTTTTCCGGTTGGGATCTTTGAAAATGATTTCCAGATGCATAGATAAAATATCCTTTACTGTTCAGATTTTGCGACTGAAATCAGCCTGTCTGTAATTATAGATGTAAAATAAGAAACGGACAAGAAAAAATTAAGAGAAGCTTCATTTTCTGAGGGGGTTGTGCCATTGTGAGAGATTTTCATTGATGGTATAATAAGTGCATCAAATAACAGAACATGACAGAGGAGACGAACGTATATGAGAATAAAAAGAAGAAATGGTCTGGTCAGTGCACTGCTAGGGCTCATGACCTGCGGTCTGTATCATATCTTTTTCTGGTATCAGTATGGGGAAGATACCAACTGGGTTTGCAGAGATGACCGGAAAATGACGCAGAATTATATCGTGGCATGGATCCTTTCCTGGATCACCTGTGGCATCTACGGACTGTACTGGACATATCAGCTGGCATCCCGGCTGAATCAGGCAGGTGACTGCTACAAAGTGCATATCGAATCACCGGTGATCTTTACGATCGTGATGCATATTCCGTTTTTATCGTACTTTTATGCCTGTGATGTGATGAACAATTTTGCAGACGCCTATGAAAAGACCGCACCACAGCAGACCGAAAGCCAGCGGGATTATTACTACTATACCGGGAATACCACAGCCCAGACACCGCCGCCGGTATGGCCGACTTCCGGTTCCAATCCGAATGGCACATCGGTGAATCCAAACGGTTTTGATTTCAAATCCACAATGGAAGATGTGGGAAATAATCTGAAAGATAAGGCAAAAGAGCTTTTTGGAGAGAATCATCCGTCAAACAGCAGTCAGAATCAGCAGCCGGTCAGAACGGCAGGTACCTGCCCGAACTGTGGAGCAGAACTTGAACCCGGAGCAGAGTACTGTAAAAAATGCGGATATCCGGTGGAAAAATAAAGAGAATATACAATGCAACAAAAATCCAGGCAACGGTGAAAGCCGGCTGCCTGGATTTTTATGTATAAGCTTTATTTATTCTTTTCCGTCAAAGCAGTAAGTACAAACTTTGCATGGTTCGAGTCCGATGGAAGCCACCATATCGTCGAGACGATGATAGCGAAGAGAAGTAAAGTTCAGCTGTTTGCCGATTTCATCAAGCATTTCGTGATAGTTGTGAGAATCCGGATTGGCGTAATCTTCCAGAATCGCTTCCGTCACCGTACCTTCCCGTTTCTGGATCACACGGCGAGTGATCAGATCCATCTCGGATTTGGAACGGGAGAAGTTCAGGTATTTACATCCGTATAATAACGGCGGACATGCCGGACGGATATGTACTTCTTTCGCACCGCTCTCGTACAGGAACTGGGTTGTCTGACCAAGCTGTGTACCACGCACGATAGAGTCATCGATCAGCACCATGCTCTTGTCTTTGATCAGTTCACGAACCGGGATCAGTTTCATGTGAGCAATCTGCTCTCTCTGACGCTGATGTGCCGGCATAAAAGAACGCGGCCAGGTCGGGGTATATTTGATAAATGGGCGGGCAAACGGAATACCGGAACGGTTGGCATAACCGATGGCATGTGCAGTACCGGAATCCGGAACACCTGCAACGATATCGGCAGATACATTGTCACGTTTTGCAAGCATATCACCGCAGTTGTAACGCATCTGTTCCACGTTGATTCCTTCGTAGGAAGAGGTCGGATAACCATAGTAGACCCATAAGAAGGAGCAGATCTTCATTTCATTTTTTGCCGGAGAAACAGTTTCCACACCATCCGGTGTAAAGAAGACAATCTCAGATGGTCCCAGTTCTTTGTAGTCATGGTAACCGAGATTAAAATAAGCAAAGTTCTCAAAAGAAGCGCAGATCGCATCCTCTTTCTTTCCGAGGATCAGTGGAGTACGGCCTAATCGGTCTCTGGCCGCATAGATACCTTCAGGAGTCATAACCAGCATGGTCATAGATCCTTCAATAACATCCTGCGCGTAGCGAATGCCTTCGATCAGAGAAGATTTCTGATTAATGAGAGATGCCACCATCTCTGTAGCGTTAATATCTCCGCCGCTCATTTCGAGAAAATGTGTGCAGCCGTTGGCGAAAGAACGTTTTACCAGTTCGTCCATATTATTGATCTTACCAACAGTTGTGATCGCAAAACTTCCCAGATGAGACTGAACTAAAAGCGGTTGCGGTTCTGTATCAGAGATACAGCCGATACCGAGAGTACCCTCTAATTCCTGCACGTCCCGTTCAAATTTTGTACGGAAGGGAGCGTTCTGGATATTGTGGATCGCCCGGTTGAATCCGCCTTCTTTGCCGTAGACTGCCATGCCACCCCGGCGTGTACCAAGATGAGAATGATAGTCCGTTCCAAAAAATAAATCAGACACACAATTGCTTTTTGATGCAACTCCAAAAATTCCACCCATATTTGTTCTCCTTTGTTCTATGAATGTTTGGTTGGCTGTGGGTTGAAACCAGAATGTTTCGAACCCGTCGTTTAAATCACGTACCCCATTATATAATGGCAATTCTGGTTTCGCAAGACAAAATTTTTCACAATTTCCTGTTACGTTTTTTGAAAAATACGAAAAATGCAGGAAAAACAGGGGCGTTTGACTTGTATTTTTCCCTGAGAAAATTATAATAAAAACAGAAAAGGAGAAATGTGTATGAGAAATATGGAATTTAAGATGGAGCGCCAGGGACTTCTGACGGTAGGTCAGGAAGTGGATGTGACAGAGAGTGTGCTGCCGACCTCGTATTACTATACGATCCAGCCGATGATCGCTATGAGTAAAAACTATCCGGGTTATGAGAGATTACAGTCACGAAAAGGGATTGTAAAAGATATCAAAGAGACCGACCGCGGATATTACACAGTAGTGGAATTTGATGAAGAGGATATTGGGAGCTGACTGCGTAAAAAAAGAACGTTCCGAATGTCAAACCGGAACGTTCTTTTTTGTTTTAGTTGTTCGGACGGAAGGTCAGGGAATCGTCGGTCATGGAATCCACGATTGCCAGAGACTCGAGGCGGACACCCATATCACGGATCTTCTTTCCGCCTTCCTGGAAGCCTTTTTCGATGACGATGCCGGCACCCTCCAGGGTAGCTCTGGATTTGTTGACGATATCGATCAGTCCCATCAGTGCGCATCCGTTTGCCAGGAAGTCATCGATCAGAAGTACATGATCTTCCGGTCCGAGGAACTTTTTGGAAAGGATAACGTCGTATACTTTCTTGTGTGTAAAAGATTCTACTTTGGAGGTAAACATCTCTCCGTCCAGATTCAGGCTCTGTGCTTTCTTTGCGAAAACAACCGGAACATGGAAATACTGGGCAACCAGACAGGCAATACCGATACCGGAAGCCTCGATGGTAAGAATCTTTGTGATCGGTGCGTCAGCGAACCGGCGTTTGAACTCTTTTCCCAGTTCGTTGATAAATTCGATGTCCATCTGGTGATTTAAGAAACTGTCAACCTTTAAAACATTTCCCGGTTTGACAATTCCGTCCTTTAAGATACGTTCTTCTAAAAGCTGCATGTGCTTTTTCCTCCTGCTGTTTATCACTCATTTATTTTTCTTTCGTAAATGCTCAGTACCTTCACAGTTACGAGTCAAAATGCATTTAAAATCACCTTAAATGTATTTTAATTTCTTGTATGCTATGATACAACCTTACGGTTGGAAAGGCAACAGTTTTCTCACTTTTTCTTCTTCCTTTTTCTTCCGGATGTGTTGTTCTTTTTGCAAAAGATTGTTATAATAAAAACGATGTGGGAGGGACGATAGATGAAACAATATGAAGTCATCAGAGAAATTATAAACCAGTGTCCGCTGAATCATTCCAGAGATCAGTTTTTTGAGGAAATCCAGTGTGAAGATCCGGAAAGCTATATCCGGGAACGATGCGGAGGCCGGAAAGAAACTTACGAAAAAAGCATTCAGAAAGATGGCAGTATAGTATTTGACGTCTATTTTTCCGGGATGCATCAGCGATATACATTTTCCGAGATCTGATCCGGGAATGTATGGATGGGAGGAAAAAGATGGGAGAGCATGTACATGTACTGGAAGATGGAACGGTTGTCAAGCACAGTCATACCCATACCCATGAAAACACAAAAGCGGTAATTAACCGGTTGTCAAGAGCTATCGGTCATCTGGAATCGATCCGTCGGATGGTGGAAGAAGGCAGAGACTGCTCGGAAGTGCTGATCCAGCTTTCGGCAGTCAAATCGGCAATTAATAATACCGGAAAAGTGATTTTACAGGATCACATACAGCATTGTATTGTGGACGCGGTTCAGGACGGGGATATGGAAGCCCTCAAGGAACTGAACAAAGCAATCGATCGCTTTATGAAATAAAAAGAAAAGAGGAAAAACAACAATGGCAAAAGAATGTAGCAGTACATCCTGCAGCAAAGAAAGCTGTGAAGGATGTCCAAGCAAACAGCCAAAGAGCATGCTGGAAGAGATGAACAGTCAGTCAAATGTAAAACATGTGATTGGTATCGTCAGCGGCAAAGGCGGTGTTGGTAAATCTTTCGTTACCGCATCTCTGGCTAATAGAATGGCACAGAAGGGTTACAAAGTAGGTATTCTGGATGCGGATATCACAGGACCGTCCATTCCGAAAATGTACGGTGTCAAAGGTCCGGCACAGGCAGTGGACGCCGGTATCTATCCAATCGAGGCAAAAAACGGCATTAAGGTAATGTCCGTAAACCTGCTGCTTCCGAGAGAAGACGAACCGGTCATCTGGAGAGGACCGATCCTGGCAAATATGGTAAAACAGTTCTGGACCGATGTGATCTGGGGAGATCTGGACTATCTGTTCGTAGATATGCCGCCGGGAACCGGTGATGTACCGCTGACAGTCTTCCAGTCTCTGCCGGTGGAAGGTATCGTGATCGTATCTTCTCCGCAGGATCTGGTAAAGATGATCGTTCGCAAAGCCTACAAGATGGCACAGATGATGAAGATCAACGTACTCGGTGTTGTGGAAAACTACAGCTACCTGGTATGTCCGGACTGTGGAAAACACATTTCCGTATTCGGTGAGAGCCATATCGATGAGATCGTGGCAGAACTCGGAACTGAAGTACTCGGCAAGATGCCGATCAATCCGTTGTATGCGGAAGCTGCCGATAAGGGAGCCTTCCATGCGGTGGAAAATGAATATCTGGATAAAGCGGTGGAAAAAATCGTTGGATAATCCTTCAGAGGAACAGTGTGAAAATGCTGTTCCTTAATTTTTATGTTGTTTTTGACGAAATTTGAAAAAGAGAAGCTGATTTTCAAGAGAATATTGCTCAATCTGAATTGTAAACGATTTCAAACCTGAGAAAATGCTGTGCAAATAGCAAAAAAACAGGTGAAAAATGTAAAAGAAAGCACAAAAAGTAGTGCGCCACCGGCATAAAATAGGGAAGATTAAAAAGTTGACAAATTTCGCAGCAGATGCGATAATCAAATCTCGAAATATGTGGTACTACCAGTTGGAGAAGGGAGTACTGACATTCTACACCGGTACACAGATTTTGTTACCGCGAGTTTCAGAAAGGATTGATATAATGCCAGATATGAAAACAAGCAAAATCAAATTAAATGAGGCGAGTGAAGTGGAAGAATTTGTGAAGGCGGCTGGAAAATGTGACTTTGATATTGACATCTTCTACAATCGTGTGATTATTGATGCAAAATCCATCCTCGGAATCATGAGCATGGATCTGACACAGGAACTGACCGTTCAGTGTTACGGAGAAGACAAAGAATTCGAGAAGGCAATTCAGAAATTTGCGATTGCGTAAGTGCATCATCTGAAAAAATTTGATATGCGGGAAAAGAAAATCTTTCGTGGAGAACCGGGATGGTTCCTGCGGAAGATTTTTTCGTATATGCGGGGACTGAGTCGGTGTAGGCAAAAAACGGATTGTGCGGTATAATAAACAAATGTGAAAAAAGAAAGGCGGTGAGCGGATGGAAAAAGAAGAAGTAAAGATTTCAGTCAGAGATATTGTAGAGTTTATTCTGCGTTCCGGAGATATCGACAACCGGAGAGGCGGGTGGGCTGACAAAGAGTCACTGGCGAAGGGAACCAGGATCCATAAAAAGATCCAGAGACAGATGGGAGCAGCTTACCAGGCGGAAGTACCGCTCAGTTACCGCTTTTGCTATGAAGATCTTGACATCCTGGTGGAAGGTCGTGCGGACGGAATCGAGGAAAAAGAAGATCATGTGATGATCGATGAGATCAAAGGTGTGCATCGGGATCTACGGTATGTGGAAGAACCGGTGCTGGTTCATCTCGCGCAGGCAAAATGCTATGCGGCAATCTATACGGAACAGAATCAGCAGGAACAGATGGAAGTGCAGATGACCTACTGCAATATGGAGACAGAGGAGATCCGCCGGTTTTCTTATCTGTTTGATGCACAGGAACTGAAAAATTGGTTTCAGAAACTTGCCGATACCTACTATGTCTGGGCGCACCGGCATCAGGAGTGGAAAAAAGAACGGGATGCATCCATGACGGGGCTGGAATTCCCTTTCCCGTACCGGGAGGGGCAGCGAGATCTGGTGCATGGTGTTTACCGGACGATCCTGCGGGAAAAGCAGCTGTTTATCCAGGCACCGACCGGTGTGGGAAAAACGATGTCGTGTCTGTATCCTGCCGTGCGTTCCGTGGGAGAAGGAATCTCGGAAAAAATCTTTTACCTGACGGCAAAAACAATTACCCGGACGGTTGCATGGGAGGCATTTGAGATTTTGAAAAAGCATGGACTTCGGTGGAAATCCCTGCTTCTCACAGCAAAAGAAAAGTTGTGCGTGTGTGAAAACATGGAGTGCAATCCGGCAGCATGTGCGAGAGCCAAGGGACATTTTGACCGGGTAAATGATGCGGTATTTGAACTTCTGGAGAAAGAAGAGATCTATGACCGGGAGATGCTGCTTTCCTACGCGGAAAAATATCAGGTCTGCCCGTATGAGATGAGTCTGGATCTTGCCAACTGGGTAGATGGGGTAATCTGTGACTATAATTATGTGTTTGATCCACAGGTATATCTGCGGAGATTTTTTGCGGAAGGGATCAAAGGGGATTATGTATTTCTGATCGATGAGGCGCATAACCTGGTGGAACGTGGACGGGAGATGTACAGTGCGGTTTTGTACAAGGAGGATATCCTGAAGATCAAAAAACTGGTGAAACCGTACCGGAAAAAGCTTGAGAAAGCGCTGGAGCGGTGCAACCGGCAGATGCTAGAGTGGAAGCGAGAGTGTGAGACGTACCGGATCCTTCCGGCTGTTGGGAATTTTTCACTGGCACTGCTTTCGGTGATGGGGGAGATGGAAAATTACCTGGAAGAGCTGGAGGATGGAAATCTTCGAAAGGAACTTCTGGATTTTTATTTTGAGGTGCGCAGTTTTCTGTATACTTGTGATCTGATCGACGAGAATTATGTGATTTATACACAGCATGACGAGGACGGAAGGTTTCGGGTGAAACTGTTCTGTGTGAATCCGGCGCAGAATCTGCAAAACTGTATGGATAAGGGGCGAAGCACGATTTTCTTTTCGGCGACGTTGCTTCCGGTACTGTATTATCGACAGCTTTTGAGCGGGCGCAGTGATGATTATGCGATCTATGCGCAGACACCGTTTGCGAAGGAGCAGAAGTGTCTGATCCTTGGACGGGATGTGAGCAGCCGGTACACGCGGAGAGGACCGGAGGAGTACGGGAAGATTGCGGAGTATATTCATGCAGTGGCGGTTTCGCATACGGGGAATTATATGATTTTCTTTCCGTCGTACCGTATGATGGAGGATATTTTTGAACGGTATCAGGAATTGTATGGGACGGATGAGGCGGAGGTTTTGTTGCAGAGTTCGTCGATGCAGGAGGATGAGAGGGAGGCGTTTCTGGAGCGGTTTGAGAGTGACAGTGCGGGGACGCTGCTTGGCTTTTGTGTGATGGGAGGGATCTTTGCGGAGGGGATCGATCTCATTGGGGAGAGGCTTGTGGGGGCTGTGATCGTGGGGACGGGGCTTCCGCAGGTGAGTTATGAGAGGGAGATTTTGAAGCAGTTTTATGACGGAAAGCAGGAGAACGGGTTTGATTATGCGTATCGGTTTCCGGGGATGAATAAGGTGTTACAGTCTGCTGGGAGGGTGATTCGGACGCGGGAGGACCGGGGGGTGATTTTGCTGCTGGATGAGAGGTTTTGCTCACCGGATTATAAGGGGTTGTTTCCGCGGGAGTGGGAGGAGTATGTGGTTTGTGACCGAAAGGGGGTTGGGAAAATTTTAAAAGAATTTTGGGAAAGATAATTGATACAAAGGGAGCATCGGTTGGAAAACGGATGCTCCCTTTTTGAGTTAGAGAATGTTCAGGAATTCCTTCGCTGCTTTGGTCAGCGGCAGCTGCGGGTTGTGGGCGATAACGAGGGTTCGGCCCGGGAGTTCCTCCTGGATGTCCAGGGGGAAGAGTTCGCCATCGTCGGGTATGCAGTAGTCCGGGACGAAGGCGATGCCGAGACCGATGCGGGCAAGATCGATCAGGAGGTCGTTACTGCCCAGTTCGATTTCCGGGACGAGGTCCAGCTGGTGTTGCTGGAAGAGGTGGTGCAGGAATTCGCTGGTGGTGCTTTTGCGGTCGAGCATCATGATCGGGTATTCCAGGAGATCTTTCAGGTGGAGTTTTTTGCCCATCAGTTCTTTGTAGTGTCTGGAGCTTGCGATGAAGCAGTCTTTGAACGAATGGATCGTCCGGATATGGTCGCCGTGGCTTAGCCGGGAGTTCGGGTAGTTGGTGACGATCAGGTCGACCTGTCCCATTTCGAGGAGATCCACACATTTGGTAGAGGTCTGGTTGGTCACTTTGATGTGGACATTCGGGTAGGTTTTATGAAATTTGTTTAAAAACGGAACCAGATAGTAGCGGCAGATGGTGTCACTGGCGCCGACGCGAAGCTGACCGCCGCCTAAGTTGCTGGCTTCCATGAGCTGCGCTTCCCCGCGCTTGATCAGGTTCATTGCCGGTTCAATGTGGCGAAGCAGCGTCTCGCCTTCCGGGGTCAGCTGTACCCGTTTGGTGCTTCGGATAAACAGTGTGATCCCCAGTTTCTTTTCGAGCACTTTGATCGACTGGCTGACGGCCGACTGGGAGATAAACAGCTGTTTCGAAGCATCGGAAAAACTCAGGGAGATCGCCACATAGTAAAATACTTTGTACAATTCATAGTTGATATCCATCATGTTTGATAAGCCCTCCTTATAACTGCTTTCAGTATAACAAAATCCGCGGATGGCATCCAGTATTTTATAAAAAATCAATAAATATAAGAAAAACTTATTAAAAAGATTAAATATATTAATTTTACTAATAAGATTTTCTGTGGTATTTTTATAGTGACGGTACACTGGATCTCTGAGAGATGCGATCCAGCAGTGCCCTTAATAGTGTAAAAGACCGAAGAGAAGTCAGTTGCAGATGCGACAGAGAAAGGACAGGTGTACGATGAGCAGTGTAAAACGTGTTTATGTGGAAAAGAAACCTGATTTTGCGGTACAGGCAAAAGAATTAAAACATGAGATTAGCAGCTACCTTGGAATTAAGACTGTGACAGCAGTTCATGTATATATTCGTTACGATGTAGAAAATATTTCAGATGAGGTGTTCGAGAAAGCATGTACATGCGTATTCTCCGAGCCGCCGGTAGACGTGCTGTATAAAGAGCAGATCCCGATGGCAGAAGGAGCAAGAGTATTTTCCGTAGAATACCTGCCGGGTCAGTTTGATCAGAGAGCGGATTCAGCCGTACAGTGTGTACAGTTCCTGAAAGAGGACGAGCAGCCGATCATCAAATCTGCAACCACTTATGTAATCGAGGGAACTGTTTCCGACGAAGAATTTGAAGCGATCAAGAATCACTGCATCAACCCGGTAGATTCCCGTGAGACCGGAATGGTAAAACCGGAAACACTGGTAACAAAGTTTGAAGAACCGGCAGATGTAAAAATCTTCGACGGATTTATCGATATGGAAGAGGCAGCACTGAAAGAGCTGTATGCTTCCCTGAATCTGGCTATGACATTCAAAGATTTCAAACATATCCAGAATTATTTTAAAAACGAAGAGAAGAGAAATCCTTCCATGACAGAGATTCGTGTGCTGGATACTTACTGGTCTGACCATTGCCGTCACACCACCTTCTCTACAGAGCTTAAGAAAGTAACCTTCAAAGACGGTGACTATAAAGAGCCGATCGTAAAAACGTATGAACAGTATCTGGCAGACAGAGAAGTCCTGTACAAAGGAAGAGATGACAAATTCATCTGTCTGATGGATCTGGCACTTCTTGCCATGAAGAAACTGAAATCCGAAGGAAAACTGCAGGATCAGGAAGAATCCGATGAGATTAATGCCTGCTCCATCGTAGTTCCGGTCGATGTGGACGGAAAAGAAGAAGAATGGCTCATCAACTTTAAGAATGAAACACATAACCATCCGACCGAGATCGAACCGTTCGGTGGCGCAGCTACGTGCCTTGGTGGTGCGATCCGTGACCCGCTGTCAGGACGTACCTATGTATACCAGGCAATGCGTGTGACCGGTGCCGCAGATCCTACCGTTTCTGTTAAAGAGACACTGAAAGGAAAACTGCCGCAGAAGAAACTGGTTCGTGGTGCTGCACACGGTTACAGCTCCTATGGTAACCAGATCGGTCTGGCTACCGGTTATGTAAAAGAAATCTATCATCCGAATTATGTGGCAAAACGTATGGAGATCGGTGCGGTTATGGGCGCTGCTCCAAGACGTGCAGTCAAGAGAGAGAATTCCGATCCGGGCGATATCATCATCCTGCTTGGCGGACGTACCGGCCGTGACGGTATCGGTGGTGCTACCGGATCCTCCAAAGTACATACCGAAGCTTCCATCGAAGTGTGCGGAGCCGAAGTACAGAAAGGAAATGCGCCGACCGAACGTAAGATCCAGCGTATGTTCCGCAGAGAAGAAGTAAGTAAACTGATCAAGAAATGTAACGACTTCGGTGCCGGCGGTGTATCCGTAGCTATCGGTGAACTGGCACCTGGTCTGCAGATCAATCTGGATAAAGTACCGAAAAAATACGCCGGTCTGGACGGAACCGAGATCGCAATCTCCGAGTCCCAGGAGCGTATGGCAGTTGTTGTAGATCCGAAAGATGTTGACGAATTCATGAAATACGCCAACGAAGAAAACCTGGAGGCTGTTGTGGTAGCCGTTGTTACCGAAGAACCGCGTCTGGTACTGAACTGGAGAGGAAAAGAAGTTGTTAATATCTCCCGTGCTTTCCTGGATACCAACGGTGCGCATCAGGAGACAGAAGTTCTGGTAGACATTCCGAATAAAGAGGGAAATGTTCTGGAGCGTGAAGAAAAAGCGCCTGCAGATACAAAAGCAGCATGGCTGTCTATGCTGGCAGATCTGAATACCTGTTCCCAGAAAGGTCTGGTGGAGATGTTTGACGGATCCATCGGAGCAGGAAGCGTATTTATGCCATATGGTGGTAAATATCAGCTGACAGAAACTCAGGCTATGGTGGCTAAGGTTCCGGTAATGAACGGAAAAACGGATACTGTGACCATGATGAGCTACGGATTTGATCCATATGTATCCAGCTGGAGCCCGTATCACGGTGCCGTTTACGCAGTTGTGGAATCCATCGCACGTATCGTGGCAAATGGTGGAGATTACGCAAAGATCCGCTTTACATTCCAGGAATACTTCCGTCGTATGACCGAAGATCCGGAACGCTGGAGTCAGCCGTTTGCAGCACTGCTCGGTGCATATGCGGCACAGATGGGATTTGGTCTTCCGTCTATCGGAGGAAAAGACAGTATGTCCGGAACCTTTAATGACATTGATGTTCCTCCGACACTGGTTTCCTTCGCAGTGGATGTGGCAAAGAAACAGGATATTATCACACCGGAACTGAAAAAAGCAGGAAGCAAACTGGTTTGGATCCGTCTGCCAAAAGACAGCTACGATCTGCCGGATTATCAGGCAACCATGGATCAGTACGGAAAACTGCATCAGGATATTCTGGACGGCAAAGTACTTTCCGCTTACGCACTGGATCGTCATGGTATCGCAGCAGCAGTCAGCAAGATGGCATTCGGTAATCAGCTGGGTGTGAAGATTGAACACAATCTGGACGAGAGAGATCTGTTTGCACCGGGATTTGGTGATATCATCTGCGAAGTACCGGCTGACAAAGTCGGAGAACTGTCTGTAACGTATACTGTTATCGGTGAAGTGACAGACAATGCAAAATTCACATACAAAGACGGCATGGAAATTTCCATGAAAGAAGCACTGGATGCATGGACCGGAACTCTGGAGAAAGTCTTCAAAACAAAAGGAACCGACAACATGGAGAAAGTGGAAAGCCCGCTGTACAAAGCAGACAGCATCCATGTATGCAAACATAAAGTAGCACGCCCGACCGTATTTATTCCGGTATTCCCGGGTACAAACTGTGAGTACGACAGTGCGAAGGCATTTGAACGTGCCGGTGCGGACGTGATCACAAGAGTATTCAAGAACCTGACGGCAGAAGATATCCGTGATTCTGTAGCAATCTTCGAGGAAGCGATCAATCAGGCACAGATCATCATGTTCCCAGGCGGATTCTCTGCTGGTGACGAACCGGATGGTTCCGCAAAATTCTTCGCAACTGCATTCCAGAATGCGAAGATCAAAGAAGCCGTAACCAAACTGTTAAATGAGAGAGACGGTCTGGCACTTGGTATCTGTAACGGATTCCAGGCACTGATCAAACTGGGACTGGTTCCTTACGGCGAGATCGTCGGACAGACTGCGGATTCACCGACACTGACTTACAACACCATCGGCAGACATATTTCCAAGATGGTTTACACCAAAGTAGTAACCAACAAATCCCCATGGCTGGCACAGGCAGAACTTGGCAAAGTATATGTCAACCCGGCATCTCATGGAGAGGGACGTTTCGTGGCAAACAAAGAGTGGATCGATAAACTCTTCGCAAACGGTCAGGTAGCAACCCAGTACTGTGATCTGAATGGAAACGTATCCATGGATGAAGAATGGAACGTCAACGGTTCCTACGCAGCTATTGAAGGAATCACAAGCCCGGATGGTCGTGTACTTGGAAAGATGGCTCACAGCGAACGCCGCGGCGATGCCGTAGCCATGAACATCTACGGAGAACAGGATATCAAGATCTTCGAATCCGGTGTTGCATATTTTAAATAGGAAGAAACCCTGACAAAAACATTCCTTAAAAGTAAATAAAAGCAAAAAGACTGCCCGGTAAAAGTACCAGCTGGGCAGTCTTTTTGCTGTCTGTATGATATAATGAGCGTTAGCGAGCGGGAATAAGCGCAGCTTATTCATCGGGAGCGGCGAATGGCGATCGTGATAGCTGCGAAGCAGCGGAAAGCACGGAATGTGCGGATCACGATATAATAAAATGAGACAAACGGGAGGTGTTATAGTGTGAAGAATGTATATTTAGTTGGCGGAACGATGGGAGTCGGAAAAACTACAGTTTGTCAGCAATTGAAGAGAAAGTTACCAAACAGTGTATTTTTAGACGGTGACTGGTGCTGGGATGCTGATCCGTTCTGGGTCACGGAAGAGACTAAGAAAATGGTTTTAGAAAATATCTGTTTTTTATTGAATCAGTTTATACAATGCTCCGTTTATGACAATATAATCTTTTGCTGGGTAATGCATCAGCAGGAGATTATAGATTATATTGTAGAACAACTAAATAAAACGGATTGTAAAATCAGGACAATATCTTTAACAGCAAAGGAAAGTGAATTACGGGAACGACTGAAAAAAGATATCGAAGAGGGAAAAAGGACGGAGGATATACTGGATCGAAGCATAGAACGACTTGCCTGTTATAACAGGCTGTCAACAGTGAAAATTGATACAGATAAAAGAAGTATAGAGGATATCGCAGAAGAAATTGCAAAATTGTGAGGAAAAAGGAATGGAACAGGAAACAAAGATCAGAAAACATATTTATTTTTACGGACGCGTCCAGGGCGTAGGATTTCGTTATTATGCGGTACAGAAAGCAGAAGAGCTAGGACTGAACGGATGGGTACGGAACCTGTATGATGGTAGCGTGGAGATAGAAGTAGAAGGAGAAGAAGCCGATATCGATCAGCTGATCTTATTTTTACAGAACCGAACGTATATCTGGATTGAAGATATGAAAGTAAAATCGATGCCGGTGGAAGGTGGTTATGGATTTTATGTAAAGGAAGATGAATAAAAAGAGGACAGATAAGAAAAAGGGAAAATAGATGAATGAAGAAATCTGTGGACACATTCGTATTTTATGGTAAAATAAAAATAACTATTCAGTACACAGAATATGGAGGTAGAAACAATGGGAGTACATTCAATTGATGCAGAAGACGATCAGTTTGCATACCGCTATGACACACAGCTTCTGATCGACAGAAGAGATGAAGATCTGGACGAGGATGCCATATCCGAATATATTACAGAACATTACGAGGGCAACAGCCTGATTGTGGCTGGAGACGAAGATCTGGTAAAGATCCATTTCCACACCAACGAACCATGGAAAGTGCTGGCTTACTGCAACACCATCGGTGAGATCTACGATATCGTCATCGAAGATATGATCCGCCAGGCAAACGGATTACAAGGATAAAACTACATAAAGGGAGACTGCTTTACATGAAGCGGCAGTCTCTTTTTGATTTACGCGAGCAACGAGCCAAAGTTTATGCTTGCATGAGATCTTGGCGACTGCCGCGATAATCAAAATAAAAACTACCGCCGTCAGAGGACAATTTTATAACTCCGATGGATAATTCTATAGTGAAAACTGTTGTCCGCTGGATTATGATAGAGAAAAAGGGCGAAGGAGACACAGAATATGGGAAAAAAGTTAAGTGTAATCGAGAGCAGCCAGATCGAGTGGGTGCCGGTCGATTCTTTGCAGAAAAAAAACGGGAAACAAATGGTACAATCAGAAGAGTTCCATTTGTTTCCCGCCTTTTTTAATTTTCTTTCTTCAGATACGGCACATGCAGATAACAGTAAACCAGCTGTGCGGTCATGAAACACCAGATCAGCGGTTCGCAGATGATGACGCCCCAGTACCCCATCGCCGGGATAATAAACAGGGCGAAAATAATTTTTCCGGCACATTCCATAAAACTGGAAATCAGCGGTTTGGTCTTCTCACCGAGTGCCTGCAGAGAGTTTCTCATATTGAACAGGATACCGAGCACCGCATAGAACGGGGCGGTAAACCGCAGGTACAGGGCTGCGTTATCCAGAATCACATCCTGCGTGGATCCAAACAGGGTAACCAGATTGCAGGCGAAGAAAAACAGAATGATCATCGCTGTGACACCCCAGCAGACATCCATGATGCAGGCGGTGCGTATCCCTTTGCGGATCCGGTCTTTGTTTCCGGCACCACGGTTCTGAGAGACAAAGGTGGACATGGAAGCTCCGATCGTGCTGACTGGCATCAGGCAGAAGGAATTCAACTTTCTTGCCGTTGCCTGGCAGGCGATATACACTTCGCCAAGGCTGTTGATCGCACTCTGTAAAATGACGGTTCCGGAGGAAACCACTGCGTTCATAAAGCCCATGGAAAGTCCCTGGGTGGCAAGTTCGCGGTAAAGTTTTTTGCCGACCGCAAAATGCTGTCGTTCCGGAACCAGGATTGGTGTTTTCCGGATGATATAGATCAGACAGAGGATAACGGAAAATCCCTGTGCGATGACTGTCGCAACGGCAGCACCGCGGATGCCCATCTGGAACCGTGTGATAAATAAAAGATCCAGCATGATGTTGGTCAGGGAAGAAATAATCAGGAAGATCAGCGGCATAAAGCTGTTTCCGATTCCACGTAAAAGTCCTGACAGCAGATTGTAGGCGAACATAACACCGATAAAAGTAGTCAGAGTGGATACATAGGAATGTGATTCCACCAGAATATTTTCCGGTGTTTTTAAGGCGCGCATCAGCGGATACAGCCCAACGGAAGAAAACGTCATAAGGATCACGGTCAGGATCAGTCCGATGGTGATGGCTCCGGCTACGGATTTTTTTAGCAGGGTCTTATCGCCCTGTCCGAAATAACGGGAGACAACGATGCTCAGTCCGTTTCCGACACCGAAACAGAATCCAAGCAGCAGCTCATAGATCGAAGACGAAGCACCGATCGCGGCAAGAGAACTGTCCCCAAGGAAGTTACCGACGATCATAATGTCGATCGTATTGTATAACTGCTGAAAAATGTTGGAAAATAAAATAGGAAGAGCGAAAATCACGAGGGATTTTAAAATGGGGTCTTTGGTCATATTGACCTGCAAATTGGGCATAGACGAAACTCCTTTCTGAAAAAAAGATGAGCTTTGAAAAACAGGCCGGTCATATAAGTGCATGCTCATAAAACATAAAGAAAATTATATAGTGGGAGTGAAACGATTCCCACGGAATCAAAATCAATTTACCGGATCAATTTCGATATATATGTAAAAAAAAGAAACGTCACTAACGTTTCTTTAAAGTAGCGAGAGGGGGATTCGAACCCTCGACACCACGGGTATGAACCGTGTGCTCTAGCCAACTGAGCTATCTCGCCATTTTTCGTGGTTGCCAACCGCAACCTGCTCTACGATTATATAAAACTGGTAGGAAAAAGTCAAGCGTTTTTTTGAAAAAAATTAAAAAAATTTAAAAAGAGGGAAAAGTACAGAAAAATACAACAATTACAGGAAATATGCGAAGGAGCAAAAAGTCCTGTGTCTGCATAGAATAACCGGAGAGAAACTTTCAGGAGAAAGAAGAAAAATGGGACGGGATCTGACCAAATGTCATCCACGGTTACAGAAACTGGCAAAAGAACTGGTGGCAGCCTGTGAAAAACAGGGATGCCCGATCGGGATCGGAGAGTGTTTTCGGACGGTACAGGAACAAAACCGGCTGTATGCCCAGGGGAGAACCAAGCCGGGACCGGTCGTAACCAATGCGCCGGGAAGCACCTATCGCTCCATGCACCAGTGGGGAGTGGCGTTCGATGTATACCGGAAGGACGGAAAAGGAGCCTATAACGAATCAGGAAACTATTTTCAGAGAGTAGGAGCTATCGGAAAATCACTGGGACTGGAGTGGGGCGGAGACTGGAAATCCATTGTGGATAAACCACATTTTCAACTGCCGGACTGGGGAAGTACCTCCGAACGTCTGCGGAAACAGTATGGAAATATCTACGCCTTTCAGGCAACCTGGACGGGATCGGGTACATCCACCGGAAAACAGGCATCTTCCGGAGAGGAGACTCCGCATACAGAGGTGAAAATACTGACGGCAGACAGCACGCAGAAAGAATGGATCCTGGCGCTGCAAAGAGAACTGATTCGACAGGACTATCAGCCGGGTACCGCAGACGGAATTGCAGGTAAGCGGACAGTGGAGGGCTGCCCCACGGTTCGAAAAGGTGCAAAAGGAGAACTCACACGATGGATTCAGAAGCGGCTGTCCCTCTATCTGAATGTGTGGAGCGGAGGCGGTCAGGCAGACGGGATTTTCGGAGAAAAGACCGAACAGAATATCCGGCATTTTCAGAAGAACAAAGGGCTGTCAGCAGATGGCATTGTAGGGAAAAAGACCTGGAGTGCCCTGTTGCAAAGCAGGGGAAAATAAGGTATCATGACAGACAGAGAATATGATTCTGATGGTCAGGATATATAATAAGAAGAAAGTGTGTTGAATAAGAAAAAATGTATTCTCGGAGACATCGGGTATCTGAGGCTGTGAGAATATAGAAAAAAGAAAGAGAGGAACAGATATGGTACGGGTAGGAATGGGATATGATGTACATAAACTGACGGAAGGACGGGATCTGATCCTTGGCGGTGTGAAGATACCGTGGGAGCTGGGACTTCTGGGACATTCGGATGCGGATGTGGTTGTCCATGCGATCATGGATGCACTTCTAGGTGCAGCTGCCCTGCGGGATATCGGAAGACATTTTCCGGACACGGATCCGCAGTATAAAGGAATCTCAAGTATCCTGTTATTGCAGAAAGTGGGAGCTTTATTAAAAGAAAAGGGATATCAGATTGTAAATATTGATGCCACGATCATCGCACAGAAGCCAAAACTTCTTCCACACATCGATCAGATGATCAAAAATGTGGCAGATGCACTGGAACTTTCCGAAGATCAGGTGAATATCAAGGCAACCACAGAAGAGGGACTTGGATTCACCGGTACACTGCAGGGCATTTCATCCCAGGCAATCTGCTGCATACAAACGGCGCAGGATTGACAAAAAATCAGGAATCGTATAGCATTCGGTGTTTTCCTGATCCGTCAGTTTATGGACACCGTGCCGGATGAACTGCTCGAAGCTGCGAAAGTAGACGGATGCCCGGAATACCGGATCTTTATCCAGATCGTTATTCCGCTGATCAAACCGGTACTGATTTCACTGGTCGTATTTACCTTTGTAACTTCCTGGAATGATTTCCTGTGGCCGCTGGTATCCACATCAAACTCTGATATGTATACCCTGACGGTAGCACTGTCACTGTTAAAGATACAGTATCAGACAAACTATGGTCTGATCATGGCAGGTGCAACAGTATCCTTTATCTTCCCGTTCATCATGTATGTATTCTTACAGAAACAGTTCGTGGAAGGTATCGCACTGAGTGGTATTAAAGGTTAATAAATATAAGAACAAAAATGTAAGGGGGCAGCTATGGAACTTTTAAAAATTAAAAAAATCACTTCTCTGGAAAAAGTGTTCCCGGATCAGGAGCCGAGTGGAGAAGGCATGGAAGACGTAATCACTGCACTGAAAAAAGAGACGGTATCTTTCCAGATGGCGTACTATTGGAGTGGTCAGAGAAAAGGAAGAGCACAGGTGCAGGTAACATCCGATGACAAAGAACAGGTACGTGTGAGAAGTGTTCGCCTGGTTCCGTGTGAATATCCGGCACATATGGTGGCAGATGATGATTATCTGACCACCAAACCGGGTCTGTATCCGGATCTGCTGAGCAATATCCAGCCGTGGGGCGTGGAACTGATCAGTGGACAGTGGAAGAGCCTGTGGATCGATGTGGATACCACTGGATTGACTGCCGGAGATCACACGGTAAAAGTGGATATGGTAGTGGAAGGTGAAGTTCTGGGAAGTACGATCGAGATGATCCATGTAGTGGATGCAGAACTTCCGCAGATGGCAGTACCGCATACCGAGTGGTTCCATTCTGACTGTCTGGCAAATTATTACGGCGTGGAAGTGTTCAGTGAAGAGCACTGGAAGATCGTGGAAAACTTTGTGCGCACAGCCGTAAAGAGAAAATGTAACATGCTGCTGACACCGGTATTTACCCCGCCTCTGGATACTGCCATCGGTGGAGAAAGACGGACGGTACAGCTGGTGGATGTACATGTGACAGAAGACGGATACACTTTCGGGTTCGATAAGTTCGAGCGCTGGGTAGACATGTGCAAACGCTGTGGTATCAAATATTATGAAATTTCTCATCTGTTCAGCCAGTGGGGAGCAACGATGGCTCCGAAAGTAATGGGGGAAAAGGAAGGAAAACTGGTACAGCTGTTCGGATGGGATACCGAGGCGGCAGGAAAAGAATACAGTGAATTCCTGCATCAGTTCCTGGCAGCACTGAAAACGGAACTGGTGAAACTGGGAATCTCTGAGGTGACATATTTTCATATCTCCGATGAGCCTTCTCAGGAGCAGTTTGATTCCTATAAAGCAGCGAAAGAGGTTGTGGAAAAAGATCTGGAAGGTTATCAGATGATGGATGCGCTGTCTGATTACGAATTCTATGAAAAAGGTCTGGTATCTCAGCCGGTATGTGCAGTCAACCACATTCAGCCATTCCTGGAAAAACGTCCGGAGAAGCTGTGGGGTTATTACTGCACCGGTCAGTATGTGGATGTAACCAACCGTTTCATCGTACAGCCGGGTTACCGTACCAGAATCCTGGGAACTCAGATGTATAAATATCAGCTGGATGGTTTCCTGCACTGGGGATATAACTTCTACAATGCAGAACATTCTATTTTCCCAATTGATCCGTATCGCTGCACCGATGCAGCCGGTGCATTCCCGTCCGGAGACCCGTTCCTGGTATATCCGGGAGCTGATGGAGAGCCGGAGGAATCTCTGCGTATCATGTTGATGGATGAGGCAATGAGCGATCTCTGCGCGATGAATTATCTGGAGGAACTTGCGGGAAGAGATGTGGTTATGAGCTGCATCGAACCGGAAGGTGGAGAGAAAGTGGAGTTTGCGTCTTATCCGAGAAGTGTTTCTTATCTGGTGGAGATGAGGAAGAGAGTGAATCGGGAGATTGAGAAGAGAGTAAAATAGTTGGAACAAGACGGACGCGGCAGGCAGCCACCTGCCGCTGTTTTGTTGCAACGTGAGAAAGAGTGGTGTGAAAAAGGGAAGGCATTCGGTTTGGTGTGAATGTCTTCCCTTTTGTTTGCTTTTTATTAATATATGTTATTTGCTACCTACACGAATTATGGGTGGCAGAAGCCACGTCGTGTAGGTTGGGGGGAGTCGTTATTCTGTGCCCGAAAAGTTTTTCACGGATGAGGCGTATTCCGATGGGGTCATGCGGGTGAACTTCTTGAATTGGAGGGAGAAGTACTGGTAAGAGGAATAGCCTAGCATGTCGGAAATCTGTGTGTAGTTAAATCTTTTCTGGCGGATCATTTTTTGGGCGGTTTCGATTTTCAGGCGGCAGAAGTAGTCGATGACACCGCAGCCGGTTTTTTCGTGAAACATTTTCTGGAGTTGGGAGCGCCCTACCGAGTTTTCTTTACAGATCTGAATTACCGTCAGGTGTTCGGAAAGGTTCCGCTGCAGGTATTGTACGATTTCCTGAAAGAGTACATCGGTATCTTTATGGATCATCGGGTGATCGCTGAAGGGCTGGCTGGCAACCGGACTGATGGCAGTCGGGGTGCTGTAGCGGCGCTGCAGGTTGATCAGGAGCATTTCCAGAGATAGAAAAATAATCTGTTCACTGCCAAAGTCATGAACGGAGTTGCGTTCGAGCAGACAGATATTTGGGTTATTTAACGGTGTATAGAAGGTTTTTCTGGTCTCTGCGATGATCTGTCCCAGATAGAACCGTTCGTTCTGATTCAGAGAGACTCTGCGGTTCTCGAAAAACTTCATGCAGGGATTCGTGCATTCAAAAGAAACCACAACCAGATTCGGGGAAGTTTCCCCGTCTCCGCGCAGTGCGTGAAATTCGTTCGGTTTATGAAAAATCATTTCGTTAGAAGCAAGAAGAACTTCCTGATCACCGGCAGTCACAAAAAGATTGCCGCTGTCCACAAATACAAATTCCCAGAAATCATGGGATTCCCCGTCGAAAACATAGTCTTTCATATATTCAAAATAGTGAATCGAATAAATCTTACGGATATGAAGTTCTTCTTTCAGAGTAATACTTTCGTAATTTTGCATTCGTTTGTCACCTCAGAAGTTATAAATGCTGAAAACATTACTTTTATTATATCATAAATAAAACAAAAGACAAAAGAAATTAGAATCAAAATAGAAGCAAAAACAGGGAGGTAAGAGTTGACAAAACTGCATTTTTTTCATAAACTATAAAGCAGAAAGAATGAAAAAAGCGACGAACGGAAAGAGTATCTGAAAGAAGAACCACAGAGAGGGACGGCCACTGGCTGAAAGCGGTCCTGGGGAATCATCAGAGAAGTGCATCTGGGAGCTGATACGGCGAAAAGAAGTAGCCGGATCCGCAGGCAGGCGTTAAGGGCAGAAAGTGGAAGATGGACATAACAGGTGCATCTTCAAAAAGAGTGGAACCACGGATGACTTCGTCTCTTACTGAGACGGTCATCCTTTTTTTTCGCGAGCAACGAGTCAAAGTCCATGCTTGCATGAGACTTTGGCGACTGCCGCGATAATCAAAAGTGATCCACTGGATCACTTTTGATTGTTATATGACAGTCATGCATCCGGCAGACGGAGGATGAACTGTATGGACATTGGAGGGCAGCTATGAGTTTTATCAGTCATATCAAAGAAGAGTTCCAGGTAATCCAGGAACGTGACCCGGCGATCAAGACACCGCTGGAAGTACTTTTATATCCGAGTTTCCGGGTGATGATCAAGTACAGACGGGCACACAAATTATATTTGAAAGGTCATTATTTTCTGGCACGGTGGATTTCCCAGCGGGCAGCCAGAAAGACCGGGATCGAGATCCATCCGGGTGCTACGATCGGAAAGGGACTGTTCATCGATCACGGAAGCGGTGTGATCATTGGAGAGACTACGATCATCGGCGATAACGTGACCTTGTATCAGGGCGTTACCCTGGGCGGAAACGGAAAAGAAACCGGCAAACGTCACCCGACACTGGAGGATAACGTTATGGTGAGTGCGGGAGCCAAAATCATCGGTTCGTTTACAATCGGTGCCAACTCCAAGATCGGAGCAGGATCTGTTGTGATCGAGGAAGTACCGCCAAACTGTACGGTCGTCGGTATTCCGGGACGTGTGGTCCGCCAGAAAAATATGAAAGTACCGAGAACCAATATGGATCACTGCCATCTGCCGGATCCGGTACTGGATGATCTGAAAACCCTACAGAAAGAATATACCGAAATGACCAACCGCGTGCTGGAACTGGAAAAAGAACTTCGTTTTATCAAAAGCAAAAAAGGAGAAGAAAAAGATGAAACTGTATAATACACTGACAAAGAAAAAAGAAGAATTTGTACCGTTACAGGAAGGTAAAGTAACGATGTATGTCTGCGGACCTACCGTATATAACTTTATCCATATCGGTAATGCCCGCCCGATGATCGTCTTTGACACCGCGCGCCGTTACATGGAATACAAAGGCTATGAAGTGAATTATGTATCCAACTTTACGGATGTAGACGATAAGATCATCAAAAAATCCATCGAAGAGGGCGTAAGCGCAGAGGAAGTTTCTGAGCGTTATATCAAAGAATGTAAAAAAGATATGGCGGACATGAACGTAAAACCGGCTACCACCCATCCGCAGGCAACCCAGGAGATCGACGGCATGATCGCGATGATCGAGACATTGATCGAAAAAGGCTATGCGTATGCAGTAGACGGAACCGTATACTTCCGTACCAGAAAATTCGAAGAATACGGAAAATTATCTCATAAGAATCTGGATGATCTGCGTTCCGGTAACCGTTCCCTTCTGGTATCCGGAGAAGATCAGAAAGAAGATCCGCTGGATTTCGTACTCTGGAAACCGAAAAAAGAAGGAGAACCTTTCTGGGTATCTCCATGGGGCGAGGGACGTCCGGGATGGCATATCGAGTGTTCCGTCATGGCAAAAAAATATCTGGGTGAAGAGATTGATATTCATGCCGGCGGCGAAGACCTGATTTTCCCGCACCATGAAAATGAGATTGCACAGAGCGAGTGCTGCAACGGCAAGATTTTTGCACGTTACTGGCTGCACAACGGTTTCCTGAACATCGACAACCGTAAAATGTCCAAATCTCTCGGCAACTTCTTTACCGTAAGAGAGATCGGAGAACAGTATGATCTGCAGGTACTGCGTTTCTTCATGCTGAGTGCGCATTACAGAAGCCCGATCAACTTTAGCAGAGAAATCATGGAATCCTCCAAGAGCGCACTGGAACGTATCGTGACCGCAGTTTCCAACCTGACACATCTGGAACAGGAAGCAGCAGCCGATACCCTGACAGAAGCAGAAGAAAAACTGCTGGCTGAGATCCCGTCATACCGCAAAAAATTCGAGGATGCCATGGACGATGATCTGAATACCGCCGATGCCATTTCCGCGATCTTTGAACTGGTAAAATTCGCCAATACAAACGCAAACGATGCGTCTTCCAAAGCATTTGCCGCAGCACTGAAAAAAGAAATTGTTGCGTTAAGTGATGTACTGGGTCTGATTGTGGAAAGAAAGGAAGAAAACCTGGATGCTGAGATCGAAAAAATGATCGAGGAACGTCAGGCAGCAAGAAAAGCCAGAGACTTCAAACGCGCCGATGAGATCCGTGACGAACTGCTGGCACAGGGAATCATCCTGGAAGATACCAGAGAGGGTGTAAAATGGAAACGAGCATAACATATCTGAAAGAACAGTTTCAGTTAAACGATCCGGATATCCGATCTTACTCTCCGCTGACTCTTGCATATATCGGAGACGGAATCTATGAGTTATATATCCGCACCATCCTGATCAAACAGGGAAACTGCCAGGTGAACAAGCTGCACAAACAGGCAAGCCGTCTGGTAAAAGCCCAGGCACAGTCTGAAATGGTACAGGTACTGGAGCCGCATTTTACCGAGGAAGAGGAAGCGGTCTATAAGAGAGGTCGAAATGCAAAATCCTACACCACAGCAAAAAATGCCACAACAGGGGACTATCGCCGGGCGACGGGATTTGAGGCGGTTATGGGGTATCTGTATCTGACCGAACAGTACTGCAGAATGATCGATCTGATCAAAATGGGATTGGAGGCATTAGAAGATGGAAAATAAAATCGAAGGAAGAAACGCGGTTTTAGAGGCACTGCGCGCCGGAAAACCGATCGATAAATTATATGTTCTGGACGGCTGTCCGGACGGTCCGGTAAGAACTATTATCCGGGAAGCAAAAAAAGGTGATACGATCATCAATTATGTGAAAAAAGAACGACTGGATCAGTTGTCAGAGACCGGTCATCATCAGGGCGTCATCGCGATGGCAGCTTCTTATGAATATGCAACCGTGGAAGATATTCTGGAAAAGGCAAAGGAAAAAGGTGAGGCGCCGTTTATCTTTGTACTGGACAATATCGAAGATCCGCACAACCTGGGAGCCATGATCCGAACAGCAAACCTGGCGGGTGCACACGGCGTGATCATTCCGAAACGGAGAGCCGTGGGACTGACATCGACCGTAGCACGGACTTCCGCGGGTGCGATCAATTACACACCGGTTGCGAAAGTGACCAATTTAAAACAGACCATGGAACAGCTGAAGAAAGAAGGTATGTGGTTTGTATGTGCCGATATGGACGGCACACCGTACTACCAGATGGATCTGAAAGGACCGATGGGTCTGGTGATCGGAAACGAAGGAGAAGGAGTCAGCAGACTGATCAAAGAGACCTGTGATTTCGTGGCTTCGATTCCGATGAAAGGAGATATTGATTCCCTGAATGCTTCTGTGGCAGCAGGGGTTCTGGCTTTCGAGATCGTCCGTCAGCGGGGGTAACAGAGGGGAAAACAGGATGAAAGATTACACAGAGTATACAGATGAGGAACTGGTAGATCTGCTGCGGCAGGGAGAGACAGAGGTTATGGATTACCTTCTGGAAAAGTACAAGTTCATCGTGCGACAGAAAGCCCGCGTGCTGTATCTGGCAGGCGGGGAGGCTGACGATCTGATCCAGGAAGGCATGATCGGACTTTTTAAGGCTATCCGGGATTACCGCGGGGATAAAGAGGCTTCTTTTTATACGTTTGCTCAGTTATGTGTGGACAGACAGATGTATAATGCCATTCAGTCGTCGACAAGACAGAAACATCAGCCATTGAACTCGTATGTGTCCATGAACGGGGAAGAGTGGGAGAGCCAGATGGGCAGTAAAACCCAGCAGAGCCCGGAGTCGATCATCATCGCACAGGAGAATGCGGTGATGATGGAAGAAAATATCCGCAAACAGCTCAGTAAGTTTGAAAATGAGGTGTTGACGCTGTATCTCGAAGGAAATAATTACCAGCAGATCGGGGAAGCGATGGGCAAGCCATCAAAGTCCATAGACAATGCTCTGCAACGGATCAAAACCAAGGTCCGGGAGTGCCTTGGAAGGGAAAAATAAAGAATTTTTTAAAAAAACTGAAAAAGATGAAAATTATGCTTGACTTTTCTCGAAGCTTTTGCTAAACTATCTAACTGTAGCGGACAGATAATTAAAACCGTTACAGATGCTGATGTGGCTCAGAGGTAGAGCACTTCCTTGGTAAGGAAGGGGTCACGGGTTCAATTCCCGTCATCAGCTTACAAAGCTCCTTGAAGTTGTTTCAGGGAGCTTTTTTGTTACGCTGTATATCAATCATTGGTCCGGTGGACCAATTTTGAGTGCATGAAGATCCTGTACGGGATCCGAAGGGGAAAGAAAGGAGAAGATATCTTATGGTAAGAAAAACAAAAGTAGCAGTCGTAGAACATCCGCGTGGAGGAGAGGGCAGTGTGGAATTTCACCACATCGTATCCGCAGAAGAACTGAACGGACACGGTTCCATGTACGCCATGGCAGTCCTTCGACCGCACAGCAGTGTGGGCTGGCATCAGCATGTGGGAAATACCGAACCTTACTTTATCTTAAAAGGAAAAGGTGTTTTTGTGGACAATGACGGCACAAGAACAGAGGTAGGACCTGGAGATGTCTGTGTGATCGAAGTGGGACAGAGTCATTCTCTGGAAAATCCAAACGATGAAGAACTGGTATTTATGGCGTTAGTTTACAATGCATAAACAGACATACCGGCACGAGGAGATCAAATACCCGTCCAACGAAGATGCATTTTTTAATGTTTTATGGCATAACCGGGACTATACTGCGCCGCACTGGCATAACGGACTGGAGATCCTGTATCTTCTGGAGGGAAGCGAAGACTGCTATCTGGGAGAAGACGACGGGATCCGGATGAAAAAAGGCGATTTTCTGGTGATCAATTCCCGGGTGGTACACAGTGTCCAGTGTCCGCGGCAGTGTAAGGAGATGCTGCTACAGATCCCTTACCCGATGATGAAGCGTTTTATTCCGCAGATTGACGGACTGGAATTTGTCTGTGAACGGATCAGTGGGAAAAAACACCAGATGGATACGTCACAGGTGGAACAGTCACTGAGTATCCTGGCAGGTCTTCGCCCGTTTCAGTCGCCGGAAGAGACCCTGGAGTTTTACAGCCAGATTTATCATTTATTGGCTTTGCTGGTGAAAGACTTCAGCGTATCCGTCACTTCTGACAAGATGGAAGTATCGGAAAAATATATGGAGCGGCTGGGAATGATCACTTCGTATGTAAAAGAACACTATGCGGAAGACATCTCCCTGCAGGAGATCGCACGGCTGGTTTCGCTGAATCCGGATTATTTTACCCGGTTTTTTAAAAAATATATGGGGATGACATTTCTGGATTATGTGAATTCGGTGCGGATGGAACATATCGTGAGAGACCTGCAAAAAACGGATCTGAGCGTACAGAAATTACTGGAAATCCATGGATTTACCAATTATAAGTTATTTATGAAAATGTACAGGGAACGATTTGAGAGCACACCGGGGAAAATGCGAAAATACCGGAAAGAACAGAAACATATGGAATAACAGACGAAAGAGATCGGATGGCAGCGTGCCGGAAGATCTCTTTTTTTGAATCGTTGGACTTTACGCTGAGGGCGCGTTCGATTATAATGGGAAGAAAGATCAGGGGGAAACTATCCGGGGGATATGAAAAGGGGAGAATGGAAGAAAGCATGAGTAAAATGACAGAACAAAAACAGGACCGGCTGATCATCGTGATTCCGGCATACAACGAGGAAGAAAATATAGAAAACGTGGTATCACAGTGGCATCCGATCGTGGAAAAGACAGGCGCGGACAGTCGGCTGTTTATCATCAATGACGGAAGTACCGACCATACACAGGAAAAACTGGAGAGTCTGCAGGAAAAGTATCCACAGCTTCGCACGGTCAAAAAAGAAAATCAGGGGCATGGTGCGACGATCCTGTACGGGTACCGCTGTGCGATTGCAGAAGGAGCAGATTACATTTTCCAGACTGATTCCGACGGGCAGACTGTACCGGAGGAATTCTGGAAGTTATGGGCAGACAGAGAAAAGTGCGGGCTTCTGATCGGAAGCCGAAAAAAGAGACAGGACGGCTGGCAGCGGATCTTTGTCACCCGGGTACTCCGGCTGGTGATTCTTGCAACGTTCCACTGCTGGGTGGAAGATGCAAATACACCGTTCCGGCTGATGCGGGCATCGGAGCTGGAGGAAGTTTTACAGGAGATTCCGCTACAGTATTTTTTGTCCAATGTGCTGATGACGGTACGGTATACAAAAGAAAAACGCCATGTGGCATATTATCCGATCACATTCCGTCCACGGCAGGGCGGGATCAATTCCATCAATATGAAAAAAATCGTGGGAATCGGAAAAACCACACTCCGGGATTTCTGGAAGTGGGGAGGTGAACGGCAGTGAGTGAGAAAAGAAAAGGGATTCTGAAACTTGTCATACTGGCAGTGCTTCTTGCAGGAGCACAGATTCTTTTAAAAGAAGACGGAAAAGTTTTCGCTATATGGTGGCTGGCGGTATTACTGCTGGGCTGGTGCAGTTTTCCACTGTGCCAGTATCTGTTTTCCGGATTCCGTGATAAAGGCTATCTGGTGGCAAAAATCTTCGGTATCGCCGGTGCTGGATTTCTGATGTGGCTGGGAGCTGCTACCGGGATCGTGCCGTTTACAGCGGGAAGCTGTCTTGGCAGTGTTGCGGTATTTGCTGTGATCTGCTGGGGCGTATGGATTACTTTTAATAAGAAAAAAAATAGAGACAGAAAATTCTGGCAATTTACAGGGGAATGGTATCAGACGGCACTGAACGATGAACTGGTCTTTACGCTGCTGTTTCTTCTCTGGACGTATGTAGCAGGATTTCGCCCGGCGGCATATGGCACTGAGAAATTCATGGATTATGGATTTATGATGGCGATGATGCGCAGCACCACACTTCCGGCGAAGGATCTGTGGTATGCGGGATCGAAGATCAATTACTATTACGGCGGACAGTATTTTGCCGTATTCCTGACAAAGCTGACGCATACGCAGGTGGCACAGACCTACAATCTGATGCGGACACTGGTGGCTGGATTCTGCTTTGCCGTTCCGTTTGGTCTGGTGCGCCAGATGGTACTGGATAGCTGGAAAAAAGAGAAACCGGCACTGCTTGGCGGCGTTCTTGCCGGGGCAGGTGTGTCTCTGGCTGGAAATATGCATTATGTGGTGATCGGAAAGCTGCTTCCGTGGATCCGGGAGATTTTTCATCTGCCAAAAGGAGATTATACCTACTGGTTTCCGAACTCCACCCGCTATATCGGCTATTATCCGGCGGAAAACGATAAGACGATTCATGAATTCCCGTCGTACTCATTTGTGCTGGGAGATCTGCATGCCCATGTGGTTAATCTGATGTTCGTGGTGGCGCTGATCAGTCTGGTTTATGCGATGATGAAATATCACAGCAGCAAGGGTGCGCTGCAGGCAGAGGCAGCAGGAGAGAAAAACTTCTGTAAAAAACAGGTGGCAGCAGCCCTGACAGATCCGTATGTACTGGTATTTGCCTTCCTGATCGGTATGTTCCACTGGACAAATTACTGGGATTTTGTCATTTATTATGTGATGGGCGGCATGGGAGTCATCTGGTGCAATTATCAGAAGTATAAAGAACTGAAAAAGCCGCATCGCATGCGGATGACGGCGGGGATCAGCCTGCTTCATGCCGTGTGGGTATTTTTGCTTGCGACGATCGCTGCACTGCCGTTTACGTTACAGTTCCAGAGCATGGTCAGTGAAGTGGCACTTGCACAGAATCATTCCCGCCCGTACCAGTGGTGGCTGATCTGGGGACTTCCGGTGATCGGAGCGGTCCTGTTTTTCTGGTGTGTGAAACGGGAGGGTGCAAAAAAAGCAGATCTGTTTGGTGTGTTACTCGGCATCTCGGCGCTTGGTCTGATCGTGATCCCGGAGATCGTCTATGTGAGAGATATTTATGAGAAAGAATACGCAAGATCCAACACGATGTTCAAACTGACCTATCAGGCGTTTACGATGTTTGGCATCCTGCTGGGCTATGCGCTGATCCGGCTTTGGATGGAGAAAAAGCATGTGATCCGGAAGGTGCTGACGAGTGCGGTATTTGCCTGCTTTGTGGGATGCTGCTTCTATACGGCAACTGCGGTGCACGCATGGTTCGGACAGGTATGGGATCCGTCACAGTATCAGGGTCTGGATGCGACCGCGTACCTTGAGACAACCTTTCCGGAGGATGCAGCGGCGATCCGCTGGCTCAACGACAACGTTACGGGGGATCCGGTGGTACTTGAGGCAAACGGAGACAGTTACAGTGACTATGAACGCGTTTCTGCGATGACGGGACTTCCTACGGTGCTCGGCTGGTATGTTCATGAATGGTTGTGGAGAGGTGACACCGGAGCACTGAATGAACGCGCGCAGGAAGTGGAGACAATCTATACCTCGACGAACCAGGAAGAAGTGAAAGCCTTGCTGGAAAAATATCAGGTGGAGTACATCTTTGTCGGTGCGAGAGAGCGGGAAAAATACGAATCATTAAACGAATCCATGCTGCAGTCCCTTGGAAATGTTGTGTTTTCTGACGAACAAAGCCAGACGTATGTGCTTCAGGTTGCATTTTCAGGGCAGTAAGCTATAATAAAAAGGATCTAAAATACGCGGTACACCCGGCAGGGAGGACAAGCGGATGATAAGAAAGGACGGACAACCTATGTTGAAGGGAAAAACAGTGGTTCTGGCGGTAAGCGGAAGTATTGCGGCATATAAGATCGCCTCGCTGGCGAGTGCCCTCGGCAAACTTCACGCCGATGTGCAGGTGCTGATGACACAGAATGCCACGAACTTTATCAATCCTATTACCTTTGAGACACTGACAGGAAACAAGTGCCTGGTGGATACATTTGACCGGAATTTTCAGTATTCGGTAGAACATGTGGCACTGGCAAAACGGGCGGATGTGGTTTTGGTAGCACCGGCATCAGCCAACGTGATTGGAAAGATCGCCAACGGAATCGCAGACGACATGCTGACAACGACCGTGATGGCATGCAAATGCAAAAAAATCATCTCCCCGGCGATGAACACACAGATGTTTGAAAATCCGATCGTGCAGGATAATTTGAAAAAACTGGAGCATTATGGATACGAAGTGATCCAGCCGGCAGTCGGACTTCTGGCATGTAAGGATGTGGGCGCAGGAAAGATGCCGGAGCCGGAGACGCTGCTCGAATACATTTTACGGGAAGTGGCTTACGAAAAAGATCTGAAAGGCAAAAAAATCCTTGTGACCGCGGGACCGACGCAGGAGCCGATCGATCCGGTGCGGTATCTGACGAATCATTCCAGCGGAAAGATGGGTTATGCGATCGCAAAAGTATGCAGTATGCGTGGTGCAGATGTGACTCTGGTCAGTGGAAAAACGGCGATAAAGCCGCCGCTTTTTGTGGATGTAGTACCGGTCACTACGGCACGGGATATGTATGAGGCAGTGACCAGCCGGTTTGACCAGCAGGATATCGTGATCAAGGCGGCAGCAGTCGCCGATTACCGGCCGAAAACGATCAGTGACCAGAAAGTAAAGAAAGCGGACGGAGAACTTTCTATTGAGATGGAGCGGACCGATGATATTTTGAAATATCTGGGTGAGCATAAGAGAGAAGACCAGTTTTTGTGCGGATTTTCGATGGAGACAGAGCATATGCTGGAAAATTCGAGAAAGAAACTGGAGAAAAAGAACCTGGATATGATCGTGGCGAACAATGTAAAAGTAGAGGGCGCAGGATTTGCCGGAGATACGAATATTGTGACGCTGATCACAAAAGATGACGAGACACAGCTTCCGTTGCTGAGCAAAGAGGAGACGGCAGTAGAGATTATGAATAAGATCCTGGAGATTACGGCGGAAAAAGGGAGGACATTATGATATTAGCCATTGATATCGGAAACACCAACATCGTAGTGGGATGTATCGATGAAGAGAAGACGTATTTTATCGAGCGGGTTTCCACAGACAGAAGCAAGACAGAACTGGAATATGCAATTGTGATCAAAAACGTGCTGGATATTTTCAAGATATCCCCGAAGGAACTCGAGGGTGGTATTGTGTGTTCTGTGGTACCGCAGATCACGCATATCGTAAAATTGGCAGCGGAAAAAATTCTGGAAAAAGATGTGATGGTGCTCGGACCGGGGATCAAGACCGGTATGAATATCCTGATGGACAACCCAGCACAGGTGGGAAGTGACCTGATCGCGGATGCCGTGGGAGCCATCGGAGAATATGAACCGCCGATGATCATTTTCGATATGGGAACTGCTACAACGGTATGTGTCGTTGACGGAAAGAAAAATTATATCGGCGGCATGATTCTTCCGGGTGTGCGGACCTCTCTGGATGCACTGACCGCGAGAGCAGCACAGTTATCCGGCATCGATCTGGAAGCTCCGAAGCGTGTGATCGGGAAAAATACAATTGAGTGTATGAAGAGCGGTATCGTCTACAGCAATGCGGCATTGATCGACGGCGTGATCCTCCGGATGGAAGAGGAACTTGGTGAGAAAGCGACCGTGATCGCAACCGGCGGTCTGGCAAAGTGCATTGTTCCATACTGTAAAGAAGAGGTCATTCTGAATGATGATCTGCTGTTAAAAGGACTCCTCCGGGTGTACTTGAAAAACCGATGATCGCAGACCTTGCGCAGGTACGCGAAGCGGTGTAGAATAGAAGCAGAGTGTTCTTCGGCACAGAGAAAATGACCGGGGACGGAAAAGGAGAAAGGCATCATGAGTAAAGCACAGGAGCTTATCAAAAATGAGGGACTGGTGGGAATGATCATCACCGATCCATATAACATGAGACATATCAGCGGATTCCGTGGAGGAGAAGGTGCACTGTACATATCTGCTACCCAGCAGGTACTGATCACCGATTCCCGTTATACCGAACAGGCAGAAAAAGAGAGTGATTTTACGATCGTTCAGGAACACCGCGGACATACCAGAGAACAGATCTTTGCAGAGTGCCTGGCGAAAGAAGAGGGAACACTGGCAATCGGATACGAAGACCAGTCTCTGCTTTGCTGCCAGTTCGACAAGATGGCAAAAGCCATGCCGGTCAAAGACTGGGTACCGATGGGCGGAAAAGTAGACGCGCTGCGCAGAATCAAGACAGCAGAAGAGATCGAATATCTGGCACAGGCAGAACATATCGGCGATGTTGCATTTTCCAAGATTCTGGATTTTCTGAGGCCGGGAGTCAGTGAATTGGAAGTGGCAGCAGAGTTGGAATACCAGATGAAAAAAGCAGGAGCAGAAGATCTTGGATTTAACACGATCATCGCTTCCGGACTGAATTCTTCCATGCCGCATGCGATTCCGGGCAAAAAGAAACTGGAAGCCGGAGATTTTGTAACAATGGATTTCGGCTGCAAATACGAAGGCTACTGCTCCGACATGACAAGAACCGTAGTTCTTGGTAAGGCAAATGACAAACAGAAAGAAATCTACAACGTAGTTCTGGAAGCACAGTTGGCAGGTCTTGCTGCTGTAAAAGCCGGAAAAACAGGGAAAGAAGTAGACAAAGTTGCCAGAGATATCATCACAAAAGCAGGTTACGGTGAATATTTCGGACACAGCCTCGGACACAGCGTAGGTCTGTTCATCCACGAAAAACCAGGTCTGGCACCGTCCGATGAAACTGTTCTTCAGGCAGGCATGATCGAAACCGTAGAACCGGGCATCTATGTACCGGGATTCGGCGGCGTCCGCATTGAAGATATGGTCCTGGTTACCGAAGAAGGCTGCCGAAACCTGGCAAGTTCTCCGAAGGAACTGATTGAGCTGTAAAAACAGGATAACAGTCAATTATTGACAGGTAATGTATAAAAAGAGAAGGAATATAAGCGAAAATTTTGCTTATATCCCTTCTCTTTTTATACGTTACACAGCTGTACGGAAAATAGCAGTTCTGTGTTTATCAAGAATTGTATACACAATCATACCCAGGATTCCGCAGGAAATCACTTCTCCGATACCGACCGTACCCATCAGAAGCGGAATCGGAAGCGGTACCTGATAGCCGTAGTGCAGAACAAAAGGAACGATCAGGATATTGGAAATGATCGGTGGCAGTGGAGCCAGGAATTTGTTCCGGTTGCGGAGCAGATAGGTGAAGCAGGCACCCAGTAAGGTAGCGATACTTCCGAAGATAATATCCGGCAGGATACATCCTCCAAGAATATTACTGATCAGACATCCTACGAACAGACCGGGGATAGCTGCAGGTGTAAATACCGGAAGGATGGTCAGTGCCTCCGAGACACGAACCTGTACCTCTCCATAGGAAAACGGTGCAAGAATCACGGTCAGAACCACATAGATTGCCGCGATCATCGCAGATTGTGCGAGGAACAATGTGTTGCTTTGTTTTTTCATATTCAGTTTCTCCTTTAGTTTTGTTTTACGAGTGGAAGGTCACGAACACTCGATTCATTTTCACGCGGCTTTTGAGTCAGACAGACATGGATACATGGATATCTGACGAATGCCGCGGAGGCATATATCGAAGATATATGTCCTACGCCGGGAATCGGCGGTCAGCCCTGTAAGACCTTATTTTTGTGGGCTTTGCAACAGGTCAGAATATAGCATATCAGACAATAAAAATCAAGAGAATTTAAAAAGAAAAGCACAAATACAACTTGTAAAGTTGTGCATACAAGTTGTAAGATAAGGGTACAGGAAACAGAACTTCAGACAGGCAGGAGGTGTGTATTACGGAGAAAGGAAAAAAATATGTGTCCCTGATGGAAGAACTGAAAAATAAGATCCTTTCCGGCGAAATCCGACCCGGTGAGAAGCTGCCGTCGGAGAATGAACTGGCACAGGAATATGGGATCAGCCGTCATACGGTCCGGAAAGCACTGGCGATTCTGGCAAATGACGGGTATATCACGACGGAACATGGCAAAGGAACCTTCTGCTCTGACCGGATGGCACACCGGAAAAATTCAAAAAATATCGCAGTGATCACAACCTATATTTCCGATTATATTTTTCCACGTCTGATCCAGGGCATGGACCGGGTGCTGACGGAGCAGGGGTACAGTATCATACTGAAAAATACTGGAAACAGCCGGCAGAAAGAAGCCCAGTGTCTCGAAGATATCTTGAACAAAGATGTGGACGGACTGATCATCGAGCCGAGCAAAAGTCAGATTTTGTGCAGAAATATGTCCCTGTACGAACAACTTGACCGGATGGGTATTCCATATGTCTTTATTCAGGGAAGTTACCCGCAGATGAAAAACAAACCGACGATCCTTCTCGATGATGCGAAAGGTGCGTATCTGCTGACAAAATATCTGATCGATACGGGACATCGACAGATTGCCGGTGTTTTCAAGGCAGATGACAGCCAGGGTGCAGAACGCCATAAAGGATATGTAAAAGCCTTACAGGAAGCAGGAATGCCGTATCAGCCGGAACTGGTGGTGTGGTTTCACACCGAGGATCGGAAAGTAAAACCGGCGGTGATGGTACAGATGATGCTGGAGGCAGAACTTCCGATTGACGCAGTAGTCTGCTATAATGACCAGATCGCGGTGGAAGTGATCCGGATGCTGGAGCGGATCGGGAAAAAAGTGCCGGAAGATCTGTCTGTGACCGGATACGACGATTCGATGATCGCAAGAACCGGTCCGGTAGAACTGACCACGGTTTCCCATCCACAGGAAAAACTCGGGGAGATGGCAGCAGAATTATTGCTGGAACTGCTTCACGGCATTCCACCGGAAGAGTCAAAAGTCCGCCGCCTGATCGAACCGGAGTTAGTGATCCGGAAGTCGTGTATGGCTCGAAAATGACAGAAAAATAAGAAAATCAGCAGACGGAGAAGAATCTTCTGTCTGGTGGATATGGAAAAACAAGAAGACAGGAACAACATAAAAGAATAAGGAGAAATTTCTTACATGAAAACAACAAAAAATTACAAGTTCTGGTTTGCAACCGGTTCACAGGATCTGTACGGAGATGAGTGTTTGCAGAAAGTAGCAGAACATTCCCAAATTATCGTAAACGAACTGAATAAATCCGGGATCCTGCCATACGAAGTGGTATGGAAACCAACCCTGATCACAAACGAAGTCATCCGTAAAACCTTTAATGAGGCAAATGCAGACGAAGAATGTGCCGGCGTGATCACCTGGATGCATACCTTCTCCCCGGCAAAATCCTGGATCCTGGGACTGCAGGAATACCGGAAACCGCTGCTGCATCTGCATACCCAGTTCAACGAAGAGATTCCATACGATACCATCGACATGGATTTTATGAACGAGAACCAGTCTGCACACGGCGACCGTGAATTTGGACATATCGTATCCCGCATGGGTATGGTCCGCAAAGTGGTAGTCGGACACTGGGCAACGAAAGAAGTACAGGAAAAGATCGCTTCCTGGATGCGCACCGCAGTCGGTGTTATGGAAAGCAGCCATATCCGCGTCATGCGTATCGCAGATAACATGAGAAACGTAGCTGTTACTGAAGGTGATAAAGTAGAAGCACAGATCAAATTTGGATGGGAAGTAGATGCCTATCCGGTCAACGAGATCGCAGAAGCCGTACAGGCAGTAGGAAAAGGCGATGTCGATGCACTGGTAGAAGAATATTACAGCAAATACCAGATCCTGTTAGAGGGACGTGATCCGGAAGAATTCAAAAAACATGTAGCCGTACAGGCACAGATCGAGATCGGTTTCGAGAGATTCTTGGAAGAGAAGAATTATCAGGCGATCGTTACGCATTTCGGTGATCTTGGTGCCCTGCAGCAGCTGCCGGGACTGGCAATCCAGAGACTGATGGAAAAAGGTTACGGATTCGGCGGAGAAGGTGACTGGAAGACCGCAGCCATGGTTCGTCTGATGAAGATCATGACCGCTGGAAAGAAAGATGCAAAAGGAACTTCCTTCATGGAAGATTATACCTACAACCTGATCCCCGGAAAAGAAGGCGTTCTGGAAGCGCATATGCTGGAAGTTTGCCCGACCATTGCGGACGGTCCGATCTCCATCAAAGTAAATCCGCTGTCCATGGGTGACAGAGAAGATCCGGCAAGACTGGTATTTACCTCAAAAACAGGTCCGGCAATCGCGACCTCACTGGTAGATCTCGGCAATCGTTTCCGCCTGATCATCAACGATGTGGACTGCAAGAAGACAGAAAAAGAGATGCCGAAACTTCCGGTAGCAACCGCATTCTGGACTCCACAGCCGGATCTGGCAACCGGAGCAGAGGCATGGATCATCGCAGGCGGCGCACACCATACCGCATTCTCCTATGATATCACCGCAGAACAGATGGGTGACTGGGCAGAAGCAATGGGCATCGAGGCTGTATATATCGATAAAGATACAAAAATCAGACAGTTCAAGAGCGAACTGAAATGGAATTCCATGTATTATATGTTAAATCGCTAGAGGTAGAAAAATGACAGAGAAAAATCAGATCATTAAAGAGATCCAGGCGGGGGAAACCAGCCTGGGAATAGAATTTGGCTCCACAAGAATCAAAGCGGTACTGATCGGAAAAAATCACGCACCGATCGCTTCCGGAAGCTATGAGTGGGAAAATCAGCTGGCAGACGGTATCTGGACCTACAGTCTGGAAGATATCTGGAAAGGACTGCAGACCAGTTATCAGGAACTGGCAAAAGATGTCAAAGAACAGTACGGAGAAACACTGACCAGGATCGGTTCCATGGGATTCAGTGCGATGATGCACGGCTACATGCCATTTGGCAAAGAGGATAATCTTCTGGTTCCGTTCCGTACCTGGAGAAACAATATCACAGAGAAAGCAACGGATGTGCTGACCCCGTTATTCGGACAGCAGATTCCGCAGCGCTGGAGCATCGCGCATCTGTATCAGGCAATTTTAAACGGCGAAGAGCATGTGAAAGATATTACATTTTTCACCACACTGGCAGGCTACATTCACTGGAGACTGACCGGAAAGAAAGTGCTCGGTGTGGGCGATGCTTCCGGTATGTTCCCGATTGATTCCGAGACGGTAGACTACAACCGGAAAATGGTAGAACAGTTCGACGAACTGATAAAAGAAAAAGGATATCCGTGGAAACTGCGGGAGATCCTGCCACAGGTGCTGGCGGCAGGAGAGGATGCCGGAACATTGACTGAAGAGGGAGCAAAACTTCTGGATGTAAGCGGCAATCTGCAGCCGGGCAGTCCGGTATGCCCGCCGGAAGGAGATGCCGGAACCGGTATGGCGGCGACAAACAGTGTGGCAGTACGCACCGGTAACGTATCCGCAGGTACTTCTGTATTTGCCATGATCGTTCTGGAAAAACCACTGTCAAAGGTATACGGAGAAATTGATATGGTGACAACACCGGACGGTATGCCGGTAGCTATGGTACATTCTCAGAACTGTACCTCGGATCTGAACGCATGGGTGAACCTGTTCCGGGAAAATCTGGAAAGTTTCGGCGTGAAAGTAGATACTAATACATTGTACGGTACTTTATATAACAAAGCCTTAGAGGGAGATGCGGACTGCGGCGGACTGCTTCCATACTGCTATTTTTCCGGAGAACATATTACACACTTTGAAGAGGGACGTCCGTTATTTGCCCGCACACCGGACAGCAAATTTACCCTGGCGAACTTTATGCGAAGCCACCTGTTTACAAGTGTGGGTGCACTGAAACTGGGTATGGATATCCTGTTAAAAGAAGAAGGTGTGGTTGTGGATAAGATTCTTGGCCACGGTGGTTTCTTCAAGACAAAAGGTGTGGGACAGAAAGTGATGGCGGCAGCGGTCAATGCGCCGGTATCCGTGATGGAAACAGCAGGAGAAGGCGGCGCATGGGGAATCGCTCTTCTGGCTGCGTACCGTAAAAATAAGGCAGAAGGCGAGAGCCTTGCTTCTTATCTGGAAGAACAGGTATTTGCAAAAGAAGAAAGTGTACAGATTGCACCGGATCCGAAGGATGTGGAAGGATTCGAAGTGTTTATGGACAGATATAAAGAGGGACTGGAGATTGAGCGTGCAGCAGTAGTACATTTGCACTAGGCAGGAGGAAACTATGTTAGAAGAATTGAAAAAAGCGGTATACGAAGCTAATATGCTGCTTCCAAAACACAATCTGGTAACCTTTACCTGGGGAAATGTCAGCCAGATTGACCGGGAAACCGGATATTTTGCCATCAAACCAAGCGGTGTTGACTATGAAAAACTGACACCGGATGATATGGTGATCATGGACCTTGAGGGTAATAAGATTGAGGGAAGATACAATCCATCCTCCGATACGCCGACGCATCTGGAACTGTACCGTGCATTTCCAAAGATCGGCGGTGTGGTACATACACATTCCCCATGGGCAACCAGCTGGGCACAGGCAGGAAGAGGAATCCCGTGTTACGGAACCACTCATGCGGATTACATGTACGGAGAAATCCCGTGTGTACGCTGCCTGACAAAAGAAGAGATTGATATGGCATATGAGAAAAATACAGGGCTTCTGATCGTGGATTATTTTAAAGATAAAGATTATGAAGCGGTACCGGCAGTCCTGTGTAAAAATCACGGACCGTTCACCTGGGGAAAAGACGGACACGAAGCGGTTCATAACGCTGTGGTACTCGAAGAGGTTGCCAAGATGGCTGCCCGCTGTGAGATGATCAATCCGCAGGTAAAACCGGCACCACAGGAGTTACAGGACAAGCACTATTACCGGAAACACGGAGTAAATGCGTATTACGGACAGAAATAAGATAAGATAAGATAAGATAAGATAAGCGGCAGGAAAGTCTGATCCTGCCGCTTCTTGTGTCTCTGTTACAGAAATAACAGATATCGACACCGATTGACAAAAAATAGGGTAAATGGTATCATTTACGCGGATAACTAAATTAAAAAAAGGAGGCTGTCAAGCGTGTCAGCAGACGATAAAGAGCAGGAAGAAACGACGCAGAAAAAGAAGCCGAAGATGTCGAAAAAAAAGAAAGCGGCGATCGTTGTCGGGATTCTTCTGGTGCTGATCGCAATCATTGCGGGCGTGGTATATTACGTTGGTCATCGGTACTACACAAAAACCAACTATATGTCGGACGAAGAAGTTCAGGCGATGATTGAAAAACAGAAAGAAGAACAGCAGCAGGAAGAAGCGGCAGAAGAAGAAACAGAGGAAGTGCAGGAAGAGGAAGAAACCGATCCGGAACTGCTGGAAGCACAGCAGAACATGGCACAGTATGCATCCACAGAGCCGATCACAACGGATGGTAATGTATACAATATTATGCTGGTCGGTCTGGATACCACAGATAAGGGATGGATCGGAAACTCGGATTCGATGATCCTGATTTCCATTAACTACCGGCTGGAGCAGATTTCCATGATTTCCCTGATGCGTGATACCCATGTAATGATTCCGGGAATCGGCTACCGTAAGTTAAATGCAACCTATCCGAATGGTGGTGGACCGTTACTGACGCAGACGGTGGAGGAAAACTATAAGATCGATGTTGACCGTTATGTGACGGTAGACTTTGGTTCCATGATCGATATTATTGATGAGATCGGCAGCATCGAACTGACATTTACGCCGAAAGAAGCGGAAAATGCCAATAAGAGCATCAAACAGCAGTGCAGAATTCTGGGATTAAAGTCTAAGAAATACCTGATTCCGGGAGAGGGAACTTACCAGTGCAACGGTATGCAGGCGGTAGCCTATGCGCGTATCCGAAAGGTAGGAAATTCCGATTACCAGCGTACCGAGCGTCAGAGAGAGGTTCTGTTAAAACTTCTCGACAAGGTAAAAGAGATGAGTTTTGAGGACATGGATCGTCTGGCGACCCGTCTGCTTCCACTGCTGACGCATAACGTACCGGAAAGCGAATTCTGGGGATTGCTGGCAAAGGCACCGACACTGATCAATTATAAAATTGTTTCAGACCGGATCCCTTATGATGGCATGTACCACAGCTATAACGGAGACCTTGTTCCGGACTGGGAGTCAACCGTACGGAAACTGAAAGAGACGATCTACGGTGCGGATGTGCTGGATGATGAGGGCAATGTAGTGACGCCGACACCGACGCAGGAAGCGGAAACCGCAGACGCTGCAAACGGTCAGGAAAATGATACACAGAATACGGAAGCTGCAACGGATGATGGAGATCAGATTACGATGGAGGCGGAGATCGGAACGGGAGATCCTTCCTCACAGATTGTGCGTGGAAACGATGCAGACGGACAGGTGGGAGACAGCCTGCAAAACAACAGCCAGAAAAAAGTGGCTGTGGTGGCAGACAATACAGGAAATACCTCCGGTGTGCTGAGCGGAAAACGATTGCTCAATCCGTACATCGATCCGGTCTTTGTCCTGAGAGTTCCACAGGCGCCGGAAGCACAAAATGACAATCTGGTAGACGGAGATTACCAGTGGCAGAAACCGAAAGTAAGCAAAGGTATTGAAAATTAGAAAAAGAGCAGAAAATTTTATGGATTTCATAAAGTTTTCTGCTCTCTTTTTACGCGGGTAACGAGTCAAAGTAAGCGTATTTTATCTCGTTATGGTTGAAAATCAGACAATAATCTGTCATACTGAGGGAAGCAAAGAAATGTATTTTTCTAAAATTGAACAGACAACAATTTTAGAAGTACAGGAAAGAAGGGGTAATTATGAAGGTATTTGCACATCGAGGATTCAGCGGAAAATATCCAGAAAATACGATGCTGGCGTTTAAAAAGGCAGCAGAAGTGGGCTGCTATGGGATTGAGCTGGACGTCCAGCTGACGAAAGATGACGAGATCGTGATCATGCACGACGAAACCATTGACCGGACAACCAGCGGAACAGGATATATACGTGATTATATGTATCGGGAGCTGTGTCTGGTGGACTGCTATGGAAAATTCGAAGGGGAATATGAGTTTCAGCGGATCCCAACCCTGCGGGAATATCTGACCTGGGTAAAAGACACAGGACTTGTTACAAATATTGAGCTGAAAAACAGTGTATACTATTATGAACACCTGGAAGAAAAGGTGATCGATATGGTGCGGGAATTCGGAATGGAAGACCGCGTGATCTTTTCTTCTTTTAATCTGGTATCCATCAACAAATGTAAGAAGCTGCTGCCGGAGGTTCCGATGGGCTATCTGATGGAAGCACGGATGGACAATATGGGATTTTTCACGAAAGAAAACGGCGTGGAATATTACCATCCGGACAAGAATTTCCTGACCGAAGAGATGGTGCAGGACTGCCATGCGCATGGAATCGGTGTCAATGTGTGGACAGTCAACAAAAAAGATCTGATGAAACAGTTAAACAGCTGGAAAGTAGACGGCATTTTCACGAATTTCCCGGATCGCGCAAAAGAACTGGGACTGGAAAAATAAAAAAATTCTTACCGTACTGTTCTGAACAGGCATAAAAGTTTCATATTTTTTTAAGAAATGGATTCTTGCGGTGGGAAGTATTCGTCTGTATAATAGTGATAACCGTTACTCTCTACAGAAAACAGAAAAAAAGCGATAAAAAAAGCAGAGTAATAGAAAAAAGAATCAGAAAATATGAAAAAGAAAACACGTAGCTGTGAAGAAATCTGACAGTTACGAATAAAAGGACAGGAGGAAAGGGAATGGCAGGATTTAAATTAAAAGTGACACCGGAGATGGAAAGTTTAACACAGGTGTGTGTGGAAAACAGTAAGATGGATCCATCTCTGTATGGAAAATACGATGTAAAACGTGGGCTGCGTGATGTCAACGGAAAAGGTGTGCTGGCAGGTCTGACACAGATTTCGTCCATTTGTTCCACAGATGTGGTGGATGGGAAAACAGTTCCCTGTGAAGGAAGATTATACTATCGCGGGTATGATATCCATGAACTGACGCAGGGATTTTTAAGAGAACAGCGTTTTGGATTTGAAGAAGTTACTTATCTGCTGTTATTCGGAAAGCTGCCCGATGAGAAAGAGCTGGCTGATTTTAAAGTCCTGCTGGCGGGACAGCGCTCCCTGCCGAAAAACTTTGTCCGCGATGTTATCATGAAAGCGCCGACCAAGGATATGATGAATACGTTATCCAGAAGTGTGCTGACGTTATATGCCTATGATCATAATGCGGATGATACTTCTCTGCCGAATGTCCTCCGTCAGTGTCTGAATCTTATCAGTGTTTTTCCGATGCTGTCGGTCTACAGTTATCAGGCATATAATCATTATATTAAAGGAAAAAGTCTGTATATCCATAATCCGGATCCGAAACTTTCTGTTGCAGAAAATATTTTGCTGATGCTTCGTCCGGATATGCAGTATACGCAGTTAGAGGCAACGATTCTGGATCTTGCACTGGTGCTGCATATGGAGCATGGTGGTGGTAATAACTCAACATTTACCACTCACGTGGTGACTTCTTCAGGAACAGACACGTATTCGGCAGTAGCAGCCGCCCTGGGTTCCCTGAAAGGACCGAAGCACGGTGGTGCCAATATCAAAGTAGTTCAGATGTTCAAAGACATGAAAAAACAGGTGAAAGACTGGACGGATGAGGAAGAAGTAGGAGCTTACCTTCGCGCGCTGCTTCATAAAGAAGCTTTTGATAAAAAAGGCCTGATCTATGGAATGGGGCACGCTGTATATTCCATTTCCGATCCGAGAGCAGAAATCTTCAAAGGGTTCGTACAGAAACTGGCCCATGAAAAGGGCAAAGACAAAGACTTTGCACTTTACAGTATGGTAGAACAGCTGGCACCGAAGATTATTGGAGAAGAGCGTCATATTTATAAGGGAGTAAGTGCCAATGTGGACTTCTACAGCGGATTTGTGTACAGCATGCTGGATCTTCCGACCGAGTTGTTCACACCAATGTTTGCCATTGCACGTATCGTCGGCTGGAGTGCACACCGGATGGAAGAACTGATCAATATGGATAAGATTATCCGTCCGGCTTATAAGACGGTGAAGGCGGAAGAGGTGTATCTGCCGCTTGAAGATCGATAACAATTAACAAGAAAGGAAGCGTTACAAACATGAAACGAGCAGGTCTGGTACTGGAAGGTGGAGCAAACAGGGGGGTTTTTACCAGCGGAGCACTGGACTATCTGATGGAACAGGATTTTTATATTCCGTATGTGGTGGGAACTTCCGCAGGTGCGTGCAATGCGGTGGATTATGTGTCAAGGCAGCCACTGCGTACAAAGAACTGTACCATTATTACGGATAAGAAGAAGCGTTATGTAACAATAAAAAATACACTGAAGACGGGAACATTGCTGGATATGGATCTGATTTTTGAAAAATATCCGAATGAAATCTTTCCGTTTGATTTTGATACTTTCCTGAATTCGGACATGCAGTGCGAGATGGTGGTGACCAACTGCATTACAGGAAAAGCGGAATATCTGAGCGAACACTCCAGTGCAAAACGGATGATGGATATCTGCAGAGCGTCGTGCAGTATGCCGCTGGCGACGAAAACAGTATTTGTGGACGGCATTCCGTATGTGGATGGTGGAGTGGCCGATTCCATCCCCATCATCCATTCCCTGAAGACAGGACATCAGAGAAATGTAATCATTCTGACCAGAAATAAAGGCTATCGAAAACATTCCAGCGGAAAACAGGACCGTCTGTTTGAACTCGCTTACGGAAAGAAATATCCAAAACTGGTCGAAGTACTCGAACAGCGTGCAAAAGTCTATAACAAGACGTTGTATTATATTGACAAATGGGAAAAAGAAGGAAAAGTATTTGTTCTCAGACCGAAGATTGAGCCGGTAGCCCGTCTGGAGAGGGATACACAGAAGCTGGAGAACTTTTATCAGCATGGTTATGATCTGATGGAAGAGAAATTTGAGGAAATGAAATGGTTTTTAAACCGTTGATGAGAGGGAGAACAAAAGATGCTGTTTGAAACATTTTATCCGGATGCGTGGATGGATTCCACCTACCAGATTGATTTTGATGAACTGTATAAGAAAGGATACCGGGGGCTGATCTTTGATATCGACAACACTCTGGTACCTCACGGAGAACCGGCAGATGAGCGGGCGAAAGCACTGTTCGCTCATCTGAAAGAACTTGGTTTTTCCTGCTGTCTGTTATCGAACAATCAGCTGGAGCGTGTGCAGATGTTTAATAAAGATGTACAGGTGTATTTTATAGAGGATGCACATAAGCCTTCCCGTAAGAATTATCGGAAAGCGATGGAACTGATGCATACAGATCTGTCCAATACGATGTTTATCGGGGATCAGCTGTTTACCGATGTGTACGGAGCAAAACGCACGGGAATGGCGAACATCCTGGTAAAACCGATCCATCCGAAAGAAGAGATTCAGATTGTCTTGAAACGGTATCTGGAGAAAATTGTTTTGCATTTTTATCAGAAAAACAGGAAATCTGGGCGTATTTGAAAAAATTAGTTGAAAAATCCCTGTAGTTATTATAGAATATGAGTAGCCAAGCTCAAATATATTAAGACGGCAGATACCCGGAAATCACCGGGTATTGTGAGTTATAAGGAGGAATATCATATGATTTCAGCAGGAGATTTCAGAAACGGTGTAACATTGGAAATCGATGGAAACGTTGTTCAGATTCTCGAATTTCAGCATGTAAAACCTGGTAAAGGTGCAGCTTTCGTAAGAACAAAATTAAAAAATGTCATCAACGGTGGTGTGGTAGAAAAAACTTTCAGACCTACTGAAAAATTCCCACAGGCTCGTATTGACAGAGTAGATATGCAGTATCTGTATGCAGATGGTGACCTGTTCAACTTTATGAACATGGAAACTTATGATCAGATGGCAGTTGATAAAGGTACTGTTGGCGATTCTCTGAAATTTGTAAAAGAGAACGAAACTGTTAAAGTATGTTCTTATAACGGAAGTGTATTCGCTATCGAGCCGCCTCTGTTCGTAGAACTGGAGATCACTGAAACAGAACCGGGATTCAAAGGTGATACCGCTCAGGGTGCTACAAAACCTGCAACTGTTGAAACAGGCGCACAGGTAAACGTACCGCTGTTTGTAAATCAGGGAGATAAAATCAAAATCGACACCAGAACAGGCGAATATCTGTCCCGTGTATAAGATTTAAAGAAAAAATGCATATCAAAACCTCAGGAATTCGTATTTCCTGGGGTTTTTCTTTTACAAGAAACCGCTTGCATTTTCACCAAAACCCATGTATGATATAAAAGTAAATTACATTTCTATTTCTGTGACATTTCGTCACATTTTCCCCACAGAACATCTGAAATTCATACAAATCAAAGGAGAACAATTTGAATTATCAGGAATTTCGATGTGAATTTTTAGAACGAATGAAAGAAGTGATGGAAGAGGGGGTGAATATTACCACTGAACAGATCAACAAGAATAACGGGATCGTTATGGAAGGGTTGATGCTGCGAAAAGAAAATGCCAGAGTTGCATCGGTCTTTTATCTGGAAGATTATTTTAAATACTGGGAGAGAGGCGTCCCGATGGAGCAGCTGGTGCGGAAAGTACTGTGGCAGTTTGAACACTGCAAGCCGAAGTTTGATGTGGCGGCGGAGTTCTTTAAAAACTATGAGGAAGCGAAAGAAAATATCTGTTTTAAGCTGATCAATTATGAAAGAAACCGGGAACTGTTAAAGAAAGTTCCGCATAAACGGATCCTGGATCTGGCGATGGTGTTCTACTATCGGATTCGAAAGGAAGGGGAAACAGAGGCAACGATCCTGGTGGAAAATGTTCATCTGGATCTGTGGGATATCACACAGGAAGAACTCGAAGAAAATGCAAAGCGCTGCACGTACCTGAAACTGCCGGTGGAATTTATCAATATGAGAGGATTTCTTGGGCTGGCACAGGGAAAAGAAAAGCCGATGTATATTCTGACCAATAAAGAACGGTCGCTTGGAGCAGGAACCTTTTTATATCCGGGCGTATTAAAACAGGCGGAGGAACTGCTGGGAGCACGGTTTTATGTGCTGCCAAGCAGTGTCCATGAATGTATCCTGATCCCGGAGGAGGATGGGATGACGCAGGAGGCACTGACAGGACTTGTGACGGAGATCAATGAGAACCAGGTGGATCCGAGAGAGGTGCTTTCCGATCAGGCGTATTATTACCGTGCGGAGGACGGAAGGGTTCATCTGTAAACCAGTTTTAACGAACAAGACTCTTTACAAATGAGAACAGATGTGGTATTATCTATAGATGTGAGTAAGGTAAAAGTCTCACGGATACGCATCTGTAGCTCAGGGGATAGAGCAATGGTTTCCGGTACCATGTGTCGGGGGTTCGAATCCCTCCAGATGCGTTTCTTTTTACATTTTTCCAGAAGAAAAATCAGGATCGTACCCGGTCATAAGGAGGCATACGATATGGATGATTTCAGAGAGTGGCTGTCAGATAATCTGCGGTATTTCATGTTGGGATTCGGTATTCTGGCAGTGGTATTGATTTTATTTTTCGGTGTGCGTTTTATTTCCTCGAAGTTTGGAAACCAGAAAACGACCGAACCGAAACAGGAGACACAGCAGGAAGCGGAAACGCCGACACCGACACAGGAAGCAGAGGAGACACCGACAGTAACCGCTGAACCGGAGACAACACCGGCAGCAGAAGAACTGGAACTTAACGCTTATCCGCAGGTCAATGCATTGATTGAAAAGTATTATACAGCACTGACCAACAAAGATGTGCAGAGCCTGAAGGGACTGGTGGATGAACTGGATCCGTCCGATGAGAGCGCGATCACGAATTCCCAGTATATTGAAAGCTACAGTAACGTACAGGTTTATACAAAAAAAGGAATGACGGATACCAGTTATGTGGTATTTGCATCTTACGACCACAAATATGTAGGTTATGATACCCTTCTTCCGGGAATCAGTTATCTGTATGTGGATACAAAAGAAGACGGAAGTCTGTACATTGTGGCAGATTTGAGTGAAGAACAGCTGGCGTATATCAGTGAAAAGATTGATGAGTCCGATGTACAGGAACTGCTGAACAGTACACAGGCATCCTACGATGAAAAACTGACTTCGGACGAAGCACTGTCCGGCTATCTGTCAGAACTTGGTGTGGAAGGATCTTCCGCGATGGAAGCGGCAGAAGGAGCACAGATTACTGTAAAATCCAACTGCAATGTCAGAAAAGAGCCATCTCAGGATGCAGAGTCCATCGGAAAACTGGTGGGCGGACAGACCATGACCAAGACCGGTCAGGACGGAGACTGGATCAAAATTGAATTTGAAGGACAAACTGGCTATGTAAGGGGCGATATGTTCCAGTAGACAGGAAAAGAGAAGGGGACTGTTGCTTTGACTGGTTTCAGAAGAGATTCTGAAAACGTTAAAGTAACAGCCCTTTGTTTTACGCGGGCAACGAGTCAAAGTCCGTGCTTGCACGGGACCTTGACGACTGCCGCGATAGCGAGTAAAATTCGCGAAGCGTATTTTATCTCGTTTACGCGGGCAACGAGTCATATGGAGAAAAAGATGGAAAGTATTCGGTTAAATAAATATCTGAGTGATGCCGGTGTATGCTCGAGGAGAGAGGCAGACCGCTGGATCGAACAGGGCTACGTGACGGTGAACGGAGAAGCAGCCAGCATGGGAATGAAGATCGCACCGGACAGTGAGGTGCGGGTGCATGGGAAACCGGTAAAAAAAGAAGAAGAGAAAGTACTTCTGGCGATGAACAAACCGGCAGGGATTGTCTGCACCGCAGAAAAAAAAGAAAAAAACAATATTGTGGATTATATGAAATATCCGAAACGAATCTATCCGGTAGGGCGTCTGGACAAAGATTCCACCGGATTACTGCTTCTGACCAATGACGGCGAACTCGTCAATAAGATCATGCGGGCGGGAAACTATCACGAAAAAGAGTATCTGGTATCGGTCAATAAACCGGTCACAGAAGCATTCTGCCAGCAGATGAGCCGTGGCGTGGCGATTCTGGACACGGTGACGCGCCCCTGTAAAGTGGAAAAAACAGGAGAGAAAAGCTTCCGGATCGTTCTGACACAGGGACTGAACCGCCAGATCCGCCGGATGTGTGAGGCACTCGGATACCGGGTACTGACTTTGCAGAGAGTCCGGATCATGAATATACAGCTTGGAAACCTGAAAGAGGGAACCTGGCGCAGCGTAGAAGGGGAAGAGAGAAGAAAGCTGGACGCGCTGCTATCCGGTTCCACCTCTCTGTCCGTGAAAGAGAGAAAAGAAAAACAGAGAAAAACAAGAGGTGGCGTATGAAAGCAGAAGAAAAGCAAAAAGCAATTCAGCGAATGAAAGAACTCTCCGGCATCCTGAAAGAAGCATCCCGTGCCTATTATGCGGAAGACCGGGAGATCATGAGCAATCTGGAATATGATGCGTTATACGATGAACTGGTAAAACTGGAAGAGGAAACACAGATGGTTCTTGCCGGAAGTGCCACGACGACCGTAGGATACGAGGCTGTGGATGAACTTCCGAAAGAAGCACACGAAAGTCCGATGCTTTCTCTGGATAAAACGAAAGACAGGGAAGTACTGCGTGGATTTATCGGGGAGCATAAAACACTGCTTTCCTGGAAAATGGACGGACTGACGGTTGTTTTCACTTACAATCAGGGCAGTCTGCAAAAAGCGGTAACCCGTGGAAACGGTGTGGTCGGTGAAGTCATTACTAACAATGCCCGTGTGTTTGATAACGTTCCGTTAAAGATCCCATACCAGGGGGAACTGACGCTTCGCGGAGAAGCGATCATCACATACTCCGAGTTTGAAAAAATCAACAGCGAGATCGAGGATGTGGATGCAAGATATAAGAATCCGAGAAATCTGTGCAGCGGATCGGTCCGTCAGTTAAACAATGAGATCACAGCAAAGCGTCATGTGTGTTTTTATGCATTTTCCCTGGTGAAGGCAGAGGGCGTGAATTTTGCCAATTCCAGACAGCAGCAGATGGAATGGCTGAAAGATCAGGGATTTGAGGTCGTGGAATACCGGGTGGTGACGAGCGATACACTGGATGAGGCGATGGAGTATTTTGCCACACAGATCGAACATAACGATTTCCCGTCGGATGGACTGGTGGCACTGTATGATGATATTGCTTACGGTGATTCTCTTGGAAGAACTGCAAAATTCCCGCGGAATGCATTTGCGTTCAAATGGGCGGATGAGATGGCAGAGACAACACTTGAGGAGATAGAGTGGAGTCCGTCAAGAACCGGTCTGATCAATCCGGTGGCGATCTTTACGCCGGTGGAACTGGAAGGTTCTACGGTGAGCCGGGCGAGTGTGCACAATATCAGTATCATGCGGAAACTGGAGCTTGGTATCGGTGACCGGATCAAAGTATACAAAGCGAATATGATCATTCCGCAGATCGGTGAGAACCTGACAAAGAGCGGCGTGAAAGATATCCCCGAAATCTGTCCGGCATGCGGTGGGAAAACGGTGATCGAGAAGGTCAACGATGTGGAATCTCTGTATTGCCGCAACCCGGAATGTCCGGCGAAGGCAATCAAAGGATTTACCTTGTTTGTCAGCCGTGATGCGATGAATATCGACGGATTATCCGAGGCAACACTGGAAAAATTCATCGCCAGAGGATTTATCCGGGATTTCGGTGATATTTTCGAGATCGACAGATACAAAGACGAGATCATCCAGATGGAAGGATTTGGCGAAAAATCCTATGAAAATCTGATCGAGAGCCTGAACCGGGCGAAAAAGACAGAACTTCCGAGAGTTCTGTATGCACTGGGAATCCCGAGTATCGGAGTTGCCAATGCAAAGATGATCTGTAAAGAACTGGGCTATGATATGGAAAAAATCCGTCATGTATCGGAAGAAGAACTGGCGGCGATCGACGGGATCGGTCCGGTGATCGCGAAAAGTTTTGTGGATTACTTTAAAAAAGAAGGAAGACAGGAGAAACTGGATCACCTGCTGTCCCATCTGGAACTCGGGGAAGCACCGAAGCAGAAGGAGGAACAGATCTTTCACGGTATGAACTTTGTGATTACCGGAAGTGTAGAGCATTTTTCCAATCGAAAAGAAGTGAAAGAGGAGATTGAAAAGAGAGGCGGAAAAGTGACCGGCAGTGTGACTTCGAAGACAAACTATCTGATCAATAATGACACCCAGTCTTCTTCTTCTAAAAATAAGAAAGCGAAAGAACTGGGCATTCCGATCATTTCAGAAGAGACATTTATCCAGATGATGGAAAAAGGCGTGTGACTTCGCCACATTGACTTTCCGCGTGAGATTGAGTAGAATGGACAGTAACGGCGCAGAAAAAAAGAGACAAAAGATAACGTGATGAAATAGAAAGAATTAGGTGCAGGAATGGGAAAAATTCAGGAGATTCGGGAATCGGAAACTGGAAAGAAAATCGTAAAAAAAGGAAAAAGCGGTATCGGCCGGATTCTGTTTGGCCGTACCGGAGTTATCCTGCTGTTACTGCTTTTGCAGCTGGGGATCCTGTTTATGGTATTCAGCAGACTGCAGCAGCATGTAATCTATGTTTACTGGCTGTTTGCCTTACTCTCGGCGCTGACTGCGATCCTTATCATCAACCGTCCCGGCAATCCGGCGTTTAAACTGGCGTGGATGGTGCCAATCACGATTTTTCCGGTGTTTGGTATGCTGCTGTATCTGTTTGTGGAGTTTCAGGCAGGGGAAAGGTTACTGAATCGACGGCTGCAGGATGTGGAACAGCAGATGCGAAAATATGTCCTGCAGGATCCGGATGTGTTTGAAGAACTGGAACAGACCGATAAGCGTACCTCCAATTTATCCAGATATGTGATGGAAAAGGGTGGATTTCCTACCTATAAGAATTACCACACGGCGTATTATCCATGGGGAAAAGATAAGTTAGAAGCGTTGATCGAGGAGCTGAACAAAGCGGAAAAGTTTATTTTCATGGAATACTTCATCGTTGCGGAAGGAAAGATGTGGAACACGGTACTGGAGATCCTGAAAAAGAAGGTACAGGAGGGCGTGGAAGTCCGGTTTATGTATGACGGTACCTGCAGTATTTCTCTGCTGCCGTATAATTATCCGAAAAAACTGGAAGAATACGGAATCAAATGTAAGATCTTTAACCCGATCAAACCGGCGTTATCCACCGTCCAGAACAACCGCGATCACAGAAAGATCGTAGTCATCGACGGAAAGACCGCATTTACCGGCGGTGTCAATCTGGCGGACGAGTATATCGGAGAACTGGAGCGGTTCGGAACCTGGAAAGATACCGCAATCATGATCCAGGGAGAGGCGGTAAGAAACTTCACGCTGATGTTCCTGGAAATCTGGAATGTGGATGAACCGCAGGAAAATTATGAGCGATATCTGGATGCCTCCCACTGCTACGGCATGATGGAGGGAGACGGTTATGTGATCCCGTACGGCGACAGTCCGCTTGACCATGAAAATGTAGGCGAACTTGTCTATCTGGACATTCTGAACAGTGCGAAAGATTATGTGCATATTATGACACCGTATCTGATCCTGGATCATGAGATGATCACGGCACTCACCTATGCGGCAAAACGCGGGGTGGATGTGAAGATCATCATGCCGGGAATCCCGGATAAAGCCTATGCATTTGCACTGGCAAAGACCTATTACCCGGAACTTCTGCGTGCGGGAGTGAAGATTTATCAGTACAAACCGGGATTTGTCCATGCAAAATCCTTTACTTCGGACGACTGTAAAGGTGTGGTGGGAACCATCAATCTGGATTACCGGAGTCTGTATCTTCATTTTGAATGTGCAGTGTATCTGTATCAGGTACCGCAGATCACAGAGGTGGAGGCGGATTTCCAGGAGACGCTGAAAGACTGCAGAGAGATCACCATGGAAGACTGGAGAAACGAAAAATTCATTACGAAACTGACGGGAAGAGTTCTTCGACTGATTGCCCCGTTGATGTAAATACAAAGACAGGAGATGTATAACAATGCCGATTAAGATACAAAGTGATTTACCGGTAAAAGAGATTCTGGAACAGGAAAATATATTTGTGATGGACGATACCCGTGCGATGCACCAGGATATCCGTCCAATCCAGATCGTGATTCTGAATCTGATGCCGTTAAAAGAGGAGACCGAACTGCAGTTGCTTCGTTCTTTGTCCAACACACCACTGCAGATCGATGTGACTTTTATGGCGGTGGCAAGCCATGAAGCAAAAAATACTTCCAGAAGCCACCTGAATAAATTTTATGTGAGTTTTGATCAGGTGAAAGATCAGAAGTTTGACGGCATGATCATTACCGGAGCACCGGTGGAACAGATGGAATTTGAAGAAGTGGACTACTGGGATGAACTGACCGAGATCATGGAGTGGAGCAAAACCCATGTGACTTCCACGATTCATCTCTGCTGGGGCGCGCAGGCAGGACTGTATTACCATTATGGTCTGAAAAAACGTCAGCTGCCGAAGAAAATGTTTGGTCTGTTCTGGCATGAAGTGCAGAACCGGAAGATTCCGCTGGTCCGTGGATTTGACGATCTGTTCCTGGCACCACATTCCCGTCATACCGAGGTTTTTACAGAGGATATCCATAACTGCAAGGATCTGACCGTACTGGCAGAGTCCAAAGAGGCTGGCGTGTTCCTGTGTATGGCAATGGGCGGGCGTCAGATCTTTGTGATGGGACATCCGGAGTATGACCGCGTGACGCTGGACGGAGAGTACAAGAGAGACAAGAGCAAGGGACTGGAAATTGAGATCCCTGCCAATTATTACCCGGAAAATGACCCGGATCTTCGCCCGAGACTTTTATGGAGAGCACACGCAAACAACCTGTATACGAATTGGTTGAACTATTATGTATATCAGTGCACACCATATGATCTCGAGGGAACGCCATTCTAAAAAGAAAAACCTGTCGAACAGTGTCAGAAAAGCAGGAACGAATCTTTCGGTTTTCAGGGAAAGTCCATTGATAAAAAAATGTCTGTCATCTATAATAAAAGCATGAAACACAGGGAACAGTTGTAAAGCAGAACAGACTGTGTGGATATTACAGAAAAAAAGCAAATTATGTACAGAAGTTATGAACTTGTACAGGAAAGGATGCGGATGTGAGATACGAAAGTGAAGAAAAGAAAAATCTGATTTTCGAGCTGATGAATGGAAGTCTGGTTGTGGATGAAGTGAACGATCCGGCAAAAGACCAGGTACAGGATGAATTTTCCAAAGGGTCTTACTGCAGTGAACTTTACGAAGAAGTGTATCGGGCAAAAGTGTCATTATGCGATCGTCTTGGTGTGCAGGAGGACAATGACATTGAGACGATCATGTCCAATCTGACCTTGATTGGAAGACATCTTTCGATGAAGATGTTTGATTACGGAATGGATGAAGCGCAAAAAGAGGCGAAAACACACATTTGATGAAATTTCCTCTTGCAAATCTGGAAATTTCCTGTAAAATAGTATAGGATTATATGGAAAGCCGGTGGTCTGCAAAGATCTCCGGCTTCGTATATGAGCAACCAGAAACTTTCATAGAGGAAAGGAAACGAACATGATTGCAGCAAATAATGTAACATTGCGAATTGGAAAAAAAGCTTTATTTGAAGATGTAAATATTAAATTCACAGAAGGAAACTGCTACGGACTGATCGGTGCCAACGGTGCCGGAAAATCTACATTTCTGAAGATCCTGTCCGGACAGTTGGAGACTACCAACGGTGACATCACGATCACACCGGGACAGAGGCTTTCTTTCTTACAGCAGGATCATTTCAAATACGATGCGTATCAGGTACTCGATACTGTTATCATGGGAAATGCCCGTCTGTATGAGATCATGAAAGAAAAAGAAAAGATCTATGCAAAAGAAGATTTTACCGAGGAAGACGGTATCCGTGCCAGCGAACTGGAAGCGGAATTTGCAGAGATGGATGGCTGGAATGCAGAGTCCGATGCAGAGCAGCTGTTAAATGGTCTGGGAATCCCGACCGAACTGCATTATGCACAGATGGCAGACCTGAACGGTTCTGAAAAGGTGAAAGTCCTGCTTGCACAGGCGCTGTTCGGTAATCCGGACATCCTGCTTCTCGACGAGCCGACCAACCACCTGGATCTGGATGCGATCGCATGGCTCGAAGAGTTCCTGATCAATTTTGAAAATACCGTAATCGTGGTATCCCACGACCGTTATTTCCTGAATAAAGTATGTACCCATACCGCAGATATCGACTATGGTAAGATCCAGCTGTATGCCGGTAACTACGACTTCTGGTTTGAGTCCAGTCAGCTGCTGGTAAAACAGATGAAGGAAGCAAACAAGAAGAAAGAAGAAAAGATCAAAGAACTGCAGGAGTTTATCTCCCGGTTCAGTGCGAACGCTTCCAAGTCCAAACAGGCAACTTCCCGTAAGAAAGCCCTGGAAAAGATTCAGCTGGATGAGATCCGTCCATCCAGCAGAAAATACCCGTACATCGACTTCCGTCCGAACCGTGAGATCGGTAACGAAGTCCTGATGGTGGAAAATCTTTCCAAGACGATCGACGGTGTGAAGATTCTGGATAATATCTCTTTCACACTGGGAAGAGAAGACAAAGTTGCTTTCGTCGGTGGTAATGAGCAGGCAAAAACCGTTCTGTTCAAGATTCTGATGGGTGAAATGGAACCGGATTCCGGTAATTACAAATGGGGTGTGACAACTTCCCAGGCGTACTTCCCGAAGGACAACACCAAAGATTTTGACAATGATCTGACCATCGCAGACTGGCTGACCCAGTATTCCGAGATCAAGGATGCCACCTATGTCCGTGGTTTCCTGGGAAGAATGTTGTTTGCCGGTGAGGACGGTGTGAAGAAGGTGAAAGTACTTTCCGGAGGTGAAAAAGTACGGTGTCTGTTATCCAAGATGATGATTTCCGGAGCGAACATCCTGATTCTGGATGAGCCGACGAACCACCTGGATATGGAATCCATCACCGCACTGAACAACGGTCTGATCAAATTCCCGGGTGTTCTGTTATTCGCATCCCACGACCATCAGTTTGTACAGACAACAGCAAACCGTATCATGGAGATCATGCCGAATGGTTCTATGATCGATAAGATCACAACCTACGATGAATATCTGGCAAGTGATGAGATGGCAAGAAAACGTCAGGTATATCTGATGCAGGAAGAAGATAACTAAATAAAGAAGTAAGAGCGTTTTATTTATTGGAAAACAGCTTTATGAGACAAGGAGCACTGCCCGTGTAAGCGGACAGGCTCCTTGTCTGCATTTTCGGGAAAATGAAGAACCGTTCATATGTTCAAACATAAAACGTAAAGAAAAGAGGAGTAAATTATGACACCGTGGTTAAATACGTTAGCAAATTTGATTCAGCAGTATATCTGGCTGGCGCCGGTTCTGGCACTGGTGGGAGGTTTGGTGACTTCTTTCACACCGTGTTCGTTATCGAGTGTGCCGATGGTGATCGCTTATATCGGCGGGTCTGCGAAGAATGACACGAAAAAGGCGTTTCGTCTGTCTCTGACGATGGCGGGCGGTCTTGCATTGACATTTCTGGTTTTTGGTTCCCTGGCGTCTGTGCTGGGACATTATCTGCATGAGTTCGGTGCCTGGTGGTACGGGATTCTTGGTGTGGTTATGGTGCTGATGGCGTTACAGATCTGGGGTGTGATAAAGATTTTACCGAATCATCCACATGATCACGGAACCGGAGAGAGTCATGAGGAACACGGTTGCGAATGTCATGATCATCACCATCATCACGAGGAGGAGCATCATCATCCGGTGGACTGCCAGGAGGGAGATGGTCATTGTCACTGTGGTCCGAAGGTGACGAAGAAAGGGTATCTTGGTGCACTGCTGGCTGGCATGGTGAGTGGAGCGGTGGCTTCGCATTGTTCTACGCCAGTGATGATCGCGCTGCTGGCAATGGCGGCTCAGGCTGGGAAGACGGCATGGGGGATTTTCCTGATGGTGATGTTTGCGATTGGACACAGTGTTTTGCTGGTTACGGCAGGGACGAGTTACAGTGTGGTGGAACGGTGGATGTATGATCCAAAGTATGAGAGAATTAGTAAGGTTTTGCGGATTGTGATGGGAGTTTTGATTTTGTTGATTGGGGTGGCTATGATTTATCTGGCTTTGGTGCATGAAGGGTAAATTCGTCGTTTGACGGACGAAAACCCATGCATTATGCAACGGGTCAGGCAACGGACGAAAGCCCACGCTTGCCCGGTAAGGGCAGACAACCGCTGGCAACGCCAAACTGAGCTAAGTCCTAAGAAGAACTATGTGCCAGTTCGCGGAGAGCCGCTCACTGTCAAGTTCTTCTAAGGACTGGATCTCATCTTGGCTAAGGGCGCCAGCATAAGACTGTCTGTCCTTATCGGGCAAGCGTGGGCTTTCTGGTAGTCGGCAGCGCTTAGAAAAGCTAGTAAAAGGACTGTACAGTATTGGGTTTGTACAGTCCTTTTTGTGTAGGCTTTATTATAGAAGATTATAAAAAAGCGGATTTTTTAGAATTCCCTGCAGCAGTCTTCCAGCAGATGGAAGAATTGTTCTGCATGGTAGCCGTCGTTTACGGCGTGGTGGAATTCGGTGGTGATTGGGATTTTTACCCTGCCGTCGACTTCGTGGTATTTTCCGATCATGATGAAGGGAACGTAGCTGACGGTAGGAGTATTGTAGTGGGTGAAGGAATCTGGTTTGGAGTAGCTCAGGGCTGTGTAGCTGGTGTTTGGCATGATGGATATATGCACATTATTCAGACCGTCTTCTTTTGAGTAGTACAAGGTATCGCCGGCTTCTGCGAGGGCTTTGTCTTCCAGGAATTGTTTGTGGAAGGCGGCAAAGTCTTCGTTGTAATCGGTCCACTGGTGGGTGAAGAGGTGGTTGGAGTTTGTGCGAAGCAGGGTGTAGTGTGGATTGACCTGACCGAAGTAGCCGACATGACCGTTGATTTTGGCGTAGCGGTAGTCCTGGTGTTCATTTACGGTTTTTGCGATGCAATAGCACATGGAAGGATAGAATTTCCAGTGGCTTTCATGGATTTTTTCGAGAAATTCGGTGATATCCAGTTCTACGGTCATGCAGTACATGTATCCGTGAAAGGCGTCGTAGATTTCTTTGCGGTCCCAGTTTTCGTAGTCGATTGGAATAAACATAGAAGTAATACCTCCTAGAGTATATTAATAAAATGATTTGAAAAAAGGAACAGCATGGGAACTGTTCCTTCTTTATATATGATGTACTCTCGGAGTCTTTCTGCACTTGCCTTTGCGACTGACAAAAAATCATCTCACAAAATCAAGCATAGAAAGATTCCGAGAGTACATTACGTTAAGATTACAGGCAGGAAGCTGCCTCTTCATCCAGGACAACGGTTACATCCGGGTGAAGCTGAAGGATGGAAGCCGGTACCTGAGAACGAACCGGTCCGAACAGGGCTTCTTTTACGATGGCTGCTTTGTCTTTACCGCTGGCGATCAGCAGGATTCGTTTTGCACGCATGATCGTACCGATGCCCATGGTGTAAGCCTGGGTCGGAACGTCTTCCGGTTTGTCAAAGAAACGGGCATTTGCCTGGATGGTGCTCTCGGTCAGATCTACGCAGTGCGTGAATTTCGGGAAGTCTTCGGCTGGCTCGTTGAAGCCGATGTGTCCGTTATGACCAAGACCAAGAAGCTGCAGATCGGTTCCGCCACAGCTTTTTACGATGGCTTCGAAGTCGTCGCATGCTTTCTGTGCATCCGGTTCGGTGCCATCCGGGATATGAGTGTGTGCCGGATCGATATTTACGTGAGAAAACAGGTTATCATTCATAAAATAATAATAACTCTGGTCGTTGTCATGTGTCAGTCCACGGTATTCATCCAGATTGACGGTAGTAACCTCAGAAAAATCAAGGTCCCCTTTTTTATACCAGTCTACCAGTGTTTTATAAGTACCTACCGGTGAAGAACCGGTGGCCAGACCCAGAACACAGTCCGGTTTGGTGATGATCTGTGCGGAAATAATGTTCGCAGCTTTTCTGCTCATGTCGTTATAATCTTTTGTTACAATGATTCTCATAAAAACCCTCCTTAGAGATCTTTCATATTAAAGACAGCTGTTTCGAAAAGTAACAGCTGCGTCTAAAAATACGTTATCCCATTTACAGCAAAAAAGCAAGGGAAAAGAAAAAACAGAAAGTAGTTACGGTTCACAGTATCCGGACGCTGGTGAAATCAATGCAGTACATTTGCGGAATCATCCTCTGCCAGTGCCTTGATAGAGATTGCGTATTCCGACGGAGACATTCCGGTAAAGGTCTTGAACTGCCGGGAAAAGTAATGGATGGAGGTATAACCGAGGGCATCCGAGATCTCCGTAAAGTTTGCCTGTTCCTGCCGGATCATCTGTTTTGCTTCCTCGATTTTCAGATACGAAAAGTAGTGGATCACCCCGCAGTGCTGTTCTTTCTGAAAGAGCTTTTGCAGCTGAGATTTTCCCACAAGATTCGCCTGGCAGATCTGATCGAGAGTCAGCTGGCTGTGCAGATGATCTTTCATATACAGAAGGATCCGCTGGTAGAGGATGGTATCGTTTTCTTTCCGGGTGGATTTTTCGGAAGGATCCGGTTGTTCTTTCTGTTTGAGGCGGCGAAGCATCGACAGGAGAAGCAGTTCCAGATAAAGCTGGATCATCTGTTCCGAGGCAAAGGGTGCACCGGCGCACCGTTCCATTTTCTGGGTAAAGGGGTTATCGAGCGGCGTTGCGATGCAGTGGCGGGCCTCGCGGATGATCTGAGCGAGAAACGTTTTTTCCGTCTCACTGATGGTGGTGATGAGGTTGCGGAACTGTTCCATACAGGGGGAATCGCAGGAAAAGGAAATCACGACAAGATTGGGAGCAATCTTTCCGTTTGCTTCTACATTATGAAATTCGTTCGGTTCATGAAAGATGATCTGCCCCTGTTGCAGGGTCAGTTTTTCCTCTCCGGCGGTCACCGTCACCTCGCCCTTGTCCACGCAAAGAAATTCCCAGAAATCATGGGACTCCCCGTGAAAATGATAGGTGTTGGTATATTCAAAATAATGGATGGTGATAATCTGTGTAATGTGCAGTTCTTCGGTCAGAGGGAACGGCTGGTAAGCCATGGATCAAGCACTCCTTTCACTGGAAAAATGTCAAATATGTATTTTATGATAACAGTATAAAAGAAAAAAACAATAAAAGCAAGTTTTGTGCAAATAAAAGCGAATTTTGTGCAAATCAAAAAAGAAAAAAACATGGTAATCTAAAGACAACAAAAAATAACTGAAGGAACAGACAGTTAAATAGCAAAATAAAAGAAAAGGGGTAGATAATTATGAAAAAACCGGTATTGGTAATTATGGCAGCAGGTATGGGAAGCCGTTACGGCGGATTAAAACAGATCGACCCGGTCGATCCGGAAGGTCACATCATTATGGACTTCTCCTTGTATGATGCAAAAAAAGCAGGATTTGAAGAGGTTATCTTCATTATTAAAAAAGAAAACGAAAAAGACTTTAAAGAGACCATTGGAGACAGAATCAGCAAGATCATGAAAGTTTCCTATGTATTCCAGGATCTGAACAATCTTCCGGAAGGTTACAGTGTACCGGAAGGCAGAGTAAAACCATGGGGAACCGGCCACGCAGTATTAAGCTGCCTGGGAACACTGGATGCACCGTTTGCCGTTATCAACGCAGACGATTATTATGGAAGCCATGCATTCCAGATGATCTATGATTTCCTGACCACACATGAGGATGATGAAAAATATCATTATCTGATGGTTGGATACGTTCTGGAAAATACACTGACCGAGAACGGACATGTAGCCCGTGGCGTGTGCGAGACCGATGCAGACGGTTACCTGATGGGTATCCAGGAACGTACCCATATCGAGAAGAGACCGGACGGTACAACCGCATATACCGAAGATGACGGCGCAACCTGGACCGTGATTCCGGAAGGCAGCACCGTTTCCATGAACATGTGGGGATTCAGTGCAAGCCTGTTAAAAGAACTGAAAGACCGTTTCCCGGCATTCCTGGATGAAGCAATGAAAACCAACCCGTTAAAAGGCGAATACTTCCTTCCGTCCGTTGTAAGCGAACTGCTTGCAGAAGACAAAGCCGATGTAAAAGTCCTGAAATCTCTGGACAAATGGTACGGTGTAACATATAAAGAAGATAAACCGGTCGTTGTAAATGCCATCTGCAAACTGAAAGCAGAAGGAAAATATCCGGAAAAACTGTGGGAGGAATAAGATCGTGGAGCAGATAACAAAAGAAGAACTTCTGGATGTGATCGGAAAGTTCGAACTGGGAGATAATACCGAAGTAGTCAGTGTGGAACCTTACGGAAGCGGACATATCAACGATACCTTCCGTCTGGAAGTAAAAGAAGACGGACAGGAAAAACTGTATATCCTGCAGAGAATGAACAAAGATATTTTCAAAAATCAGAAGGAACTGATGGAAAATATCCTGCAGGTTACCAGCTTCCTGACAGACAAGATCAAAGCACAGGGCGGCGATCCGAACCGTGAGACACTGCAGGTCATTCCTACAAAAGAAGGAAAATCCTATCTGATAGAGGCGAACGGTGACGGATGGAGAGTTTACCCGTTTATCACAGATTCCCTGAGTTTTGATAAAGCCGATACACCGGAAGCAATGAAAAAGAGCGGTTACGCTTTCGGTAATTTCCAGTATCTGTTATCCGATTTCCCGGCAGAAAAACTGCATGAGACGATTCCGGATTTCCATAACACGGTTGACCGTTATGCAAAATTCGAACAGGCAGTACAGGAAGATGTGATGGGAAGAGCCAAAAAAGTGGAAGCAGAGATCAATTTCATTAAAGAAAGAGAAAAAGACTGCCACTACTTCGGAGATCTGCTGGCAGCAGGAGAAATCCCGCTGCGGGTTACCCATAACGATACCAAATTAAATAACGTACTGTTTGACAAAGCAAGCGGCAATGCCATCTGCGTCATCGACCTTGATACCGTAATGCCTGGATTTGCAGCACATGACTTCGGTGATGCGATTCGTTTTGGGGCAAGCACAGCAGCAGAGGATGAAAAAGATCTGAATAAAGTATCCTGTGATATGACTCTTTTCGAAGCATATTTCGACGGCTTCATGGAAGGATGCCGTGGCAGCCTGACGCCAAAAGAAGTGGAAGCGCTTCCGATGGGTGCGAAAATCATGACGTTTGAGTGCGGCATGCGTTTCCTGACGGATTATCTGCAGGGAGATACCTATTTTAAAATCCATTATCCGGAACAGAATCTGGACCGTACCAGAACCCAGTTAAAACTGGTAAAAGATATGGAAGAAAAATGGGAAACCATGGCACAGATCGTAAGAAAATAAACGATTTTATACATTTTGCCGAATAAAAAGGGAACGAAAAATCATGAAATGTTTTTTTATAAGAACATTTCATGATTTTTTTGTAAAAAATGGACAGGCTCAACAAAGAGTGCTATAATGGGAATAAGGTTGAAATTATGTAAAAGCAACTTTATTTTTAATTCAAATAAGGAGGAATTTGAAATGGCAAGAAAAATGAAAACCATGGATGGTAATCATGCTGCAGCTCATGCATCCTACGCATTTTCCGATGTAGCAGCCATTTACCCGATTACCCCTTCATCTGTTATGGCGGAAGCTACTGATGAGTGGGCAACACAGGGAAGAAAAAACATGTTTGGACAGGAAGTTCAGGTTACAGAGATGCAGTCTGAGGCTGGTGCAGCCGGTGCAGTTCACGGTTCTCTGGCAGCAGGTGCTCTGACAACAACCTATACTGCTTCTCAGGGTCTTCTGCTGATGATCCCGAATCTGTACAAAATTGCCGGTGAGCAGTTACCAGGTGTATTCAACGTATCTGCACGTGCTCTGGCAAGCCACGCATTATCAATCTTTGGTGATCATTCCGACGTTTACGCCTGTCGTCAGACCGGTGTTGCAATGTTGTGTGAATCTTCCGTACAGGAAGTTATGGATCTGACTCCGGTTGCTCATCTGGCAGCAATCAAAGGAAAAGTTCCATTCATCAACTTCTTCGATGGATTCCGTACATCTCACGAGATCCAGAAAATCGAAACATGGGATTATGAAGATCTGAAAGATATGGCAGATATGGACGCAATCGATGCATTCCGTAAACATGCACTGAATCCAAATCATCCATGTCAGAGAGGTTCCGCTCAGAACCCGGATATCTTCTTCCAGGCAAGAGAAGCATGTAACCCGTACTACGATGCTCTGCCGGCTATCGTACAGGAATACATGGACAAAGTAAACGAAAAGATCGGAACAGATTACAAACTGTTCAACTACTATGGTTCCGCTGACGCAGAACACGTTATTATCGCTATGGGATCTGTAAATGATACCATCGAAGAGACCATCGATTATCTGCAGGCAGCAGGACAGAAAGTCGGTGTTGTAAAAGTCCGTCTGTACAGACCATTCTGTGCACAGGCTCTGGTTGATGCTATCCCGGATACTGTAAAACAGATCTCCGTTCTGGACAGAACAAAAGAGCCGGGATCTCTGGGCGAGCCTCTGTACCTGGATGTTGTTGCAGCACTGAAAGGAACAAAATTCAATGATACACCAATCTTTACCGGACGTTACGGATTAGGTTCCAAAGATACTACTCCGGCACAGATCGTAGCTGTATATGAGAATAAAACAAAACAGAAATTCACAATCGGTATCGTAGATGATGTTACAAACCTGTCTCTGGAAACAGGTGCTCCGCTGGTTACTACACCGGAAGGAACCATCAACTGTAAGTTCTGGGGTCTGGGAGCAGACGGTACTGTAGGTGCAAACAAGAACTCCATCAAGATCATTGGTGACAATACCGATATGTACGCTCAGGCTTACTTCGATTATGACTCCAAAAAATCAGGTGGTGTAACAATGTCTCACCTGCGTTTTGGTAAAAAACCGATCAAGTCTACATACCTGATCCATAAAGCAAACTTTGTTGCCTGTCACAACCCGTCCTATGTAAGAAAATACAACATGGTACAGGAACTGGTAGACGGTGGTACATTCCTGCTGAACTGCCCATGGGATATGGAAGGTCTGGAAAAACATCTGCCGGGACAGGTAAAAGCATTTATCGCTAACCACAACATCAAATTCTACATTATTGATGGTGTTAAGATCGGTATCGAAACAGGTATGGGACCAACCCGTATCAACACAATTCTGCAGTCTGCATTCTTCAAACTGGCTGACATCATTCCGGAAGCTCAGGCTATCGAACTGATGAAAGCAGCAGCAAAGGCTACTTACGGACGTAAGGGCGATGACGTAGTTGCTAAGAACTGGGCAGCTATCGACGAAGGTGCAAAACAGGTTGTAGAAGTAGAAGTTCCGGAAAGCTGGAAAGATGCAGCTGACGAAGGACTGACCATGACTCATGCAACAAGCGGAAGACAGGATGCTGTTGATTTCGTAAACAACATTCAGGCAAAAGTATCCGCTCAGGAAGGAAACAGCCTGCCGGTATCTGCATTCACAGAATATGTAGACGGTAGCACTCCATCTGGAACATCTGCATATGAGAAACGTGGTATCGCAGTAAACGTACCTGTATGGACTCCGGAAAACTGTATCCAGTGTAACCGCTGTGCATACGTCTGCCCGCATGCAGCAATCCGTCCGGTTGCCATGACAGAAGCTGAGGCTGCTGAAGCACCAGTTGCTCTGGACATGACCGGTATGAAAGAATACAAATTTGCTATCGCAGTATCCGCTCTGGACTGTACCGGATGTGGTTCCTGTGCAAACGTTTGCCCAGGCAAGAAAGGTGCAAAAGCACTGGCTATGGAAAACATGGAAGCAAATGTGGAATCTCAGAAATTCTTCGATTATGCAGTAACTCTGCCGGAGAAAGAAGATGTAATCGCAAAATTCAAAGAAAATACAGTAAAAGGATCTCAGTTCAAACAGCCTCTGCTGGAGTTCTCCGGAGCATGTGCTGGTTGTGGAGAGACACCTTACGCAAAACTGATCACACAGCTGTTTGGTGACAGAATGTACATCGCTAACGCAACAGGATGTTCTTCTATCTGGGGTAACTCCTCACCATCCACACCATATACTGTAAATGCAAAAGGACAGGGTCCTGCATGGTCCAACTCTCTGTTCGAAGATAACGCAGAGTTCGGTTATGGTATGCTGTTAGCTCAGAAAGCAATCCGTGACGGTCTGAAAACAAAAGTAGAAGCAGTTATGGAAAGCGAAAAAGCTTCTGATGAAGTAAAAGCAGCTTGTAAAGAATGGATCGATACCTTCAGCGTAGGCGCTACCAACGGTGCTGCAACAGACAAACTGGTTGCTGCTCTGGAAGGATGCGAATGCGATACCTGCAAAGACATCGTTAAGAACAAAGACTTCCTGGCTAAGAAATCCCAGTGGATCTTCGGTGGTGACGGATGGGCTTACGATATCGGTTTCGGTGGTGTAGACCACGTACTGGCAAGCGGTAAAGACATCAACATCATGGTATTCGATACAGAAGTTTACTCCAACACAGGTGGACAGTCTTCCAAATCTACACCTACAGGTGCAATCGCTCAGTTCGCAGCTGGTGGTAAAGAGACCAAGAAGAAAGATATGGCATCTATCGCTATGTCCTATGGCTATGTATATGTAGCACAGATTTCCATGGGTGCAGACTTCAACCAGACTGTAAAAGCAATCGCAGAAGCAGAAGCATATCCGGGACCATCCCTGATCATCGCTTACGCTCCATGTATCAACCATGGTATCAAGAAAGGTATGAGCAAAGCTCAGACTGAGGAAGAACTGGCAGTTAAATGTGGATACTGGCATAACTTCCGCTTCAACCCGGCTGCAGAGAACAAGTTCACACTGGATTCCAAAGCACCGGCTTCTGAAGATTACCAGGCATTCCTGGACGGCGAAGTTCGTTACAACTCTCTGAAACGTTCTAACCCGGAAAAAGCAGCTAGACTGTTTGCTAAGAACGAAAACGAAGCAAAAGAAAGATATGCATATCTGAACAAACTGATCACTCTGTACGGAAAAGAAGAATAATTCTTGAATTAAGATTCTTCCGTGAGGATAAATCAAAACAACGAAAGGGCTGTCGCGCAAGCGGCAGTCCTTTTTTGCTGCGTGTAAAACGCGTTTCCCTCGTTGTTCTTGGGACGGTTTTATGCTATACTTATCTGTAAGCGACGTGAATAGAGACAGTCGAAGGAAGACGAAAGGATAGATAAAGAAATGACAGTAGATCAGGTATTTATTATTAAGAAATTACAGAATCTGGATGAGATGCTGGTAGCGTATTCCGCAGTGACACGGATGCCGTTTGCCACCTGCGATGAAGAGAGCTTTAACGATCAGGTATGGATTTTTACCGATCAGGATAAAATGAAAGCATTTGCAGAAAAATATAAAGAAGAAAAGAAACTGATTCTTCCGGTGAAGGTGCAGAAAAAGGATGCATCAATGTTTTATATGAATCTGTTTGCCATGGGAATCAACGAAGTGGTATTCTGCGATGGAGACCAGGAAAATAAGATCGAACTGACACAGATCGTCCGGATGCCGGATGTGGATGCTCTTCCGGAGAACCGCAAACCGATCCTGAACCCACAGTTACTGCTGTCCGCAGTATACTTTTTACAGGAGTTAAGAAAGCCGGGGGTGGAACCGGACAGAGTGGCACTGAAAGATCTGGAAGAAGAAATGTCAGCCAACCTGACAAGATCTACCTATCTGATGCCGGTAGATGTGGCAAAAGATGAAAACGGAAAAGAAAATGTACGTCTGATGTTTGTCCAGAATAAAAAAGGTGAACGTTTTCAGCCAATCTTTTCCGATACCGGCGAACTGGTAAAACATTACCGCGGAAAAGAAGTACAGAACCGTCTGATCCAGGTACCGTTTGGTCAACTGCCGCGTTATATGCTCCAGGATGTGGAAGGCTATGTGCTGAATCCGGAAGGAATCAACCTGATTTTGAAAAAGAAGCAGATCGAATTACTGAACAATTATTATAACGGAAAGAAAGAGACACAGAAACCGGAAGAAAAATAAGGTTTTGTGAGATGGGAGGCAGGAATGCAGATTACAGATTGCAGTGCTTATGAAGTTTTACAGAAAGAAAGAATCGAAGACGTCCATGCCGACGGATATCTGCTGCGCCATAAAAAGAGCGGCGCAAGAGTGATGCTGCTGGCAAATGACGACGAAAATAAAGTATTTAATATTATTTTCCGGACACCGCCTGCAGACAGCACCGGTGTCGCACATATCCTGGAACACAGTGTGCTGTGCGGATCCCGTCAGTTCCCGTTGAAAGATCCTTTTGTGGAACTGGTCAAGGGTTCCCTGAATACATTTTTAAATGCGATGACTTACCCGGATAAGACGATGTATCCGGTAGCAAGCTGCAACGATCAGGATTTTAAAAACCTGATGCACGTCTATATGGACGCGGTATTTTATCCGAATATTTATGAAAAAGAAGAGATTTTCCGTCAGGAAGGCTGGCATTATCAGCTGGATCAGGTGGAAGATCCGTTAAAATACAACGGTGTTGTATACAACGAGATGAAGGGAGCATTTTCATCCTCCGAAGAAGTGCTGGAACGTGAGATTTTCAACGTGCTGTTTCCGGATACCCCGTATGGTGTAGAGTCCGGTGGAGATCCGAAATGCATCCCGGATCTGACTTATGAAAACTTCCTGGCATTCCATGGCAAATACTATCATCCGTCCAACAGCTATATTTTCCTGTATGGAAATATGGATATGGCAGAGCGTCTGGAGTGGATGGACAGAGAATATCTGAGCAAATTCGATCAGATTACCGTAGATTCTCGGATCGCAAAACAGAAACCATTTGAGAAACCGGTAGAACATAAGATATTTTATCCGGTAGGAGAGAACGATTCTGAAGAAGAAAATACGTATCTGACATACAGTATGGTGGTTGGAGACGGACTGGACGTGAAACGATGCACCGCTTTTGAGGTCCTTGATTATGTCCTGCTTTCCGCACCGGGTGCACCGCTTCGTCAGGCACTCTTAGATGCCGGAATCGGCAAAGATGTGGACGGTGGCTACAACGATGGGATTTATCAGCCGTTCTTTACAGTAGAAGTGAAGAGCGCCGAGGGAAAAGACAAAGAAAAATTCCTGCAGGTGATCCGCGAGACACTGGAAAAGCTGGTAAAAGACGGTATCGATCAGAAAGCGATCGCAGCAGGTATCAACTATCTGGAATTCCGTTTCCGGGAATCTGATTACGGTTCCTATCCGCGTGGACTGATGTACAGCATCGATGTGTGCGAAAGCTGGCTGTATGATGACAACAAACCGTTCGTTCATCTGGAAAAACTGCAGGCATTTGATGAGTTAAAGAAAGAAGCCGGTGAAGGATTTTTTGAACAACTGATTCAGGAGACTATGCTGGATAACCCGCACAGTGCAGTGGTACTCGGCATCCCGAAAAAAGGACTGACCACACAGGAAGAGAAGCAGACAGAAGAAAAATTAGCTGCTTACAAAGCATCGTTATCCCAGGAACAGCTGGAAGAACTGGTGGAAAAGACCGGAAAACTGAAAGAATTTCAGGACAGCGAGGACAGTGCCGAGGCAAAAGAAAAGATCCCGATGCTGAAACGCGGGGATATCGGAAAAGAAGCACTGAAAATCTACAATACACCGCATCATGTGACCGGAAATACCGTACTGCATCACAATCTGGATACAAACGGCATTACCTATCTGACACTGTTATTTGATACAAAACAGGTGCCGGACGAACTGATTTCCTATATGGGAATTTTAAAATCCGTTCTTGGATATGTGGATACCGCTCACTTTACTTATGGAGAACTTTTCCATGAGATCAACGCACAGAGTGGCGGCATCAACTGTGGATTACAGGTATTCCAGGGCAAGGAACAGAGAGATGACTGCCTGCGGATGTTCGGTGTGAAGACAAAATATCTGGTGGAAAAAGAAGAATTTGTATTCTCGATGATCCGTGAGATCCTGTTTACTTCAAAACTGGACGATGACAAGCGTCTGTATGAGATCCTTTCTCAACAGAAGGCACGCCTGCAGTCTTCCCTGGCGGCGGCAGGACATTCCACGGCAGTGATGCGTGCAGCGTCCTACTATTCACCGGTATCCAATTTCCAGGATCGAGTCGCAGGAATCGGATATTTCCGTCTGATCGAAGATCTGGAAAAACATTTTGAAGAGAAAAAAGAGACATTAAAAGAGAATCTGAAGAAACTGATGCTTCTGATCTTCCGCCCGGAAAATCTTTTTGTCAGTGTGACCACCGACGAAAAAGGTTATCTGGGTGTGGAGGGAAGAGTTTCTACTCTGCGTCATCTCCTGTACCAGACACCGGTACAGACCGGAAAGATCCATTATGATCTGGAACAGAAAAACGAAGGCTTCTCTACCGCCGGTCAGGTACAGTATGTGGCGGTCAGCGGTAACTACAAAGAAGCCGGCTATGCATATACCGGAGCACTGCGGATTCTGAAAGTGATCTTAAGCTATGATTATCTGTGGATGAATATCCGTGTCAAAGGCGGTGCTTACGGCTGCATGAGCAGTTTTAAGAGGTCCGGAGACAGCTTCCTGGTATCTTACCGTGATCCGCATCTGAAAAATACACTGGAAGTATTTGAAAAAACACCGGAGTATCTGCGTGCATTTACTGCGGACGAGAGAGAAATGACCAAATACATCATTGGTACGATCAGTGATCTGGATGTGCCGATGAATCCATATGCAAAAGGAGAACTGTCCCTTGGCGCATGGTTTGCAGGCGTTACGGAAGAAGAACTGCAGGAGGAGAGAAATCAGATTTTGACTGCTCAGCCGGAAGATATCCAGGCACTCGGTGATCTGGTAGAATCAGTGCTCAAACAGAAGAATATCTGTGTTGTGGGAAGTGAATCCGCACTGGAAAAGAACCGTGAGATCTTAAAACAGATCGAACCTCTTGTAAAATAAAGGAGAATCTATGAAGGAAAATTTTAAATCCGGATTTGTGGCGATCATCGGAAGACCGAATGTGGGAAAATCCACGCTGATGAACCATCTGATCGGACAGAAGATCGCTATTACATCCAAAAAACCACAGACGACCAGAAATAAGATCCAGACCGTGTATACCTGTGAAGATGGACAGATCATCTTCTTGGATACACCGGGTATCCACAAAGCGAAAAATAAACTGGGCGAATATATGGTAAATGTGGCAGAGCAGACACTGAAAGATGTGGATGTGATCCTGTGGCTGGTAGAACCGACCACGTATATCGGTGCCGGTGAAAAACACATTGCCGAGCAGTTACAAAAGACCAGTCTGCCGGTTATTCTGGTAATCAACAAAGTGGATACGGTAAAAAAAGAAGAGATTTTACAGGTGATCGACAATTACCGGAAACTGTATGATTTTGCAGAGATCATCCCGGCATCTGCCCTGCGCGGACAGAACACGAAAGACATCGTGGACAGCCTGTTTCAATACATGCCGTACGGTCCGATGTTTTATGATGAAGATACCGTGACCGATCAGCCGCAGCGACAGATCGTGGCGGAGATCATTCGTGAAAAAGCGCTGCATGCGTTAGACGAGGAGATTCCGCACGGTATCGCCGTGACCATTGAAAAGATGCGGGAGAGAAAAGGGCAGCGTATCGTGGATATCGAGGCAACGATCGTTTGCGAGAGAGATTCTCATAAAGGTATCATTATCGGAAAACAGGGATCGATGTTAAAGAAGATCGGAAGCAATGCCCGGTTTGAGATCGAAAAGATGCTGGAAGAAAAAGTCAATCTGAAGATCTGGGTAAAAGTCAAAAAAGACTGGAGAGACAGTGATACCCTGATGAAAAACTTCGGATATAACAAGAAAGAGATCTGATCTGTATGAGTGAACCCATTACCGTCACCGGCATGGTGTTAGCCGCCACGCCGGTCGGGGATTATGACAAACGTATGGTGATCCTGACCCGGGAGCGGGGGAAGATCACCGCGTTTGCAAGAGGTGCCAGAAAAAGTACCAGTCCGTATCTTGCCATAGCAAATCCGTTTGTGTTCGGAAGTTTTCAGCTTTTTGAAGGGCGAACGGCTTACACACTGTCCCAGGCAAATATCCGGGAGTATTTTACGGAACTTGCGGCAAAGCAGCCGGGCGTGTACTATGGTTTCTATTTTCTGGAGATTGCTGACTATTACGGAAGAGAGGGCAACCGGGAGACGGATATGCTGAATCTCCTGTACATCACGATGAAAGCGCTGATCCGGGGGCAGATTTCCAACCGGCTCATCCGCGCGATCTTCGAGATGCGGGCGATGATGATCAACGGAGAATATCCGCGCCTTTTCGAGTGCGGGATCTGCGGGAAGACGGAAAATCTCACCGTACTTTCGCTGGAAGCGTCCGGCTGTATCTGTGAGGGCTGTCGCAAACAGGTAAAAGACGGAATACCGGTTTCCACATCAGCCTTGTATACACTGCAATATATGGTGGCGACACCGCTGGAGAAAATCTATTCTTTTACCCTGAAATCGGAGGTGGAACGGGAAGTGACCCGATGGGTAAAACGCTACATAGACCGTTATACCGACAAACGGTTTAAAAGTCTGGAGATCTTGGAAGTGATGGATTCCTGAAAAAACCTTGAAAATTAACCACTCAGACGGTATAATAGGTCTGACTATCCGGGTGCGGAAGAGTCAGAGGAGTAATTCGGAGGAAAGAATCATGAAAAAACAGAAGCTTGGACTGGCACTGGCAGCAGTACTGTTACTGTCCGGTTGTGGCGGAATAGAAAAGATGACAGAGACTACCGTGACGGTGGATGACAAGGGAACGGTAGAAGAACTGTTACTGGAGGATTTTTCCGACGAAACTTACAATGAAGAAGAGCTGACCGCTCAGATCAACGAACTGGTGGAAGCCTATAACAAAGAAGCCGGAAGTGAGGCGGTATCGGTAAAAAGTATGCAGGTAAAAGCTGAGCAGGCGAAAGTACAGCTGGAATATCAGTCTGTGGCAGATTACCGGGGATTTAATCAGGTGGATTTTTTTGCCGGATCGGTAAAAGAGGCACAGAAAGAAGGATATGCTTTTGCTTCAGACTTTACGGATGCCAAAGGAAAAGATGCATCCACTGCGAAAATACCGGACGGATGCGAAAACCAGCAGGTGATCATTATCCGGGAACCCATGCAGGTGCTGGTGCCGGGAACGATTCTGTATGTCAGCAAAAATATGGAAGTGGTCAATGAAAGTCGGGCAAGACTTTCAGCCGATGAGGATACCGACAGTGAAAGTCAGGTGACCACGCAGGCGTATGGCTATGTGATATACGCGAGCGATAAATAATACGTTAATACCAGACATATATTTATGTCTCAGGGAATATAAAGGAGATTAATTATGGAAAAAACAATGGAAAAAATCGTTGCACTTGCCAAATCCAGAGGATTCGTATATCCGGGTTCCGAAATCTACGGCGGCCTGGCAAATACCTGGGATTATGGTAATCTTGGTGTGGAACTGAAAAACAATGTAAAAAGAGCATGGTGGAAAAAGTTCATCCAGGAAAATCCTTACAACGTAGGTGTGGACTGTGCAATCTTGATGAATCCGCAGACATGGGTAGCTTCCGGTCATCTGGGTGGATTCTCTGATCCGTTGATGGACTGTAAAGAATGTCACGAACGTTTCCGTGCAGATAAGATCATTGAAGATTTCTGTGCAGAAAAAGGAATCGCTCTGGAAGAGAGCGTAGACGCATGGAGCCAGGAAAAGATGACTGCTTTCATCGAAGAGCATCAGGTACCATGTCCGACCTGTGGAAAACATAACTTTACCGATATCCGTCAGTTCAACCTGATGTTCAAGACATTCCAGGGTGTTACTGAGGATGCAAAAAATACCGTATATCTGAGACCGGAAACCGCACAGGGTATCTTTGTAAACTTCAAAAATGTACAGAGAACTTCCAGAAAGAAACTGCCTTTCGGTATCGGACAGATCGGTAAATCTTTCCGTAACGAGATCACACCTGGTAACTTTACATTCCGTACCAGAGAGTTCGAACAGATGGAACTGGAGTTCTTCTGCAAACCGGACACTGACCTGGAATGGTTCAACTACTGGAAATCTTTCTGCCTGAACTGGCTGCATGAACTGGGACTGAAGGACGAAGAAGTTCGTTACCGTGACCATGAAAAAGAAGAACTGAGCTTCTACAGCAAAGCAACAACAGACGTGGAATTCCTGTTCCCGTTCGGATGGGGCGAACTGTGGGGTATCGCAGACCGTACGGATTATGACCTGACACAGCATCAGAACGTATCCGGACAGGATCTGACTTATTTTGATGATGAAGAAGGAAGAAAATATATTCCGTATGTTATCGAGCCGTCTCTGGGTGCAGACCGTATGGTACTGGCATTCCTGTGCAGTGCATACGATGAAGAAGTTCTGGACGCTGAGAAAAATGATGTACGTACCGTACTGCATTTCCATCCGGCACTGGCACCGGTAAAAGTTGGTGTTCTGCCGCTGTCCAAGAAGCTGAATGAGGGCGCTGAAAAAGTATATGCAATGCTGGCAAAAGAATGGAACTGTGAGTTTGATGACAGAGGAAATATCGGTAAGAGATACCGTCGTCAGGATGAGATCGGTACTCCGTTCTGTGTGACTTATGACTTCGATTCTGAAACAGATGGATCGGTAACAGTCAGAGATCGTGACACCATGGAGCAGGAAAGAGTGAAGATCGAAGATCTGAGAGCTTATCTTGCTAAGAAGATGGAGTTTTAAAGTCAAAGAAGATTGATTTTGGAAAAAGAAAGAAAAAAATAGAGTTGTGAAAAAGAGGAAGTAAGACAATACTGTGGAAAGTTTGTCTTACTTCCTCTTTTTCATAGTCAGGTTTGGTAAAGCTTGATTTTTGAAAACAGACAGGGTCAGTAATCAATTTTGAATACAGGGTCTGCAGGATAGCCGCCGCCGAGTTTCTGGATGGCCCGCTGGATGCTGTCCTTGGAATTGCCCCAGTCTTTGTCGCGGTTCAGGTAGTCTTGTTTGTCACAAAACCAGGTAACTTCTTCTTCAAGACGCTTCATGTTTTCTTCCATCAGAGAAAAAAGAACCGGATAAAACTCCTGTTTTTCTTTGACAGACAGTTTTTTTTCGCCGACTTCCACAAGGTCACGGAAGTGATGCATACAGAATCCTTTGCTGTTTTTGAAAAGTTCTTTGAATTCTTTGCTGTTTTTATACATATAAAAGAAAGTATCCAGATAACGCTGATAAGTTGCATTAAAATGGTCACAGACATAGCAGCTGTGTTCTTTTTCATAGAGCCATTGTCCCAATGGCGTTTCCGGGGCATCCGGGTTCAGGTCTGTCTTTTTCAGACGTCCCATCAGGGTAGATTTGCCGGAAGTAAAAGATTTTATCTGTCTGGTCATCTCTTCATTCAGTTTTTTCAGATGTGTGCTGAGCATCAGTCCACAGCCGAGACGATTGCCAAAATCATACATCATTTTATAATGGTGACGACAGAAGCCGATCCGGTCAGTCTCCATGCGGATATCATCCTCCATATAAGAAGACTGTTTGCCAAGTATGAATTCCAGAGCGTGCTGCTCGGCATCCCGTTCTAATCTGCAGAAAGGACATTCATCTTCTGCATGAAAAGCATCGTTTAGTGGAATGGTATAGATTGTTTCTTTCATGTAATTCCCTCGCTGTCTGTATGAAATTATTGTTTCTCCGGATGGAACATCGAAAACTGTATTCCCTATTTCTGTGAAAGAAGATACTGCATTTCCGCGCGTCCATACGAAGCATAAAGTAACGGTTCCTGGGTGAATACTCTTGAAACATTGCTTGGACGTCCCTGAATTTCACCGGAAAGTACCTGAGCCACCAGGTCGATCATATCAGCAAGAACACCGAGACCCAGTGGATTATAAACCGGATGTGCAACAGATTCGAAGGCTTGCATATGATGACCTCCGAAGAACTTCATCCGTCCACCGTTGTCAACCAGCCAATGCATGAGATGAACCAGACTGTCGTAATATGTTTTAAGATCCGTTGATCCCGGAATCTGCATCCAGACTCCGCATCCGCTTCCGATCGCATCGCCTGTGAACAGGTAATTCTCCCTGGTTTCCAGAATAACTACACTTCCCGGTGTGTGTCCGGGAACCTGACAGATACGAAGCTCTGTCCCGCCAAGAGAAATTACTGAGTCTGTGTGAATATCGTGAATTTCATCCCATGGTTTCAGTCTTCCGACAGTCAGGGTGTCCAGTGTCGTTGCATCTATTTTCTTTTCGTCGTGACACATATAAACTTCTTCAAACTCATCCATATGATATATGTGATCCCAATGTACATGAGTCACCACAAGAAGAAGTGGTTTGTCCGTGAGTTCACGGAGCAGTGGCATGATTTTTTTACCGGTGGTAATCCCGGTATCGATGACCGCCGCTTTCTCATCACCTTCTACCATGTAGAAAGAAGAATTTCCTGCGTCCAGAATACAAAAGATATGTTTGCCGATTTTAGTTACTTCAAAACCTTCCATAGTTGTTTCCTCCTTGATTTGCCGTGGCTCACGGAATGTCTGATAATGTTTTATAGATAAATAGTAACTATTCAGTAGCCATTATCCCGCGAGGTGTTTTGGCATAAATATGCCAAAAACCCGAGACATACAAGCAAAAATGCCATCACCGAAGGTGATTTTCAATGCATTTTTGCTCGTAACTGTGAAGTTACTGAACAGTTACGATAAATAATGTACAAACATCTTGTATAAGAATAACCCGTATTATACAAAAGGTCAATAAGAAAACACGGGAAAACCATAATAATAGTGAATATATATAAAGAAATATTGAAAATGTAATAATAATTTAGTATAATGACGATTATAGTATTATCGTACAAAATATTTATAGGAGGAGATGCCAATGGCCAGTAAAAAAAGAAATGTAATCGTAGGACAGTCCGGAGGTCCGACATCTGTAATCAATTCCAGCTTGGCAGGTGTGTATAAAAATGCAATTGAGAGAGGATTTGACAAAGTATATGGTATGCTGCATGGTGTTCAGGGACTTTTAGATGAACAATATGTGGATATGTCCACACAGATTCATTCTGATCTGGATATTGAACTGTTAAAGAGAACCCCGTCCGCTTTTTTGGGATCCTGTCGTTATAAACTCCCGGAAATTCATGAAAACATGGAGATATATGACAGAATTTTTGATATTCTGGACAAGCTGGAGATTGATTCCTTTATATATATCGGAGGAAACGACTCCATGGATACCATCCGTAAGCTTTCCGACTATGCCATCGTAAAAGGACATAAACAAAAGTTTCTCGGTGTGCCGAAAACAATTGATAACGACCTGGCTCTGACGGATCATACACCTGGGTTTGGAAGTGCGGCAAAATACATTGCGGCTTCCACAAAAGAAGTAATCCGTGATGCACTTGGACTGACATACAAAAAAGAAATGATCACCGTTATGGAAATCATGGGAAGAAATGCGGGATGGCTTACCGGAGCTGCAGCGCTTGCTAAAACAGAGGAATGTGAAGGACCGGATCTGATCTATCTTCCGGAGATCGCTTTTGATGTAGACGATTTCCTGGCAAAAGTAAAAGAACTGCTGCAGAAGAAGAGCTCTATTGTAATTGCAGTTTCAGAAGGAATCAAACTGGCAGACGGACGGTATGTATGCGAACTGTCCGGTGGCGGAGATTATGTAGACGCATTCGGACACAAACAGTTACAGGGTACAGCAGCTTATCTTGCCGGATTCCTGGGCGCAGAGATCGGATGCAAGACTCGTAGCGTAGAATTCTCAACACTGCAAAGAAGTGCTTCTCATATGGCATCCAGAGTAGATATCGAAGAAGCATTTATGGTAGGCGGAGCAGCAGTAAAAGCGGCAGACGAAGGTTACAATGGAAATATGGTGGTAATAGACCGTGTATCCGATGATCCGTACATGTCATCCGCGGGAATCTACGATGTACACCGGATCGCCAATGAAGAAAAACTGGTTCCGAGAGAATGGGTAAATAAAGAAGGCAATTATGTAACAAAAGACTTTATTGACTATGTAAAACCGCTGATCCAGGGCGATTATCAGCCAATTATGGTAAATGGTCTGCCACGCCATCTGGTTCTGGACATGAAAAAGAAATAATGTGCCGAAATTCATGTAAAAATAAGAAGGATTTTTAACGTATTTTTCCTTTTTTTCTTCGGTTTGACTTGACTATAATGTGCTTTTTGATTACAATTATTATATACGAGTGCGAACTGCATGAGTAAAATGTTTTCCGCTTTTCCTGGTGGGAAATGTTTGGAAATTTAATATACTTTTAGGAGGAATGTTTAAATGGCAACAAAGTGGGTTTATATGTTCACTGAAGGTAATGCTACCATGAGAAACCTTCTGGGTGGAAAAGGTGCTAACCTTGCTGAAATGACAAACTTAGGACTGCCGGTACCACAGGGCTTCACAATTACAACAGAAGCTTGTACTCAGTACTATGAGGACGGAAGAAAAATTAACGATGAAATCATGGCTCAGATCATGGAATCCATCACAAAAATGGAAGAGATCACCGGAAAGAAATTCGGTGACAAAGAAAATCCTCTTCTGGTTTCCGTTCGTTCTGGTGCAAGAGCATCCATGCCTGGTATGATGGATACTATCCTGAACCTGGGTCTGAATGAAGAAGTAGTAGAAGTTCTGGCTGCTCATTCCGGAAATCCTCGTTGGGCATGGGATTGCTACAGAAGATTTATCCAGATGTACTCTGACGTAGTTATGGAAGTAGGTAAAAAATACTTCGAAGAACTGATCGACAAAATGAAAGCTGACAGAGGCGTGAAACAGGACGTTGAACTGACAGCAGAAGATCTGAAAGAGCTGGCTAACCAGTTCAAAGCTGAATACAAAGAAAAAATCGGAGCTGAATTCCCAACAGATCCGAAGGAACAGCTGATGGGCGCTATCAAAGCTGTATTCCGTTCTTGGGATAACCCACGTGCTAACGTATATCGTCGTGATAACGATATTCCGTATTCCTGGGGAACAGCAGTTAACGTACAGATGATGGCATTCGGTAACATGGGTGATGACTGTGGTACCGGTGTAGCATTTACACGTGACCCTGCAACAGGTAATAACGGTCTGTTCGGTGAATTCCTGACAAATGCACAGGGTGAAGACGTAGTTGCCGGTGTTCGTACACCTATGCACATTTCCGAAATGGAACAGAAGTTCCCGGAAGCATTCAAACAGTTCAAAGAAGTTTGCAAAACTCTGGAAACTCACTACAGAGATATGCAGGATATGGAGTTTACTGTAGAACATGGTAAACTGTACATGCTGCAGACACGTAACGGTAAGAGAACAGCTCAGGCTGCTCTGAAGATCGCTTGTGATCTGGTAGATGAAGGAATGAGAACAGAAGAAGAAGCAGTAGCAATGATCGATCCTCGTAACCTGGATACTCTGCTTCATCCGCAGTTCGATGCAGCTGCTCTGAAAGCTGCTACTCCAATGGCAAAAGCTCTGGGAGCTTCACCGGGAGCTGCTTGTGGTAAAATCGTATTCACAGCTGATGACGCTGTAGAATGGGCTGCAAGAGGAGAAAAAGTTGTTCTGGTACGTCTGGAGACATCTCCGGAAGATATCACCGGTATGAAATCTGCACAGGGTATCCTGACAGTTCGTGGTGGTATGACATCCCACGCAGCAGTAGTTGCCCGTGGTATGGGAACCTGTTGTGTATCCGGTTGTGGAGATATCACAATGGACGAAGAAAACAAGAGATTTACACTGGCTGGAAAAGAATACCATGAAGGAGATGCAATCTCTCTGGATGGTTCCACAGGTAATATCTATGACGGTATCATCCCGACTGTAGACGCTACAATCGCAGGTGAATTCGGAAGAATCATGGGATGGGCTGACAAATACAGAACTATGAAAGTTCGTACAAACGCAGATACTCCGGCAGATGCTAAAAAAGCTCGTGAGCTGGGTGCAGAAGGTATTGGTCTTTGCCGTACAGAGCATATGTTCTTCGAAGGCAACAGAATCGATGCATTCCGTGAAATGATCTGTGCTGAAACAGTAGAAGAAAGAGAAGCAGCTCTGGCTAAGATCCTTCCGGAACAGCAGGGAGACTTCGAAAAACTGTATGAAGCTCTGGAAGGTAACCCGGTTACTATCCGTTTCCTGGATCCGCCGCTTCATGAGTTCGTTCCTACTGAAGAAGAAGATATCAAGAAACTGGCTGACGCTCAGGGTAAAACTGTTGAGCAGATCAAAGCTATCATCGATTCTCTGCATGAGTTCAACCCGATGATGGGTCATCGTGGATGCCGTCTGGCTGTAACTTATCCGGAAATCGCTAAGATGCAGACAAGCGCAGTTATCCGTGCAGCTATCAACGTTAAGAAAGCTCATCCGGACTGGAATGTAAAACCGGAAATCATGATTCCGCTGGTAGGCGATATCAAAGAACTGAAATATGTTAAGAAATTCGTTGTTGAGACAGCAGATGCAGAAATCGTAGCAGCTGGCAGCGACCTGACATATGAAGTTGGTACCATGATCGAGATCCCGAGAGCAGCTCTGACTGCAGACGAGATCGCTAAAGAAGCTGACTTCTTCTGCTTCGGTACAAACGACCTGACACAGATGACATACGGCTTCTCCCGTGATGATGCTGGTAAATTCCTGGATGCTTACTATGATGCTAAGATCTTCGAAAACGATCCTTTTGCAAAACTGGATCAGGTAGGTGTTGGCAAACTGATGGATATGGCTCTGAAATTAGGAAAACCGGTTAATCCGAACCTGCATGTAGGTATCTGTGGAGAACACGGTGGAGATCCAAGTTCTGTAGAATTCTGCAACAAACTGGGTCTGGACTATGTTTCCTGCTCACCGTTCCGTGTGCCGATCGCAAGACTGGCAGCAGCTCAGGCAGCAATCAACCAGAAATAATTTCAAATTATATAAAGTCATGTGAAAACATGAATTGTGTCCAAACGTAAAGATTGACCCCGAAGGTCTGAAGTGATTCAGACCCCGGGGTCTTTTTTGCGTGATGATAAAAAATAATAAAAGCGAAATAAAAAGTTGTGAAAATAATAAGAAGAAAACTGTAAATACATAATAAAAATTATGCAAAATGGCAATGAGATAAAAGAAAGAAAAGAAAAATGATATACAAAATAGATGAAAATACAGAGAAAAAATCTTGTAAAATAGAAAAATGTATGATACTATGATGCTAAAGTGGGAAGAAGGTCGATTCATGAAAATAAAGGCGATTTACAGGGGTGGAAAGAGTCTTTATTTTTATAAAATATAAAGTTATTTGGGGCAATTGTTACCGGGTGAGGCGGTAATTTGCAAAAATATATTTTATGGGGGTGGAGCTTATGGATAGTTCCGTTTTTTGGTACGCAGTGTTAGCTGTCGTAGTAGTTGCTCTCGTTTTTGTCCTTTTCAACTTCAACAAAGTGAAGAAACTGAAAGAAGGAACCGACGAGATGATAGAGATGGCCGGTATCATTCGAAGTGGTGCGGGTACATTTCTGAAAGCAGAGTTTAAAGTAATCGCAATTATTGGTGTTATCATTGCTCTGGTATTCAGTTTATTTGTGGAAGCCACAAGTGGAATCACATTTCTGCTTGGCGGGCTGATGAGCAGTCTGGTTTGTATCATTGGTATGAAGAGTGCGACCTATGCCAATGTACGTACTGCCAACAAGGCAAGAGAGTCACTTTCCATCGGAGAGACTGTAAAAGTAGCATTGAGCGGTGGAAGTGTCAGCGGTATTGCGGTACAGGCATTTGGTATGCTGGGACTGTTACTGGTGTTGATCATCTGGGGTGTAGATCCACACGCGACAGGTCACGGACTGGTGGCAAATCTGGAGTGCAATCCTTCCATCATGAGAATCACTACCTACTCTCTGGGATGTTCGATCGTAGCCATGTTCAACAGGGTTGCAGGTGGTAACTATACGAAGGCAGCAGATATTTCCTCTGATATTCTTGCCAAGATTCGTCATGACATGCCGGAGGATGACAGCCGTGTTCCAAACGTTATTGCAGACTTTATCGGAGATAATGTCAACGATATCGCAGGTAACTGTTCTGACCTTCTGGAAAGCTTCGTGGCAACCATTGCAGCTTCCATCATGATTGCAGTTACGTTATTTATCAATGGAATCGTGAATGTATCGGATGAAACATTTGTCCGTATGATCATTTTCCCGGTGATTCTTGCCGGTGCCGGACTGATTGGATGTCTGAGCGGTCTGAGTTATGCATTTGTACGGAAGATGGGAGATGACCCGTCAAAAGAACTGAATCTTGCCACCTGGATCTCCGCAGGAATTACGGTTATCCTGGGGCTGGTTGCTTCTTATATGATGTTTGGAAATGTTCCGTTATATGAAGAGATGGTATGTGGATGGATTTCTCCGTGGATCTCGAGTATTCTCGGTATTGTCAGCGGAATCGCAATCGGAAGTATCACGGAATATTACACCAGCGATAAATACAAACCGACGAAAGAACTGGCAGAGATGGCGATCGAAGGTGAGGCTTTCGTTATCACAAAAGGTGATGCGATCGGATCCCGTTCTACCTTGCTGCCGATCCTAATCATCGGTATCGCACTGTTTATCTCCGGTAAGATCAGCGGAACGTATGGAATCGCGATTTCCGCACTGGGTATGCTTTCGTTCGTGGGAGCAACGGTTTCCATCGATGCCTTCGGACCGATCGCAGACAATGCCGGTGGACTGGCAGAGTCCTGTCATCTGGAACATAAAGTACGTATCATCACGGACAAGCTGGATTCAGTAGGAAATACGACAGCGGCGATCGGAAAAGGATTTGCTATCGGTTCTGCGGCATTTGCAGCAGTTTCCCTGATCGTGGCTTATGTAGGAAACTATACAGCAAAAGGAGAAGAGCCGGTATTGAATATCGCATCCTTCATCGTGGTTGCGGGCGGTCTGATCGGTGGCGCACTGATCGAGTATTTCTCCGCAATGCTTACCGATAACACCATCGAGTCAGCCAAACTGATGGCAGACGAGGGTGATAAGATGCTTTCTAATCCTGGTGTTCTGGAAGGAAAGGTAAAACCGGATTATAACAAACTGATCGGTATGGCTGCAAACCAGGCATTGAAGAAAATGGTTGTTCCATCCGTACTGGCACTTTGCATCCCGGTCATCGGCGGATTTATCTTTGGTGTACAGTTTGTAGGCGGTATCCTGATCGGTGCTACGATCGTGGCGATTCCGCGAGCACTGTTTATGGGGAACTCCGGTGGAGCTTTCGACAATGCGAAAAAATACATCGAGAGCGAAGCGCTGGAAGGACATGGAAAAGGCTCAGCCGCTCACAAAGCAGCAGTCACCGGTGATACCGTTGGTGATACAAGAAAAGACGTTGTCGGCGTGGCACTGGATATCTTTATCAAGAGTATGTCCACAGTTGCCAATACCTTGGCATCGTTGTTCTCTACGATTACATTGATTCATTAATAAGCGTAAAAGAAAAAAGAAAATCTTCTGTTGGCGGATAGGTCGACAGGAGATTTTCTTTTTTGGTTGCATGGCATTGGAAAGGATCTGTCAGTGGCAAGTTTTGTTGGTTCGATGGAAAGAATGATAAACGTTACTGTTCACTGGTAACATTCCGCGAGGTGTTTTTTGTGAACAAAGTTCACAGAAAACCCGAGAGTTGCGGCGCGAAATCATGCAAAGCATGATTTCTGTGCATCGCGAAGCGTGTTACTGTAAACGGAGTGAACAGTAACTGATAAACAACAAAAACGTACAAATGTTCGAAAAGATATTTACATCGAACATACATTCGTGTATAATAAAAGAAACGATGGAGGTGAAAGAAATGGAGTTAAGACATGGTCTGTCGATACAGGAAAAACTGCGGATTCTGGCGGATGCGGCGAAATATGATGTGGCGTGTACATCGAGTGGTGTGGACAGAAAGGGAAAGAAGGGTTCTCTGGGGAATTCCAAAGCCTGTGGAATCTGTCACAGTTTTTCGGCAGATGGCAGATGTATCTCGTTATTGAAAGTACTGATGACGAATCATTGTGTCTACGATTGCAAATACTGTGCAAACAGGGTATCGAATGATACGGAACGCACCGCATTTACACCGAGAGAATTGTGTGAATTGACAGTGGAATTCTATAAAAGAAATTATATCGAGGGACTGTTTCTCAGCTCCGGGGTGCAAAAGAATCCGGCGTATACGATGGAAAAGATGTGTGAGGCGCTGGAACTGCTTCGCACGGAATATCATTTTAACGGATATATTCATGTAAAAGCAGTTCCGGGTGCACCGGATGATCTGATCATGCGTGCTGGTTATCTGGCGGATCGTATGAGTATCAACCTGGAACTGCCGACGGCGGAGGGAATGAAAAAACTGGCACCGAACAAATCTCACCAGACAATATTAAGACCGATGGCAAAGGTGACAGATACGATTGCCGCGAACAGACTGGCGCATGGGAAGAGTGCATATCTGGAGCGGAGTACCTCCAACCGGTATCTGACCGGGAGTATTTTTTCGGAAGAGCAGAGGAAACTTACGGGAAATCAGGCAGATCGGATCGGAGAATCTTCTGTTTATCACATCACGACAAAAGAACATGAAAAACTGAAAAACCGTCCGTTTGCATCTGCAGGGCAGAGTACACAGATGATCATCGGTGCGACACCGGAGACAGATTATCACCTGCTTCGCACCACTCAGAGTCTGTACCAGAAGTATGATCTGAAACGAGTCTTTTTTTCGGCTTATGTTCCAGTGAATGAAGATCGGGATCTCCCGGCAATGGATGCAAAACCGCCCCTTTTAAGGGAACACCGTCTCTATCAGGCAGACTGGCTGCTGCGGTTTTATGGATTCCATGCGGAGGAACTGTTGTCGGAACAGAGACCGAATTTTAACGAGCAGATCGATCCCAAGTGTGAGTGGGCACTCCGGCATCTGGAACTTTTTCCGGTGGAGATCAATACGGCATCTTATGAACAGATCCTGCGGATCCCCGGTGTGGGCCCAAAGTCGGCGGGCAGGATCGTGCGCGCAAGGAGATACGGAAGTCTGGACTTTGATCATCTGAAAAAGATGGGTGTTGTTTTAAAAAGAGCGCATTATTTTATCACCTGCAACGGAAAAATGATGTACCGGATTCCGATAGAAGAGGAGTTTATCACCAAACAGCTGACCAGTGTGGAATACAAAGAAAACTGGCAGCTGATGCATCAGCAGGATTATCATCAGATGTCACTGTTCGGGGATTTTGGTGTACAGACGTAAAATTGCAGAAAGAAGATAGAAGATGCCAGAAAGGGAACAGAAATGTATTGTTTTACCTGTAAAGAAGATTTTGAGAGTATGATGACCTGTATCTATCGGGTGTGGGAGGCGAAAAAGGGAAGACAGAATGTCAGGCTGGAGATCGAACCGGTGGAACAGATGGAACTGCTGACTGAATATATCCATGTGGAGATGGATCCGGAGCTGGCACAGAAGGTGATTCGATCTATCCGGACAAAAATATCTGCGCATGCATATTATCAGATCTATCTGGCAGCCATGAGCATTGATCCCGGGCGACTGGATGCGATTTATCGGTTCCTGCGGCTGGGGTTTGCCGTCGGAGGGCAAGTGACCGAGTATCTGAGAGAAGAACCTGTGATGCGGATTTTTGAACTGAGTCGGCAGGTGGCAAATGAAAGACACTATTTTTATGAATTCCTGCGATTTGCGAGAATCGAACCGGGTATTTATGTCGCGCATATGGAACCGAAAGGAAATGTGGCGGCGCTGGTAGCAGAACATTTTGCGGACCGGATGCCATCGGAAGACTGGATGATCATCGATGATGGGCGGTGTCTGGGCGTGATCCATCCGAAAGATGAGCCGTTTTACGTTACGGAATTCCGGGAAGAGGAGATGGAGCGGCTTTGCCAGACGGAAAAACAGGAAGATCTTTACACGCAGATGTGGAAAGAATTTTTTCACACGATTGCAGTGGAAAAGAGGGAGAATCCGGTCTGCCAGAGAAATCTGTTTCCGTTACGTTACAGAAAACATGTGACGGAGTTTTTATAAAAAAGAAAAGAACGAATATGACAAAATCGCAGGGGTGTTGTTTGAAAAACAGACAGAAAACTGTTATGATAAGAAGAAAAGAAGATATCTGTATACTGTAGGCAACGGAAGGTAAAAGTATCAGGTAAAAAAACAGAAAACAGGATACAGAATGGAGACAGACGAATGAAGATATTGATATTATCCTGTAATACCGGCGAGGGACACAATTCCGCCGGTCGGGCGGTGAAAGAATATCTGGAATTACAGGGACATCAGGTGGTTATGGAAGATATGATGCTTCTGAAAGGAGCGCGGACATCGAAAGCAGTGGGCGGAGCCTATGTGGGGATCGTGAAACATTGTCCGTTGTTATTCGGTCTGGGTTACCGGCTGGGTGGATGGGTTTCTTCGGATAAGAGGAAGTCACCAGTATATTATACCTGCAGTCTTCTGGAGGGAACGTTACAACGGTATCTGGAGCAGAACAGGTTTGATGCCATTGTAACTCCACATCTGTATCCGGCGGAGACTCTGACAGCGATGAAGAAAAAAGGCTGGCTGAAGATCCCGGTGGTGGCGATCGGAACGGATTATACCTGTATTCCTTTCTGGGAGGAGACAGACTGCGATTATTATGTGATTCCGCATGAAGATCTGATTGATGAGTTTGCAAAGCGGGGGGTTCCGAGAGAAAAACTTCTTCCGTGGGGGATTCCGGTACGGCAGAACTTTATGAAAGAATGGGATAAGAGGGAAGCAAGAAAAATCTGTCATATTCCACAGGAGAGTAAAAGTTATCTGGTGATGGGCGGCAGTATGGGATTTGGAAAGATCCAGATCTTTGTGCTGGAACTTGCCCGCAGGATGGAAGCAGATGAGAACATGGTGGTCATCTGTGGAAATAATAAAAAGCTGGAAACACTTTTAAAACGGGAACTGGTTCATCGAAAGAATGTGAGAGTCCTCGGGTATACGGATCAGGTGGCGGCTTACATGGCAGCCTGTGATGTGATTTTCACGAAACCCGGGGGACTCAGCAGCACGGAAGCAGCTGTGATGGGGATTCCGATGGTACATACGAATCCGATTCCGGGATGTGAGACGAAAAATGTGGAATTCTTCCAGAAACATGGCATGTCTATCGGAAAACGTTCGTTTGTCGGACAGGTGCGCGCGGGAGAAAAACTTCTGGAGCGAGAAAAACTGCGCGTGGAGATGCAGGAAGCACAGAAAAAGAACAGTAGACCGGAGGCGGCAGAGCGTATCTGTAAACTTTTGGAAGAGCTGATCGGTAAAGCGAATGAAATGATAGACTAGAAATTATTTGGTAGATAGTATTCCAGATGCATTTGGGCTCGTAATTGTGAAGAAACGGAAACGTTACATAGTTATATAGAACAGCAGCAATGAAGAGGACGAAAAAGAGGTACTTCCAGCGAAGAACGATTTGAAAGCGAAAGTACAGAAAGAAACAGGGGGGAAACGAGAGATGATCACATGGCAGGAGTGGTGTTATATCATAGGCGGGTATCTGTCCGGCAGTATCCTGTACAGCTATCTGCTGCCAAAGGCACTGAAAGGAATTGATATTACAGCGGAAAGTCCGGATGGAAACCCGGGAACGGCGAATGCTTTTACCTGTGCGGGCATACCGATCGGGATTCTGGTGCTGTGCATGGAACTGCTGAAAGGTTATCTTCCGGTGCATCTGGCGTTGCGGGAGGTGAATCCGGCACGATGGAGCTTTGCGCTGATTCTGGCAGCCCCGGTTTTCGGACATGCCTGCCCGTTTTTACAGCCACAGAAAGGTGGAAAAGCCATTGCGGTATCGTTCGGGGTACTGCTGGGGCTGGTACCGTTCTGGCTTCCGGTACTGTCTCTGGCAGCCCTGTATCTGATCTTTTCCCTGGTGATCGTGATCGAGCCGCATTTTTACCGTTCGGTTTGTACCTTTGTACTGTTTTCCGTCAGTGTTTTCTGTCGGGTGGCGATGACAGGTATCAGTGTCGGCTGCTGTCTGATCTCGGCTGTGGTGATCCGGAATCATTACGCTAGATATCGGGGAGAGCAGATGAGTGTGCGACTGGCACTTCATCGGTAAGAAAACGACAAGGAATATCGACAGTGATGATTGTTTGCTGAGCATATTGGAATGCGAAGCGTGTGAATGGGAACAGCATTGCTGGATGTCGAAATTATGAAAACAGGGTTGACAGAAGAAATAATAAATGCTATTTTTGAAGTAACTTATATGACTGACGGAAGTGGAGTTTACCACGGGGAGTATAAGGGTTTGAAGCCGACCGTCTGGGCAGTGTAGCTCGGATTGTAGGCTTTTTTCGTTTTCAGCATAATTTCTGCGTAGTATGGAGAGGGCGAGGAAAGCCGGGTATAGTGATTCTGACAACCAGGATTCGCTATACCATCCGGACCACAGCAAATCAAATCATAAGACAAAAGGAGAATTGTTCATGAAGATGATATCATTGGAACAGGAACTGAAAGGAAATTTATACCCAGGAAGAGGAATTGTAATTGGCAGATCTGCAGACGGAACCAAAGCAGTTGCAGCCTATTTCATCATGGGAAGAAGTGAGAACAGCAGAAACCGTGTCTTTGTAGAAGAAGGACAGGGAATCCGCACCCAGGCCTTTGATCCTTCCAAACTGGTGGATCCGAGTCTTATTATCTATGCACCGGTACGCGTGCTGGGCAATAAAACCATCGTAACCAACGGAGACCAGACAGATACCATTTATGAAGGAATGGACAGACAGCTGACATTTGAGCAGTCTCTGACATCCAGAGAATTTGAACCGGATGCACCGAATTATACCCCTCGGATCTCCGGTGTAATGCACATCGAAAACGGAGTATTTGATTATGCAATGTCCATCTTAAAAAGCAACAACGGCAACCCGGATTCCTGCAACCGTTACACATTCTCTTATGGAACCGCACTTGCAGGAGAAGGACATTTTATTCATACGTATATGGGCGATGGCAATCCGCTGCCAAGTTTTGAGGGCGAACCGAAACTCGTGGCAATCCCGGATGAGATCGATGGATTTACCAGCCTATTATGGGAAAGCCTGAATGAAGAAAATAAAGTATCTCTGTTTGTACGCTATATCAATATTGCAGATGGTACTTATGAGACAAGAATCGTAAATAAAAACAAATAGGAGAGGGAGAAGCAAAATGAAAGAATTACAGTTAAAGTATGGATGTAACCCGAATCAGAAACCTTCCAGAATCTACATGAACGACGGATCAGAGCTTCCAATCAAAGTGCTTTCCGGAAAACCTGGATATATCAACTTCCTGGATGCTTTTAACGGATGGCAGCTGGTATCCAACCTGAAACAGGCAACCGGACTTCCGGCAGCAACTTCTTTCAAACATGTATCTCCGGCAGGTGCAGCAGTAGGTCTTCCGTTAAGCGAGACACTGGCAAAAATCTACTGGGTAGACGATATGGACTGGAAGAACTTCTCTCCGATCGCTTGTGCTTATGCGAGAGCAAGAGGCGCGGACCGTATGTCTTCTTTCGGAGATTTTATTTCTCTGTCAGATGTGTGTGACAAAGATACCGCGATGCTGATCAAGAGAGAGGTATCCGATGGCGTGATCGCACCGGGATATACACCGGAAGCACTCGAGATTCTGGCACAGAAGAAAAAAGGAAATTATAACGTGATCCAGATCGATCCGGATTATGTACCGGCTCCGCTGGAACATAAAGAAGTGTTCGGTGTTACCTTCGAACAGGGCAGACAGGAACTGGCAATCGATGATGAGCTGATCTCCAATCTGGTGACCAAAAACAAAGAACTGACAGAAGAAGCCAAGAGAGATATGAAGATTTCTCTGATCATCCTCAAATATACTCAGTCCAACTCCGTATGTTTCGTAAAAGGCGGACAGGCAATCGGTGTAGGTGCAGGACAGCAGTCCCGTGTACACTGTACCCGTCTGGCAGGACAGAAAGCAGACAACTGGTGGCTGCGTCAGAGCCCGCAGGTACTGAACCTTCCATTCAAGGAGGGTATCACCCGTGCAGAACGAGATAATGCGATTGATGTATATATGGGTGAGGAATACATGGATGTCATTGGTGACGGTAACTGGGAGAGATCCTTTACCGAGAAACCGGCAGTATTTACAAGAGAAGAAAAACGTGCATGGCTGGATCAGCTGACAGATGTTACACTGGGATCCGATGCATTCTTCCCGTTTGCAGATAACATTGAGCGCGCGCACAAGAGCGGTGTTACCTACATTGCACAGCCGGGCGGATCTGTCCGCGATGATCTGGTGATCGAATGCTGTGATAAATACAACATGGTAATGGCATTTACCGGTATCCGTCTGTTCCATCACTAAAAACAGATAGAGTAAAAAAGAACCGATGATTTCTGCTATGCTTTTCAGATAAAAGGCATCGTCAGAAACCATCGGTTCTTTTTTGTTTATTGTTTATTTCTTCATTCATAAAATCTCAAATACTGCTATTTCTCAATCTTTTCTTTTAAATTAGCTCTGAAGGCATCGTCTGCCTGGTTCGTGTCGATCAGTAACTGAATATAATTCAGAATTCCGTCTTTCGTTGTCTGACTGTCTACGACACACTGAATCAGTTTCTGCTGTTCATCATAAGCATGCTGGGTAACAATCGGTGCATACGCTCTTCCGGTACGGGTCATGGATTTTCCGATGGAATCTACTTTCAGATATCCTTTTTTGGTAAGCGTGATGATACCGGGTGCTACGGTGTTTCTTTTGAGCGTGGTATCCTTTTTCAGAATCTCTGAGATCAGACAGGGATGACCGATCTGCCATACAGCCTGCATAATCTGCTCTTCTTTGCGGGTTAGTGTCTGCATAAAAGCTCCTTTCACATAAATTTAATAAGTAACAATAATGATACTGCTTTTATTATAAGCTATCTATTAAAAAAATCAATAAATATGTATCTGAATCGAACAAAATGAAACTATTTTCAGTAAATTAAGCTGGAAATTACCGGGAAAACTACGGAGGACGCAAAAAAAGTACGCTGTTATCAACATTCTATACAAAAATCAAAAATTTATACGTGAAAAAGAAAGAATGTTAAAAATGTTTCTTGGACATAATACACAAAAAATATATAGAATTATTGTATAAAATATTGGTGTTTTTGTAAACATGTTGCAAAACCTAACAAAACTAACTAGAATTCAAAACGGTTTATAAGATCAATAAGGAAAGGAATTATGGAAAATGAAAAGACGTGGAAAAGCAGCGCTCTGTCTTGGAATGGCCGGTGTGATGGCAGCTGGAACCATGCTTTCCGGATGTGGAAAAGAGGAAGCAAACGGAAAAGTAAAGATTGAAGTTGTTCAGTACAAACCGGAAGCTGTAGATGTATTTGAAGAGCTGGAAAAGAAATTCAATGAGACGCACGACAATATTGAACTGGTTATCGATTCTCCGAACGATGCCATGACTATTTTAAAAACAAGATTTATTCGTGAGGATTATCCGGATATCATCGGAATCGGCAGTGATGTAAACTACTCTAATTTCCTTGATTCTGATATGTTAATGGATATTTCGGATTTTGACGGGCTCGATGATATTAAAGAAGCGTATCTTGAGACAGATAAAGAAATGGAATATGTGCCGATGGACGGAGTTTATGCAATGCCGTACATGGCCAATGCGTCCGGTGTCCTTTACAACAAGGACATGTTTGAAGAACATGGCTGGACGATTCCAACCACATGGGATGAATTTACTGCTTTGTGTGAAAGAATCGAAGCTGAAGGGATTCAGCCGCTGTATTTTGGATTCAAAGATTCCTGGACCTGTCTGGCTCCGTGGAATGCGATCGCTGCAGATCTGGCTCCGTCTGATGTGTGTTCGGAGGTAAATAAAGGGAATACCACATTTACCGATAATTACAGAGAAGTGGCAGAGAAAGAAAAAGCGCTTCTGGCATATGCCCAGGATAATCCGGCAGCATACGGATACAACGATGCATGTACCGCATTTGCCAAAGGAGAATCTGCAATGTTTGTGATCGGAAGTTACGCTGTTCCGCAGATCAAATCGGTAAATCCGGATATGAATATCGATTCGTTCGTATTCCCTGCAAGCAACAATGCAGAGGAAAATGTTCTGAACTCCGGTAATGATTTACAGTTTTCTGTTATGAAAAACTGCAAACACAAAGAAGAAGCATATGAGGTACTGCGTTTCTTCATGGAAGATGAAAATGTACAGGCATACATTGATGATCAGAGTGCCGTGCCATGTAAAAAAGGCGATTTCGAACTGCCGTCTATGCTGGATGGTATGAAAGAATACATCAACGAAGGAAAACTGGCGGACTATCAGGATCATCATTATCCCAGTGAAATGTCCGTAGATGCGATGATTCAGACATATCTGTTGGATGACAGCGACAATGCTACCGACAAATTCCTGAAGAAATTTGATACTGAGTGGGTTCGTTACAACCGTGATCTGATTCAGAAAGTACAGGATTACGAAAAAGAAAACGGAAGTAACAACTAGGAAAGGGGATAAGAACGATGAATAAGAAAGGGAAAACCAACGACAGAGAGCGCACGTTTCTCCTGATTACCATTCCGGTACTGGTGCTGTTTTTCTGCTTTAACACATTACCGCTGATCAAAGGTTTTATCTATAGTTTTACAAACTTCAAAGGATATGGAACCTATGATTTTGTCGGACTTCGAAACTACAAAGATCTGTTTACCGACGCCCGTGTGGGAGGATCTTACCTGTTTACTTTTAAATATGCAATTGTTTGTACGATCATTGTAAATGTCATCAGTCTGCTTCTGGCACTGGGACTGAATGCGAAAATTAAAGGAAAAACGGTGCTGAGAGGAATCTATTTCATCCCGAATATTCTTGGTGGACTGGTTATCGGTTATATTTTCAGTTTCTTCTTTACTTATATTCTTCCGGCAGCCGGACAGGCAGCAGGAATCGAATGGTTAAGCTCCAGTATTCTGGCAAAAGAGGGCACTGCATGGTTCGGTATCGTCATTGTAGGAGCATGGCAGGCGATCGCGATGAATACGATTATCTATATTTCCGGTCTGCAGACCGTACCGGAAGATGTCTATGAAGCCGGCGCGATCGACGGGGCAACCGGTTGGAGAAGATTCAAAGATCTGACCTTCCCGCTGATCATTCCGTTCTTTACCATTAATATGGTGCTGTGTATGAAGAACTTCCTGATGGTATTTGACCAGATCATGGCATTGACCAAGGGTGGTCCGTCCCAGAGTACAGAGTCCATCTCTTACCTGATCTACCAGAACGGTATGAGTGGCGGACAGTTTGGTTTCCAGAGTGCGAACGCGGTTCTGTTCTTTGTCGTTATCGTGGCAATCTCTGCATTCCAGATGACAGTAATGGGTAAGAAGGAGGAACAGTTATAATGAGTAAGAAAACAAATAATCAGACAGCAAAAGTTAACTGGCCGATTACTATTTTACTGATCATCGGCTGCCTCACTGTGTTTTTCCCTCTGTATATGGCAGTGATCATTGCGTTCAAACAGCCGTCTGAGATGACAAACGATATCGCGGGAGCACTTGCATTTCCGAAAACCTGGAGTTTTGCAAACTTTGCGGAAGCGATGAAAGTAACCGATTTCTGGCATTCTCTGGGAAACAGTTTACTGCTTACGATCGTGACCGTGATCCTTGCTATCCTGATCCATTCTCTGGCAGGATATGCGATCGGAAGAAGCATGGCAAATAAAAAGTTTTATAATTTTGCATATCTGTATATTGTAAGCGGTATGTTTGTTCCGTTTGCGATCCTGATGATGCCGCTGGTAAAACAGACGGCACAGCTTGGAATCGCCAACCGTGTTGGTGTGATCGTACTGTATGTGGTATTCTTTATGCCGATGAATATTCTGTTATATTCCGGTTATCTGAAGAATATCCCGCTGGCGCTTGAAGAGGCAGCCCGTGTGGACGGAGCTACCACCTGGAGCACTTACTGGAACATTATTTTTCCGATCATGAAACCGATGCATGCGACCGTTGCGGTACTGACTGCGATGAGTACCTGGAACGATGTCATGACTCCGCTGGTTATCATGTCCGGAACAGGAAAAAATACGTTACCACTGGCGCAGTTAAACTTCCAGACTCAGTTCGGAACTAATTATAACCTGGCATTCGCCTCTTATCTGCTGGCGTTGCTGCCGATCCTGATCTTCTATCTGATCTGTCAGAAACAGATTATCAACGGCGTGGTAAACGGCGCAGTAAAATAATAGTTACTGTTCACTGGTAATATCCCGCGAGGTGTTTTTTGTGAGCGAAGGTCACAGAAAACCCGAGACATATCGCGCGAATTTATGCGATTAGCATAAATTCTGTGCATCGCGCAGCGTGTTGCTGGGCACGGAGTGAACAGTAACAAATAATATAAAATATCTATAAAATCAAGGGCATCGGCTTTTACGCCGGTGTCCTTTTTGCTATAATGAATTATAAAACAACATTTCCGTGCAGATAGGCATATAGTAAAAAGAAGAAAAGAAATACAGGCGGAAAAGTATGGCATATAAGATTGTAGTGGACAGCGGACACGGAGGGGAGGATCCGGGTGCGGTCTATCAGGGCAGACAAGAAAAGGATGACAATCTGAGACTGGCGTTGGAAGTGGGAAGGCTTCTGGAGGCAGGCAGACAGGACGTGGTGTATACGAGAACCACAGATGTCTATCAGACACCGTTTGAAAAAGCACAGATTGCCAACCGGGAAGAAGCTGATTATTTTATCTCGATCCACAGAAATTCCAGTCCGAGATCGAATCAGTACCAGGGCGTGGAGACGCTGATCTACGATAAATCAGGGATCAAACTGGAGATGGCGGAGGCCATTGACGGGGCGCTGGAAGATGTGGGATTTCGGAATCTTGGCGTGAAAGAGCGGCCGGGGCTTGTGGTACTGCGAAGAACAAATATGCCGGCGCTTCTGATTGAAGTGGGCTTTATCAACAGCGAAGCGGATAACCAGTTGTTCGATGAAAAATTTTCAGAAATCGCAGAAGCCATTGCGGAAGCGATTCTTGGCACGCTGGATCAGGAGACGGTGGAAGATCCGTTGTTGTACCGGGTACAGGTGGGAATATTTAAGAACAAAGAAAATGCAGACCGGATGAATTATGAACTGCTGGATAAGGGATATCCGTCTTATATCTTACAGCAGGACGGATATTATAAAGTGCAGGTCGGGGCTTTCGAACAGCTCGGCAATGCCGTTTTGATGGAACAGAGGCTCCGGCGGGACGGATATCAGACGTTGATCACGACCCGGTAGGAGCCAGGACGAAGAAGGGAGCAGATCCATGGGAATACAAAAGAAAGACAGAGAATATGAGCGTTTTTTAGATCAGATCAGTGATTTTATTTTTGTGGAAGATGAACCGGAGAAGGCAGATATCCTCTTTGTGCCGGGAAACGGATTTCCGCAGATGTCCATAGAGGCGGCGCGGCTGTGGAAAGAAGGGATGGCACCCTGGATTCTGCCTTCCGGGAAATACAGTATCGGAAAAGGAGCATTTGCAGGGGTACAGGCGATGCAGGAAAACTATCCGGGACCGTATCAGACCGAGTGGGAATTTATGAGAGATGTGCTGAGAAAAGAAGGCGTACCGGAAGAAGTGATCCTGCGGGAAGATGCGGCTACATTTACCTATCAGAATGCGATCAACTCCAGAAAAGTGACCGATGCGGCTGGTATCCGGGTGAAAAAGGCAATCATCTGCTGCAAAGCCCAGCATGCCAGAAGGTGTAAACTGTATTATCAATACTTATATCCGCAGACTACATTTTTGATTTGTCCTTCCGATGTGGGAATCAACCGGGAAAATTGGTTCGATACGCAGAAAGGACGAAAAGAAGTGCTCGGAGAAGTGGAAAAATGCGGAGAACAGCTGCAGCGGATCTTTTGCAGGGAAGCGGATTCCTGGAGTATCTGAACAGACGGAGAAAGACAGAAGATAAGAAGAAAGGAGGGTGTTATGGTAGCATATGTGGAACTGGATCAGGTGACAAAAACCTATCAGATGGGAGAAGTGACGATTAAGGCCGCAGACGGCATCTCTTTTCAGGTGGAAAAGGGAGAATTTGTGGTTGTGGTCGGACCGAGTGGAGCAGGAAAGACAACAGTATTAAATATTCTCGGCGGCATGGACAGTGCGACGACAGGAAAAGTATCCGTGGATGGAACCCGGGTGGATCAGCTAAAGGGAAAAAAGATAATCCAGTACCGGAGAGAGGACATTGGTTTTGTGTTCCAGTTTTATAACCTGATGCAAAACCTGACCGCACTGGAAAATGTGGAGCTGGCGCTTCAGATCTGTAAAGATCCGCTGGATGCAAAGACGGTTCTCGAGGAAGTGGGGCTGGGGGAGCGCATGTACAATTTCCCGGCACAGCTTTCCGGCGGGGAGCAGCAGAGGGTGGCAATTGCCAGAGCACTGGCAAAAAATCCCAAGTTGCTGCTCTGTGATGAGCCGACCGGTGCACTGGACTATGTGACCGGAAAAGCGATATTGAAGCTGCTGCAGGATACCTGTCGAAAAAAGGGAATGACGGTGATCGTCATCACGCACAACTCTGCATTGACGCCGATGGCAGACCGGATCGTGCGGATCCGGAACGGAAAGGTGGCAGAGATGGTGCAAAACGAGAATCCCACACCGGTGGAAGAGATAGAATGGTAGGTGGAAAGGGATGAAAGCATTTCGGAAGGATTTTTTCAGAGAGATTTTAAAGAACAAAGGACGGTTTTTATCCGTATTTTTCATCTCCCTGCTGGGTGCGGCGTTCTTTTCCGGTATCCGCTCAGCGGAAGGAGATATGAAGACTTCGGCGGATGCCTATTACGATCAGACAAATTACATGGATCTGCGGGTACTGGGAACGCTGGGGCTTACGGACGCGGATGTGGAAGACATCGAAAAGGTGAAAGGCGTGGCACAGGTAACAGGTGGGCATACGTTAGAAGTATTACATAAAGAGGGAGAAAAAGAACAGGCAGTGAAGCTGATTGCGCTGGAGGACGGCGTGAATGAACCGCAGATTCTCGAGGGGCGGCTGCCACAGAAAACGGACGAGATTCTGGTAGATCAGAAGTTTCTGGATGGAACCGGAAAAAAGATCGGTGATCAGGTGACATTTGAGAGCGGTACGGACACGGCACTTTCCGATGATCTTAGTCAGGAAACATTTACGATCGTAGGATCGGCAACGCTGCCCTATTATATGGATCTGCCCCGTGGAACGGGAAGTATCGGAAACGGCAGCATCGACAGTTTTGGGCTGTTGCTTCCGGAGACGTTTACCAGTGAGATTTATACAGAAATCTATGTGCAGGTGGATGGGGCAAAGGAGCTGGAAAGTTACAGTACCTCTTACGAAAAGACTGTAAAACAGGTACAAAACCGGGTAGAAGAGCTGGAAGAGGAAGCATGTCAGAGAAGATATGATACGGTTTATCAGGAGGGGAAAGAGAAGCTTTCCGATGCCAGAAAACAGGTAGCAGACGGTGAAAAGGAACTGGCGGACGCAAAAAAGACGCTGGAAGACGGTACTTCGCAGATCGAAGAGGCAAAAGAAACCATCGCTGAGAAGGAAAAAGAACTGAAGGAAAACGAAGCCATTTTGGTCCAGAAAGAGACGGAACTGCAAAATTGTGAGAGCCAGCTTGCCGCAAAAGAGAAAGAACTGACTGCCGGTGAACAACAGTTACAGCAGAAAACGCAGGAACTTACAGCCGGAAAACAGGAACTTGCCGCAAAACAGAAAGAACTGACGGATGGAAAGACACAGTTACAGACGCAGGAAGCAGAGTTAAATGCAGCAAAAAGTCAGCTCGAAGAGCAGGCGGCGAAACTGGAAGAACAGAAAACGCAGCTGGAAGAAAAGGAAAAAGAACTGGATGCAAATGAGGCAGCAGTGACCGCGGGTATCGCACAGGTACAGGAAGGACAGGCACAGCTTGCCGCCGGTATGCAAAGCGTGCAGGAAGAAATCACCCGGCTGGAGGCGCAAAAAGAACAGCTCTCGCAGATGGAAGAACCGGATGCGGAACAGCTGGCGCAGATCGAGGCTGCCTTGCAGGAGTTGAGGACACAGCTTGCCGGACTGGAAGCACAAAAGGAAGCGCTTGCCCAGAAAGAGGCGGAACTCAACGGAAATCTGACGCAGATCCGGCAGGGGAAAGGAGAACTCGAGCAGGCAAGGGCGCAGCTTTCAGCCGGGGAAACGGAAATCAGTACGCATCGTCAGGAACTTGCGGCGGGCGAGGAGAAAATCGCACAGGCGAAGGAACAGCTTGCCGCAGGGGAAAGTCAGATCCGTCAGGCACAAAAACAGCTGACGGATGGCGAGGCGCAGATCGGGCAGGCGAAAACACAGATTGCGGATGGAAAACAGCAGATCGCCGGGGCAAAAGCGACGCTTGCAGATGGAAAGGCACAGCTTTCTGACGGAAAACAGCAGATTGCGGATGGAAAAAGTGCACTCCAGGAGGCAAAAGATGAGATTGCCACAAAAGAAATGGAACTGGAGGATGGCTGGAAGGAATACAAAAAAGAAAGCCGGAAGGCAGAGAAGAAACTGGCAGACGCAAAAGAAGAAATTGCAGACGGGGAAAAAGAACTGGCGGATCTGAGCGTTCCGGACTGGTATGTATGGGGACGCGATCAGGTGACTTCTACAGAAAATTACGGACAGGATGCGGCGCGGATCACAAATATCGGAAAATTCTTTCCGGTGATTTTCTTTCTGGTAGCAGCGCTGGTCAGCCTCACGACGATGACTCGAATGATCGAGGAGCAGAGGCAGCAGATCGGTACGTTGAAGGCACTGGGTTATGGAGACGGTGTGATCGCCGCAAAATATCTTGCCTACGGACTGATGTTTACAATCTCCGGTGGATTTGTCGGAGTGCTGATCGGAGAAAAGATCCTGCCGTGGGTGATCATGAATGCATACGGTATGCTGTATACAGGAATGAAAGAATATCTGACCCCGTTAAACTGGGAGCAGGGAGGACTTGCGATCCTTGCGAGTGCACTGTGTACCGGTGTGGCAACCGTAGCGGCATGTTATAAGGAACTGGCAGCTCGCCCGGCACAGCTGATGCGCCCGGAGGCTCCGAAAAACGGAAAACGGATCCTTCTGGAACGAATCCCGTTTTTATGGAAACATCTGAACTTTACGACAAAATCAACGATCCGGAATCTAATCCGTTATAAAAAGCGGTTCTTTATGACGGTGATCGGCATCGGCGGCTGTATGGGACTGATCGTAGTAGGATTCGGCTTGCAGGATTCGATCACAGCGATCGCGAAGAATCAGTTTGTCAACCTGTTTACCTATCAGGCAAGCGCTGTTTTTAACGGGGATGCCACGGAAGAGAAAAAGGCACAGGTACAAAGCGAGATGGAAGAGTATCCGGGAATACAGCAGATTCTGGAGATGTACTGCCAGAGTGTGGAACTGCAGTCACCGAAGCGCAGTGTGGATGCGGTGATGGAAGTACCGAAGGATCTGACGCATTTCGGAGATTTCTTTGATCTGCGTGACCGGGTCAGTGGAAAACATTATGATTTCCCGACACAGGGAGCTGCCATCAGTGAGAAGACGGCGGATCTTCTGGGACTTAAGGTTGGCGATACGGTGCAGATGAAAAAAGGTGATCAGATCGTGGAAGTGGAGATCACGGAGATTGTCGAAAATTATGTGCGGCATTTTATTTATATGACGACAGACACATATCAGACCTTGTTCGGAGAACCGGCAGAATATAACCAGCTGCTGCTTCGCTACGAAGATACCTCAGACAGTTACGAGGACGGACTGGGTCAGACGATCATGGAACATCCGGAGATCGCGGCCATCTCCTTTACGTCGGATCTGATCAGTGAGATCGACAACATGCTGCGCTCTCTGAATATCGTTATCGTGGTTCTGATCGTATCGGCAGGTCTGCTGGCATTTGTGGTACTGTATAATCTGAACAATATCAATATAACAGAACGCCAAAGAGAGCTGGCAACGCTGAAAGTGCTTGGATTCTACGACGGGGAAGTGGCTTCGTATGTGTATCGTGAGAATATGGTACTTACCGTATTCGGTATCCTCGCAGGTGTGGGAATCGGTGCTTTCCTACATAGAAATGTGATCCAGACCGTGGAAGTGGATATGATGATGTTCGGAAGAAATATCTTTTTAAGAAGTTTCCTATACAGCGGACTGATCACACTGGCATTTGCACTGTTTGTCAACGGAATGATGTATTACCGACTGAAAAAGATTGATATGATCGAATCGTTAAAGAGTGTGGAATAAAGATATAAAAAAAAGAAGAAGGGGTTAATCCTCTTCTTCTTTTTTATCGTAAAAATCTTCCGGTATATAGATGTGTACAAGTTCGATCCGGTTTTTGTCTACCTGATCAACAACCAGTTTCAGGTGGTTATCTGTGATACAGGATTCTCCGGGAACCGGCAGGTGATCGAGCTGTTCGATCACAAAACCTCCGATGGAATCATAATCCTCTGTTTCCAGATGCAAATCCAGAGCTTCATTCAGATCATCCAGTTTGGCGGAACCTTTTGCAAGATATTCCCGTTTCGGAACGATTTCTTTAAAATCTTCCTCTTCGTCGGCATCGTATTCATCACGGATCTCTCCGACGATTTCTTCGAGTAGATCTTCCAGTGTGATCATACCGGCGGTGGCACCGTATTCGTCGAGGACGATCGCAAGGTTTACCGCGTATTCTTTCATTTCCATTAAAAGATCTGCGGTTCCCTTATATTCATAGGTGAAATAAGGTTTTCTGAGAAAATCCCGTACAGAAAAAGCTTTGTTCGGATCCCGCAGGATCAGGTCTTTCATGTTCAGAGTACCGATGATGGTGTCTGTAGAATTTTCATAGACCGGATAACGGGTGTAACCGTCCTCCCGGAATGCCTGAATCACTTCTTCATAGGTGGCATCGACATTGATCAGAGACATATCGATACGCGGAACCATCACATCCTTGGCCTGAGAATCACCAAAATCGAAAACGTTATAGATCATCTGCCGTTCTTCGCTCTCGATGACACCGTCTTCATGACTGACATCCACGATGGTACGAAGTTCCTGCTCTGTCATGGCATTTGGCTTGGCATCGGGATCTACATGAAGCAGAAATAAGACACCTCGCGAAAGCAGATTCACAAGGAAAATTACAGGAGTCAGCAGCCTGGTCAGAGGATAGATTACCGGTGCATAGGCAAGAGAGATTTTTTCTGCCTGCAATGTTGCCAGGGTTTTCGGAGTAATCTCACCAAACAGAAGAATCAGCAAGGTCAGAACGCCGGTGATAAAACCAATAAAGGCATTACCAAGAACTCTCGTGGTCCAGGTGGTTGCCAGAGAAGATGCCGACAGGTTGACAATATTATTGCCGATCAGGATCGTACTCAGAAGCTTTCCCGGATTTTCAATAATTTTCAATAAGGTTTTTGCTTTTTTATTCCCATCGTCGGCAAGAGACATGATACGGATCTTGTTGACTGTAGTCATGGCCGTCTCTGCGGAAGAGAAAAATGCGGAAAGCAAAATTAACAGCAGTAACACAATTAGTTGTATGGCGTCGCCAGAATCCAAAAATATTCACTCCTTTGAAAATATGTAGTAGTTGTACTTGAATATACAGGAATTCGATTCAAAAATCAAGACAAATTCTTGTAAAACTATATTTTGGGGGTGTTGAAAAAAGAAAGGATATGTTATAATATAAAACTGAATAACTGTGAAAGTAGTAAAAAGAGCTGCAAAATGGCAGCTGAGAATACATAGCAGGAGAGATGTACATAATGAAGAAAAATAACAAACCGGCAGCGAAGCGGTACATGAAGACTGTGGGTATGGTGATGGCGTCTGTGATGGTGCTGTCTTCCACGACAGGTCAGATGGTATATGCGGAGACTGCAAAAGACCAGAAAGATACGCAGGACGGGGAAAAGAAAGAAGAAAAAATTACTGTATATCTGAACGGACAGACGGGAAATGATAAGAAATCCGGCGAAAGCCCGGAAGAGGCAGTAAAAAGTTTCAAAAAAGCAGCGGAACTTGCAGGAGAGTCCGGCGTGATCCGAATCTGCGGAACCGTTACCGTAGAGGATGAGGAGACATGGGAACTGCCATCCGGCGTTTCTATCCGCCGTGCGAAAGATTTTGAAGAGGCACTGGTTCAGGTAAACGGAAGCCTGAAACTGGACAATGTCCGTATGTACACCGAAGACATTACCGGAGACGGCAAGGTGGAAGGTGCAGTGGAAAAAGAAAATGTCTATGTTCCCAAAGTGATCACCGTAAAAGATCCGAAAGCATTATCGGAAATTTCGCTGGAAGGATGCGACGGCGACGGTGTATTTTCCTGGAAAGACGAGGATACAGTTCCGTCCGAATACGAGACGGACTATCAGGTGGTTTTCCATCCGTATGACACGAAAAAGATTGATTACAGCAAGGAAAAGGGCTGGGATGCGGAAAGTGAGACCGTTACCAGACAGATCACGGTTCGTGTAAAATCTCTGAAACCGGAAGTAACGCCGACGCCGGAAGTGACCGATACACCGGAAGCCACTCCGACCCCGGAGGCAGCACCGGAAGTGACCGTAACACCGGAGCCGACCACAGCACCGGAAGCTCCTGAACAGACGGAGACCACTCCGGAGCCAACACCTGAGGTGACAGAACCGGCGGATTCCGATACAGGAGTGACCGCTCCGACTGCAACACCGGAACCGACTGCAGAGCCGTCGACAGAACCGGAAGTACCGGCAGAAGATCATACGGCAGCGCCGACACCCGAGACACCGGAAGAACCGGGAACAGAGACACCGGATACGGACAGCACACAGAAGCCGTCAGGACTTACCTGGGAGCAGATGAATGAGATCGCAGCTGTACAGGAACAGCTGGATTTCCTCCCGAGTGAGGTGACAACACCGGAAGAAGTAGAAGCAATCGTGGCAGCCACAAAAGAATACGAAGCACTGTCGGAAGCACAGAAAGCATACATTGAGTCTGACAGCCTGGTACTGTTACAGACAGCCCAGGAAGGAGCGAAGACGGTCAACCGGACAAGCAACGGCGTTACGGTGGACGGAGATTTTCCATGGTATATCCAGTTTCAGGTACAGCTGAATAACGATAAGTCCGACAGCTCCGTTCTGGCAGGTCAGAATGCAGATACTTTTATCAGCCCGTATGAGATGCAGCTGTGGGATCTGATGAATGAATGTGAATATCAGTTAAATGGACAGCAGGTGCGCATTACGATGCCTGCACCGGACGATCAGCTTTATACACAACTTGTTGTGATCCATTATCTGAAAGACGGAAGCATCGAATATATTACTCCGATTTATAATGCGGACGGAACACTGAGTTTTGTGACAACTTCTTTCAGCCCGTACGATGTAGCAGGTTTGAAGCTGGCAGGAAGTCAGTCTCTGGTAGGAAATACGGATAAAGCGTATGGAAATAAAAATACCACTTCTTCCTCCGGCACGACGACAAAACTGACACCGAATGTGTCCGCAGGAAGTACATCCGGAAGTGTGACAAAGAAAAATACGCAGAAGAGCCAGACCACACAGTCCCAGACCGGTAAGAAGTCTTCCGGCACAACACTGAGAAGAGTAAATCCGAAAACAGGCGATATGCAGCAGACAGCCTGGTATGCAGGATTTGCGGCAGCAGCGCTTGCAGTACTCGGTATTGCCGGTAAGAAAACCCGTAAAAAAGAAATCTGAGACCGATAAGGTATAGAACGAACAACCCTCCCATATAGTACTGTATGGGAGGGATTTTTTGGATACAGGGAAAAGCATCTGGATACAAAAGAGCAGCAGAGTCGTGAAAGGACTGATCGTATCGTACCTGGTCAGCGGGGCAGGACTTTTGCTTCTGGCATTGCTTTTGCTGAAGTGCCAGCTGGATGAGGGAAAAGTATCCGCAGGTATTCTGGCTGTTTATGTGCTCTCCGGACTCTGCGGGGGAATCTATATGGGAAAAACAGCGGAAAGAAAGAGATATCTGTGGGGAATGGTACTCGGAGGGATGTACTGGATCATTCTGATGAGCATTACGGTGTTTTCCGGTGCGGGTACAGGAACGGGAGTGAAAGGTGCATTTCTTACGCTGCTCATCTGCGCCGGATCGTCAACTTTGGGCGCGATGGTGGCGGGTGCGTGAAAATAGCGTAAATAGGAAGAAGTTGCGAAAAAAACTCTTTGAAAATGAAGGAAGATATGCTATAATGCAAGAAGTAATAACATAAGGAGGAAGCAAAAATGAAACATATCAAAACTTTAAATACAAAAAGTTTACAGAACACAATGAAAAAAGGTGGATGTGGCGAATGTCAGACATCCTGCCAGTCTGCTTGCAAGACTTCTTGTACAGTAGGAAATCAGAGCTGCGAAAACACAAAATAAGAATTCGACAGGCTCCATGATGCTTGGAACATAACAGGCAGCGGTTCAAAAGCCGCTGCTTGCTTTTTGTTATACATCGGATAAAAACTGCTGATCAAGAAAAGAAAAAGGAGAACAGAAAGTGATTCATCAGTATAAAAGTAATGGATACGCAATTGTTCTTGATGTAAACAGCGGATCGGTTCATGTGGTGGATGATATTGTATATGACTGTATCGCCCTGCTGGATCAGGGATGTTCGAAGGGAGAAGTGACAGAAAAACTGTCTGCTTCTTATTCCAAAGAAGACCTGAAGACGGCTCTCGAAGAGATTCAGGAGTTGACCGATCAGGGAATGTTGTTTACCGAGGACATTTATGAAAATGCGATCGAGCATTTTAAAGAGCGGCCAACGGTAGTCAAAGCGCTGTGTCTGCATATCGCGCATGACTGTAACCTGGCCTGTAAGTACTGCTTTGCGGAAGAGGGAGAATACCATGGAAGACGTGCACTGATGTCCTACGAAGTAGGAAAGAAAGCACTGGATTTCCTGATCGCCAATTCCGGAAGCAGAAGAAATCTGGAAGTAGACTTCTTCGGAGGGGAACCTCTGATGAACTGGCAGGTTGTCAAAGACCTGGTAGCTTACGGAAGAGAGCAGGAAAAGATACATAATAAAAACTTCCGTTTTACACTGACCACCAACGGTGTTCTGGTAAACGATGAAGTGATGGAATTCTGTAACAAAGAGATGGGCAACGTGGTTATGAGTATCGATGGGCGAAAAGAAGTTCACGATCATATGCGTCCGTTCCGTAAAGGTGCCGGAAGCTATGACCTGGTAGTTCCGAAGTTCCAGAAATGGGCAGAGAGCCGTAACCAGGACAAATATTATGCCCGTGGTACATTTACCCATTATAATCTCGACTTTTCCAAGGATGTACTGAATCTGGCAGATCTGGGATTCAAACAGATCTCTGTAGAGCCGGTTGTGGCACCTTCGGATGCGGATTACGCATTGCAGCCGGAAGATCTTCCGAAACTGTTTGAAGAGTACGATAACCTGGCGAAAGAGATGATCAAACGAAACAAAGAAGGAAACGGATTTAATTTCTTCCACTTTATGCTTGATCTGACCGGTGGTCCATGTGTATACAAACGTCTGTCCGGATGTGGATCAGGAACGGAATATCTGGCAGTTACCCCTTGGGGCGACCTGTATCCGTGCCATCAGTTCGTGGGAAATGAAGATTTCCTTCTCGGCAATGTGGACGAGGGAATCACCAAACCTGCAATCTGCAAAGATTTTAAAAACTGCAACGTCTATGCAAAAGAGGCATGTAAGAAATGTTTTGCGCGGTTCTACTGCAGCGGCGGCTGTGCGGCAAACTCCTATAACTTCAAAGGTAAGATCGATGATGTTTACGAAGTGGGCTGCGAGCTGGAACGTAAGCGTGTAGAGTGTGCAATCATGATAAAAGCTGCAATGGCAGAAGAAGAGGTATAAGAAAATGAAGAAGAAACAGGGAGTTCTTGTGCTGATTCTTACGGTGGTTCTGATTGGCCTTTTAGCCTTCACAACTGCTGTGGGATTTGGCCCGACAGGGACCGGATCTGCGAAAAACATCAAGACCGGTCTGGATCTTGCCGGTGGTGTAAGTATTACCTACCAGGCAAAAGGAGACAATCCGTCTCAGGAAGATATGGATGATACCGTCTATAAACTTCAGAAACGTGTGGAAGACTACAGTGAAGAAGCACAGGTATATCAGGAAGGTGATGACCGTATCACAGTAGAGATTCCTGGTGTTACCGATGCAAACAAGATTCTGGAAGATCTTGGTAAACCGGGATCTCTGGAATTCCAGGATGAAAGCGGCAATGTGGTTCTCGACGGAAGCGATATCGCCGGTGCAGAAGGCGGTGTCACAGAGGATTCACAGACCGGAACCAAACAGTATATTGTGGAACTGACACTGACCAAAGACGGTACCACAAAGTTTGCAGATGCAACTGCAGCAAACCTGAAAAAAAGAATCTCTATCGTATATGACGGAGAAACCATCAGCTCACCGGTTGTACAGGCAGTCATCTCTGACGGTAAAGCACAGATCAGCGGACAGCAGTCCATCGAAGAAGCAAAAGAACTGGCATCGATTATCCGTATCGGTTCCCTGAAACTGGAACTGGAAGAACTTCGTTCCAACGTGGTAGGTGCACAGCTGGGACAGCAGGCAATCAAGACAAGCCTGATCGCCGGTGCCATCGGTCTGGTACTGGTTGGAATCTTTATGATCGTTGTTTATGCACTGCCGGGTGTGGTAGCTGCCCTGTCACTGGCAATCTATACCGGTCTGGAACTGGTTATGTTAAATGCCTTTGACCTGACATTGACCCTTCCGGGTATCGCAGGTATCATTCTTTCCATCGGTATGGCGGTAGATGCGAACGTTATCATCTATGCACGTATCCGTGAGGAAATTGCAGCAGGTAAGAGCGTAAGAAGTGCCATCAAGATCGGTTTCCAGAAAGCGATGTCCGCCATCGTGGACGGTAACATCACAACCCTGATCGCAGCAGCCGTTCTGGGTGCAATGGGAAGCGGAAGTGTCAAAGGATTTGCTATGACACTGGCTCTTGGTATTGTTCTTTCCATGTTTACCGCACTGGTAATCTCCAGACTGCTGGTAAATGCATTCTATGCCGTAGGACTGAGAGATGAAAAATTTTACGGAAAACAGAAAGAAAGAAAAACGATCGACTTCCTTGGAAAGAGAAAAGTATTCTTTACGATTTCCATTATCCTGATTCTGCTTGCACCGATCGGTATGGGCGTGTTCCATGCAAAAGACGGAAAAGCACTGAACTACAGCCTGGAGTTCATGGGCGGTACTTCTACGAATGTAACTTTCAATGAAGACCTGTCCATCGACGATCTTGACAGCCAGGTAAAACCGGTAGTACAGGAAGTAACCGGTGATGCGAATATTCAGATTTCTAAAGTTGCTGACAGCAATGCGGTTATCATCAAGACAAGATCTCTGACTCTGGATGAACGTCAGGAACTGAATCAGAAACTGGTAGACAGCTTTGGTGTGGATGAAAGCAAGATCACTGCGGAGAGTATTTCCTCGACGGTAAGTTCCGAGATGAGAAGAGACGCTATCGTGGCAGTCCTGATCGCTACGATCTGTATGCTGCTGTACATCTGGTTCCGTTTCAAAGATGTACGTTTTGCATCCAGTGCGGTTCTGGCATTGTTACATGATGTTCTGGTAGTTCTGGCATTCTATGCACTGTCAAGAATCTCTGTAGGTAATACCTTTATCGCCTGCATGCTGACGATCGTTGGTTATTCTATCAATGCGACCATCGTTATTTTCGACCGTATCCGTGAGAATCTGAAGACTGCGGGCAAGAAAGCGGATCTGAAAGAACTGGTGAACTTAAGTATTACCCAGACACTGACCAGAAGTATTTATACATCCTTCACAACCTTTATTACAATCTTTGTAGTATTTGTTATGGGTGTATCTTCTATCCGTGAGTTCGCACTTCCGATCATGGTAGGTATCGTATGCGGTGCTTATTCTTCCGTATGCATCACAGGTGCTCTGTGGTATGTTCTGAAGACAAAAGTTGGAAAACGTGCAAAATAAAAATCAGTAAGCAAAAAAGCTGTTGCAGCGATGCAGCAGCTTTTTTCAATCACAGAGGAAACAGGAGCAGACAAATATGGAAAAATGGATGGTAGCAGCGAAACGTGCTGATTTTAAGGAAATCGGAGAGCGCTTCGGCATTGATCAGGTTACGGCGAGGATTATCCGCAACCGCGATGTGATCGGGGAGGAAGCGATTGAGAAATATCTGCATGGAAGCCGGAAAGATTTCTACAGTCCATGGCTGCTAAAAGGCATGGAAAAAGCAGTGGCTATCCTGCAGGAAAAGATAACGAATAAAAATAAGATCCGGATCATCGGAGATTATGATATTGACGGAGTGATGTCCACCTATATCTTACTGGTGAGCCTGCGGGGACTCGGAGCGGATGCGGACATGGTGATTCCAAACCGCATCACGGACGGATATGGAATCAATGAACATCTGATCGAACAGGCATGGGAGGACAAAAGAGATACGATTATTACCTGCGACAATGGAATCGCAGCGGCAACACAGATTCAGAAAGCGAAAGATCTAGGAATGACGGTGATCGTGACAGATCATCACGAGGTGCCGTTTGAAGAAACCGAAAACGGTAGGACAGAGATTCTGCCGCCGGCGGATGCCGTTGTCAATCCGAAACAGAAAGACTGTGGGTATCCGTTTTCCGGACTCTGCGGTGCGGTAGTGGCAATGAAAGTGATGGAAGCACTGTATGAGAAAATGGCACCGGAAGTGGATCTGGTAGACCGGATGCTTCCTTTTGCGGGAATCGCAACGATCGGAGATGTGATGGATCTGAAGGATGAGAACAGGATTCTGGTAAAGGAAGGTTTGCAGAGACTCCATCACACGACGAACCTGGGATTACAGGAGCTGATCCGGGTAAATGGTCTCGAACCGGAGAATATCAGTCCCTATCATATCGGATTCGTCCTCGGTCCGTGTCTGAATGCCTCGGGAAGGCTGGATACGGCAAAGCGTGCCCTTAAGCTGCTGCTGGCAGAGAACAGAGAGGAAGCAGCCGTGCTGGCAGGTGATCTGAAGAATCTGAACGAGAGCCGCAAGGAGATGACCGCACAGGGAGTAGAAAAAGCCATCGAACAGGTAGAATCCACTTCCATGATGGAAGATACGGTTCTGGTAGTCTTCCTGCCGGAATGTCATGAGAGTCTGGCGGGCATTATCGCCGGCCGTCTGCGTGAGCGATACCACAAACCGTCCTTTGTGCTCACCAGAGGGGAAGAGGGTGTCAAAGGATCGGGACGGTCAATTGAAGCCTATTCGATGTACGAAAAACTCTGCGAGTGTAAGGAATATCTGACAAAATTCGGCGGACATCCGATGGCGGCAGGACTGTCACTGGAGGAAGAAAATGTGGAAACATTCCGCAGAAAATTAAATGAGCGCTCCGGACTGTCACAGGAGGATCTTGTAGAAAAAGTGTCAATCGATGTTCCGATGCCGATTCATTATATCCGCAAGGATCTGGTGCGGGAACTGTCCCTGCTTGAACCGTTCGGAAAAGGAAATGAAAAGCCGCTGTTTGCACAGAAAAATCTGTGGATCAGTCAGCTGCGTGTCTTTGGAAAAAATCGGAATGTCGTAAAGATGCGTCTGACCGATGAAAACGGTTATCCGATGGACGGTGTGTACTTTGGGGATGGCGATGCATTTGCTGAGGAGGCGAGAGGGAAACAGAAAATTGCCATCGTATACTACCCGGATATCAACGTGTATCAGGGACGGGAAAGCCTGCAGGTGATCATTCGGCATTATCAGTTTGATTGAAAGATCAGATGAAATAATAGAGTTACTGTTCACACGCTACTATCCCGCGAGGTGTTTTGGCATGAATATGCCAAAATCCCGAGACATACAGCGCGAATTTATGCGGTTAGCATAAATTCTGTGCATCGCGAAGCGTGTTACTGAGAACGGAGTGAACAGTAACATAATAGATAAGAATCATAGATAAAAATGACGGAAAATATTGATTCAAAAGACGGTTTATGGTACTATATATACAAAACTATGGTATGCAGACCATAAATAAACGAAGCAGGAGAAAAGAGCGAGCTTACCTGGCGGCGCGCGCCGCTTTGGTTCGTTTGCTCTTTTTCTTTTGAAATGATTTTGGGAGGAAAGAATGGCAAAATATGTAATGGCACTGGATGCAGGAACTACCAGCAACCGCTGTATCCTGTTTAACGAAAAGGGAGAAATGTGCAGTGTGGCACAGAAAGAATTTACCCAGTATTTTCCGAAGCCGGGCTGGGTAGAACATGATGCCAATGAGATCTGGTCCACCCAGCTTGGAGTAGCGGTGGAAGCGATGTCAAAGATCGGGGCATCTGCGGAAGATATCGCAGCCATCGGAATCACCAATCAGAGAGAAACTGCTATCGTCTGGGATCGTCATACCGGGGAACCGGTGTACCGGGCAATCGTCTGGCAGTGCCGTAGAACTTCAGAATACTGTGATTCTCTGAAAGAAAAAGGACTGACGGAAGTGTTCCGTAAAAAAACCGGACTGATCATCGATGCGTATTTTGCCGGTACAAAGGTAAAATGGATCCTTGACAATGTACCGGGAGCAAGAGAGAGAGCAGAAAAAGGAGATCTGTTATTCGGAACGGTGGAAACGTGGCTGATCTGGAAGCTGACGAAGGGTGCGGTTCATGTGACGGATTATTCCAACGCATCCCGAACCATGTTATTTAACATCAATACGCTGGACTGGGATGACGATATCTTAAAAGAACTGAACATTCCAAGATGCATGCTTCCGAAACCGATGCCGTCAAGCTGTGTATACGGTTATGCGGATCCTGCATTTTTCGGAGGAAAGATCCCGATCGGCGGGGCAGCGGGAGATCAGCAGTCCGCACTGTTCGGACAGACCTGTTTTGCACCGGGAGATGCCAAGAATACGTATGGCACAGGTTGTTTCCTGCTGATGAACACCGGGGAAGAGCCGGTATTTTCGGAAAATGGGCTGGTTACTACGATCGCGTGGGGCATCGACGGAAAAGTGTATTATGCGCTGGAGGGATCAATCTTCGTGGCAGGAGCGGCGATTCAGTGGCTGCGTGATGAACTGCGGGTGATTGATTCCGCGGCAGATTCGGAATATATGGCAAAGAAAGTAAAAGATACCCACGGCTGCTATGTAGTGCCGGCATTTACCGGACTGGGAGCACCGTACTGGGATCAGTACGCCAGAGGAACGATCGTGGGACTGACACGTGGTGTAAATAAGTATCACATTATCCGGGCAACACTGGAGTCCATCGCGTATCAGGCACACGATGTCATCAAAGCGATGGAAGCCGATGCGGGCATCCGGCTAACCGGACTGAAGGTAGATGGCGGAGCAAGTGCCAACGATTTCCTGATGCAGACGCAGGCGGATATGATCCAGGCACAGGTCAACCGGCCATCCTGCGTGGAGACGACAGCGATGGGAGCCGCTTATCTGGCGGGGATGGCTGTAGGATACTGGAAAGACCAGGAAGAAGTAAAAGCCAACTGGTCCATTGACCGGACCTTCGAACCGGAAATTTCCGTGGAAGAACAGGAAAAACGGATGAAGGGATGGAAAAAGGCGGTTCGTTATTCGTTCGACTGGGCGAAAGACGAAGACTGAAAATAACAGCAAAAGTAGTTGTTAAAATAAAACAAACAATTCAATAAGAACTTGCGGAGAACAGAGACAGGCAGGAAAGACATCCGGTGACGGGTGTTTTTCGGCTTGTCTTTTTTCATTTTATCTATCGCGTTTATTTACAGGAGGGAAAGATTATGTATGATGTAATAATTATAGGCTCCGGTGTCAGCGGGAGTGCTGCTGCCCGGGAATTATCCCGGTATGATCTGAAAATCGGGGTACTGGAAAAGGAAGAGGATGTCTGCTGTGGAACATCCAAGGCGAACAGCGGAATCGTGCATGCCGGATTTGATGCCAGCTCGGGCAGTCTGATGGCAAAGATGAATGTGCGGGGAAACCGGATGATGGAACAGCTGGCGAAAGATCTGGATATTCCGTTTGAGCGAAACGGTTCCCTGGTACTTTGTTTTGCTAAAGAAGAGAGGAATCGTCTGGAAAAACTGAAAGAACAGGGCGAGGAAAACGGTGTGGAAGGACTTCAAATTCTTTCCGGCGATGAAGTGCGCCGGATGGAGCCGGATCTTTCCGAAGAAGTGTATGCAGCCCTGTATGCACCGACCGGCGGTATCGTGTGTCCGTTTGAACTGAACCTTGCACTTGCGGAGAATGCCTGTGAAAACGGAGCAGAATTTTATTTTGACACCGCAGTGGAACAGATTGAAAAGACAGAAGGCGGCTACCGGATCCATGCAGAAGAAAAAATATACGAGACCCGGTGTGTGGTCAATGCGGCGGGTGTCTATGCGGATGTCTTTCACAATATGGTAAGTGCAAAAAAGATCCATATCACACCGCGAAAGGGAGAATATTATCTGCTGGATAAAAAAGCGGGTACAACCGTGCACCATACGATTTTCCAGACACCGGGACCGTATGGAAAAGGCGTGCTGGTGACACCGACCACACATGGCAATCTTTTGGTGGGACCGACCGCTTTGGATATTGAGGAGAAAGAGGGAACGAACACCACAAAAGGAGGACTGGATGAAGTGGCACAGAAGGCGGTGCGAAGCGTTCCGAGGCTGCCGCTTCGCCAGGTGATTACCTCGTTTGCAGGACTTAGAGCGCATGAAGCCGGACATGAATTTATCATTCAGGAAGTGGAGGATGCAAAAGGATTTTTTGACTGTGCGGGAATCGAATCGCCGGGACTTACCAGTGCACCGGCGATCGGAGAGCTGGTGGCAGAGCTGGTGAGCGCACACCTGCATGCGAAGAAGAAAGAGCATTTTGTGGAAAAAAGAAAAGGGCTTGTGGATCCGAAAAAACTTTCCAGAGAAGAGTATCAGGAACTGATCCGGAAAAATCCGGCTTACGGCAATATGATCTGCCGGTGCGAGACGGTGACGGAAGGGGAAATCGTGGAAGCTATTCACCGCCCGATCCCGGCAAAGTCTCTTGACGGAGTCAAACGGAGAACCCGGGCAGGTATGGGAAGATGTCAGGCGGGCTTCTGTTCTCCGAAAACCATGGAGATTCTGGCAAGAAAATGGAACGTACCGATGGAGACAATCACAAAAGCAGGAAAAAATTCCCGGCTGATCAAAGGATACAATAAGGACAGCCTGTAGGCGAGGAGGAGTAAGATGAAGGCAACATATGATATTGTAATTATCGGCGGGGGACCGGCAGGACTTGCCGCAGCCTGCGCAGCATATGACCAGGGGGTACAGGATGTCCTGATCCTGGAACGTGACAAAGAGCTGGGAGGTATTCTGAATCAGTGCATCCATAACGGATTTGGACTGCATACATTTCAGGAAGAACTGACCGGACCGGAATATGCAAAACGGTACGAGGTGGAAACGGAAAAGAGAAAGATTCCGTATCTTCTCGAGACGATGGTTCTGGATATCAGTCCGGAGAAAGAAATCACAGCACTGAACCGGAAAGACGGATTATTTACCATTCAGGCGAAAGCGGTGATTCTTGCCATGGGATGCAGAGAGCGTCCGAGAGGGGCACTGAATATTCCGGGGTATCGTCCGGCAGGCATCTATTCGGCGGGAACCGCACAGCGGCTGGTCAATATTGAGGGATATCTTCCGGGCAGAGAAGTCGTGATCCTGGGTTCCGGGGATATCGGGCTGATCATGGCAAGAAGGATGACACTTGAAGGGGCGAAAGTCAAGGTTGTGGCAGAACTGATGCCGTATTCCGGCGGTCTGAAACGAAATATTGTCCAGTGTCTGGATGATTTTGGGATTCCGTTAAAATTAAGCCATACCGTGGTGGATATCAAAGGAAAAGAACGGGTGGAAGCGGTGACACTGGCACAGGTGGATGAAAACCGGAAGCCGATTCCGGGAACGGAAGAAGAATATACCTGCGATACGCTGTTGTTATCGGTAGGACTGATCCCGGAAAATGAACTTTCCGATAAACTCGGTGTCCGCCTCCATCCGGTAACCGGAGGTCCGGTGGTCAATGAGAGTCTGGAAACGAGTATCCCGGGTGTATTTGCCTGTGGAAATGTCCTGCATGTGCATGACCTGGTGGATTTTGTATCGCAGGAGGCATCTATGGCGGGAAATTGTGCGGCTGCATTTGTAAAGACAGGAAGAACGGAGGAGACAGCGGAAGTTTTAATCAAATGCGGAACTGGTGTGCGCTATACGGTTCCGGCGAAGATCCGTCCGGCATATATGGAAGAAAAATTGCCGGTGAGGTTCCGTGTGGGGGCGGTGTACCAGAAGGCAAGTATCGTGGTACGATCTGGTGATACGGTACTGTTGAGAAAAAAACGCCCGGTCATGGCACCGGGAGAGATGGAGACAGTATACATAAAAAAAGACGCTCTGTTATCTGACGAGAGACCGGAAGAGATAACCATCAGCATAGAGGAGGAGTAAACCATGGAAGAGAAAAAACTGACCTGTATCTGCTGCCCCATGGGATGTCAGCTGCAGGTTACATTGAAGGACGGACAGGTGGAAAAAGTAGAAGGAAACACCTGTAAAAGAGGAGCAGAATACGGGAAAAAAGAGGTGACCAATCCGACAAGGATCGTGACCACGACGGTGCGGGTACATGGCGGCAGCCTTCCGGTGGTACCGGTAAAGACAGCTTCAGATATTCCGAAGAGTGCAGTGATGGACTGCATCCGACAGTTAAAAGAAGTGGTTGTAGAGGCTCCGGTGTACATTGGGGATGTGGTGCTGACAGAAGTTGCAGGAACAAAAATCGCGGTAATAATTACTAAAAATATCGAAAAACTTTGTGAAAAACAGAACTTGTGATCCCTCAGACTCTCAGGTAAAATAAATCGTAACTATTCAGTAGGTAGTATCTCGCGAGGCGTTTTGGCTCGTAACTGTGAAGGTACTGAACAGCTACAATAAATCAAATAAAAGCAAGAAAAGGAGACGGGAAGGTAATAATTATGGCGGTAAATGAAAAAAATATGACCAGCGGATCTCCTGGGAAACTGATCATCACCTTTGCCATTCCACTGATGCTTGGAAACGTGTTCCAGCAGTTTTATACGATGGCAGATACGATGATCGTCGGTCAGGTGGTCGGTGTGGAAGCTCTGGCAGCAGTGGGGGCTGCAGACTGGCTTGTCTGGCTGGTATTTGGTATCATGACAGGGATGGCGCAGGGCTTTTCAATTCTGATATCCCAGTATTATGGTGCAGGAGAGAAAGAAAATCTGAAAAGAGCAGTAGCAAAAAGCTATATGCTGACAGCGATACTTTCGATAATTGTACTGGTATTGAGCGAAGTGACCGTTCAACAGGTACTGCAGTTTTTACATACTCCGGAGAATGTTATCGGACTGAGTTTGATGTATATACGAATGGTATTTGCAGGAATTCCAATCATTGCAGCGTATAACATTTTTGCCGCAATCCTGCGGGCACTGGGAAACAGCAGATCTCCTCTGATTGCTATGATTATGGCAGCGTTTATCAATGTGGGACTGGATCTTCTGTTTGTGGCAGTGTTTGGCTGGGGTGTACTGGGAGCAGCGATTGCCACGGTGATCGCACAGGGGTTTTCAGCAGCGTATTGTCTGTCGGTCCTGCGGCACATTCCGGATGTGCGTCTGACAAGAGAAGATTTTTATCAGCAGCCGGTGATGAGTCTGCGGCTTTTAAAACTGGCAGCTCCGCTGGCAATACAGAACGTGATTATTTCTGTAGGAGGACTTACGGTACAGTACGTGGTGAATGGTTTTGGATTCCTGTTTGTGGCAGGATTTACAGCTGCTAATAAGTTGTACGGTGTGCTTGAGATGGCATCGGTATCTTATGGCTATGCCATTACCACGTATGTAGGACAAAACCTCGGTGCAAAAGAATATCGCAGGATCCGAAATGGTGTTCGCAGTGGCGTTTACATGGCACTGATTACATCTATTGTGATATCCGGTGTGATGGTGATTACCGGAAGAAATATCCTGTCACTGTTTGTATCCGGAGAAGCGGGGCAGGTAAAACAGGTATTGGATATTGCATATAAATATCTGTTTATAATGGCACTGTTTCTGTGGGTTTTATATCTTCTGTATGTCTATCGCTCAGCCATTCAGGGACTGGGTAATACACTGATACCGCTTGCCAGCGGTGTTGTGGAATTCTGCATGCGAGTGGGTGTGGCGCTGTTGCTGCCGAAACTGATCGGTGAGGATGGAATTTTTTATGCGGAGATCAGTGCATGGAGCGGAGCGGCGATTTTACTGATCGTCAGTTATGTGGTAATTATACGAAAATATAAAGAATAAGGTTTCCTCTTCAATTTTTCCCGGTTTCGTGGTATGATGAAGCCAGTTCGGGATTGTCCGGGAAGTGACCGGCACAGAGAGAGGAATTATTATGAAATGTGAAGAAGCACTGACAAAAATAGAAGCGTATATCGATCATACCCTGAGCGGGCGGGAGCTGGAAGAATTTCTGGAACATGTAAAATCCTGCCGGGAGTGTTATGACGAACTGGAGACCTATTACATTATCAGTGTGGGTATGCGGTATCTGGAGGAGGAAAATCTGGAATCCTATAATATCCCGAAGATGCTGCAGGAAGATCTGCACACCAGAGAACGGCAGGTGAGACGGAGAAATATTTTCCGGAAAACAGCGGTTTTTCTTGGTGTGCTTTTTTTCATAGTATTACTGGTTCTGGTGCTTTCCTATCTGGGACATCAGGAACTGCCCAGACTTTTTTGAACCGGGTAATCGGGGAAAAGTCTGAGAAAGGAATAAAACATGAGTGAAAAAATCTTACTGATTGACGGACACAGCATTTTGAACCGTGCGTATTACGGGCTGCCCAACCTGACGAACTGGGAAGGGCTGCATACCAATGCGGTGTACGGATTTTTAAATATTATGACGAAGGTGTTAGAGGAAGAAAAACCGGAATATCTGGCAGTTGCATTCGACCTTCATGCGCCTACGTTCCGTCATAAAATGTATGATGCTTACAAAGGAACGAGAAAACCTATGCCGGAAGAACTGCGGGAACAGGTTCCGCTGATCAAAGAGGTTCTGACAGCGATGGGTGTGGCTATTGTCACGAAGGAAGGATACGAGGCAGATGATCTGCTGGGAACCATTGCCGGGATGGCGGAAAAGAAGGGGATGGATGCAACGATCCTGTCGGGTGACCGGGATCTTCTGCAGCTTGCCACCGATCATGTACTGATCCGGATTCCGAAGACCAAAGGCGGAAAGACAGAGGTGGAAGATTATCACGCGAAAGAAGTACTCGAGACGTATCAGGTGACGCCGCCGCAGATCATTGAACTGAAAGCCCTGATGGGAGATACCGCGGATAATATTCCGGGAATCCCGGGCGTGGGTGAAAAGACAGCGACGAAAATTATCGCAGCTTACGGCTCGATCGAGAATGCCCATGAGCATCTCGAGGAGATCAAACCAAACAAAGCGAAAGAATCCCTGCGGGATCACTATGATCTTGCGGTGCTCAGTAAAAAACTGGCAACCATCGATACAGAAAGTCCTGTAGAATTTTCCTGGGAGGCTGCCCGGATGGGTAGTCTGTATACGCCGGAAGCGTATGATTACTTCAAACGGCTGGAATTCAAGAATCTGTTATCCAGATTTGACCAGCAGGAGACGGAACAGAAAGAACTACCTTCCTGGCGGATCGTAGAAGATTTTGCAGAGGCGGAAAATATCTGGAACCAGGCAGAACAGTCCGCACAGACCGGCGTGGCTGTCGTGGACGGGATGGAAGGAATCCGCGGTGTCGCGGTGGCGATGGAAGATCAGGAAGTGGTGTATTTCCCGGTGGAAGGCTTTCAGACCGAAGGTGTGTTATGCGGTCATCTGGAGCGGCTTTTTGCGGGCAGTTCCGAGATTGGAGCCTGGGATGTAAAATCCATCCGTAAAAAGATAGAGATTCCGGAACGGAAAGGAATCTTTGATCTTGGCATCGGTGCATATCTGATGAATCCGCTGAAAAGTGATTACACCTATGACGATGTGGCAAAAGAATATCTGGGAGAGCAGCTTCCGTCGCAGGAAGAAGTATTTTCAGGAATGAAAAAGCCGGATCCGAAAAAAGCAGACAACGAACAGGCGGCAGCCTACGGAGCCTATCAGGCGTATGTGGCACTTCACGGAAAGGATGCCCTGAAAAAAGCCTTACAGGAAGCCGGTATGTGGAACCTGTTTGAAGAGATCGAGATGCCTCTGGTATTTACCCTGGACGATATGGAAAAAGAGGGAATCCTTGTAAAAGGAGAAGAACTGAAGCTGTACGGGGAAAAACTGGAAGTCCGTATCCGGGAGCTGGAGGAGAAGATTTACGAGGAAGCCGGAGAGACCTTTAATATCAATTCTCCGAAACAGTTGGGTGTGATCCTGTTTGAAAAGATGCAGATGCCGGGTGGAAAGAAGACAAAGACCGGATATTCCACCGCGGCAGATGTTCTGGACAAACTGGCACCGGACTATCCGTTTGTTGCCGACATTCTGGAATACCGACAGCTTACAAAATTAAAATCCACGTATGCAGACGGACTGGCAGGCTATATCGGGGAGGATGGAAGAATCCATTCCACCTTCAACCAGACGATCACAGCAACCGGAAGAATCAGCAGTACAGAACCGAACCTGCAGAATATCCCGGTGCGTATGGAACTGGGACGGCTGATCCGAAAAGTATTTGTTCCGAGAGACGGTTTTGTATTCCTGGATGCGGATTATTCACAGATTGAACTTCGTGTGTTGGCGCATCTTTCCGGGGATGAGATGCTGATCAAAGCGTACCGGGAGGCGCAGGATATCCACAGGATGACAGCTTCTCAGGTTTTTCATATCCCGTTTGATGAGGTAACGCCGTTACAGAGAAGAAATGCGAAAGCAGTCAACTTCGGAATCGTCTACGGGATCAGTTCTTTCGGACTGAGCCAGGATCTGAGTATCACAAGAAAAGAAGCCGCCGATTATATCGAAAAATATTTTGCCACCTATCCGAAGATCAAGAGTTATCTGGACGGAGAAGTGGAAAAAGCGAAAGCGGACGGATACAGCCTTACGATGTTCGGACGCCGCCGCCCGGTACCGGAATTAAAATCAAGCAATTTTATGCAGCGCTCTTTCGGGGAACGAATCGCGATGAACTCTCCGATTCAGGGAACGGCTGCGGATATCATAAAGATTGCGATGATCCGTGTCAATCAGGCACTTCGAAGCGAACATCTTCGCTCCCGCCTGGTGCTGCAGGTACATGATGAGCTGCTGATCGAGACGGCGAAAGAAGAAGTGGAAGAGGTATCTACGATCCTGGAGCGTGAGATGCGCCAGGCGGCAGATCTGTCTGTTCCGCTGGAGGTGGATATGCACACAGGAGAAAACTGGTATGAAGCAAAATAATTGCTGTCCGGAATACGGGAAACGGTAACGAAAGAAAGGGGAGATACCAGATGAAGGTGATAGGAGTAACCGGCGGAGTAGGTGCCGGAAAAAGCGAAGTCCTTGGCTATATCGCAGGGAACTGGAATGCGACGGTTGTGGAAGCAGATGAAGTGGGTTATCTGGTCATGCGGCCGGGAAAAGCCTGCTACAGTGCCATTGTAGATCTGTTCGGAGTGGAGATTTTAAAGGAAGATGAGACACTGGACCGGGAACAGATCGCAAAGATTGTCTTTGAGGACAAAGAGATGCTTGCAAAGATGAACGCGATCGTTCATCCGGCAGTAAAAGAATATATCAGAAAAGCAATAAAACGGGAAGAAGAAAATGAGACAGACATCTTCATCGTGGAAGCGGCTTTGCTGATTGAAGATAAATATGATGAAATCTGTGACGAATTGTGGTATATTTATGCGGATGAAGAAACCCGCATGGAGCGGTTGAAACAAAACAGAGGATATTCAGAAGAAAAATGCCGCAGTATCTTCAGAAACCAGCTCAGCGAGGAAGAATTCAGCAATCACTGCGATTTTGAGATCGACAACAGCGGTGATTTCAAAGAAACAAAAGAACAGATTCAACAAAAGATGCAAAGGATGCAGATTGATGAGACTATGTAGTATTGCAAGCGGAAGCAGCGGAAACTGTATATATGTGGGGAGCGATACAACTCATCTTCTGGTAGATACGGGAATCAGTGGAAAGAAAGTGGAGTTCGGGCTGAATTCCCTGGATCTTACCACGGGGGACCTGGATGGGATTCTGGTCACACATGAACATTCGGATCATATCAAGGGACTCGGTGTGGTGGCAAGAAAATGCGGGGTACCGATCTATGCGACAGCGGGAACGATCCGTGCCATGGAAGATTCCGGAAGCCTCGGGAAAATGCCGGAAGGTATTTTCCATGAAGTAATACCGGATCAGGACTGCCCGATCGGGGATCTCACCGTACACCCGTTTCGGATCTCTCACGATGCCGCCGAGCCGGTTGCCTACCGGATCGGGCAGGGTAAACGGGAAGTCGGGATCGCTACCGATATGGGTGTTTATGATGATTATATCGTGGAAAACCTGAAGGGACTGGATGCCCTGCTTCTGGAAGCAAACCACGATGTAAATATGCTGCAGGTAGGAAAATATCCCTACTACCTGAAGCGGAGAATCTTAGGGGATAAAGGTCATTTGTCCAATGAGACGGCAGGACAGTTGCTTTGTCAGCTGCTTCATGATAATATGAAACAGATCCTGCTGGGACATCTGAGCAGAGAAAACAACTACGAGGCGCTGGCCTATGAGACCGTCTGTGCAGAGGTGACGATGGGGGATAATCCTTATAAAGCAAAGGATTTCCGGATTGATGTCGCTCACAGAGATACAGCATCAGAAGTAGTAGAAGTGTAAAGGAGAAGAAAGATGAAAAAAACAATTATCACAGTAGTAGGAAAAGACACTGTAGGAATCATTGCAAAAGTTTGTACTTATCTGGCAGACAATCAGGTGAATATTCTTGATATCACGCAGACGATCCTGGATGGCTACTTCAACATGATGATGATCACAGATGCAAGCGCATGTGAAAAAACAACCGGCGAGATCGCAGAAGAACTGAACGCACTGGGTGAAGAGATCGGTGTAAATATCCGTTGTCAGCATGAGGATATCTTTAACAAGATGCATCGTATCTAAGACCGGCGCAGGAGGGCAGAAAAATGATTAATATGTTCGAAGTAAACGAAACCAATAAGATGATTGAGCAGGAAAACCTGGATGTGCGTACCATCACACTGGGTATCAGTCTGTTAGACTGTATCGACAGTGATCTGGAAAAAGTCAATCAGAAGGTTTATGAAAAGATCACAGGACTGGCAAAAAATCTGGTACAGACCGGTGAAGATATCTCCAAAGAATACGGAATCCCGATTGTAAATAAACGAATCTCCGTTACCCCGATCGCACTGATCGGCGGTGCAGCATGTAAAACACCGGAAGACTTTGTCACACTGGCAAAAACACTGGATAAAGCAGCAAAAGAAGTAGGCGTAAACTTTATCGGTGGTTATTCTGCACTGGTATCCAAAGGTATGACAAAAGCAGATGAACTGCTGATCCGTTCCATCCCGCAGGCTCTTGCAGAAACCGAGCGTGTCTGCAGCTCCGTAAATCTGGGATCCACAAAGACCGGTATCAACATGGATGCTGTAAAACTGATGGGTGAGATGGTTCTTGCCACCGCAGAGGCTACAAAAGAAGACGATTCTCTGGGCTGTGCAAAACTGGTTGTATTCTGTAATGCACCGGATGACAACCCGTTTATGGCAGGTGCTTTCCATGGTGTGACAGAAGCAGACGCAATTATCAATGTCGGCGTCAGCGGACCTGGTGTTGTAAATTACGCCTTGTCAAAAGTAAGAGGCGAGAACTTCGAAGTTCTGTGTGAAACCATCAAAAAGACCGCATTCAAGATCACCCGTGTCGGACAGCTGGTTGCACAGGAAGCATCCAAGAGACTGAACGTACCGTTTGGTATCGTAGACCTGTCTCTGGCACCGACTCCGGCAATCGGAGATTCTGTTGCTCAGATTCTGGAAGAGATCGGTCTGGAGCGTGTAGGCGCACCGGGAACCACAGCTGCACTTGCCATGTTAAATGACCAGGTGAAAAAAGGTGGTGTTATGGCATCCTCCTATGTCGGCGGCTTAAGCGGAGCATTTATTCCGGTCAGCGAAGATCAGGGAATGATTGATGCCGTCAATCTGGGAGCACTGTCTCTGGAAAAACTGGAAGCTATGACCTGTGTCTGCTCGGTAGGTCTGGACATGATCGCGATCCCTGGAGATACACCGGCAACTACGATTTCCGGTATGATCGCAGATGAGATGGCAATCGGTATGGTAAACCAGAAAACCACAGCAGTCCGCGTGATCCCGGTCATCGGAAAAGGTGTGGGAGAAACCGTAGAGTTCGGTGGATTACTCGGTTATGCACCGGTAATGCCTGTGAATACGTTCCGTTGCGATGATTTCATCAACCGCGGAGGAAGAATTCCGGCGCCGATCCACAGCTTCAAAAACTAAGAAGAATATTTTTCAAAAAAGACTTGCACATTGGGTGCAGGACTGTTATACTGGGTTCTGTCAGATAGTTCTTTATCTGACAGAACCTTTTTTGGTTCATTCCGGCAGTTCTGCCATCCATTCCATTTTATGAAAAACAAAACAAGAAGGTCAGGAGCAGAGTATTTTTGCGCCTCAACACAGGAAAAGAGGGGTGATCGATATAAGAACAGGATAAACAACATTTTCAACATTTCCATTTCAATGAAACATATCAAAAAACACATGAAAAAACACATCAAAAAACATATCAAAGGAGATCACAAATATGAAAAACAACACATGGAAAAAATATATGGGTATCACTGCAATCACAGCGGTCCTTCTGGTAGGCTCCGTATCTGCGTACTTTACCGATCAGGACGAAAAAACCAATACCTTTACGGTTGGAAAAGTCACGATTGATTTGGAGGAGCCGGAGTGGGACAAAAAACCGGATGAAAACGGGAACGACATCCCGGACGAAGCGGAAAACATGACACCGAATCAGACCATCGAGAAAGATCCGCAGGTAAAAAATACCGGAACGAACGATGCGTTTGTTTATATGACCGTGGAAGTTCCGTGCAAAAAGATCGTTACGGTAAACAATGACGGCACAAGAAATCCGGAAGCAGTGAGAGAACTGTATACCTATCAGACAGACAGCTCCTGGAAATTACTGGGATCTGTGGATGTCACAGATGAGACAGGAGAAAAAACAGCAGTCAAACATCTGTATGCCTATGCCGGAGCACAGGGAACCTGTACCGTGGTAAAACCACAGGAAACCACAAAAAATCTGTTCCGCGAAGTTACGTTTGTCAATGCAATGGAAGGTCAGGGACTCGAAAACGGCATGTATAAGATCGAAATCGAAGCATTTGGTATCCAGACAACAGATCTGAACGGAGGAACCAATAATGCGGCAGAAATCTGGAAGATCATTTCCAATCAGAGAGAACTGGCAGAAAGTTTTTCCTGATAGAAAGGAACGGGAGGAATGAAAAGAGTCATGACTGTTACAGGACTCCTGTCTGCGCTGCTGATGCTGCTGGTCGGTGGACGAACCATATACGGCTGGTTTACCGACCAGAGCCGGCAGGATAATACGCTTTCTGTCGGTATGAATGAAGTGGAGATAGAAGAGGAATTTCCGGATCCGGAACTGAAACCGGGGGAAAAGATCAAAAAAGAAGTGACGTTTACCAATACCGGACGGGGTCCGATGTATGTGAGAGCCTGCTGTCTGTTCAGCAGTAAAGAGGCAGAAGAAGGAGCCAGACTTCTGATGGGAAGCAGCCGGTGGGAACTTGCAGAAGACGGGTATTACTATTATACCGATATCGTAAATCCCAAAGAACGTACAGAGGTGCTTCTGTATGGACTGACTTGGGAGAGCGAGGAAGAAATCACGGATTTTGATCTGACCGTCTATACCGAAAGCGTACAGGCAGCAGGACATGAAAACAGCAGAGAGGCATTTGCACATCTGATGGAACGGGAAGAAGGGCAGGAAAAATGAAAAAGACAGGAAAAATCGGCAGTATCTTGTGTTTGCTTGCGCTTCTCGGGCTGACAGGAATCTATGCACTCCCGAAAGTATATGTTCTGTATCAGGCAAATACCGGAAAAGTGGATATCTGCCTGAAAGAATATATGCTGGAGGAAGGAAAAGAAGTACCCTGGAAAAACGGAAAAGATGTACTGCCCGGTGGTTTTGTATCAAAGATTCCACGAATCCGAAATGACGGAGCGGAATGTTATGTGAGGGCAACGGTGTCTTTTTCCTCACAGAAAGAGTCAGAAAAACCACTGTCACTGGAAAATCTGGAAGGAATCAGCAGTGACTGGGTACGGGATGGTGATTACTTCTATTATAAGCATACGGTAAAACCGGGAGAAAAGGTGGAGCTCTTTCAGGGAATCCGAATCCCATGGGAATGGAAAACACCGGATGAAGATAATGTGTGGAAAGCCTGTGTCCGTGCAGAGGCAGTACAGGCAGAATATTTTTCACCGGATTTTACTGGGGAAGATCCGTGGGGGATGAAGGTGTACACCTTTCCGATTCAGTATGCACCGGAGGGAGACATACAGGAACAGACGGCAGACACAGAGGAAGTGGAACTGTTACTTGCCGAGCAGGTGCAGGGATTTGCGGTAGAACAGGAAGGATGCATGAAAACACTCGAAACCTTTGTTCCGGGAAAAAGCCAGACGGGAAGTATCCGGCTGAAAAATACGACCGAAAAAGAACGGGAAGTATTTTTCAGAGCGGAAACACAGGAACAGAGTGTATTGCTGGAAAAGATGGAACTGAAGGTGGAACTGCTTGAAAAAGAAGAAAACCGGATTCTGTATCAGGGAAGTGCGGCAGCATGTACACCAAAAGAACTGCAATCCCTGGGAAAACTTGCACCACAGGAGGAAAAACAGCTACGGTTTACGTTTTCCCTTGCGAAGGACGCGGATAATACTTATGCGCTGCAGAAAGGAAAAATAAAGTTCTGGTTTACCACAGGAGAAGAGGAAACCGGAAAAATAGCAACTGCAGTCAGCACCGGAGACCCGCAGAAACCGATCGGTTATCTGGTGACGGCAGTCGGTGCGGCAATCGTTTTACTTTTCATGCTGCTTGGCAGAAAGCGGCCGGTAAGGAAGTGATGAGCAGATGAGAAAAATGATCAGATATGCAGAGTATGGACTGCGGATCCTTCTGACATTGACAGGAATTGCAGGGGTTCTGCTGTTTATTTTTCCACGGGTGGCGGGCTGTACACCGAGAATTGTTGTGAGTGGATCGATGGAACCGGCAGTTCCGGTGGGAAGCATTACCTATACCTGCCCGAATATTCCGCCGGAACAGATAGAAACCGGAGATGTCATTGCATATGAACTGAAAAACGGGATTGCGGTACTTCACCGGGTGGTAAAAAAGGATGCAGAGAAAGAAATCTGGGTGACGCAGGGAGATGCCAATAAGACAGAAGATCCCGCAGCTGTATCGTACGGGCAGTATCTTGGAAAAATGGTATTTCATGTGCCGTATGCGGGGTATGTGGCGAACTGGCTGCAAAAAAAGAAGATTCTGTTTCTGGCAGTGGCAGCAGCTGTTTTACTGCTGATCGTGCACCCGACAGGAGAAGAAAGGAGACAGATCACTTGAGAAGGTGGATAAAAAGCAAACATACGGTTTCGGGGTTGGCATTTGGAATCTTTCTGTCCGCTCTGGCTCTGGCAGGTGGAATGAAAATTTACGGAGCCGGAACCGGGATGCAGGAACAGGCGGAAGTATATCAGGAAGAAGAACTGGAAGAAAAGGAAACAAACGAAGAAGCCGCAGAGCAGCAGGAGGAAGAAGGCATCCAGTTTTATCTGAAACAACAGACAGCTTCGGATATAGATACCTATTCTTTTGACAACAGTGCGACACTTCCTGTGTCCAATGTCCGTTATGACAAGTTTTTGTCAAAAACCGGAGGATCGGGAACTACATCAACACCGAACATGGGAATGGGAATCAAGTACATCGAAGGCGATGATAAAAATGTAGACGGCGGGGGAAAGTGGCGCTATGTCTATTGTGTGGAGTTTAAGAAGGACTGTCCGATCGGTGGTCTTGGAATGGAATTTATCGGATGGAATAACCGGAAAATAGCCTATGCGATGTACTACGGTGCGCTTTATTACGGGTATCCGTGTCGGTTTGGTCCGTATTCTACCGGGGACTGGCAGATGGATTATTTTGTCACGCAGGTGGCAATCCATATCCTGAACGGAGAGTATACCCTTGCAGCGGCAAGAAACGGAATGAACCAGAGCAATGCGACGACAGCAGAAAAGAACCTCGCGTATGACAGGATTGAAAAGATCGTAAACGGGGCAAATAACAGCAATAATTACGGAGGATTTACCGGGGACGGCTGGCTGAATATGGATCAGGCAAAGTTTTTACTGACCGGTTACAGCGACAGCTGGCAGCTGATCAATGGAAATTATCTGTCCGGTGGAACGTTTCACGGTGTATTTACCAGCTATTACGGATATGATTTCCGGGAACAGCTGACCGGATATGAGATATCGGTTCCGCAGGGTGCTTATGTCGAGAAAAGCGGAAAGGAGACGTACAGTGATTTCCGGGTGGGTATACCGGAAAAACAGTACAAACGCTGGCAGCTGACCGGGAAAAAGATACCGGTCACGGTAACCGCAAGTATTCCCCGGTACTGGGGAGCGGGAATCTACCGATGCAAGGCTGCATCCAATTTTCAGGACGTATGTCTGCTGACCTGGGATGGCTCCGGTGGGACCACCAAGATGGAACAGACGGCAAATCTGAATATCCCACAGGTTACGGCAGATCTGACGATTTATAAAAAAGACCAGAATGACGGAAGCAGTCTGAAAGGTGCAAAATTTTCACTATGGGGATATGAGGACAATGCGTACAGTAAAAAGATCGGAGAATTTGAAGATATGCAGGATGGCAGCTATCAGCTGAAAAATATTGCATATACCGATACGGAAGACGGATGGTTTCTGATCCGGGAAGAGGAGCCGCCCGAACATTATAGCGCGAAGTATCAGCTGAAAAACAGCAAAGATGAGGAAGAATATCAAAAATACGGAGGACGCCAGGTACGAATGAATGAGAATGGATTTTATTCTCCATGGATCGAGGAACCGGAGGTTTTCTGCGATGAAAAAGCAGCTTCCGGGATGCATGTGGCGGTAAAGAAATACGACGGCAAAACAAAAGAAGTGCTTCCGGATGCGGAGTTTCAGGTGTTTCCCTGGATACAGGAAAACGGGACATACAGTACCGTCCCGGAACAGACACTGATATTCAACAGCGAAAGCCTGCAGTATGAGACAGTGCAGATGCTGAAGGCAGATGGAAAGAATCAGGGGAAATTTCTGATTCGGGAAACAAAAGTACCGGTGCATTACAGCGGAAGATGGCAGCAGGAGATTACGGTAACAGAAGCAGGAACGACAGATCTTGTGCTGGAAGCATACAATTATCCGGAGCGGAAGTTCACGATCTGGAAAAAAATCAGGGCAGACGAGGTGGTATGGGATCACGGTACGCCGACTTTCTTTTTTCGGATCTCGGGAAAAGATCTGGATGGCATCCAGCGCTGGTATCAGTGTATGATTCATTTTACGAAAGAATCCGTGAAGGAGCAGGAATATCTGGTTGGAAAAGCAGAAGTGAACGGCATTCCGGCAGGACAGTATCAGGTGGAAGAACTTCCGTTGACGGCACGGTATATTCTGACGGATGCATCGTCCTCAGATCCGAATGTGACCGTAAAAAATACGTTGCTGGATACCGTAAACGGAATTCAGAAAATCCGATCGGAGATTACGGCGGATCTGACACTGGAAGACGGAAGTGTGATATTTGAGAACCGGAAGGTATTTTTTGATGAGTACTCTCACGATGATGTGGAAGTCAATCATCTGAAAGCATCGGAGGAGAAAAACGGAAAAAAACAGTAAAAAACTGCCAATAACCGGGGAAACAGTTATTGGCAGAAAATGAGAGCTCGGTATCAGGGAAGAATGATAAGAGGTTTCTGATATTCATGCACAAACGGGGTGTGATATTTTTCACACCAGACACTCTCGTAAAGATTGGAAACCTCCACATTTTTTGCAAAAACAGCAGCGGATTCGTCGGACAACAGGGAAGATGCATCCGCTGCCTTTGTAATGAACGGGATGGAACTGTGCTTTTTGAGTGCGGAGAGTACCGGTGATGCCTGACGGCGGAAACCGAGCAGGCGGGCGTAGGAAAGAGGCGGCACATCGGAAATCTGTAGCAGACAGTGCATCAGCATCCGGCAGATTCGGCTGTAGGTAAGTTCCCGCGTCTTTAAAAGTGCCGCATATTGTCCCCAGCTCTCATAAGAACCTCTGGTGTGAAAAAGACGCTGCACAAAGTCCGGTGTGACATCCTGATAAGAAGCCAGCTGTGCTTTGTCTGTCGAAAACAGAAGCCAGCGAAGATAAGGAGAAAAATCCTCCTCATCCAGAAACTGCGGGCAGGAGAAAGTCTGCGAAAGAAGCGCAGATACGGCGGGCGGAAAACAGGAAGATACAGTAGAATCTGACATCTTGCAGTCCGCAGATTTCCACAGGGCACGGATAGCGGAAGCAGAAGGAAACTGTTCTTTTAATGATTCCTCGTGATAGGCGTTTCCTTCGCGTTTCACCGTAAACGGCCGGATCGGACTGTTCCGTCGGCAGAGTGCCTTACAGTATTCCACACCGAGAATATTATTCGGCGTCTGCAAAAAGGTTCCGGTATCTGTATCGGTGTCCGAAAGCAGCTCCTGAAGGACAAGACTACGCGCTTTGGGGAAGGATTCACCTTTCTTCAGATATTCTTTTAAAAGATTCTGATATTCCGGCGTCTCGGTGGCAAGAAAAGCTCCGAGCTGTAAAAACGGTTCGATGTCTCCGCTTTCGCTTCCAAAAGAAAGAACATCCACACAGCCGAGTCCGTCAAGCAGTCCGACGGCACTCTGCGCAAAGAATTCCGCACTCTCGCAGGCATGGGTTGCCGGCAGTTCGAAGACCAGGTCCGCACCGCCGAGAAGTGCCATCCGAGTGCGCAGATGCTTGGAATACAAGGCGGGTGCTCCCCGCTGTACAAAATCTCCGCTCATGACAACGACGATATAATCGGCTCCTGTAAGTTCTCTTGTTTTCTGTATATGATAGGCATGTCCTGTGTGAAACGGATTATATTCCGCGATGATTCCGGCAATTTTCATGGTTGCACCTCAAAAAATACATAAATTATTTTCTCATTCTAACAGGGAAAATGCAGAAAAACAAGGCTTTCCGGAGAAATAGAGAATATATGTTAAAAAATTAACTAACCTTGTCACTGTAAAGGAAAAAGAGTATAATTTCATGTAGTGAGCAAAATAGGAAAGGAGTCATGAAATCATGGGATTTATTGACACAATCAAAGCAAGAGCAAAAGCTGATAAAAAAGTAATTGTACTTCCGGAAACCGAAGACAGAAGAACATATGAAGCAACTGCACAGATCCTGAAAGAAGGAATCGCAGATGTTGTTCTGGTTGGTAGCGAAGAAGCAATCAAAAAAGGCAGTGAAGGACTGGATATTTCCGGTGCAAAGATCGTAGATCCTGCTACATCCGAAAAAACACAGGGATATATTGACAAACTGGTAGAACTGAGAAGCAAAAAAGGTATGACACCGGAACAGGCAAAAGAGATCCTGTTAAACCAGTATCTGTACTACGGTGTTATGATGGTTAAGATGGGCGATGCAGACGGAATGGTATCCGGTGCATGCCATTCTACCGCAGATACACTGAGACCGTGTCTGCAGATCCTGAAAACAAAACCGGGAACAAAACTGGTATCTGCATTCTTCCTGATGGTAGTTCCGGATTGCGAATATGGCGCAAACGGTACTTTCGTATTTGCAGATTCCGGACTGAACCAGAACCCGAATCCGGAAGAACTGGCAGCTATCGCAGCTTCCTCCGCAGAATCCTTCAAACTGCTGGTTGAAGAAGAACCTGTAGTAGCTATGCTGTCCCATTCTACCAAAGGCAGTGCAAAACATGCCGATGTAGATAAAGTTGTAGAAGCTACAAGAATCGCAAAAGAACAGAATCCGGATCTGAAACTGGACGGAGAATTCCAGCTGGATGCTGCTATCGTACCGAGCGTTGGTGCTTCCAAGGCTCCGGGAAGTGAAGTAGCAGGAAAAGCAAACACTCTGATCTTCCCTGACCTGGATGCAGGAAACATCGGATACAAACTGGTACAGAGACTGGCAAAAGCAGAAGCATACGGACCTGTAACACAGGGTATCGCAAAACCTGTAAACGACCTGTCCCGTGGATGCTCAGCAGAAGATATCGTTGGTGTTGTTGCAATCACAGCAGTACAGTGCCAGGCTGAATAAAACAGATACATAAAAGTATGTTTAAGTGGAGGAAGAAAACATGAACGTATTAGTAATCAACTGCGGAAGTTCATCTCTGAAATATCAGCTGATCAACTCCGATACAGAAGAAGTTCTGGCAAAAGGTCTCTGTGAGAGAATCGGAATCGACGGAAGACTGGTATACCAGAAAGCAGGATGCGACAAAGAAATCACAGAAGCTTCCATGCCGACACATAAAGAAGCCATCCAGATGGTTCTGGATGCCCTGACCAATGATAAAACAGGTGCAATCGCAAGCCTGAAAGAAGTAAATGCAATCGGACACCGTGTCGTACACGGCGGAGAAAAATTTGCTTCTTCCGTAGTTATCACAGACGAAGTAATCCAGGCTGTAGAAGAGTGTAACGATCTGGCACCTTTGCACAACCCGGCAAACCTGATCGGTATCCGTGTATGCGGCGAACTGATGCCAGGTGTACCGCAGGTAGCAGTATTTGATACCGCTTTCCATCAGACCATGCCTGCAAAAGCATATCTGTACGGTCTGCCACTGGAATACTACAAAAACTACAAAGTAAGAAGATACGGTTTCCATGGTACAAGCCACAGCTTTGTATCCAAACGTGCCGTAGAATTCCTGGGACTGAACCCGGAAGACTCCAAAGTAATCGTTTGCCATCTGGGTAACGGATCTTCTATCAGTGCCGTAGTAAACGGAAAATGTGTAGATACCACCATGGGTCTGACTCCACTGGAAGGTGTTGTTATGGGAACCCGTTCCGGTAACATCGATCCGGCTATCATGGAATTCATCGCAAAGAAAGAAAATCTGGATATCTCCCAGATAATGAATGTACTGAATAAAAAATCCGGTCTGTTCGGTCTGTCCGGCGGTCTGTCAAGTGACTTCCGTGATCTGAACGAAGCAGCAGAAGGCGGAAACCAGGATGCAGCAAATGCAATCGATGTTCTGGCATACGGTATCGCAAAATTCGTTGGCGGCTATGTAGCAGCTATGAACGGTGTAGATGCGATCGTATTTACCGCAGGTATCGGTGAGAATGCAATTCCGGTACGTGAAAAAGTAGTAAGCTATCTGGGTTACCTGGGAGTTACACTGGACAAAGATGCAAACGGACACAGAGGAGAAGAAATCGTAATTTCTACTCCGGATTCCAAAGTAAAAGTTGCAGTAATCCCGACAAACGAAGAACTGGCTATCTGCCGTGAAACAGTAGCTCTGGTATAAAAACAGAGAAAAACTGTAAGATTATATATAAAAGAAAGTCCCCTTTTGACTGTAAGCCGAAGGGGATTTTCTTCCCACTGAAAGACAGGACAATCTGTAATTATTGCAAAAATATTTCAGAAATATTGCAGGTTGTCAGGAAAAAACAGTTGACAAAAAGAAAATGCTTCTGTATAATTGGAGAAGTGTGGTTAGGAGTGAATTATGCTGATTGATTTATCCAAATTACTGACTCATGAAGGAAAGCAACAACAGGTAGAAATATTGCCGTCAGGAGATACTTTTTCCTGTGAACTGGGTGAGTTTTCTTATGGAGAGAACGAGCCGGTGATGCTGACAATCAAGCACAAAGAGAATCAGATTCTGAGTATCCGTGCGGAAGGTCAGGTTGCTGTATGGATTCCATGTTCCAGATGTCTGGAGCCGGTGCTGGTATCATGTCCGGTCGATTATGACGAGGAGATTGATATGAAGCTGTCCGAGGAAGAACGGATTGAGGCATTGGATGAAAGCAGTTTTATCCAGAACAAAGAGCTGGATACCGATAAGCTGTTGCATAATGAAATACTAATCAATTGGCCAATGCGGGTACTCTGCAAAGAGGACTGTAAAGGAATCTGTAGCCGTTGTGGAGCAAATCTAAATCAGGGATCCTGTGATTGCGATACGGCAGATTTAGATCCCAGAATGGCTGTTATCAGTGATATATTTAAGAATTTTAAGGAGGTGTAACTGATGTCCATCTGTCCAAAGAATAAAACATCCAAAGCCAGAAGAGATAAAAGAAGAGCAAACTGGAAAATGGCTGCTCCGAACCTGGTAAAATGCAGCAAATGTGGTGCGCTGATGATGCCTCACAGAGTATGCAAAGCTTGTGGTTCCTACAACAAGAGAGAAATCGTTTCTCAGGAAGCTTAATTCAAGCAATTAGAAAGCAGATCCGTATGGGTCTGCTTTTTTTGTATGGGAAACAGGAGACAATTTCTTCCCTCCACTGGATCAACTGTTGCTATACAATACAAAAAAACCGGCAGACCCTCAAAGCCTGCCGGTTCTCTCTTGTTTCTTAAAATTATAATTTTACAACGTTAGCTGCCTGCATTCCGCGAGCGCCTTCGGTTAAATCATAAGTTACAGCCTGTCCTTCATCTAAGGATTTGAAGCCTTCTCCCTGGATTGCAGAGAAATGAACGAATACATCTGCTCCGTCTTCTCCTGTGATGAAACCATAGCCTTTTTCAGCATTGAACCATTTTACAGTTCCCTTGTTCATGATATTACCTCCATAAAAATAAAATAAATAGAAAATATAATGCAGAAGAATAATTCCAGAGATAAAAAAATCCACCCGGCTCTGGAGATTAGCATTGATAAAATAAATAATAATCCCGTTCAGCCCGATGGGTAATATTAGATATATCCAATTTCCTTCTACAATGCTCATTATAGTTGGAATATTTGTAAAAGTCAAGCAGAAAAAGGCTTTATTTCAGTACAGTTTTCGTGTATGATAGTAGATGGAAAACAGGGTTCCTTACAGAAAGAGGGAACGAAAAAAAGTGTGAAGATATGCAAAAGATGCAGAAGCTTCAGGAAAGGATGCAATATGAAAATCCTGATAAAAAATGGTCATGTGATCGATCCGGATACAAAGCTGGATCAGGTTGCAGATGTACTGTTGGAAGATGATAAGATCCAGGAAGTGAAAGAGAACATCAAAGAAGAAGCCGATCGGGTGATCGATGCCAGAGGCTGCTACGTCATGCCGGGGCTGATCGATATGCATGTACATCTGCGCGATCCGGGGCTGACACATAAAGAGGATGTATTTACCGGATCGAAGGCTGCGGCAAGGGGTGGTGTTACAACACTGGTTGCCATGCCAAACACAAAACCGGTCATTGATAATCCAGAACGACTTTCTTATGTGAAAAATAAAGCAACGCAGTGTAATCTGGTCAATGTCCTGCAGGCAGGAGCTATCACTCAGGGGATGAAAGGCGAGGAACTTTCTGATATTGAAGGGATGGTTCGGGCGGGCGCGCCGGCAATCAGTGAGGATGGAAAATCTGTTATGAATGCGCAGATTTATAAAGAAGCGATGCAGATCGCAGCACGCCTGAATATTCCGGTACTGGCACATTGTGAAGATATTCATATGGTAAACGGCGGCTGTATGAACGAAGATACCAATTCCGAGAAGTTTGGTCTGCCTGGAATATGTAATGCAGTGGAAGATACTATTGTAGCAAGAGATATTTTGATCGCAAAAGATACCGGATGCCACCTGCATCTTTGTCATTGTTCCACAAAAGACAGTGAAGTGATGCTGCGTCTGGCAAAAGAAGACGGAATCTCTGTATCCGGTGAGGTATGCCCGCATCATTTTACCCTGACTTCGGATGATATCGTGGAGGGAGACACCAATTACAAGATGAATCCGCCGCTGCGTACCAAAGAAGACCGGCAGGCACTTCTGGAAGGTCTGAAAAATGATATTTTTGATGTGATCAGCACTGACCATGCACCACATACGATGGTGGAAAAGGGTGTTTCTATGAAGAGCGCGCCGTTTGGTATCGTGGGACTGGAAACCAGTGTATCTCTGACCATCACCGAACTGGTGGACAAAGGATGGATCACACCGATGCAGATGGCAGAAAAGATGAGTTACAATCCGGCGAAGATCCTGCATCTTGCCAACAAAGGATCCCTGAAACCGGGAAAAGATGCGGATGTGGTTGTGATCGATCCGAAAGAATCGTATGTGATCGATGTGAAAGATTTTGTATCGAAGGGTAAGAACACACCGTTCCATGGTAAAAAAGTAAACGGCAAAGTGAAAGTGACGATTTGTGGTGGAAGAGTCGTATATGAAGATAAATAAACAGGAAACAGACAACATACAGAAAGCAAAAGGCGAGGAGAAAAACAGATGATTAACAAATTGATTGAGAAAATTCAGAAAACACATGCACCGATCGTAGTAGGTCTTGATCCGATGTTAAATTATGTACCGGAACACATCCAGAAACGTGCATTTGCAGAGTACGGTGAGACACTCGAAGGTGCAGCAGAAGCCATCTGGCAGTTTAATAAAGAAATCGTGGATGCTACCTATGATCTGATCCCGGCGGTAAAACCACAGGTTGCCATGTATGAGCAGTTCGGTATCGAAGGTGTGAAAGCATTTAAAAAGACCGTGGATTACTGCCATGAAAAAGGACTGGTAGTCATCGGTGATGTAAAACGTGGAGATATCGGTTCCACTTCCGAGGCTTATGCGGTAGGTCATCTGGGAAAAGTAAAAGTAGGTTCCCAGCAGTTCGCAGGATTTGATGAGGATTTTGCTACGGTCAATCCGTATCTCGGTTCTGACGGCATCAAACCGTTCATCAAGGTTTGCAAAGAGGAAAACAAAGGCCTGTTTATCCTGGTAAAAACTTCCAACCCGTCCAGCGGAGAGTTCCAGGATCGTCTGATCGACGGTCGTCCGCTGTATGAGTGGGTAGGAGAACAGGTAGATGCGTGGGGCAAAGAACATATGGGCGATTCCTACAGCTATATCGGTGCGGTTGTAGGAGCAACGTATCCGGAACAGGGAAAAGTATTAAGAAAACTGATGCCGAAGACCTTTATTCTGGTACCTGGCTACGGCGCACAGGGCGGAAGAGGAAAAGATCTGGTACATTTCTTTAATGAAGACGGACTGGGTGCGATCATCAACTCTTCCAGAGGTATCATCGCAGCATACAAACAGGAAGCATATGCACAGTTTGGATCTCAGAACTTTGCAGAGGCATCTCGTCAGGCGGTAAAAGATATGATCGCAGATATCGACGGTGCACTGCAGGCGGCAAAATAAACTGGAAAAGACAGGAGTATCGAACATGAAAAAGAAAGAAATCTGTACTGTGATCCGTCAGAAAGAAATTGGTGACGGAATTTTCAGCATGTGGATTCAGACGGAAAACATCGGGAAAGAAGCAAAACCGGGACAGTTTGTATCGTTGTATAGTAAGGATGGAAGCAAACTACTTCCCCGTCCGATCAGTCTTTGTGAGATCGACCGGGAAAACAGTCGCCTTCGCCTGGTGTACCGTGTCACGGGAACGAAGACCGGAACCGAAGAATTTTCCGGACTGAAAGCCGGAGATACGATCCCGGTGATCGGACCGCTGGGAAATGGTTTCCCTGTAGAAAAAGCAGAGGGAAAACGAGTTTTTCTGATGGGCGGAGGTATCGGAGTACCGCCGATCCTGGAACTGGCAAAACAGATGCAGTGCGAGAAAAAACAAATCGTTGTGGGATACCGCAACGCGCAGACCTTCTTAAAAGAAGAATTTGAAGCAGCCGGAGAACTGTATATTTCCACAGAAGATGGCAGCGTGGGAACAAAGGGAAATGTAATGGATGCGATCCGGGAACAGAAACTGGAAGCGGATATCATCTATGCCTGCGGTCCGACACCGATGCTTCGGGCGATCAAACAGTATGCCGAGGCAAATAACATCGAATGTTATATTTCACTGGAAGAGCGTATGGCATGCGGTATCGGTGCCTGCCTGGCATGTGTTTGCAAGTCAAAAGAAAAAGATGCACACAGCAACGTGAACAACAAGAGAATCTGTAAAGACGGACCGGTCTTTCTTTCTACGGAGGTGGAAATCTGATGGATATGAGTGTAAATATTGCCGGCGTAGAATGGAAAAATCCGGTAACTGTGGCATCCGGAACATTTGGATCTGGAGAAGAATTTTCAGAATATGTGGATCTGAACCGTCTGGGAGCAGTGATCACCAAAGGTGTGGCAAATGTTCCGTGGAGCGGCAATCCTACCCCGCGCGTGGCAGAAGTCTACGGTGGTATGATGAATGCGATTGGTTTGCAGAACCCTGGAATTGATCTGTTCTGCAAAAGAGATATCCCGTTTCTGAAACAGTACGATACAAAAATCATTGTCAATGTATGCGGACACGCACCGGAAGAATATCTGGCGGTGGTAGAACGGCTGGCAGACGAACCGATTGACATGATGGAGATCAACATTTCCTGCCCGAATGTCAATGCAGGATTTCTGGCTTTCGGTCAGGATGCACATCATGTGGAAGAACTGACCGGACAGATCAAAAAAATCGCAAAACAGCCGGTGATCATGAAACTGACACCGAATGTAACGGATATCACAGAGATTGCAAAGGCAGCGGAAGCCGGTGGTGCCGATGCGGTATCTCTGATCAACACACTGACCGGTATGAAGATCGATATCAACAGAAAGACCTTTGCCCTGGCAAATAAAACCGGCGGCGTATCCGGTCCGATCGTAAAACCGATCGCTGTCCGTATGGTCTACCAGGTGGCACAGGCAGTCAACATCCCGATCATCGGTATGGGCGGTATCTCCTGCGCAGAGGACGCAATTGAGTTCATCCTTGCCGGAGCAAGCGCTGTATCTGTGGGAACCGCCAACTTCCACAATCCGGCAGTGACGATGGAAGTGATCGACGGAATCGAAGTCTATATGAAGAAAAACGGTTTCTCATCCGTAAAAGATATGGTTGGTATTGTCAAATAGTAAATTTATTAATTTACCACTTGAAAGTAACAGAACCTTTTGCTATAATAAGAGCCGACAAAGGCGTCAGAAGAAAGAAATATTTCTTCTGGCGCCTTTTGCGTAAGATTAAAAAGCGTAAGAAAAAAGGAGGATGTTATTATGAACGCAGGAGACACTGGATTTATGTTGATCTGCACGGCACTGGTATTTTTTATGACACCGGGTCTTGCCTTTTTCTATGGAGGGCTGGTGCGAAGAAAAAATGTGGTAAATACCATGATGGCGTGTACCTTTATCATGGGACTTTCCGTAGTTATGTGGATACTTTTCGGATATTCCCTCTCTTTTGGTGGCAATCACGGCGGAATAATCGGTGATTTCCGATGGTTTTGCCTGAACGGAATCGGAATGGATGATGCAGGGCCGTATGCGGCAACAATTCCTCATTTTGTTTATATTGCCTTTCAGATGATGTTTGCAATGATCACACCGGCGCTGATCACGGGATCCCTGGTGGGAAGGGTAAAATTCAAAGCCCTGTTTTTCTTTGTTCTGTTCTGGTCGATTCTGGTATACTATCCGATGGCACATATGGTATGGGGCGAAGGCGGATTCCTGGCAGAGATCGGTTCCGTGGATTTTGCCGGCGGTAATGTGGTTCATATCAGTTCCGGTGTGAGCGCACTGGTATTTGCCATCGTACTGGGAAGAAGAAAAGGTTATGAAAATACAGCATATAGAGTACATAATATACCGTTTGTAGCACTGGGAGCATTTCTGTTATGGTTCGGCTGGTTCGGATTCAACGCGGGAAGCGCATTGGCAGCGAATGGTTTGGCAGCACATGCATTTCTGACGACAGCGGTGTCTAGTGCCAGTGCGATGCTGACTTGGATGTTGATCGATGTGATCAAGGACGGAAAACCGACACTGGTTGGTGCGTCCACCGGACTGGTCATCGGTCTGGTGGCCATCACACCGGGAGCAGGATTTGTTCCGATCTGGTCTTCTTTCCTGATCGGTGGACTGGTAAGCCCGATCTGCTGCTTTACGATTTCTGCAATTAAAGGGAAACTGAAAATTGATGATGCACTGGATGCCTTCGGATGCCATGGAATCGGCGGTATCTGGGGAGGTATCGCAACCGGAATCTTTGCAAAAAGTTCCATTAACCCGGTGGCACGCTGGGACGGACTGATCTTCGGAGAGTATTGGCTCTTTGTCGCACAGATTGTCGGCATCGTTGTGACGGCAGCGGTTGCTATTGTCGGAACACTGATCTGTCTGTGGCTGGTAAAACGCATTACGCCGATCCGCGTCAGCGACAAAGAAGAGAGAATCGGTCTGGATATCTCTGAACAGGGTGAAAGTGCGTATCCGACCTTCAATGGACTGGATTCATAAAAAGGAGAACAGAAGATTATGATGATAAAAGTAGAAGCCATCGTCAGAGAGGAAGTCTTTGATGATGTCAAACAGGCGTTAAATGATATCAAAGTTAATGGCATCACCGTATCTCAGGTTATGGGATGTGGTACTCAGCGTGGATATAAAAAACTGGTTCGTGGAACTCAGGTGGATGTAGTCATGCAGCCGAAGATCAAATTTGAGATCGTGGTATCTTCCGAAGAATGGGAGAAAAAGACGATCGAGGCGATCCAGAAAGCAGCGTATACCGGAGAGGTGGGAGACGGAAAAATCTTCAGCTATGAGATCCGGACAGCGATGAAGATCCGGACAAAAGAGACAGGATATGATGCGTTGAATTAAACTAAGAGAACGGCGGTTTTTCACTGCCGTTCTTTTGGCATATATGCGGAAAAGCGCAGGTTCACGCAACAGTTGAAAAAAAGTGCGTAACGTAGTATACTTATCATAGATATGGAAAAATTCGGGCGCACGCCGCAAAACAGGAGGATGACAGAGCATGGAACAGTATAAGCAGGATTTTATTAAATTTATGGTAGAGAGTGACGTATTAAAATTCGGTGACTTTACGCTCAAAAGCGGAAGAAAATCACCGTTCTTTATGAATGCAGGTGCTTATGTAACAGGATCTCAGCTGAAGAGACTGGGTGAGTATTATGCAAAAGCAATTCATGATACTTACGGAGATGATTTTGACGTATTATTCGGACCGGCTTACAAAGGAATTCCTCTTGGCGTTGTAACGGCTATCGCCTACAGTGAACTTTATGGAAAAGAAGTACGCTACTGCTCCGACAGAAAAGAAGAAAAAGATCACGGTGCAGATAAGGGAAGCTTCCTGGGAAGTAAATTAAAAGACGGTGACAGAGTCATCATGATCGAGGATGTCACAACTTCCGGTAAATCCATGGAGGAGACCGTACCGAAAGTAAGAAATGCAGCAGATGTAACAATCGTTGGTCTGATGGTATCTCTGAACCGTATGGAAGTAGGAAAAGGCGGAGAAAAATGCGCGCTGGATGAGATTAAAGACCTGTATGGATTTGAAACTGCAGCGATCGTATCCATGGCAGATGTGGTAGAATGCCTGTATAACAAAGAATGCAATGGAAAAGTAGTGATCGACGATGCGTTAAAAGCAGCCATCGACGCATATTATGAACAGTACGGTGCAAAATAAAAAGGGAAAGAGGTAACAGAGATGAACAATGAAAAAATTTACCGGACAATTTCCCACAGCGGCGGTGCCAGCCTTGCGCTCGGCATCGTGGTACTGGTGACAGGAATTGTCTCCGGTGTGTTGATGATCGTGACAGGAGCAAAGCTTCTGAAACAGAAATATCAGATTACTTTTTAGAAAGGCGTAAGCCGAAGTACGGGGATCAAGGGGTAAATAAAGAAGTGAAAAAAGAAACAAAAAACAGAATCCGGATCATAAGCTGGATTCTGTTTGTGATTTATATAGGATTGCTGGTCTATTTTCTGTTCCTTTCGGAGGAGTACGGAAGGACAAGCTTTGATCAGCGGATATATCGATACAATCTGACACCGTTTCAGGAAATCAAAAGATTCTGGATCTATCGTCACCGGGTAGGATTCTGGGTGGCATTTCTGAATCTGGCGGGAAATGTGATCGGTTTCCTGCCGTTTGGATTCTTTCTTCCGATTCTGAGCAGACGCTTACGAAACGGAGCTGTGGTAACGGCTCTTGGATTTGGCTTAAGTCTTCTGGTGGAATCGATCCAGCTGGTTTTTAAAGTGGGATGTTTTGATGTGGACGATCTGATCTTAAATACACTGGGTGTATTGCTCGGGTATCTGTCCTTTTGGATCTGTAACGGGATAAGGAGAATGATTTATGAGAAGAAAATTTAAATACACATTTACCAGAAAAGAAGAGACAGAGGGCGGTTTTTCTTCAATGGTTTTTGCCGGCTGCTCGCTGCTGCTGTTTCTGGTATCTGCGTGTCTCTCTTTTTTCTGGGAAGGGAAAGCAGAAAGCTGGATCGGAGCGCTTGGTCTGATGGCAGTGCTTTTTTCGGTCAGCGGCTTTGTGATCGGAATGAAGAGTTTTAAAGAAAAAGGAAAAAATTATCGGTTCAGTGTGATGGGGGCGATGGCAAACGGAGTGATCTCCGTGGGCTGGCTGGCACTGATCCTGATTGGATTATAAAACGAGAACAAGTAAAAAGAAATGTAGAGGGATTGCCTGTGGATGAATTAGCAAAAGAAAGATATGATCTGGCTGTGGAAAGGATCCGCGAGATCCGGGAGGAAAAGACGGTGGCAGAGCCGTATCTGGACTTTTTTACAAAAACAGCCGGATTTCTCGAAGAGATGATCCGCCTGCGCGACCGGGTGGAAGCCGGAGAGATGAAAAAACTGTCCCTGGAAGAGCTGCGCCGGGAAAATACGCAGTGCTATCAGGATATTCTGCCGGAGAACTACCCGACTTCCTATGCAAGTCCGGATTATGCGGCAAAGATGCTGGGAGAAGATTTAGGCGTTTTATTAAGTTTTCTGTATACAGAACTTCGCGGAATGATCGTGTATGCCTGGGAGCAGAAAAACTGGGATTTTCTGGTGGGACTGGAACTGTTTTTGCAGGTGTACAGCGAGTTTGAGGACGGGGAAGTACCGACCAGAGAAAATGTACGGAAAATCTTATACTGGTATGTGAACGATTACTGTCAGGAGATGGTAGAAGAACGGGTGCGCCAGGCGGTGGATCCGTCACTGGATTTTGCAGTAAAGATCATAAAAGATGCAGATCTGAAGGATCTTCGGTATCTGTATCAGTTCGGTGAATATGTGACCGAAGAGGAAGAAAAGACTGCCGCCTTTTTAAATACGCTGCCGGAAGAAGAAATTACTGCGATGGCGTGTACCTATACGGAAGGTTATCGGATCGGTTTTATCGCTACCGGCAAAGATCTGTCCAGAAAGAAAACCGTGAATATCCGGTATGTGCTGGGATTTGAGCGGATGATCCGTGCTGCGATTGTGCAGTTTGAGCAGATGGGATTACAGCCGGTGATCTACCGGAGTGCCGTGCACATGGTAAATAAGGGACTGCACCGGATCGGCTATTACGGAGCGATTCCGAATCCACAGTTTGACTATGACCACCGTAACGATATTGCACTGTATCTGGATGATGATTTTGTCAGCCGGAAGCTGCGGGCAACCCGCGGGGCATATGAAACTTATAAGGAACTGGCGGGTGTGCATGCCGGACCTGCCGTTGTGGAAATCTTCGGAGAACGGCCATTTGTACCGGAGACCTGTGAATATGCGATGAAGCTTACGGAAAAGCAGCAGAAGTTAAAAGTGCATATGCAAAATGAGATTGGTCAGATTACGAACCGCTATATCAAAGGCGAGGAGAGAAGTTTTACGATCATCGCCTATCCGGTACCGGCGATCGGAGATCAGTTTGAAGAAATCTTTCATGAGACTGTAAAAATCAATACGCTGGACTATAATCTGTATCAGCAGATTCAGCAAAAGCTGATCGATGCACTGGATCTCGGAATGAGTGTGCATATTCTGGGAAAAGGTGAAAACCGGACAGATCTGCGTGTACAGCTTCACAAACTGGAAGATCCGGAAAAACAGACGAATTTTGAAAACTGCGTGGCAGATGTCAATATCCCGGTGGGGGAAGTATTTACCTCTCCGAAACTGGCGGGAACAAACGGAAAGCTGCATGTAACGAAAGTTTATCTGAATGAACTGCAGTATCAGAATCTGGAACTGGATTTTACGGATGGAAAGATTACAGACTATACCTGTACCAATTTTGATTCCGAGGAAGAAAATAAAAAATACATCCGGGAAAATATTCTCTATCATCATCCGACACTTCCGATGGGTGAGTTTGCGATCGGAACCAACACAACGGCTTACCGGGTGGCGAGAGAATATGGCATCGAGGCGAAACTTCCGATCCTGATCGCAGAAAAGACAGGACCGCACTTTGCAGTGGGAGATACGTGTTACAGCTGGGCAGAAGATACGAAAGTATATAACCCGGATGGAAAAGAGATCATAGCGAGAGACAATGAAGTCTCAATCCTGAGAAAAGAAGATGTGAGCAAGGCGTATTTTGGCTGCCACACCGATATCACGATCCCGTACGATGAACTGGGAGCTATTCTGGTGGAGACGGAGGACGGAAGAGAGATTTCGCTGATTCAGGATGGAAGATTTGTGCTTGCAGGAACAGAAGAACTGAATAAAGAGCTGGATGCGCTGGAAAAATAAAAAAGTACACAGAGGATAAAAAAGCGACCGGAAATCAGAGAGAACCTTGAAAAGTTCTGAGTTGATTTCCGGTCGCTTTTGAAATTTGAGCAGGTAAAAATAAAAATTGACAGAAATTACAGGCAATGCTAATGTAAAAGAGAAAAAAAGCAAAAAACACAGTAACTATTCAGTAACCACTGTACCGCGAAGTGTTTTGGCATGAATATGCCAAAATCCTGAGACATACAAGCCAAAATGCCATCACCGAAGGTGATTTTAAATGCATTTTGGCTCGTAACTGTGAAGGTACTGAACAGTTACAAAACACAAAATAATACATAAATACACAGGAAACAGCAAGAGGAGGTATCAAAAGATGAAAGTAGGAGTCATTGGATGTGGCGGAATGGGAACTACTCATTATCTGTCCTTAAAAGTTCTGTCTTCCCAGATGGATGTGGAAGTGGTCGCACTGGCAGACTGCCGGGAAGAATTTTTACAGAAAGCAGCAGCAGAATTTCCCGAAGCGCGAACCTATACTTACGGAATGGAACTGATCGAACATGAAAATCTGGATGCAGTACACATCTGTCTTCCCAGTTACCTGCATACAGAACATGCCGTGGCAGCGATGAAAAGGGGCATGCATGTGCTGGTGGAAAAACCGGTCTGCCTGACAAGAGAAGAGGGAGAATGTCTTTTACAGGCACAAAAAGAAACCGGAGTGAAAGTCATGGTAGGACAGGTGGTGCGTGCCTTTGACGAATACCGTTATCTGAAGGAAGTGTACGATAACCAGACGCTCGGAAAACTCAAATCGATCGTGATGCAGCGTGTGAGCGGCAATGTCCGCTGGGGATTTGAGGGATGGTTCCATGATGAGAAAAAGAGCGGTTCGGTCGTGCTGGATCTTCACATCCATGACTTGGATTTTTTGAGATACATGCTGGGAGAGCCGGATGATTTTGAAGTGCGGGCAACGACATTTGACTCCGGTATGATCAATCAGGTAATTACCACCTATGAGTTCGGCGATGTATTTGCCACGGCGGAAGGGGTATGGGATGTGTCTCCGACACCGAAGTTCCAGGCGGGATTCCGGGCGTATTTTGAGGACGGAACCATTTACTTTAATCAGGCAGGACAGCCGGGACTTGCGGTATACAAAGATGACGGAACAGAGATCATTCCGGAACTTCATCCGGAGTATGAGGGACAGACAAATACCGGTATCAACATCACGAACCTCGGACCATATTATACAGAGATCAAGTATTTTCTGGAATGTCTGCAGGATGGAAAAGAAATCACTCTCGCGCCGCTTCAGGAAGGCGTAAAATCCGTAGAACAGGCATTGGAAGAGTGGGAAGCTGCGAAGCTGTATCTTCGTGAGAAAAAAGAAATGTATATCTGAGAACATGCAGGAGGGAACATATGCGGGTAGGAGTGATCGTCCGTATGGAAGCGGACACAGACATTAACGAAAAATTTGCGGAAGTCCGTGCGATGGGCATGGAGAGCTGTCAGCTGGTATGCTGGGAGCGGAAAATTATCAACGATGAGAAGGCAGCGGAAGCGATTCTGGCGGCAGCCGAAAAACACGGGATTACTATCAGTGCATTCTGGTGTGGCTGGGGCGGACGGAAAGTCTGGGATTTTTATGATGGTCAGCTGACACTCGGTCTGGTTCCGGCAGATTATCGGGCAGAGCGCGTGAGAATGCTTCTGGAAGGTTCCGATTTTGCAAAGAAACTGGGTGTCATTGATTTTGTCACCCATGTAGGCTATATGCCGGAAAATCCATATGATCCTAATTATCAGGGAACACTGAACGCCTGCAAGGAAGTGGCAGAACGGTGCAAAAAGAACGGACAGGTCTTCTTATTCGAAACCGGACAGGAGACGCCGGTTACATTGAAACGTGCGATGCAGGATATTGAAAAGAGCGTGGGCAAAGGATGCGTGGGAGTGAATCTGGATCCGGCGAATCTGTTAATGTACGGAAAAGCCAACCCGGTGGATGCTCTGGATGTCTTCGGGGAATACGTGCGCGGTGTTCACGGAAAGGATGGAAAATATCCGACGGATGGACATTTCCTCGGAGAAGAAGTGTCGATCGGACAGGGAAAAGTCAATTATCCTGTATTTATTGCACGGTTAAAAGAAGTGGGATACGATGGGGACATCACCATTGAGAGAGAAATCTCAGGAGAAGAACAGAAAAAAGATATTCTGGCAGGAAAAGAATATCTGGAACAACTGATCGGATAACAGAGAAGAAAAGAGAACAGCCGGTGCGGAGGTTCTCTTTTTTGGCGGAAAGAGGAAGAATCTTTGGTTCTTCCTGGCGATTTTCGTGATTTATATTGACAAGAAGTGACAGACTTAGTATTATTACTAATAAGTAGAGATGAATTAATTAAAACTACTTATAAGAGAAACTAATAAGTATTTATGAGCAAAGGAGACAAGCAATGGCTAAAGTAGGAATTGTTATGGGAAGTGATTCTGACATGCCGGTGATGAGCAAAGCCGCAGCAATGTTGGAAAAATTAGGCGTAGATTACGAGATGACGATTATTTCTGCACACAGAGAACCAGATGTATTCTTTGAATATGCGAAGAGCGCAGAGGAGAAAGGATTTAAAGTAATCATTGCAGGCGCCGGTATGGCTGCCCATTTGCCGGGTATGTGCGCTGCTATTTTCCCGATGCCGGTGATCGGTATCCCGATGCATACCACTTCTCTGGGAGGCAGAGATTCCCTGTACTCGATCGTACAGATGCCGACCGGTATTCCGGTAGCAACCGTGGCAATCAACGGAGGAGCCAATGCAGCGATTCTCGCAGCGAAGATTCTTGCAACATCTGACGATGCGCTGCTCTCCCGCCTGAAAGCATATACACAGGAAATGAAAGAAGAAGTAGAAGCAAAAGACGCAAAATTAAAAGAAGTAGGATACAAGAACTATACAAAATAAAAGTGGCCGCAGGGCAGATGGAGGATCAAGATGGATTACAAGAAAGCTGGAGTAGATATTGAAGCAGGTTACAAATCCGTAGAACTGATGAAGGAACATGTAAAAAGAACCATGAGAGAAGAAGTTCTTGGCGGACTTGGCGGATTTTCCGGTGCATTTTCTCTGAAAAAGATCAAAGAGATGGAAGATCCGGTACTGCTGTCCGGAACAGACGGATGCGGAACCAAAGTAAAACTGGCGATGATCATGGACAAACACGATACCATCGGAATCGATGCCGTTGCCATGTGTGTGAATGATATTGCCTGTGCAGGCGGAGAACCATTATTTTTCCTGGATTACATTGCCTGCGGTAAGAACTATCCGGAGAAGATCGCACAGATCGTAAGCGGTGTGGCAGAGGGATGCGTACAGTCCGATGCAGCCCTGATCGGTGGCGAGACAGCAGAACATCCGGGTCTGATGCCGGAAGAGGAATACGACCTGGCAGGATTTGCCGTTGGTGTCTGCGACAGAAAAGAGATGATCACCGGCGAGAACCTGAAAGACGGAGATGTACTGATCGGTATGGCTTCCACAGGCGTACACAGCAACGGATTTTCTCTTGTAAGAAAAGTTTTCGATATGACAAAAGAATCCCTGGATACCTATTATGACGAACTGGGAACCACACTGGGAGAAGCACTGCTGGCGCCTACAAGAATCTATGTAAAAGCTCTGAAAAATGTAAAAAATGCAGGTGTGACCGTAAAAGCATGCAGCCATATCACCGGCGGCGGATTCTATGAAAATATTCCTCGTATGTTAAAAGACGGTGTTCACGCAGTGATCGAAAAAGACAGCTATCCGATCCCTCCGATCTTTACCCTGATGGCAAAGAAAGGGGATATCGCAGAACAGATGATGTACAACACCTACAATATGGGTATCGGTATGATCGTTGCCGTAGATCCGGCAGATGTGGACAAGACCATGGAAGCTATGCGTGCAGCAGGCGATACGCCGTACGTTGTCGGTAAAATCACAGAAGGTGAAAAGGGAGTGACCTTATGTTAAAAATGGCAGTTCTGGTATCCGGCGGCGGTACCAATCTTCAGGCGATCATCGACAGCATAGTAAACGGAACCATCACCAACGCGGAGATTTCCGTTGTGATCAGTAACAATGCCAACGCCTACGCACTGGAGCGGGCGAAAAAACATGGTATCGAGGCAAGATGCATCTCTCCGAAACAGTATGAGACGCGAGAAGCATTTAACGAGGCACTTCTGGCAGCGATCCAGTCTTACGATGTAGATCTGGTAGTCCTGGCAGGATGTCTGGTTGTGATTCCGGAGATCATGGTGAAGGCATATCCGAATAAGATCATCAACATTCATCCGGCACTGATCCCGTCTTTTTGCGGAACCGGCTATTATGGACTGAAAGTTCATGAGGGTGTGTTGAAAAGAGGCGTAAAAGTAACCGGAGCTACTGTGCATTTTGTGGATGAGGGAACGGATACCGGTCCTATCATTCTGCAGAAAGCGGTGGAGGTGAAAGAGGGAGATACCCCGGAGATTCTGCAGCGGAGAGTTATGGAAGAGGCAGAATGGGTGATCATGCCGAAAGCGATTGATCTGATTGCAAATGATAAGATAGAGGTAGTTGACGGACTGGTAAGATCCAGATAGGAGGAAAAGACATGAAAGTACTGATCGTAGGGAGCGGCGGAAGAGAACATGCTATCGCATGGAAAGTGGCACAGAGTCCGAAAGTTGACAAAATCTACTGTGCGCCGGGCAATGCGGGAATTGAAGAATATGCAGAATGTGTCAATATCGGTGCGATGGAGTTTGACAAACTGGTGGCTTTTGCAAAAGAAAAAGAGATTGATCTGACCGTTATCGGTATGGACGATCCGCTGGTTGGCGGCGTGGTAGATGCTTTTGAGGCAGAAGGACTGCGTGTGTTCGGACCGAGAAAAAATGCAGCGATCCTGGAAGGTTCCAAAGCATTTTCCAAAGATCTGATGAAAAAATACAACATTCCGACAGCTGCTTATGAAAACTTTACCGATCCACAGGAAGCACTTGCTTATCTGGAAACTGCAAAATTCCCGATCGTTTTAAAAGCGGACGGACTGGCACTTGGAAAAGGTGTACTGATCTGCAACACACTGGAAGAAGCAAAAGACGGTGTGAAAGAGATCATGGAAGATAAAAAGTTCGGCAGTGCCGGCAATACAATGGTGATTGAAGAGTTCATGACCGGTCGTGAGGTATCTGTTCTGACTTATGTGGACGGAAAAACCATCAAACCGATGACTTCCGCACAGGATCACAAACGTGCCAAAGACGGAGATCAGGGACTGAATACCGGTGGTATGGGAACCTTCTCTCCAAGCCCGTTCTATACGGAAGAAGTGGATGCATTCTGTAAGGCACATATCTATCAGGCAACGGTAGATGCGATGGCAGCAGAGGGAAGAGAGTTCAAGGGAATCATTTTCTTCGGTCTGATGCTGACCGCAGACGGTCCGAAGGTACTTGAGTACAATGCCCGTTTCGGTGATCCGGAGGCACAGGTTGTTCTTCCGAGAATGAAGACCGATATCATCGATGTGTTTGAGGCATGTATTGACGGAACGCTGGATCAGATCGATCTGGAATTCGAAGACAACGCAGCGGTATGCGTCGTTCTGGCATCCGACGGTTACCCGGTATCTTACCAGAAAGGCTTCCCGATCAAAGGACTGGATGCGTTCAAAGACAAAGAAGGATACTATGTATTCCATGCAGGAACCGCGAAGAAAGACGGACAGATCGTGACAAACGGCGGTCGTGTGCTGGGTGTAGTAGCAAAAGGAGACGATCTGAAACAGGCGAGAGCGAATGCGTATAAAGCGATTGATCTGGTAGAGTTTGATAACAAATATTATCGTCATGATATTGGAAAAGCGATTGACGAGGCGTAAAAGATAATAAGAATAAAAAATAACAGGGGCAGAAGACGAAAGAATCGTTTTCTGCCCCTGTTTTTCTGTGTTGCATATCAATAATTGATTCAGTGGATCAATTTTAAATTACGCGAGCAACGAGCCAAAGTTCATGCTTGCATGAAATCTTGGAGATTGCTGCGATAACGAGTAAAATTTGTGAAGCGTATTTTATCTCGTTATATAAGAGTTTTAAGTTGTATGAAAGTTGTATAAATACTGCAAAAACAATAAGTATTTATCAAGCACTTATCAGTGTTCTTCCTCCGGATATGTCATCCCCCAGTCTTTCCGGATCGAGGTCATCATATCCATCACATCGATCGTATAGTCGAGATGCATCCGATCCGCTTCTCCTGCAACTGCCGCTTCCATGTCTGCAATTTCATATTCCAGCGCCCGGTCGGTAGAACCGGCGGATACCACTTCTTTGTGAGCGTCTTTCGTATAAGTGATGATGGCTTCCTCTCCCCGCGGATACTCGAAAAGTTCGACGTAAGCCTTATCGAAAGAGATCGTCCCCCGCTTCGGCTGTTTGGCATGCAGAGATAAAATGACGGTAGCCATCTCTTCCTCTTTATTTTTCAGCAGAATGGATGCCTGCTCGTCCACACCGGTAGATGCGTATTTCACCTGAGAGAGAATCTGATCCGGCTTCGAGGACATAAACCAGCGAAGGAAAGACAGCGCATACACACCGATATCCAGCAGTGCTCCACCGGCGAGATTCCGGTTGAAAAAGCGGTTTTTCATATCATATTCTTTGTAACTTCCGAAGTTCATCTGCAAAAGCCGCAGCTCCCCGAAGTCCCCGGCATCCATCCGACTGCGAAGTTCCTTGTAGATTGGCATGTGGAAAATCGTCATGGCCTCGGCTAAGACTACATGATGTTCCTCGGCGAGGCGAACGGCTTCTTCAAGTTCCTCTGCATTGAGGGTAATGGATTTTTCACAGAGCACATGTTTCCCGGCACGTAAAGCCTTCCGAAGGTAGGAAATATGTGTGTTGTGTGGAGTGGAAATATAGATAATGTCCACATTTTCATCCGAAAATACATCATCGATCTGATCATAAACCTTAGCAATTCCATATTTTTCAGCAAATGCAACTGCCTTTTCATGTGTACGGTTTGCCACGGAATACAGTTTCCGTCCGTTCGCAGCAAGCGCCTGCGCCAGCTGATTGGCGATCACGCCACATCCGAGAGTAGCCCATTTATATTCTTTCATAACGGTGTCCTTTCTTACTCTTTCTATAAGATTTTGTTATGTATTTATTATAGCGAAGAGAAAAGAAGGGTGCAAGTGGGAAGTATTGTGTTGACAGTGACTGGGGCGGTTCAGATCATTACTTTGTTCCTGCTCACAGTAACATTACTTTTTAGAAACACAGGGAAAATACAGAAAACATTTGCAGAAATAAGGTGAATTGTGTATGATATAACTAAAAATAAAAAGAAAAAAAGGGGGGTATCCGATGACGTTGCAAATATATCCTTTTTCCGCATCCGAATCAAAGATTGATGGATTGCGTATTATTAATGTAAAAATGGTGACGGATGATCGAGGCACAGTGAGAGAACTCTATCGTGAGAGCAGCCATTCGGAAGTTTTACCGGAAACACTTTCTTCGTGGAAACAGATAAATTTAACACGTACAAAACGTGGAGCGGTTCGCGGTCTGCATGGAGAAGCCATGGCAAAGCTGGTTACAGTGGCAACCGGTTCCGTATTTGGTGTGTATGTGGATACAAGACCGGACAGTAAAACATTTGGTGCAGTAGAAACAGTACATATTACACCTGGAATACAGGTTTTTGTTCCACAGGGCGTGTGCAACGGATTTCAGGCGTTGGAAGAAGGAACAGAGTATTTATATTTCTTTGATAACGAGTGGGCTGCGGGAATGTCAGGAACAGCATTGACTCCTTTAGACAATGAACTGGGAATAGAATGGCCGATTCCTATTGAAAAAGACAATCGTGAACAGCTTTCGGAGAAGGATGCCAAAGCACCGACACTTCGGGAATTGAAAGAAATATTAAAATGTGAATAATGTGATTTTATTCTAAATATTACAAAAGAACCTTAGTTGGAAAATTAAAATGAGCACTTGCAAAAACAAGTGCTCAAGTGTATAATCAAATTAGAAAGGTAATCGGATATGACTCCGATTTGCCCTCTGTCAATTAGCTAAAAAAGAGATAGCATCCTTAACTTTGGACGGTCTGGGATGCTATTTCTTTTTATTTTTCTTTTTGCGTTTCTTTTTACGCTTATGCTTCTTTTTATGATTGTCTATGTAAGACAGAGCCTCAAAAACTACTAACAATAAAGTAAGAACTTCCATTGCGTTCATAGGGCATCACCCTCCTTTCATGAGATCAGAGGGCATCAAATAATCAGAAATCACATCCTGCTTTCTATTCGATTGCACAAATGTAGTATACTACATTGCAAACGGATGTTCAAATGGAAAGTATTCCGTATGAATAGAATAAAAATTAAAACGTTACTGTTCACTCCGTGCCCAGCAACACGCTGCGCGATGCACAGAATTTATGCTAATCGCATAAATTCGCGCGATATGTCTCGGGTTTTCTGTGACCTTCGCTCACAAAAAACACCTCGCGGGATATTACCAGTGAACAGTAACATTAAAACATTACATTTTCACCCGAATCAACACCGAACAAAAAGACCAACTGGTTTTATCCGCCCTACAGCCACCACAAGATATAGTAATCCCACCACCCAAAAACGTGAGACGGCGTGAGACAAAAATCGTATCATTCAGACAATAAAAAAAGCAGAAAACCTGAATAAAATCAAAGCTTTCTGCCCTTTTCTCTGTATGCGGGAGATGGGACTTGAACCCACACGAGCATACACCCACAAGATCCTTAGTCTTGCCTGTCTGCCAATTCCAGCACTCCCGCGCGCTTTCTTTATCTGAAAGACAAGTGATATTATATCCCCGTAGAACAGAAAAGTCAACACTTTTTTGAAAAATTATGCAAAAAAATTAAAATAGACAGTCAGAGGTGCGCGCGGTATAATAAAGCCGACATAAGAATACGATCCCGACAGCAAATGTCAGGCACCGTTTGGCAGGAGGGTATCAATGAACGAGAAAGAGAAAGTATTAACACATCTGGATATTCCATATTCCTATGAACTGGCAAAACGTATGGAGATGTATCGGTGTAATCCGGTGCTGGGATATCGGTCGGCAGGATCAAAAGCAGAGTTTCTGACCGGCGAGATGTTAAAAAAAGAGATGGAAGAGATTGGCCTGTCCGAGGTAACCAAAGACGAGATTACCGTGGATGGGTGGGAATTTCGCAAAGCGGTTCTGTATGTGCTGGATGAAAACGGAAAGAAACGTGAGATCCAGCTGGGAGCCTACCAGACCAACTGTGTGACCGATGGAGCGGAAGAATATCCACTGGTCTATGTTGGAAAAGGAACAGAGTTAGACTATAAAGACATCGATGTAAAAAATAAACTGGTATTAGTTGACATTAATCAGCGTGACGAATGGTGGATCAATTTTCCGGTATATCAGGCACATCTGAAAGGCGCAAAAGCACTGATCGCGGTGCAGCAGGGCGGTTACGGCGAGATTGATGAAGACGCGTTAAATGCACAGGATATCGCAGGACCTGCAGATGCTCCTGCATTTTCCATATCCAGAAGAGACGCCCAGTGGCTGAAAGAACAGCTGGATAACCAGCAGAGCCGGGAACTATGGGTGACACTCGAAGCGGACAGCCGGGTGATGCCGGAGTGCAAAACCTATAATATCACTGGTCAGATTCCGGGAAAACGCAAAGACCGTATGATCGTGCTTTCTGCTCATTACGATTCGTATTTTGACGGATTTCAGGATGATAATACGGCGGTGGCAATGATGTTCGGGATCGCGAAAGCATTGATCGATGCGAAGATTCAGCCGGAAAATACGATCCTGATCTGCGCGATGGCAGCAGAAGAATGGGGCGTGATCGATTCGGATTTTGACTGGTCGACAGGTGCCTACGAACAGGTCTTTACCGCACATCCGGAATGGGTGGGAAAAGTAATCGCCGACCTGAACTTTGAACTTCCGGCGCTGGCACACGGAGCCGGGGCGCGGATCCGAAGCTGTTATGAATATCAGCCATTTTTGGAACAATTTCTGGAAGACCTCCCGGTTCTTACGAGAGCGTATCCGGAGGATGCATCCGTGGTATCTCCGATCGAAACCTGGTCCGATGACTTTTCGATGGCGATCGCAGGAATCCCGTCCATGGTAAATGATTTTACCGGCGGAAGTTTTATGGAGACACACTATCACTCACAGTTTGACAACGACGAATACTACGATCCGCAGGTCTACCAGTTCCATCATGAACTGTATGCATTGCTGATTCTGGCAATCGACGCGACAGCCGTAGTACCACTTTCCTTTACCGGTGTTATGAAACGCGCACAGGAAGGTCTGAAACTGGTAAAATCCTGTGAAAACAGCTGTCTGGAAGAAAAATACGAAACAATCAGCAAATTACTGACCGGAGCAGAAAAACAGCAGGAAGAAAATTACCGGTGGATCATGCAGAAAAACAGTGCATATAAAGCGTGCGAAGATCCGGAACAACGGGAAACACTGTATCAGAGCCTGCGACAGACAGAGGCAGAACTTCTGAAACGCTTCAAAACAGAACAGGATGCATTTGTCCGCATTGACTGGTACGGAAATGTATTCTATCCACATGAGATTTTACTGAGAAATATCCACCTTTTAGAGGGAGCCAAAAAGAATCTCGAAGAGGGAGAACTTTCGGTGGCACTCAGAAAACTGTATGATGTGGATAACAATGCCTATGCATTTATGTTTGATAAAGAAGTCTACAGACATTTTACCGATTATGTGTACCATCAGCCGAAAGAACGGCTGAAATGGGGATACAGACGTCTGATGCAGCATGAAAATCTATACGATCTGGTAAAACAGCTGCTGAAAAAAGAAGAAGCAGGAGAAAAAGACTGTCGGGAAGAGGCAGCAGCACTTGCAAAAGTAATCGATAAACAGTACAAAATGGCAGAACAGACAATGGAAGAGATTTATCAAACCGTAAAAGAACATTTTGTGCATCCGATACAGGAACAATAAGAAAGGTGACGGGGAAACCCGCTGAAAAATATGGAAAGCGATAAGTTATATCGGGTAAAAAAAGAAGATTTACCTAAGTTAGAGGAACTTTTAAACATTTGTTTTGCACACGATCCACTGTACGAGACACTGATCCCGGATCCGGATGTGAGAAAACGTCTGATGCCGGAGCTGTTTCACTGCGATATGGACGAATTCTATGAAACGTGTGAGATTTTTGCGGACAGCGAAGAACTCAACAGTGTACTGGTGGTATCCGATGAGACAGAGTCCTACAATCTGTTTCATTTCCTGCTGACAGAAGCGAAGGCAACCCTGCAAAATGACATCTATCTGATCAAGGAGGATCCGTCTTTTCATACATTTTATAATTTTATCAAAGGCGGCGACTATCTGAATTCGAGCTGGACACAGCAGCTTCACCAGACAAAGCGGCTGCATATTATTTACCTGGCTGTTCATCCTGAGATGCAGCATCACGGAATGGCAGCGAGGCTGATGGATGAAGCAATCCGCTATGCTCAGGAACACGGAATGATGATTTCACTGGAAACACATAACGAAAAAAATCTGGAATTTTATAAAAAGTTCCAGTTTAAAGTATATGGAATCTTAAAAAAGAACTTCAACCTGAAACAATACTGTCTGATCCGGGAATATCAGTAAGGGTCTGCTTTACAAACCGTGGGATCTGTTATATGATGAATAACACACAGAAAAGAGAAAGCAGGGTGAACAGATGCAGATAGAATTGCTGGAGATAGACTTTAACAGTGAAGAAGCGATTTATATGCAGCTTCGCAACCAGATCATACTGGGAATCGCGACATCCAGACTGCAGGACGGAGATACGCTTCCGTCGGTAAGACAGATGGCAGAATGTATCGGGATCAATATGCATACAGTAAATAAAGCATACGCGGTTCTCAGAAAAGAGGGCATCGTATCCATAGACCGGAGAAAAGGTGCGGTGATCTGCATCGATTCGAATAAATTGCTGGCACTGGAAGAGATGCGTCGGAATCTGTATATCATTCTGGCAAAGGGAAGATGCCATAATATATCCAGACAGGAAGCGCATCAGCTGCTGGATGAAATCTATGATATGTGGGAGCAATCCCCCGAAGACCCGTTGGAATAATCTGCGGGCAAAAAGGACACGAAAAATGGAGGATAGAACGCTGCATGAGTACACAATATACGAATCAGGCAAAGACAGCGGTAAAATATGCGGAAAAGACAGCACGCAGATACAAACATAGTTATATCGGAACTGAACATTTACTGGCAGGTCTTTTACACGAAGAAGAAGGAACGGCCGGTATGGTTCTGCGCGATATGGGAATCAGTGAAGAACGGCTGATGGAAATGATCCGGAAACTGATTGCACCGGAAGAGAGTAATGTGCTGACTGCGGATCGGGCAGGATATACACCACGGGCGGCAAGAATGTTAGAGGGAGCTGTGGAAGAAGCAGATGATCTTCGCAGTGAAAAAATCGGAACAGAACATCTGTTGCTTGCGATGCTGCGGGAAGTAGACTGTATGGGAACCCGTCTGCTGCATACGATGGGAGTAAATATCCGAAAACTGCAGAATGAAGTTCTGACAGCGATGGGAGAAGAAGTTGCGAATCCAAGAGATAATGGCAATGCAAGATCCCAAAATGAAGCGGCTACAGGCACGCCGGCGCTGGATCAGTACAGCAGAGACCTTACCGAGATGGCGCGGCAGGGAGTTATGGATCCGGTGGTCGGAAGAGAAGAAGAGATCGGGCGCGTGATCCAGATCTTAAGCCGTCGGACGAAAAATAATCCGTGTCTGATTGGCGAACCGGGAGTTGGAAAAACAGCGGTAGTAGAAGGACTTGCCCAGCGGATCGCACAGGGATTGGTGCCGGAAAAAATGAAAAACAGACGGCTGGTCGTTCTGGATCTGTCCGGTATGGTGGCAGGATCCAAATACCGCGGGGAATTTGAAGAAAGAATCAAAAAAGTGATCGCAGAAGTGATGGAACATCCGGGGATTTTGCTGTTTATTGATGAACTGCATACGATCATCGGAGCTGGCGGTGCGGAAGGAGCACTGGACGCGTCCAATATTTTAAAGCCGTCTCTTTCGAGGGGAGAGATTCAGATCATCGGTGCGACTACGATTGAAGAGTACAGAAAACATATTGAAAAAGATGCGGCACTGGAACGAAGATTTCAGCCGGTTACGGTAGAAGAACCGACTGAAGAGCAGGCGGTTGAGATCCTGAAGGGACTACGTGCTTATTATGAAAAACATCACGGAGTTACCATTACCGATGATGCGCTGAAGGCAGCAGTCAAGATGTCTATCCGCTACATCGCTGATCGTCATCTGCCGGACAAAGCCATCGATCTGATGGATGAAGCGTCTTCGCGGGTACAGCTGGCAGGGATTGTAGTGCCTCCACAGTTAAAAGAGATGGAGCAGAACTTGCATGTGATTTCCGGGGAAAAAGAAGAAGCGATTCGAGAAGGCGATTTTTCAAGAGCACGGGAGTTACAGGAAGAACAGAAAGAACTGGAAGGATCCTACGAAAAATTGAAAAAACGTCAGGAACAGCGCTATAAAAATAAAAAAATGCAGGTGACCGAAGAAAATATCGCGCAGATTGTATCCAGCTGGACCAAGATTCCGGTACAGAAACTTGCACAGAAAGAGTCCAAACGTTTGGCAGGTCTGGAAAAAGAATTGCACAAACGGGTAATCGGTCAGGAAGAAGCGGTGGAAGCAGTCGCCAAAGCGATCAAACGTGGACGCGTGGGCTTGAAAGATCCGGCAAGACCGATCGGTTCCTTCCTGTTTCTCGGACCAACCGGTGTAGGTAAGACGGAACTGTCCAAAGCACTGGCAGAGACAGTCTTTGGCTCCGAACAGGCGATGATCCGTGTGGATATGTCGGAATACATGGAAAAGCACAGTGTATCTAAACTGATCGGTTCACCACCGGGATATGTGGGATATGAGGAAGGCGGTCAGCTCTCCGAAAAGATCCGGAGAAATCCATACAGTGTGATCCTGTTCGATGAGATTGAAAAAGCACATCCGGATGTATTTAACATCTTATTACAGGTGCTGGATGACGGTCATATCACCGATGCACAGGGAAGAAAGGTGGATTTCAAACAGACCTGTATCATCATGACATCCAATGCCGGTGCACAGTCGATCGTAGAACCAAAACGTCTTGGATTTTCTCAGGGAGAAGACAAGAAAAAAGACTACGAAGATATGAAACGCGGCGTTATGGAAGAAGTGAGAAGGATCTTCAAGCCGGAATTCTTAAACCGTATTGATGAGATCCTGGTCTTCCATATGTTAGATAAACAGGAGATCCGGCAGATCGTCAATATTCTGGTGAAAAAACTGGAAAATCGATGCAAAGAACAGTTGGATATCGAACTGGTTGTACGAAGCAGTGTGAAAGACTATCTGGCAGAAAGCGGATTTGACAGCAAATACGGTGCCCGACCGTTGAAAAGAGCGATCCAGAACAAACTGGAAGACAAGATGGCGGAGGAAATCCTGGAAGGAAAGATCCACAGAGGAGACCGGGTTATTGTGTCTGTATCTAAAAAAGTTATTAAATTTTCAGTCAATGACTAGATGTTTTTCTGAATTTATTATATAATATATACAAAACAAAAGCAACGTCAGAGATGACGGAACGCACAGAGGAAAACTAGGAGGGTACTATGGCTACGATTAAAGAATTGATCAGAACAGAAGCAGCTGGAGGAATCAGTTTCGGTAATTATGAACTGGACACCAAGACGAAACTTTCTGATTATGAATATGATGGTGACTTATATAAAGTAAAAACCTTTAAAGAGATTACAAAGCTGGAGAGAAACGGAATGTTCGTATACGAATCCGTTCCGGGAACCACAGTTTTAGATATGAAGATCGGAAATAACGGTATGGTATTTTCAGTGGAAGGAACAGAGAATACACAGATTACAGTAGAGATGGAAGCAGATTGCGAATACAAAGTTCTTCTGGATGATGTGAGCGTTGGTCATATGAAAACCAATCTGGGAGGAAAATTATCTTTCAGCGCAGACCTATCCCCGGATAAAGCCGTGTGCGTAGAGATTGAAAAATTATAAGCAATCAAAAGCTTGTGATAAAAAGAGCTGTCGTCTTACCGGAAAACGGTAGGGTGGCAGCTTATGTTGTATATGAGGATGAACAGGAGTAGAAAAGAGCATGGCAAAAGCGAAGAAAACAGTATTTTTCTGTCAGGAATGTGGATATGAATCACCAAAATGGATGGGACAGTGCCCGGGATGCAAAAGCTGGAATACGTTTGTGGAAGAGACCGTGAGTCCGAGCCAGACAAAACATCAGGAGGCAGCAGGAAGAAAGAAAGCAGAACCCGTGGCACTTTCCGAGATTTCCCTGGATGAAGAAGACCGCATCCATACTGGCATCAAAGAACTGGACCGAGTTCTTGGTGGTGGAATCGTGCAGGGCTCGATGACACTGGTAGGCGGTGATCCGGGTATCGGAAAATCTACGCTTCTTTTGCAGGTGTGCAGAAATCTGGCAGATCAGGTATCGGTTCTTTATATCTCCGGTGAGGAATCCTTAAAACAGATCAAGCTGCGGGCACAGAGGATCGGTGCGTTCGGAGATCGGCTACGGCTACTGTGCGAGACCAATCTGGACACGATCCGCCAGGTGATCGAAAAGGAGAAACCAACGGTGGTTGTGATCGACTCGATCCAGACTATGTACAATGAGGAGGTATCTTCGGCTCCCGGAAGTGTATCCCAGGTAAGAGAATCCACCGGGGTGCTGCTTCAGATAGCAAAAGGGCTTGGCGTTTCCGTATTTATCGTCGGTCATGTGACAAAAGACGGAAATGTAGCAGGACCGAGAGTGTTGGAACACATGGTAGATACGGTGCTTTATTTTGAGGGAGACCGCCATGCATCTTACCGGATCCTGCGTGGAGTAAAGAACCGTTTTGGCTCCACCAATGAGATCGGTGTTTTCGAGATGCGCGAAGAAGGTCTGGTGGAAGTGGAAAATCCTTCGGAGTTTATGCTGGCGGGAAGACCGGAGGGAGCATCCGGTTCCGTAGTAGCCTGCTCCATGGAAGGAACCAGACCGATCCTGATAGAAATCCAGGCGCTTGTATGTGCCAGCAACTTCGGTATGCCGAGAAGAACGGCGGCAGGTACGGACTATAACAGAGTCAATCTTTTGATGGCGGTACTGGAAAAACGCCTGGGGCTCCATCTTTCGGCGAGCGATGCATATGTCAATATCGCCGGTGGAATCCGTATGAATGAACCGGCGGTAGACCTGGGAATCCTGCTTGCGGTGGTATCGAGTTATAAAGATATTGTGATTGATGATAAAGTGCTGGTATTCGGAGAGGTTGGTCTGAGCGGCGAAGTGCGTGCAGTAAGCATGGCAGAACAGAGAGTACAGGAAGCAAAAAAACTGGGCTTTACCACAGTAATCCTTCCGGCAGCATGCATGAAAAGTGTAGGACAGGAAACAGAAATCACCTTGATTCCGGTGGAGAACATCAGAGATGCAGTTCGTTTTCTGGAACAGAAAAGATAATGTAAGAAGCATATAAAAGAAAATGTAAAAAAATGTAAAAAGGTAGTTGACGAAAACAGAAATAAATGCTATTATATCAGAGTTGCAGCTGACAAACACGGTTGAAAAAAGAAATGAAAAAGGTTCTTGACAATATAAAGTGAGTTGTGATAAGATATCAAAGTTGGCGCCGATGAGTCGAAAAGTTAAAAATAACTTCGAAAAAAGTTAAAAAACTTCTTGACAAGCGGAAAACAACATGATATAATAGCAAAGCTGTTTGAGACAAACGGCAATGCGAAAAATGATCTTTGATAACTGAACAGTGAAACACATTCCTCGAAAGTTCTTTTTAAAATCATAAAAACGAACGATCGAAAGATCCTTAAAAACAGTAAAAGGGATAAATTAGCCAAGAGTTGATTTTGACCTGGAACAAACATTTATTTAGAGAGTTTGATCCTGGCTCAGGATGAACGCTGGCGGCGTGCTTAACACATGCAA
>ERZ506999.19-NODE-19-length-185175-cov-8.799487_pt1 | contig 185175 bp, 155 predicted proteins | sample MGYA00512881_ERZ506999 | MGnify/ENA metagenome assembly ERZ506999
TAATTCTATCTTACATCAGTTTGGAGGTTTACACAAACTTTGGGATACTCCCAAAAGTTTTTTACGACAGCACACCCACATGCTTCTTAATAGCCTCAAAACTCTCCTTACTGATCACATGCTCCATCTTACAAGCATCTTCCGTTGCAATCTCTTCCGGTACACCCAGATGCATCAGCCAGGAAGACAGCAGCTCGTGCCGCTCGTAGATCATCTCTGCAATCTCTCTCCCGGATTCAGTAAGATATATGAAGCCAGCATCGGTGACTGTAATATGCTGATGTTCTCTCAGGTGCTTCATTGCCACACTTACACTGGATTTTTTATAACCTAATTCAGTGGCGATATCTACGGAACGAACAACTGGAAGTTTTTTACTCAGTATCAGAATCGTCTCCAGATAATTTTCTGCTGATTCATTTTTTGCCATAATACAAACCCCCTTCATGTACAATTCCACTATAAATAAGTAAATCAAAACTGATCCACCCGATCAAATGTTGATATACAAAATAATAAAAGCAACTATCCAGAAAACTTATCTGAAACTTCCAAATACCGGACAGCTACTCATTAAGTATATGTAAGTATACCACAAATATTACAATATTACAACCGAGTAAACTGCATTTTTCTGTCGAAAATCAATTAATGAAAAAAATTTCCAATTAGTACTTGACATCTAATGGCTATTAGCATATACTAACCCCAGTAAGGAACAAAATCATTGTGTTCACATTGAAGAAAAGAGGTTGATATGATGCCGTTATCTATGGTAAAACCAGGAGAAACTAACACAATCAAAAAAGTTGGCGGAAAAGAAGAAACAAGAAAATTCCTTGAGAATCTTGGATTCGTAACTGGAGGAGAGGTTACGGTCGTGTCTGAAATCGAAGGAAACCTGATTGTGAATGTAAAAGATTCACGTGTGGCAATCGGAAAAGACATGGCAAACCGCATCATGGTATAAGCAGGCGGATTATCAAGGAAAGAGGGAGAATGTTATGAAAACTCTGAAAGAGATTGCTGTTGGACAGACAGTTACAGTAAAGAGATTGCATGGTGAGGGCCCTGTAAAAAGAAGAATCATGGACATGGGTATCACCAAAGGCGTAAGTGTATATGTACGCAAAGTTGCACCGTTAGGTGATCCGGTGGAAGTAACCGTAAGAGGGTATGAATTATCTCTTCGTAAAGCCGATGCCGAAATGATTGAGGTTGAATAATTTTTTTGCCTGTGCGTTAGCGAAAGCTAATAAAAGATAGCGCAGACCAAAAATTAGTAGGAATGTATAACAACATTTCAACAAATAAGAAAAAGGAGCAAAAAAATGTCAGTTAAAATTGCATTAGCAGGTAATCCTAACTGCGGTAAGACAACATTGTTTAATGCGCTGACCGGTTCCAATCAGTTTGTAGGTAACTGGCCGGGCGTAACGGTGGAGAAAAAAGAAGGTAAGTTAAAAGGTCATAAAGATGTGACTATCATGGACTTACCGGGTATCTATTCCCTGTCTCCATACACTCTGGAAGAAGTCGTAGCCAGAAACTATCTGATCAATGAAAGACCAGATGCGATCATCAACATCGTAGATGGTACCAACATTGAACGTAACCTGTATCTGTCCACACAGATCATGGAACTGGGTATTCCGGTTGTTATGGCTGTCAACATGATGGACCTGGTAGAAAAAGCAGGTGACAAGATACATACTGACAAACTGAGCAAACTGTTAGGATGCGAGGTTGTGGAAATCTCCGCACTGAAAGGTACTGGAATCCAGAAAGCAGCTGAGAAAGCAATAAGTCTTGCAGAGAGAAAGAACGAAGTTACACCGGTACATGAGTTCGACAGTAAAGTGGAAGATGCGATCACAGCTGTAGGAACCATGCTTGGCACGGATATCCCGGAAGCACAGAAGAGATTCTTTGCAATCAAACTTCTGGAGAAGGACGACAAGATCAAAGAACAGATGAAATCTGTTCCGGATGTATCCGCTGAGATCAAAACTCTGGAAAATACATTCGATGATGATACCGAAAGTATTATCACAAATGAAAGATATGTATATATCTCCTCTATTATCGGAAAATGCGTAACAAAAGGTCAGAAGGGCGGAATGACCGTATCCGATAAGATCGATCGTATCGTAACTAACCGTTGGCTGGCACTGCCAATCTTCGCAGTAGTTATGTTTATTGTTTACTATGTATCGATTACAACAGTAGGTGGATTCCTGACAGACTGGACAAACGATGTTCTGTTCGGTGATATCATTCCTCCGGCAATTGAGAAAGCGCTGGTAGCTGTTAACTGTGCTGACTGGTTACAGGGACTGATCCTTGATGGTATCGTAGCCGGTGTTGGTGCTGTACTTGGTTTCGTACCGCAGATGCTGGTACTGTTTATCTTCCTGGCATTCCTGGAAGGCTGTGGATACATGGCCCGTGTAGCATTCATCATGGACCGTATCTTCCGTAAATTTGGTCTTTCCGGAAAATCTTTCATCCCGATGCTGATCGGTTCCGGTTGTGGTGTTCCTGGTATCATGGCATCCCGTACCATCGAGAGCGACAGAGACCGTAAGATGACAATCATGACAACAACCTTTGTTCCTTGTGGAGCAAAACTGCCGATCATCGCCCTGATCGCAGGTGCATTCTTTAATAATGCAGGATGGGTAGCATGGAGTGCTTACTTCGTAGGTGTTGCAGCTATCATCTGCTCCGGTATTATCTTAAAGAAAACAAAAATGTTTTCCGGAGAACCCGCTCCGTTCGTTATGGAGCTGCCGGCTTACCATATGCCAACCGTTGGCAATGTACTGAGAAGTATGTGGGAACGTGGCTGGTCATTTATTAAAAAAGCTGGTACCATCATCCTGTTATCTACCATCATTCTGTGGTTCCTGATGAGCTTCGGATGGGTAGACGGAAAATTCGGTATGCTGGATGCAGAACAGTTAAATGACAGTATTCTGGCATCCATCGGTAACGTGATCGCTCCGATCTTTGCTCCTCTGGGCTGGACAAAAGCCGGTGAAGGATGGAAGATGGCAGTCGCTGCAATCACCGGTCTGATCGCAAAAGAAAACGTAGTAGCTACCTTCGGTATGCTGTTCGGTTTTGCAGAAGTTGCAGAAGATGGTTCTGAGATCTGGGGCAACCTGGCACAGGTTATGACTCCGATTGCAGCATACGGATTCCTGGTATTCAACCTGCTGTGCGCACCTTGCTTCGCAGCAATGGGAGCTATCAAACGTGAGATGAATAATGCAAAATGGTTCTGGTTCGCTATCGGATATCAGTGTTGTCTTGCTTATATCGTATCTCTGTGTATCTATCAGTTTGGTACCCTGTTTACAGGTGGGGGATTCGGACTGTGGACAGTAGTTGCGGTTGTGCTGCTGATTGCATTCCTGTACATGCTGTTCAGACCTTATAAAGAAAGCAAATCACTGAAAGTAGCATAATTAAGGAAGGAGACCTTTGCATGGGAACAGTAGTAGTTGGTGCGGTTTTAGTTGGTGTAGTTGCATTGATCGTCCGCAGCATGGTTAAAGACAAAAAGAACGGAAAATCACTGCAGTGCGGTGGTGACTGCTCACATTGCGGAGGACATTGCAGCCATTAAAGGTACTATTTGGAGGTGTTGACATCAATTGCAGAAAGAGCCAAAGAGTATCATAATTTCAAAATTAAGAGAGTGTGGCTGCCGGATCACCCGGCAGCGACGCATCATCCTTGATATTATTCTGGATGAGGACTGCTCTTGTTGCAAGGAGATTTATTACAAAGCCTGCAAACAAGATCCCAGTATCGGGGCCGCAACCGTTTACCGCATGGTGAATACATTAGAAGAGATCGGAGTGATCAGCCGGAAAAACATGTATAAGTTTACCGGTAATGCTGATGATGAAGAGATGGAATGTGTTCCGTATTGCAGAATGGAACTGGATGATGGCACGGTACTTCAGCTTTCCGACAGAAAGTTTCGTCAGGTCTTAACCTGTGGACTGGAGAGCTGCGGTTATATGACTGGAAAAAGAATCGTAAAGTATACGAATAATCCCGGACAGGCTTCCTAGCCCCTCCGGGATTTCTTTTTGAGAAAAAATCTCAATTAGAAAAAAGTTCTTGCGAAATTATCGCGGGGCGATATAATAGTAGGTAAACAAATTTGATAAACACAAAGGAGATAATATTATGGCAAACATTTTTAAAAATTTCGACGCAAAAAAAACTGGTATTTTCGCAGGTGGTGTACTGTTCGGTACAGCAGGAATCAAGATTCTGGCAAGCGATGATGCGAAAAAATTCTATGCAAACTGCACTGCAGCTGTTCTGCGTGCAAAATCCTGTGTCATGAAAGTTGTAACATCTGTTCAGGAAAATGCAGAAGATATCTACGCAGAAGCTCAGCAGATCAACGAAGAGCGTGAAGCAAAAGCAGCAGTTGTAGAAGATGAAGAAGTAACAGAAACAGCTGAAGAAACAGAAGAGACTGAAGAAGAAGACTTTACAGAAGCATAATTAACTTGCACAAGGACAGTGTTATTCTATGAAATTTATAATTAAACATGAAATTAAAGGACGTATGCGTGTCCATCTTCTTCAGAACCGTATGACATTTGAACAGGCGGATACGTTACTGTATTATCTGAGCAGCCAGAAACTGGTAACAGGCGTAAAAGTCCGGGAGAAAACACAGGATGCCACGATTAATTTTGTAGGTGACCGTGAAGAAGTGATCCGGGCACTGAAGATATTCCACTATGAGACTGCCAAAGTGCCGGAAGTATATCTGAAGAATTCCGGTCGTGAACTACAGAATGAATATTGGGAAAAACTGGTAAATAAAGTGGTCATGCGTATGGGAAGCAAGATGTTCCTTCCTGTATCGGTGCGTTCTGTGATCACAGCGATCAAATCAGTGAAATATCTGTGGCATGGCGTGCGGACACTTGCAAAAGGAAAACTGGAAGTTCCGGTTCTGGATGCAACAGCAATCGGCGTATCGATCTTCCGCGGTGACTTTGAGACCGCAGGTTCCACGATGTTCCTTCTGGGAATCGGTGAGATTCTTGAAGAGTGGACTCATAAAAAATCAGTGGATGATCTGGCAAGAAGCATGTCACTGCATGTATCCAAAGTATGGATGGTAAAAGACGGTCAGGAGATCTTGGTTCCGGCAGATCAGATCCAGGCAGGAGACGAGATTGTTGTCCATATGGGTAATGTCATTCCGTTCGATGGCGTGGTAACAGCCGGAGATGCAATGGTAAATCAGGCATCCCTGACAGGTGAGTCTGTTCCGGTACAGAAAAATGCACAGAAGTATGCGTATGCGGGAACTGTTGTGGAAGAAGGCGAACTGACCATCTGTGTCAAAGAAGTAAATGGCGGAAGTAAGTTTGAAAAGATCGTTACAATGATCGAAGAATCTGAAAAACTGAAATCCAACGTAGAAGGAAAAGCAGAACATCTGGCTGACCGTCTGGTTCCATATACACTGGCAGGTACCGGTCTGACCTATCTGATCACACGCAATGTTACCAAGACACTGGCGGTACTGATGGTAGATTTCTCCTGTGCACTGAAACTGGCGATGCCGATCAGCGTACTTTCTGCAATCCGTGAAGCAAGCCTTTATGATATTACCGTAAAAGGCGGCAAATTCCTGGAGGCAATTGCAGAGGCAGATACCATTGTATTTGATAAGACAGGCACACTGACAAAAGCAGAGCCGACGGTTGCAAAAATCGAAACATTCTGCGACCGTTCCGAAGAAGATCTGCTTCGTATTGCAGCCTGCCTGGAAGAGCATTTTCCTCATTCTATGGCAAAGGCTGTTGTTGATGCTGCCAAAAAACGGAATATTTCCCATGAAGAGATGCATTCAAAAGTAGAATACATCGTTGCACATGGAATTTCCACAACGATCAATGGACATAAAGTAATCATCGGTAGTGCTCATTTTGTCTTTGAAGATGAACACTGTGTGATCCCGGAAGGTATGGAAGAAAAATTCGCGGCACTGCCGGAAGAATATTCTCATCTGTATCTGGCAATTGAAGGGGAACTGGCTGCGGTTATCTGCATTCATGACCCGATTCGCTCGGAAGCATCTGCAGTGATCAATTCTCTGAAACGTACCGGTATCAGCAAAGTAGTTATGATGACCGGTGACAGTGAGCGTACTGCAAAAGCAGTAGCAGCACAGATCGGTGTTGACGAGTATTACTCTGAGGTACTGCCGGAAGATAAAGCCGGATTTGTAGAGCGTGAAAAAGCAGCGGGACGAAAAGTCATCATGATCGGTGACGGTATCAATGATTCACCGGCGCTGTCTGCCGCAGATGTCGGAATCGCAATCAGTGACGGTGCGGAGATTGCCCGTGAGATCGCAGATGTGACAATTGGTGCAGATAATCTTTACGAAATTGTTACATTAAAAGCAATCAGTAACGGACTGATGAAACGGATTCATAAGAACTACCGTTCGATCATTTTGGTCAATGCCGGACTGATCGCACTTGGTGTAACCGGTATGATCCAGCCGACGACATCTGCACTGCTGCATAACACTTCTACTCTGGTTATCGGACTGAAGAGTATGCAGAATCTGATTGATTAAGTGCAAAAAAGCCTGTAAATAAAGGGAATTTTCTAAAAAAGAGAACCGAAGAGAAAAGATCGGTTCTCTTTTTGCATGTGAAAAAGAAAAAATATGCAGTGCGATACACCGGAAGATTTGAGGAAAAATCAACAAAATCCACTGAAAATGTGAAAAGTCTGTGAACATTTTGCAAATTCTGAGACATACTTCTTGCATTTACAGGGGGAACGTGTTAGTATGTAAAAAGTAACGAAATTGTTACAAAGCCATTAAAAAACAAAGTAACAAGGGCAACAAAAAGAGAGGTTTTACATGAAAAAAAGAGTAGTATGTGCGTTTTTGGGACTTGTAATGATGGTATCTCAGTCATTTGCCGTTTTTGCGGATACGGAATCCGATATCAAACAGCAGAAGGCGCAGGCAGAGAGCCAGTTAAGTCAGACGAATGAGACAATCGCATCTCTGTCTGAACAGCAGCAGCAGATCCAGTCAGAAATCAATGCTATGGATGCAGATATGGTAGACCTGATGATCCAGATTGATGCTACCAAGACAGACATTGCAAGTACAGAAGATGGAATTGCACAAAAAGAAGCAGATATTACAGAAAAAGAGGGAGAGATCGAGACAACCACCAGTCAGCTGGAGGCTGCGGAAGCAGATCGCGACAAGCAGTATGCGGATATGAAGAAACGTATCCAGTACATATATGAAAACGGTGGCAATGAAGCATGGCTGAATATGCTGAGCGGTGCGGACAGTATCACATCTCTTCTGAATAAAGTGGAATATGCACAGAGCATGCATGACTATGACAGAAAACAGCTGGAAGCTTTTAAAGAAGTAGTACAGCAGGTGTCTGATCTGAAGACAGATCTGGAAAATCAGAAAGCAGATCTGGAAACCCAGAAGAGCGATCTGGAGACACAGGAAGCATCTCTGGAAAGCCAGCAGGCAGATCTGCAGAGTCAGCAGTCAGACTTACAGGCGCAGATGGATGCGAAGAAAGCAACCAGCAGTGATTATGAAGCACAGATTGCAACGGCACAGCAGCAGGCCGCTGAGATCAGTAACCTGATCAGCCAGCAGCAGGCACAGCTGGATCAGATCGCAGAAGAAAAACGTCAGGCAGAAGAAGAGGCAGCCCGTCAGGCAGCAGCGGAAGAAGCGGCAAGACAGCAGGCGGCAGCAGAAGAAGCAGCCCGTCAGCAGGCAGCGGCAAGCGCAGCAAGTTCTTCTTCCAGCAGCAGTTCAACTTCACAGAGCAGTTCCGGCAACAGTAATAGCAGCTCCAACAGAAATAACAGTACAACAAGTAACAGCAGTTCAAACAGCAGTAACAGTACAGCAAGCTCCAGCAGTTCCACAAGCAGCAGCGGAGTATCCGGAAGTGCTATCGTAGCTTATGCCGATCAGTTTGTTGGCAACCCATATGTATGGGGTGGAAATTCGCTGACCAATGGTATTGACTGTTCTCACTTTGTATATCAGGTTCTGAAAAATACCGGAGCATACAGTGGTGGATATACAACATCCGCAGGATGGAGAAGTCTTGGAAAGGCAGTATCCAGTCTGTCCGAAGCAAAAGCAGGTGATGTCATCTGCTATTCCGGACATGTAGCAATCTACGACGGTAACGGTGGAATCGTGGAAGCAAAAGGAAGTAAATGGGGAATTACCCATGACAGAAGCGCAAACTGCAAGACCATTCTTGCGATTCGCCGGTTTACCTGATTGTGATACAGGTACTTTGAAAGTATCTAACGGTTCAGCAGGTAATATTATAATAGGTAGAAACACAGTAGATGTATCGTCAGAAGGATTCATGTAATGACCAGATGATATATATTGTGATAAAAAAGAAAAGTGATCAGAATCTAGAGTTCTGGTTGCTTTTCTTTTTTGCGTGAACAATGAACCAAAATCCATGCCTGCATGTGAGTTTATATAACATAGCAGTTTGAAAGGTTTTCACGAATTTTACTTGCATTTTCAACAGAACGTGATAGAATAAAATATGAAAATCAGCACTCGTAAAGAATGAGTGCTAACAAAAGAAGAACAAGGAGGAAACATCATGATTACATTGCCCATTTCTGACCTGTTGTTACTGCCAGGTGTGACATTTTTCTTTAAAAAAGATGTGTTTCCCAGTGGAGAGATAACAGCAGAGTCTGTTGGAGAAGATATATTATTTGTAATGGAAAAAGAAGAGAAGGAACAGATGACACCGGATGATTTTTATCCGATCGGTGTGATCGGCGCGATCGACAGCGTGGATGACGAGGGAAATGTGCGCGTGAAAGTGAGAGAGCGTGTACAGATCTCTGACATCGAGCTGGAGAAAGACGGCGTGATCACGGCGGATGCTTCGATCCTTCCGGATGTGGACGATTTCCCGAAGGAAGAGGAGAAGGCTCTGTTTGAGAAAATGAAACAGGATATTCTTCGGTTTATCAAAGGATTTCCGTGGGGCGTCTGGGCGCGTGGCGTGATTCTGCATTGGAAGAATGTGGAAGAGATCGGATGTGCGCTTTCATCTTATTTTAATATCACATGGGAAGAAAAATATGGTATCATAGAGACAGATTCGAAGAGAGAACGGTGCAAAAAGATTGAGGAAGCTGTTTATGAATTTATGGAGGTCTTCCAGGTGGGAGAAGAAGCCGAGGAAGCCCAGAAAGAGATTCATGAACAGGTGTACCGGGAATCTGCCATTAAAAAACAGATCGAACTGTTGCAGCAACAGCTCGATGAGATGCATCCGGAAAATATCTCGGATGTGCGGAAGTTTGAGACGAAGATCGCACAGTCCGGTATGAACGAGGAAGCCCGAAAAGAGGCGGAGAAAGTTCTGAATCGAATGAAACAGGAAGGAAAAGACAGCCACGAATACGGTATGCTGTACGATTATCTGGATTTTGTGACTTCCCTTTCCTGGAAGACAGAGGAACAGACCGAGATTAATCTGCAGGAAGCAGAAGAGATTCTGGACGAAGATCACTATGGTCTGAAAAAAGTAAAAGACCGTATCATCCAGCAGCTTGCGGTAATGGCACTGAATAAAAAACAGTCCGGCTCGATCCTGCTGTTCGTGGGTGCGCCTGGTACCGGTAAGACCAGTATCGGACAGAGCATTGCGAAAGCGCTGCACCGTGAATATGTGAGAATCAGTCTTGGTGGTATCCGGGACGAGGCAGAGATCCGTGGACACAGAAGAACGTATGTGGGGGCGATGCCTGGCCGGATCATGGAAGGCATGAAACGGAGCAAAGCACAGAATCCGGTTATGGTACTCGATGAGGTGGACAAGCTGGCGAAAGATTACGGCGGAGATCCGGCGAGTGCTCTTCTGGAAGTGTTGGATCCGGAACAGAACTACAGCTTTACCGACCATTATATGAATGTACCGTATGATCTGTCGAATGTATTTTTCGTATGTACGGCAAACAGTACGGATACGATTCCGGAACCATTATTGAACCGTATGGAAGTGATCCAGTTCCCGGGGTATACACCGGTGGAGAAGTTTCATATTGCGAGAAAACATCTGCTTCCGAAGGCGATGAAAGCGATGGGAATCAAGGCGCAGAATCTGAAAGTTACCGATGGAGCGCTGGAAAAAGTCATTGCAGAATATACCGCAGAGTCCGGTGTACGTGGTTTAAAGAAACAGATCGATGTTCTCTGCCGGCATGCGGCAGTGAAACTGGTAAAAGGAGAACAAAAGAGTATTACCGTCAATGAAAAACGGGTGCAGGAGTTTTTAGGACAGGGAATCATTCACGATACGATACTGAAACATCCGCAGCCGGGTGTGATGACCGGCTTGGCATGGACCAGCGCAGGCGGTGAGATCCTGTTTATTGAGACTTCCTTCACGAAAGGATCCGGCAAGATCATCATCACCGGACAGCTGGGAGATGTGATGAAAGAATCGGCACAGATCGCGATCACACTGGTGAAAAAACGATACCCGGACAAAGCGGATTTATTTAAAGAAAATGATCTGCATATCCATGTGCCGTCCGGTGCGGTTCCGAAAGATGGTCCTTCTGCCGGTATTACACTGGTGACAGCGCTGACTTCCCTGGTAACGGACACACCGATCAACCCGGAATACGCCATGACCGGTGAGGTATCCCTGCGTGGCGGTGTGATGCCGATCGGCGGTCTGCCGGAGAAACTGATGGCAGCACAGCGGGCAGGTATCAAAAAAGTATTGATTCCGGCGGAAAATGAACGGGATCTGGAAGAAGTAGCAGAAGAAGTGAAAGAAAAACTGGAAATTGTCCCGGTAGAGACGGTGGAGCAGGTTATGAAACTGGTGTTTGCCTGAACGAACGGGAAGGCAGCAGACAGAAAAGAACAGGGTGAACAAAGAGATGGATACAAGAGAAGTATTGGAAAAAGTAAAACAGGGTGAGATTTCTATCGAGGAAGCGGAGCATTATTTTCGGAAGGCTCCGTTTGACGAGATGGGTTATGCAAAGCTGGATATGCACCGGCAGATCCGCTCCGGATTTCCGGAAGTGATTTTCTGCAGCGGAAAGGCAGATGCACATCTGGTGCCGATCGTAAAGCGGCTGTATGAAGCAAACGGAGAGGTATTTGGAACCCGGGCTTCCGAGCAGCAGTATGAGATGTTGAAAGAAATCTATCCGGAGATTCAGTACGATCCGATTTCACATATTCTGAAAATAGAGAAAAAAGAAAAGAAAGAGGGTGTTGGTCTGATCGCTGTGTGTACAGCAGGAACGGCGGATATCCCGGTAGCGGAAGAGGCTGCACAGACGGCAGAATATTTCGGGTCAAAAGTAGAGCGGATTTATGATGTCGGTGTGGCAGGGATCCACCGTCTCTTTGCCAGACTGGATGCGATCCAGGATGCGAACTGTGTGATCGCAGTGGCAGGTATGGAAGGTGCGCTGGCAAGTGTACTGGGCGGTCTGGTGAACAAACCGGTGATCGCTGTTCCTACCTCGGTTGGCTATGGCGCCAGCATGAACGGAATCTCCGCACTGCTTACAATGATCAATTCGTGCGCGAACGGAATCGCAACCGTAAATATCGACAACGGTTACGGCGCCGGTTACATTGCGACACAGATCAACCGGATGGGTTTGAAAGAAAAATAGAAAGATAAAATAAAAAGAAGGAAGATATCGAAACCACGATCATTCTGATGGCTCGATATCTTCCTTCTTTAAGTTTAATAAGTACCACTTCGTATCTTTTCCCGGTACTGTCGGGGTGTCATACCAATCTGCTGTCGGAAGTGATAACAGAAAGCAGCAGAATCACGGAATCCACAGGAATAGGCAATTTCTGTCACGGTATAATCCTGTGTCTGCAACAGTTTTGCCGCCGCGCGGATCCGGTACTGGAGAAGATATTGTTTGGGAGAAATCTGTGCCTCCCGCATGAAGATCTTATACAGATACGTTCTGTCCACACCTATATAATCCGCAATATCCTGAATCCGAAGATTGTAGGAATAATTGTTGGTGATATATTCAAGTGCCCGCTGATAATACTGTTCGTTATGATCGCTTCGCCCGCCGCTTTCCGGCCGGGTCATACAGGAAAACAGCTGTAAGAATGCAGAAGCGAGTGCCAGAGGATTCTTCTCCGGGGAAAAAAACAGGGTATTCAGCTGGAGCATAGGCTGACAGCACAGATCCGATGGACTGTAAAAGACCGGTGAAGAGCGAAGGACAGTTGTATTCAGTATCTTTTCCACACAATTTCCGTCAAATCCAACCCAGGCATATTCCCAGGGATCCTCTTTATCTGCCTGATAATAATGTGTCTGCATCGGTTCGATCAGAAAGGCATCTCCGGAAGAAAGGGCATATTCTTTTCCGTGATACAAAAAGGTCCCCTTTCCGTGCAAAATCACGTGGAGTAAATAATGGGGGCGGATAGCCGGCCCCCAAAAATGTCCGGGAGCACATTGCTCCCTTCCGCAATAATAGATACGAAGTGCAGTGGTATGTTCCGTATTTGGATGTTCCACAGCCATAACATTCCTCGCTTTTATTTATTACGATGTCCTCTGTATTTTTCTTCACAGTATTTGCAGCGGTATACTTCTTTCTCCGGATCGGTCAGGATAAATACCTGATCCAGTTCCTGTTCAATCGAAGTGATACAACGTGGGTTTTTGCAACGGATCACGTTGACTACCTGAGAAGGCAGATGCAGTTCTTTCTTTGAAGTGATCTTGCCGTTCTGGATCACGTTCACCGTGATGTTGTGATCGATAAATCCGAGAATGTCAAGATCCAGCATATCTACGTTACACTCTACTTTGATGATATCTTTTTTGCCCATTTTATTGCTGCGGGCATTTTTGATGATGGCAACACAGCAGTCCAGCTTGTCCAGTTTCAGATCATGATAAATTGTCATGGATTTGCCGGCTTTGATGTGGTCCAGAACAAATCCCTCTTCGATACGTCCTACATTTAACATACTTTTACCTCCAGTAACGTCAGGATCAGTGCCATACGGACATAGACGCCGTACTGTACCTGTTTAAAATATGCAGCTCGCGGGTCAGAATCTATCTCAGTGGAGATCTCATTGACACGTGGCAGTGGATGCAGAACCAGCATATCCGGTCCGGCGAGTTTCATTTTCTCTTTGTCCAGAATATAGAAGTCTTTCATACGGACATAATCGTCTTCGTTGAAGAAACGTTCTTTCTGTACTCGTGTCATGTAAAGAACATCCAGTTTTGGCAGTGCGTCTTCGAGACGGGTTACTTCCTCAAACTCATGACCGCTGGCTCTCAGAACATCTTCACGGATATAGTCCGGGATACGGAGTTCTTCCGGGGAGATCAGGACGAATTTTACATTCGGATAGCGAACCAGAGCTTCGATCAGAGAGTGTACGGTACGTCCAAACTTCAGATCGCCGCAAAGACCGATCGTAATATTATCCAGTCGTCCTTTCAGAGAACGAATCGTCAATAAATCAGTTAATGTCTGGGTAGGATGTTGATGTCCACCGTCACCGGCGTTGATCACGGGAATTTTGGAAACTAAAGAAGCGACCAGTGGGGCACCCTCTTTCGGATGACGCATAGCACAGATATCTGCAAAACAGGAAACAACGCGAATGGTATCAGAAACGCTTTCGCCTTTTGATGCGGAACTGGAATCAGCGGAAGAAAAACCAAGAGCCTTTCCACCAAGATTCATCATGGCAGCTTCGAAACTGAGACGGGTACGGGTACTTGGTTCATAGAACAAAGTTGCAATTTTTTTACCGTCACAGGCGTGCGCGTATTTTTCCGGGTTTCGTTCAATGTCATTTGCCAGATCCAGCAGATGCTCAAGCTCCTCAACGGAGAGATCCAGAGGACTCATCAGATGTCTCATCATATACCTCCTTGTATGTCATAAAACTATACAGAGTACCATCATTTTTTACTCTGCCTAACATCATATAATAAATACTTTTGGATTGCAAGAGAAAAATGAAGGATTTTGTCGGAACCATAACGGAACAACTGTTCCTTGTCAAATGGTGTCGTTTGTACTATAATAACAACAGTTTACTCGCAATAGGAGGTTCCATATTTTATGGATTATATAAAAGCAAGAACATATATAGATGAAAGTCATCGGTTCGGCGGTGAGATGGGTCTGGAGGCGATTACCTGTCTGCTGGAGAAACTGGGAAATCCGCAGGATGATCTGCAGTTTCTCCATATTGCCGGAACGAATGGAAAAGGAAGCGTGGGGGCTTATCTGGCAGCAGTTCTTCAGGAAGCAGGGTACCGGATCGGCAGATTTATCTCTCCGACACTGTATGAATACCGGGAACGGATCCAGATCAACGGAGGATATATCGCAGAAGAAGCATTTGGCCGTCTGATGGATCCGGTAGTGAAAGCAATCGGGGAACTGAAAGCGGAACAGAAGCCTCTGCCGTCTCCGTTTGAGATTGAAACGGCACTTTCTTTTCTATATTATAAGGAAAAGCAATGTGATTTTGTCCTGCTGGAGTGCGGCATGGGCGGAAAGACCGATGCGACGAATGTGATCCGGAATACAAAACTGGCGGTGATCACATCGATCAGTATGGATCATATGGAGTATCTGGGGGATACTCTGGGAGCGATCGCCGGGCAGAAAGCCGGTATTATCAAACCGGGCAGCCGGGTTGTTACCTGCAGACAGGAAAAAGAAGCGATGGATGTCATTGAACAGGTCTGTAAAGAGCAGGGATGTCCGCTGTATGTGGGAGAGAAAACACAGGCAGAGCTTGTGGCGGCAGATCTTGATCATATGGTATTTACCTACCGGGAAGAAACCTATATGATTCATCTGGCAGGTTCGCACCAGCTGGAAAATGCAGTGCTTGCGCTGGCGGGAATCCGTGCTTTGCAGGATGCGGGCTATCGGATTTCTTTCGAACAGATCCGAAACGGAATGGAAAAAGCACGGTGGAATGGAAGATTTACTATTCTGAGAAAGAACCCGTATCTGGTGGTGGATGGCGCACATAATCCGGATGCGGCGAAAAAACTGCAGGAGTCTTTGCGGATGTATTTTCCGGATCGGGAGTTTGTCTTTCTGATGGGTGTTTTTCGGGATAAACAGTACGACGCGATCGCAAAACGAATGGCGCCGATGGCAAAGGAAATCGTTGCGATGGAAACGCCGGACAACCCGCGGGCACTTCCGGCGGAGAAACTGGGAGAAGTTCTGAAAAAATATCAGTCACCAGAACATGTTCATGTAGCCGGCTCTTTGGAGGAAGCCCTGCAGCTGGGGGAAGAACTGGCGAAAAAAGAAGATGTGATCGTGGCTTTTGGTTCGCTGTCTTTTATCGGCGATCTGACAAAATTAAGCGAAAAAATGGGATAGGAAAAAGAAAGTATGGATAATAAAACATTGGATTTACTCGAGATCAGAGATCAGATTGATATCGTTGACAAAGAAATCGTAGAACTTTTCGAGAAACGGATGCAGCTGAGTGCAGATGTGGCGGAATATAAGATTTCCAACAACAAAGAAGTGCTGGATCCGAAGAGAGAAAAAGAAAAACTGATGACACTGGAACACTATGCATCCAACTCCTTTAACCGGGTCGGCGTATACGAACTGTTTCGTCAGATGATGGCGATGAGCCGTAAATTACAGTACCGTATCCTGGCTGAGCACGGAAAAGCAGGAAACATTCCGTTCCGCAAAGTGTCTTCCCTGCCGATGCAGAAGGCAAAAGTGGTATTCCAGGGTGTGGAAGGAGCATACAGTTTTACCGCGATGCACAGCTTTTTCGGAGAGTCTATCGAGAACTATAATGTGGAAACCTGGCGGGATGCGATGGAAGCGATCAAAAACGGCGATGCAGATTATGCCGTACTTCCGATCGAAAATTCTACTGCGGGCATCGTAGCAGATATCTATGATCTTCTGGTGGAATATCATCACAGTATCGTCGGCGAGCAGATCATTCAGGTGGATCATGCGCTGATGGCACTGAAAAATTCCACACTTGAAGACATTAAGACAGTATATTCTCATCCGCAGGCACTGTCCCAGTGCAAAAAATTCCTGGAAGAGCATCCGGAATGGAAAGCGGAGAAATATCTGAACACCGCAATGGCAGCAAAAAAAGTAAAAGAAGACGGAGATCTGACACAGGCAGCGATCGCAAGTCCATATGCGGCACAGTGCTTCGGATTACAGATTTTAAAACCGCATGTATTCTCAAGCCAGCAGAATTCCACCCGGTTTATTATCGTATCCAAAGAAGAAATCTATCAGGAAGAAGCAGGAAAAATCAGTGTATGTTTTGAGATCCCTCATGAGAGCGGAAGTCTGTATAACACACTGTCTCATTTTATCTATAATGATCTGAACATGACAAAGATCGAATCCCGCCCGATCCCGGAGAAAAAATGGGAATATCGTTTCTTTGTTGACTTTGAAGGTAACTTAAGTGACAGCGGTGTGAAAAATGCGCTGTACGGTATTTCCAGAGAGGTGAATAATCTGCGGATTCTTGGAAATTATTAATGATACATGAGAACTGTCCGGCTGTGAAGACAGGGAACAGCCGGAATAAGCAATTACATATTAGATGTAAGAAAGACAGGTAAAGACAATGACAGGAATAAGAGAATGCATTTTGTATCGTGATTTTGAACAGGGCGAATTGTTGGAGAAGATGACTATGCTGATGGAAGATATCTCTCATCCGAAGGTGCTCTACGGAAAGGGCGGGGAGTATTTTGCGTGTATTCATCAGCTGGTGGAGATGGCAGGAACCTATGGATTTGCGGGAAATCTGTGGCATGATTATCTGACCTATCTGCTGGTCAATCATGAAAATGCATTCAGTACCGCCTGCGAGATCGTCGGACCGGTGGAAGGCACTATTAATGCGTTTGCAATGCATGATTTTGAGATCTTTAAACAGCTGTATGATTTTGATCTGAAAGAACTGGAAAAGATTTATCCATCCGTGGACAGCAGCCTGATCACCAATTATCAGAATATCAACGAGGGCAGCAAGTTCTTTAACAAACGCATCCGCGACCGGATCTGCACACTGGCAGAAAAACTGGCAAAGGCAGAGTCCACAAAAGAGTTCATGGATGATATGGTACAGTTTTATAAGGAATTCGGTGTTGGTAAACTGGGTCTTCACAAGGCATTCCGTATCGATGGAACCGTGACTCCTGCCCGAATCGTACCGATCACGAATATCGCACATGTGCATCTGGATGATCTGGTTGGATATGAGATCGCGAAGAAGAAACTGATCGACAATACAGAGGCTTTCGTACAGGGACGTCCGGCAAACAACTGTCTACTGTTCGGTGATGCAGGTACCGGTAAATCTTCCAGTATCAAAGGTATCCTGAACCAGTATTATGATCAGGGACTTCGTATCATCGAGGCGTATAAACATCAGTTCAAGGATCTGAACGATATTATCGCACAGGTGAAGAACCGGAATTACAAGTTTATTATTTATATGGACGATCTGTCTTTTGAGGAGTTTGAGATCGAGTACAAATATCTGAAAGCTGTAATCGAGGGTGGTCTGGAGAAGAAACCGGATAATATCCTGATCTATGCGACTTCGAACCGCAGACATCTGGTTAGGGAGAAATTCTCGGATAAAGAGGAGAGAAGAGATGATCTGCATGCATCCGATACCGTACAGGAGAAGCTGTCGCTGGTTGCACGTTTTGGCGTGTCTATTTTCTTCTGCGCACCGGATAAGAAACAGTTCCAGAATATCGTGAAGACGCTGGCTGAGAGACACCATGTGGAGATGCCGGAGGAGGAGCTTTTGCTTGAGGCGAATAAGTGGGAGTTGCAGCATGGAGGGCTGTCGGGTCGGACGGCGCAGCAGTTTATTGATTATCTTTGTGGCAAGACGGAAAATGAGTAAATAAAATATAGGTTTCGGCTAAGGGGACGCGGCTGAACTGGGATTCCTTGGGTGAACAACGTAGGCAGGGCAACTTTGAACTAGCCACTAACTGCCCACAAAGTGTTGTTCACCCAAGGAATCCCAGTTCAGCCGCTGTTTGTTAGCAGAGAACTGTTTGTTGGCGGAAACCAATGGGGACGGAGTTTTATGGTTCTGTCAGAGAAGGGTTCGTGAGATTTTAAGTTTTTGGTAAGGACTTTGGTGGGGGAATGGTGGTACACTGTAGGGGAACAGGTGGGCGGGTTGCCCGGTGGAGTACGAAAAGATATTTGGAAGTGACTGTTCTGTTTGGTAGAGAGGATTCTGTGAGGCAGGGATGGGTAACATTCTGAGAAATACATAATGGGATATGGAGGATATGGGAGATGAAAGAGACTAGAATTTTAGTTGTGGATGATGAACAGGAGATTGCGGATCTGTTGGAGTTGTATCTGATCAGTGACGGGTATCAGGTGGTGAAGAGTTCGGATGCGCTGGAAGGGCTTGCGATTATGGAGCGGGAGAAGATTGATCTGGTGCTTTTGGATATTATGATGCCGAAGATGGACGGGTTGGAGATGTGCCGGAGGATTCGGGAGAAGCACAATGTGCCGATTATTATGGTAAGTGCCAAGACACAGGAGTTAGATAAGATCGTGGGACTTACGACCGGGGCGGATGATTATGTGACGAAACCGTTTAATCCGCTGGAACTGATGGCGCGGGTGAAATCTCAGCTTCGGCGTTACCGGGATCTGAATCCGGCGAATGAGAAGAAGGAGGAGGAGGACAGCACGATCCGACTGAATCATGTAACGATTATCAAAGAGACACATCAGGTGTTTGTGGATGGAGAGAGTGTCAAGCTGACTCCGATCGAATTTGACATTTTGTATCTGCTGGCTTCTCATCCGGGACGGGTGTTCAGCACGGATGAGATTTTTGAAAAAGTATGGAATGAGAAGGTATATGAGGCCAATAATACCGTTATGGTACATATCCGTCGGCTTCGTGGCAAGATGAAGGATGATACCAGAACCGATAAGATCATTACGACAGTCTGGGGGGTTGGATATAAAATTGAGCAGTAGATGGATTCAGACATTCGAAGGAAGAATCGCATGGTATACGATCATCAGCCTGGCGGCTACCGGAATCGTGGAAGTTGTGATGGCGTTTCTGATCTATAAAGTGGCAGGAAAGCTGCGTTATATGGGATATCGAAGTGCCATGCTGGGGCCGGACGGGCTGTATCCCGGTTATCGCCTGATGATTCTCGGGGTTTGCGGAGCGCTTACTTTTTTGTTTACTTTTTACGCCCTGATCCACAAATATATGAGTTATGTGCGGATGCTGGAACGTGCCATGCGGGATATTGCAAACGGGGATCTGAATCAGGAGATTCCCGTAGAGAATAAGGACGAATTCGGAGAAATTGCCAGGTATATGAACCAGATGGAACACCATGTAAAGGATCTGATGGAGAGGGAACGGGAATCGGAACGTACAAAAAATGATCTGGTGACAAGTGTGGCTCACGATCTGCGTACACCGCTGACATCGGTGATCGGTTATCTGGACTGGGTGAAGAGCAAACCTGATCTGGATGAACAGACCAGACAACAGTACCTTGATATTGCGTACCGGAAAGCATTGCATCTGGAACAGCTGACGAACGAACTTTTTGGCTTTGTGAAGATGGAACATAAGGAGATGAGTCTGCATCTGGAACAACTGGATCTGCAGAAACTACTGGAACAGCTGTTGGATGAAGCGTGGCCAAGTTTTGAAAAAAACGGTTTGGAAGCCCAGTTCAGCTGCGTGGAACATGGAATTCCCATGGAGGGGGACGGCAATCTGCTGGCACGCCTTTTTGAAAATCTTCTGAATAATGCGGTCAAATATGGAAAAGACGGAAAAATCATCCGTGTGGCAGCAAAAGTGGTACAGGAACATGTTCTGGTACAGGTGATCAACTATGGGTATGTGATCCCGAAAGAAGACCTGGAAAAGTTATTTCAGAAGTTTTACCGGGTGGAACAGTCGCGTTCACAGAATACGGGAGGAACCGGTCTTGGACTGGCCATCGTTCATCAGATCGCAGTGCTTCATGGCGGAGACGTACAGGTGAAAAGTGATCTTGACGGAACGGTATTTTCTGTATGGCTTCCGTTGCAACAGACAAAGGAGAGACAGACATGAGAAAACATATCTGGGGAATAGTACTGGTACTGCTGATCTTGCTGCTGCCCTGCCTGGTATGGGCAGAAGATAAGCCGGAGAACGACATTGAGATAACATTAAACTGGGGATTTAACGGCAAGGCGGGAAACAGTGATGCCTGCCTGCCGGTTACGGCAACACTGACAAATCATGGGGAAGCATTTGAAGGACAGCTGGAGATGGAAGTGCCGGTTGCCGGCAATCAGGAATCTGATCTGGGAGAGAGTCTGACGATGATCGGCAATGATATGGACTATACCAGAAGTAAAGTGTGCGTATGGAAGAAAAATATAGCACTCGCTGCAGGGGAAACACGGCAGGAAACGTTTTATCTGACCTTTCCATGGGCTAATGGTACCGTACAGGCGTATCTGAAAGATGGGTCCCGAACAGTACAGACAGCATCACTGAGTAAGAACTTTTCTGCAAACCAGAACATTGCGCTGATCGGAGTTATAGGAGCACAGCCGGAAGACGTGCAACAGCTTGACGGGATACAGATTTCTGCGGAAACTACCGAAGGCATGGGTGATATTTTTGTGTCTGTTTATCAGATGGATGCATCGGAGATTCCGGACAGCTGGAAAGATCTGGGTCAACTGGATGCACTGCTGATCGGACCGGAGGCTGCGATTTCCGGAGAACAGTGGGTGACACTCCATCGCTGGCAGCAGGAAGGAGGTATCTTGCTTACTGTTGAAGACGGGCAGGATTTTTTTGAAGTATTTGAGAATTTTCTGAATGGAGAATCACGAACAACATTTTTTGACATGCTCAGTGAAAAATGGGGCTATGTTGTATATACCGGCTATGACACCAGTCAGATTCCGGTACGAAAACGACCCGGTCTGATCAAATATTTTATACTGATTCTTTTTTATGCCTGTCTGGCAGGACCGGGACAGTACCTGATCCTGAAAAAACAGGGAAAAAGAAAATATTTCTGGTCAGGAGTTACAATGCTTTCTGTTCTTTTCCTTGGTATTGTAGCTTTGCTGGGAACCGGCACCAGACTGACTGCCCCGGTTCTTACCATGAGACGGATGTATACCCAGCAGGATCATATCTGGGGAGAAACGCTACAGCTGGGTGTGCAGGCGCCATATAACAATACATATCAGCTCTATCTGGATAAAAGTTATCATCTGACAATGTCTTCAGAAAGCGGATACAGTGTAGAAGAGGTCAATACAGATATCACGGATAAAGTGGAAATCTACGAAAAAGAAGACTGCTACAAACTGACATTCAGCAGGCTGCCGGTGTTTGCAGGCAATGCATTTTTTTTGAACCGGGATCATGCGGTATCACCGGAAGAAGAAATACAGATCCATGCATCCGGGGACAATGAGCATATCGAAGGCAGATGGAAGAACCCTACAGGATACAGAATCGAGAATGCGATTCTTGTACTCACGAACCGTATCGTATTTCTGGGAGATCTGGAACCGGGAGAAGAAGGTACTTTTTCCGAAAAAATCCATTCCTATGGAAATGGAGGTCTGGAAAAGATTCTGAGAAAATATCTGGATCTGAAAGATGCAGAGTATCCGGATTATGCGGTGAACGCCGTGATGGAACAGGTATGGGATGCACAGAGAAAAGAAACGGAAGGCGTCTGCCTCCTCGGAACGATTTCCAACAGTGATACTTCTTTTGAGATGAATTCCGGTTATGAAGTAGACGGAATCTCACAGTTTTATATGCCGGTGGATATCAGCTGGCAAAAGGAAGAGGGAACCATATTCTGTCCCAACGCAGAAGTGCTGGCTTCTGTGGAAAGTGGAAGCGCGACCGCGGGAACGAATCTGATGTACGGACAGGATGCAGTCCTTAACTATGATCTTTCCGGACTGGGAGAAATTACAGAGATAAAATTCTTTAAACCGGAATATGATGATCCGAAATATTTTGAACCATTTCGTGGGCAGGTTGCTTTTTATTGCTGGTCCAGTGGAGAATATGAGACGATTTCAAAATGGGAAAAATTGTTTGACGGGACGGAACTGGAAAAATATCTGTCGGCAGAGGGGACATTGCGGGTTCGTTATCAGGTGGCGGACGATATGGATGTTACAAATAAAAACTGTACACTTCCCTGTCTGCAGATCACAGGAAAGGTGGTGAATCCGGATGCTTAAGATTGAAAGTCTGACCAGAAGATATCCTCACGTAACGGCGTTGGACGGACTGAATATGGAAATCGGGCATGGACAGCTGTATGGGTTTGTAGGACCAAACGGTGCCGGAAAAACGACCACGATCCGAATCATATCCGGATTACTGCGGCCGACTTCAGGAAAAGTGTGGATCGATGGTATCCGGGCAGAAAAGGAGACACGCGTCTTAAAAAGCAAGATCGGCTATGTGCCGGATTTTTTCGGTGTCTATGATAATCTGACGGTGATGGAATATCTGGAATTTTATTCGGCTGCCTATGGAATCGATGAAAAAGAGGGGCGCTTAAGGGCTTCGGAGGTACTGGAACGGGTACATCTCTTTCATATTGAAGAACGTATGGTAGATGAATTATCCAGAGGAATGCAGCAAAGACTCTGTCTTGCCCGTGCCATGATTCACCGGCCACAGCTTCTGGTGATGGACGAGCCGGCATCCGGACTGGATCCGGGTGCAAGGAGGATCTTTAAAGAAGTCTTGCGGAGTCTGTGTGAAGAGGGATATACGGTGCTGATCAGTTCGCATATTCTGTCTGATCTGGCAGATATGTGCAGCAATATCGGAGTTATCCATCAGGGGAAAATGGTACTGGAAGGTCCCATCGATGAAATCATGACCTCTATCGACAGTTCCAATCCGATCCTGATCGAGGTATATCAGAATCTGGAGACTGCCGTTCATCTGCTGAACCGGCACCCGCTGGTATCCAGAATAGCAATCGATAAAAATATGATTTCCATTCTTTTTACCGGAAGCAGGGAAGAAGAGGCACAGCTTTTGAGACAACTGGTGGAGCAGAAGGTGCTGGTAACTTCTTTCCGCAGAGAACATAATAATCTGGAATCTGTATTTTTCCATCTTACAGATCCGGCACAGGGAGGAACAATAGTATGAGGAAGAATCCGGTTCTGGAAAATGAAATGAAACGTTACACAAGAAATATGAAATGTGCCTGGATTATTCTTGGTGTGAATCTGGTTCTGGCATTGTTTGCCCTGATCGCACAGATGGGATTGAGCGGAAGAGAAAATTATATGACGATCCTGCAGTACCGTTTTCCGATCCAGTGTTATGTCCTGATGGGATATGGTCTGTTCCTTGCCATCTGTATACTGATCCCGGGACTGGCAGGAGGTGCCATTGCGGGGGAACGTGAGAGAAAGACCCTGGATCTGCTTCTCACCACCCATCTGAGTCCCTGGAAAATTATTCTGGGAAAACTGGAATCTTCTCTCTGCCTGATTTTCCTTATTTCCTTTTCAACACTTCCTGTAATAGGACTGGTGCTGATCTATGGAGGAATTACTCTGGTAAATCTGTTTCAGCTGATCCTGAATCTTGTCATCACCGGTATATTTATAGGAAGTATTGCTATCTTTTATTCGGCGATCATACGTAAAACTACGGTTGCGGTGATTTTAAGTTATGTGACAGTGGTACTTCTGGTGTTCGGAACGATGGGTATCCTGTTTGGAACCGGCTATATTCAGCAGATGCGGGGAATGTACCAGGAAGGCTTTACAGGCATCCGGCTTGGCGGGCTGGTTTATCTTCTGTATTTTAATCCGGCAGTCACGCTGTATGGACTGATCGGACAGCAGACAACCAACGCCTACGGACTGGTACGGCTGTGTGATTATTTTGGAGATTACAGCCATTCTTTTGGGGTGGAGCATATGGTAGAACTGTCGATTCTGGTACAGCTGGGCTGTTCCGCTCTTCTCCTGATCGCTGCAGGACGGCATATTAACCCGATGCGGAAATGAAGAAACCATGCGAACTTGTGGTGATCGCATACATTTTGGCTTGTATGTCTCGGGATTTTGGCATATTCATGCCAAAACACCTCGCGGTACAGTGACTATTGAATAGTTATTATAAATTTTACAATTATAATTTGTAACCGTGTCGGAAAAAGGTTATAATATCTGTAAAGAAAATAGTAATGACTATCTGCGAAAGCGCAAAAAGACAAGTCGTTATGAAAACTGTACGAAAAGGGGTGAGGGTATATGAAGTTCGATATGCATTGCCATACCAAGGAAGGTTCCATGGATGGAAAAGTCATGATCGAAGAATATATCAAAAAACTGAAAGAAAAAGGATTCGGCGGGATGCTGGTATCCGATCACAACTCTTATGACGGTTACCGGGAATGGAGAGATTCCATCAAAGGAAAGAATTATACAGATTTCGTGGTGTTAAAGGGTGTGGAATATGATACGATCGACTGTGGACATATGCTGGTGATCATGCCGGAGGGAGTGAAGCTGAAACTTCTTGAACTGCGCGGTCTGCCGGCTCAGATTCTGATCATGGTGGTACACAAGTACGGAGGAATTGTCGGACCGGCGCATCCATACGGAGAAAAATACCTCAGTCTGATCAAAACCCAGGCGAGAAAGAAGTTTCACGAAGAACGGCTGAAAAGTCTGATGGAACAGTTTGACTTTGTGGAAGTTTTCAATGCCTGCGAATCAGAAGAAGTGAACGAAAAGGCCAGAAAACTGGCCAGAAAGTATCATAAACCCGGATTTGGGGGAAGCGATGCCCACAGACTGGAATGCATCGGAATGGCGTACACCAAACTGCCGGATAATATCCGCTGTGAATCGGATCTGATCAAATATGTAAAAAGTGTTTCCTATATTACCTGTGGCGGAACCCGGTACGATAAAACAACCAAGGACAAACTGGGTCCCTTTAATAAACTGCTGGTGGAATCGTTCTTTGTATATAATAAAAGCGGTGAACGTCTGCGCCGGAGAAAACGAATGAAAGAACTGGAAAACCTCCATTGAGCGGTAAGATAAATATTAAAATTTTATTAAAAAATATTGTCTTTCCGGTGTAAAAATGCTATAGTAGGCAACAGTGCGGTTCTGACCTGAAGATGGGAACCGCAAAACACAGGGAGGAAAAAACATGGAAACAACGTACAATTTTTTACTGGATCTGGCATTGATCCTGCTTACTACGAAGATCCTTGGACTGGTAACACGTCGTTACAATATGCCACAGGTGGTAGGGGCATTGCTGGCAGGTCTCCTGATGGGACCGGCCTGTCTTAATATTCTCCATGAGACCACTTTTATTCATGATGCTGCGGAGATCGGAGTTGTGGTTCTGATGTTCTGTGCAGGTATGGAGACGGATATCGACGAGTTAAAGAAGAGCGGAAAAGCCTCGTTTGTGATCGCATTGCTGGGTGTTCTGGTACCTCTGGCAGGCGGGTTTGCCGTGGCATATTTCTTTAACAAGCCCGGAATTATCGATTCTGATGCGGGAGCCAGTGCGTTTTTACAGAATATTTTTATCGGTGTTATCCTGACGGCAACGTCTGTAAGTATCAGTGTGGAAACGCTGAAAGAGATGGGAAAATTAAAAACTCATTCCGGTAATGCGATCCTGGGAGCCGCAATTATCGATGATATTCTGGGTATTATTGCACTGACAATTGTTACCAGTATGGCAGACTCTTCCGTGAGCCTCGGTATGGTACTGTTAAAAATCGTAGGTTTCTTTGCATTTGCGCTGATTGCAGGTGTGGCATTCTATTATGGTTACAAAAAATGGGAAGAACTGACAAACAGACCACTGCATCGCCATGCAATCATGGTATTTGTATTCTGTCTGTTGCTGTCATATTGCGCAGAAGTATTCTTCGGCGTGGCAGATATCACAGGTGCTTTCGTGGCAGGTCTGGTAGTATCCAAGACACAGAGAACACAGTGGCTGGCATCCAAATTCGATACGATTTCTTATATGCTTCTTTCGCCGCTGTTTTTTGCAAGTATCGGTATCAAAGTTGTACTTCCGGCTATGAACGGAAAAGTTGTGGGATTTACAGTTGTTCTGGTAATCGTCGCAGTACTGACGAAAGTGCTGGGCTGCGGACTGGGTGCAAAAGTGTGTGGATATAAGAATTACCAGTGTGCCCGTATCGGTGTCGGTATGATCTCCCGAGGTGAGGTTGCACTGATCGTTGCTGATAAAGGATCGGCTCTCGGATTGATGGGATCTTCCTTCCTAGGACCTGTGGTTATTGTAGTTGTGATCACGACTATCATAACGCCAATCCTTCTGAAATTTGTATTTCGTTTCGGACCAAATGGTGCAAGCGGAACGGGTGCTCTTGCAAGCAACTATGAGCAGATTGAAAAATACCGTAAGGGTGAGATGGAAAAATAAACCAGTCAGTATATCGTTTTTATGCAAAAATCATGCGTGAGCATGATTTTTGTGCTATCCGGAGAAAGACATTATTATTGACATATGAAAATGAGAAATCTATAATAGGAGAAAAATGAAAACCGCATATGTACAGTTATGCACAGAGGAGGAAAACATGAAAAAAGTAGTGAAGTTTGGCGGCAGCTCTCTTGCCAGTGCGGAACAGTTTAAAAAAGTAGGTGATATCATTCGTTCAGATGAATCCAGACGTTATGTGGTTCCGTCAGCACCGGGAAAGCGTTTTGATGGAGATATCAAAGTAACCGACATGCTCTATGAATGTTATCGGGCAGCTGAAAAAGGTGAAAAGATTGCAGGAAAGATCAAAAAAATCCAGGCGAGATACCAGGAAATTATTGACGGACTGGGACTGGATCTGAAACTGGATGAACAGTTTGCAGAGATTGAGAAAAACTTCATTGCGCAGGCAGGAAGTGACTATGCAGCATCCAGAGGAGAATTCCTGAACGGTATCGTGATGGCAAATTATCTGGGTTACACATTTGTGGATCCTGCAGAATGTATTTTCTTTGAAGATAACGGCAATCTGGACGGTGAGACGACATATAAAAAACTCGCTGAGAGACTGGATGGAATCGAGCGTGCAGTTATTCCGGGATTCTATGGTTCTCTTCATGACGGAAGAGTTAAGACATTCTCCCGTGGTGGTTCTGATGTAACCGGTTCTATCGTTGCCAAAGCGATCCATGCAGACCTGTATGAAAACTGGACCGATGTTTCCGGTATGCTGGTAACGGATCCTCGTATCGTAGAGAACCCGGCAGTGATCGAAACTATTACCTATAAAGAACTTCGTGAACTGGCTTACATGGGAGCTACCGTTCTGCATGAAGACGCAATCTTCCCGCTTCGCCAGGAAGGTATCCCGATCAATATCCGTAACACGAACCGTCCGCAGGACAAAGGTACGGTAATCGTGGAAAGCACCTGCTATAAACCGGCATATACGATCACCGGTATCGCAGGAAGAAAAGGATTTGCTTCTATTAATATTGAAAAAGACATGATGAACTCCGAAATCGGATTTGGCAGAAAAGTCCTTCAGGTATTTGAGGATAACGGGCTGTCCTTTGAACATATGCCTTCCGGCATTGACACACTGACTGTGTATGTGCATCAGAGTGAATTCGAAGAGAAGGAACAGAACATTATCTCAGGTCTTCACCGTGCGGTAGCACCGGATGCCATCGATCTGGAAGCAGATCTGGCATTGATCGCGGTCGTTGGAAGAGGTATGCGAAGAAACAGAGGTACAGCAGGAAGAATCTTCTCAGCACTGGCACATAAGCATGTCAATGTAAAGATGATCGATCAGGGATCCAGTGAACTGAATATTATCATCGGTGTGGAAAACCGTGATTTTGAGACTGCGATCCGTGCGATCTACGACATTTTTGTAACGGCTCAGCTGTAAAAGAGAGAGAACCGGATAGGAAGATGGGAGATCCATCCAGTTGACAGATAATTCTGAAAATGTTACAATATGACACAGGGATGAAAAGAAATTGTAACATTTTAGTAACTGTACGGAACAGTTACACATTTTAAAAATAAAAGGAGTACTATATATGAAATTAAAAAGGGGATTACTTGCAGGCGTGGTACTTTGCTGTATGCCGCTGATGACAGCCTGCTCGGCAAAAGATACGATTGGTATTCTGGTAGGCAGCAACAGTGAAGAGACACAGAAAGAAGAGAAAACGGTGGATCTGAACGCTGCCAATATTGACGACAGTGTGGGGAAACCGGAGATTACTTCCGAGATGGGAGATCCGGTGACTTATGATCTGCATGCAACAGCAGATCCTATAACCGTGGAAGCTACGGTATCAGAAGGAACATTAAGCTACCAGTGGTATCGTAACAATGTTGATTCCAACGGTGGCGGAACCGCGATCGACGGAGCAACAGAAGCTACTTATACACCGCCGACTACAGAATCCGGAACACTTTACTACTATGTGGTAGTAACCAATACCGTAGGAGATGGCGTTCAGCTGACAGCCAGCGGAACAAAATGTGTAACCATCACGGAACAGGAAGCTGCAACCGATGATACGGAAGCTACAGAAGAAACCGGAAGCTGGCAGCAGAGCGGCGATAACTGGTGGTATCAGAGAGAAGACGGTACTTATCCGGCAAATGGCTGGGAAGAAATCAAAGGAAAATGGTATCTGTTTGACGAAAACGGTTATATCCGTACCGGATGGTATCAGTGGGGAGATAACTGGTTCTATTTTGATGAAAACGGAGCAATGGTATGTGATGCAGATATAGATGGATATCATCTGGGATCTGACGGAATCATGCAGTAAACAGAAAGAAATATGCAAAGGATCTGTCTGTGAAAGGCAGATCCTTTTTTGGTTGCTTTTTTGCAGAATGTCTAGTATCATATAGATAGTTATACGTTTCTTGTTCCGAAAAAGAAATGCCGGAAGAGAATACGCGAGGTTTATGAGAAAAGAGGACAGAATATGAGTGAATATATAAAAGTTGCCGTGGACGCCATGGGTGGAGATTACGCGCCGCAGGAGCCGGTAAAAGGTGTCATTGATGCACTGAATGAAAAACCGGAACTGTTCGTGTATCTGGTAGGACAGGAAGAGGTCCTGAAAAAAGAGCTGGAAAAATATTCCTATCCGAAAGACCGTCTGGAAGTGGTTCACGCGTCCGAGATCATTGAAACCGGAGAACCACCGGTACATGCAATCCAGAAAAAGAAAGACTCCTCTCTGGTAAAAGCGCTGCGCATGGTGAGAAGCCAGGAGGCATCTGCTTTTGTATCCTGCGGAAGTACCGGAGCGGTACTGGTAGGCGGACAGGTTCTGGTAGGAAAGAGCAAAGGGGTGGAACGTGCACCGCTGGCACCACTGATCCCTACTGCAACCGGTGTTTCTCTTCTGATCGACTGCGGTGCCAATGTGGACGCCCGTTCTTCTCATCTGGTGCAGTTTGCACGTATGGGATCAATTTACATGGAATATGTCATGGGAGTCAAGAACCCGAAAGTAGGTCTGGTAAATATCGGTGCAGAAGAAGAAAAAGGAAATGCGCTGGTAAAAGAGACATTCCCGTTATTAAAAGAATGTAAAGACATTAATTTTATCGGAAATGTGGAAGCAAGGGATATCCCGAAAGGTGTCTGTGACGTTGTAGTCTGCGAAGCATTTGTGGGAAATGTAATTCTGAAACTGTATGAAGGCGTTGGTTCTACGCTGATTTCCAAAGTAAAGGCAGGTATGATGTCCAGCCTGCGCAGCAAGATCGGAGCACTTCTGGTAAAACCGGCACTGAAAGAGACACTGAAAAGTTTTGATGCCAGCGAATACGGCGGAGCACCGCTTCTCGGTCTGAAAGGTCTGGTGGTAAAAGCACACGGAAGTTCAAAAGCAAATGAGATTAAGAATTCACTGATCCAGTGTATTGCATTTTCAAAAGAAGACATCTGCGGAAAGATTCAGGAGAATATGAAGCAGGAGAAAAAGGGGGAAAACTAGAGATGGAACTGGAAAAATTACAGCAGATAATTGCAGAAGTACTGAATGTGGATGCTTCGGAGGTAATGCCGGGTACTACATTTACCGACGATCTGGGAGCGGATTCCCTGGATCTGTATCAGATCATTCTTGGCGTGGAAGATGCATTTGACATCGAGATTCCACAGGAAGAAGCAGAAAAAATCGTGACGGTTGGCGATGCAGTGGAACTGATCCAGAGAGTTGTCGAATAAGAGAAATTGGGAGATATTATGAGAGAATTAAAGGAACTGGAAAAAAAGATAGGATATCACTTTCAGAATCCGGAACTTCTGGAAAAGGCATTGCGTCACAGCTCTTATGCCAATGAACACAGAATGAACCGGATCGAATGTAACGAGCGGCTGGAGTTTCTGGGAGATGCGGTGCTTGAACTGGTAAGCAGTGAGCATTTATTCACGCAGTTTCCACAGATGCCGGAGGGAGAACTGACCAGGCTGCGTGCGAGTCTGGTATGTGAGCCGACACTGGCGTTCTGTGCCAGAGAGATTGAGTTGGGAAGTTTTCTGCGTCTGGGAAAGGGCGAAGAGATGACCGGCGGACGACACAGGGATTCGGTGACCTCCGATGCACTGGAGGCAGTGATCGGTGCGGTTTATCTGGATGGTGGATTTGCTAATGCAAAAGAGTTTGTGTTGGATTATGTGTTAAATGATATCGAACATAAAAAACTCTTTTTTGATAGCAAGACTATCTTCCAGGAGATGGTACAGGGAAATTTTCCGGGAGAAATTTCCTACCATCCGCTGGGTGAGAGCGGACCGGATCATGATAAGACATTTTCTGTGGAAGTGTGGATCGGTGAACAGTGCATGGGACAGGGAAGCGGAAGAACCAAGAAAGCAGCCGAACAGATGGCTGCATACCGCGCGATCTGTCGCCTGAAAGCTGCGGAAAACAAAAAACAGTAGGTGACGTATGTATTTAAAGAGTATCGAAGTACAGGGATTCAAATCCTTTGCCAATAAGATCGTATTTGAATTCCATAACGGTATCACCGGCATCGTAGGTCCGAACGGAAGTGGAAAGAGCAATGTCGGCGATGCTGTCCGCTGGGTACTGGGAGAACAGAGTGCAAAACAGCTGCGTGGAGGAAACATGCAGGATGTTATTTTCTCCGGTACAGAGACCAGAAAACCGCTTGGTTTTGCGTCGGTTGCCATTACGCTGGATAATTCCGATCACAAACTGGATATCGAATACGAAGAAGTAACCGTTACCAGACGGCTGTACCGTTCCGGAGAGAGTGAGTATCTGTTAAATGGAACCAGCTGCCGTCTGAAAGATATCAATGAACTTTTCTATGACACCGGTATCGGTAAAGAAGGATATTCCATCATCGGACAGGGACAGATTGATAAGATCCTGAGTGGAAAGCCGGAAGAGCGAAGAGAACTTTTTGACGAGGCTGCCGGTATCGTCAAATTCAAGCGAAGAAAAGCTACCGCGTTGAAGAAACTGGATGAAGAACAGCAGAACCTGGTTCGTGTGACGGATATTCTGTCGGAACTTACCAGACAGCTGGGACCTCTGGAACGCCAGTCAGAGACAGCCAGAATTTATCTGAAGAAAAAAGAAGAACTGAAAATTCTGGATGTGAACATGTATCTGGCAGAGAGTGCTCACATCAGAGAACAGTTAAAGGAAACAGAGGAAAAATACCGGATTTCTCAGGGCGAATTACAGCAGACACAGGCACAGTTTGACCAGACGAAGGCAGAATACGAACGTCTGGAAAAAGAGCTGGAAGAACTGGATACAAAGATTCAGGAAGCGAGGACCCAGGCAGGGGAGAATGCTCTGAAAAAGCAACAGCTGGAAAACAGCGTGGAACTGTTGAAAGAACAGATCCGGGCGGCACAGCAGAACCATCAGCACTACGAAGAACGGATGCAGGCGATCCGGCAGGATCTCGAACGCAGACAGCAGGAAGCGCAGGGACATGAACAGGAGCAGGAAGCCCTGAAAGAAAATCTCGGTGAAGCAGCTGTCAGAAAAAAAGAAGCGGAAGAAAAACTGGCGATCCTGCATCAGAGTATAGAAGAAACCAGTCAGATCATCGAGGATGGAAAGAGTGAGATCATCGAGATCCTGAATCAGCGGGCATCAACAAAAGGTAAGATGCAGCGTTACGATGCGATGCTTGAGCAGATCGGGATCCGAAAAGCAGCACTCAGCCAGCGTGTGCTGAAACTGAAAAGTGACGAGTCCCAGCAACAGGAGATCATCCAGGGACATCAGGAAAAATACAAAGAAATCAGCGTCCAGATGGACGGCATCCAGATGGAGTACCGGAAAGTGGAGCGGGAAGTCACTTCTCTGCGAAGCCAGATGGAAGAGCAGAATAAAAAACTCGAACAGGGGCAGACCGCCTACCACAGAGAGGCATCCCGTCTGGAATCTCTGCGGAATATCGCGGAGCGTTATGAAGGATACGGCAACAGTATCCGGCGTGTCATGGAACAAAGAGACCGCCAGCCGGGGATCCACGGTGTTGTTGCGGATCTGATCAAGGTAGAGAAAGCGTATGAAGTGGCTGTGGAAACGGCACTTGGCGGAAGTATCCAGAACATTGTTACAGATAACGAACAGACTGCCAAAGGGATGATCGAATATCTGAAAAAGAACCGGTACGGACGGGCAACTTTCCTGCCACTGACCAATATGAGAAACAGCAATTTTCAGAGTCCGGCAGCTTTAAAAGAACAGGGAGTGATCGGACTTGCCGATACGCTGGTGACGGCGGAGAGTACCTATCGTACCCTTCTGTCCCAGCTTCTTGGAAGAACACTGGTGGTGGATACGATCGATCATGCGATCGCAATTGCAAGAAAATACCGTCACACCCTGCGTATCGTAACGCTGGAGGGAGAGTCACTGAGTCCGGGCGGTTCGATGACCGGTGGTGCGTTCCGAAACAGCAGTAATCTTCTGGGACGGCGCCGTGAGATCGAGGAACTGGAAGGAAAAGTCGGTGCACTGAAAGAAGAACTGCAAAAGATCCAGAAAGTGATCCTGGACAAGCGGGAGAGAAGAAATGCCCTGCGGGATGAACTGACAGAGATGACCCGGCAGTTACAGCAGTTACAGATCGGTCAGAACACGGAGAAAGTAGGGATTACGCAGGCGGAAGCCCGCATCCGCGAAGTGCGGACCGGTTACGGACAGCTGAAGGCAGAAGGCCGTGAGATTGAAAACCAGATCGCAGAGATCAAAGGCAACAGTTCGTCGATTCGTGAGGAGATGGAACAGTCGACGACCAGAGAACAGGAACAGGAAGCCCTGGTGAACAGTCATCAGGAGATCCTGGAGCAGCTGCAGGAAAAAGAAGCCGCTTACAGTCAGGAACTGAACCAGATCCAGTTAGACTATGCATCTCTGGAGCAGAAAGTAAGTTTTGCAGGAGAGAATCTGAGCCGTATCCATCAGGAAGAAGCAACAATGCGGGAAGAACTGCAGCAGATGCAGGAAGCACTGGAGGCAGGCGGCAAGGAAAAAGAAGAAAAAGAACAGGGTATTCTGACGATTCAGCAGACGATTCAGGAAGCCGAGCGGATCCGCGAGGAAGATGAGACGCAGATGCAGAACTATCTGGCAAAGAAAGAGGAACTGAGCAGCCAGCATAAAACATTTTTCAGCCGCCGGGATGAACTGTCCGCACATATCAGCCGAATGGATAAAGAATGTTTCCGACTGAACAGCCAGAAAGAGAAACTGGAAGAACGACAGGAAAATCAGATCAATTATCTCTGGGAAGAATATGAAGTTACGCCGGGACAGGCGAATACTTACCGGATGGAAGAGATGCCGGAACGCGGTGAGATCCGCCAGCAGATTGCAGAATTAAAAGATGCGATCCGAAAACTCGGAAATGTCAATGTCAATGCAATCGAAGAATATAAAGAGATTCTGGAACGTCACACATTCCTGAATGCACAGCATACTGACCTGGTAGAAGCAGCGGAAACGCTGAAGGGTATCATTGCGGAACTGGATGAGGGAATGCGCAAACAGTTTACGGAGAAATTCCAGGAGATCCGTCAGGAATTTGACAAGGTATTCAAACAGCTGTTTGGCGGTGGAAAGGGAACGCTGGAACTGATGGAGGATGAGGATGTACTGGAAGCAGGTATTAAGATCATCTCCCAGCCACCGGGAAAGAAACTGCAGAATATGATGCAGTTATCCGGTGGAGAAAAGGCACTGACAGCGATCGCACTGCTGTTTGCCATCCAGAACCTGAAACCGTCTCCATTCTGTCTGTTAGACGAGATCGAGGCGGCGCTGGATGATTCCAACGTTACCCGTTTTGCACAGTATCTGCATAAACTCACAAAAAATACGCAGTTTATCGTGATCACGCACCGACGTGGTACGATGAATGCGGCAGACCGTCTCTACGGTATCACCATGCAGGAGAAAGGTGTCTCCACACTGGTATCGGTCAACCTGATCGAGAATCAGCTGGATGAGTAGAATTGTTTGCAAATCGAAAAAGGACTTGCAGTCGTATATACATCATTCTATAATGAGATAGTGCAGTAAAGTGAAAAAGATACAATAAGGAAGAAGTAAAAAAATAAGAGAGGAAACCATATGTCAGAGGAAAAGAAAGGCTTTTTCAGACGTCTTCGCGAAGGTCTGACAAAGACAAGAGATAATATTGTAGCCGGAATCGATTCTATTTTCAGCGGCTTTTCCAGCATCGATGATGATTTCTATGAGGAAATAGAAGAGATTCTCGTAATGGGGGATATCGGTATCAATACGACCACATCCATTATTGAACATCTGAAAGAAGAAGTGGCAGAAAAGAAGATCAAAGAACCTTCCGAATGCAAACAGCTTCTGATCGATGAGATCAAACGACAGATGGATGTCGGTGACACTGCCTATGAATTTGAAAACAGAAAATCCGTTGTGCTGGTGATCGGTGTCAATGGTGTGGGAAAAACCACATCTGTCGGAAAATTGGCAGGAAAGCTGAAAGATCAGGGCAAAAAAGTCATCGTTGCCGCAGCGGATACTTACCGTGCCGCAGCCGGTGAACAGCTGACCGAATGGGCGCATCGTGCCGGTGTGGACCTGATCGGAGGACAGGCGGGTGCTGATCCTGCAGCAATCGTATACGATGCCGTGGCAGCAGCCAAAGCGAGAAATGCAGATGTACTGCTTTGTGATACTGCAGGACGTCTTCATAATAAAAAGAATCTGATGGAAGAACTTCGAAAGATTTACCGCGTGCTGGAGAGAGAATATCCGGATGCTTATCTGGAGACGCTGGTTGTTCTGGACGGTACGACCGGACAGAATGCGCTGGCACAGGCGAGACAGTTCAAAGAGGTGGCAAACGTCACCGGTATCATTCTTACGAAACTGGACGGAACCGCAAAAGGCGGTATCGCCGTGGCCATCCAGTCCGAACTGGATATCCCGGTAAAATATATCGGCGTAGGAGAATCCATCGACGATCTGCAAAAATTCAATGCAGAACAGTTTGTAAATGCACTGTTTGATGTAAAAACAGAGGAGGAAGAATCATAATGCTTACCATTGACAAATTTGAAGAGGCTTCAGAGGTTGTAAAAAGAGTAACCCAGGATACCAAGCTGATTTTCAGTGATTATTTCAGTCAGATGACAGGAAATAAAGTATATTTCAAACCGGAAAATATGCAGAGAACCGGTGCGTACAAGTTAAGAGGTGCGTACTACAAGATCAGCACACTGACCGAAGAAGAGAGAGCAAAAGGTCTGATCACCGCTTCCGCAGGTAACCATGCACAGGGTGTGGCATATGCGGCAAAAGCATACGGTGCAAAGGCAGTTATCGTTATGCCGACAACAACACCGTTGATTAAAGTCGAGAGAACAAAAAGCTACGGTGCAGAAGTTGTTCTGTACGGAGATGTATATGATGATGCATGTGCGCATGCGTATGAGCTGGCAGAAGAACACGGATATACGTTTATCCATCCGTTCGATGATCCGGCAGTAGCAACCGGACAGGGAACGATCGCTATGGAGATCATCAAAGAACTTCCGCTGGTTGATTATATCTTGGTTCCGATCGGTGGCGGCGGACTGGCTACCGGTGTTTCCACACTGGCAAAACTGCTGAATCCGAACATCAAAGTCATCGGTGTAGAACCGGCAGGAGCAAACTGTCTGCAGGTTTCTCTGGATAAGGGAGAAGTTACCACACTTCCTACTGTCAATACAATCGCAGATGGTACTGCAGTAAAGACTCCGGGTGAGCATGTATTCCCGTATCTGCAGAAGAACCTGGATGGAGTGATCACCGTAGAAGATGATGAACTGATCGTAAGTTTCCTGGATATGGTAGAAAACCATAAGATGATCGTAGAGAACTCCGGTCTGCTTACGGTTGCAGCACTGAAACACCTGAATGTAAAAGGTAAAAAAGTAGTTTCTGTTCTGAGCGGCGGTAACATGGATGTGATCACAATGGCATCCGTTGTTCAGCTGGGGCTGATCCAGAGAGATCGTATCTTTACGATTTCTGTTCTGCTTCCGGATCGTCCGGGTGAACTGACGAAGGTTTCCCAGAAGATTGCGGAGCAGCAGGGTAATATTATAAAACTGGATCATAACCAGTTCTATAGTACAAACAGAAATGCAGCTGTGGAGCTTAAGATTACTATGGAAGCGTTTGGTACGGAGCATAAGCAGCAGATTATGCAGGAACTGGAAAAAGATGGATATCGGCCGAAATTGATTCGAACGAATCTGTAAAAATGAATAGACGGAGGCGTCTGGCCGGTATGGGGACGCCTGAAAGCAGACTGCACCGTTTGCGGCAACGTGGGCAGGGCAACTTTGAACTAGCCGCCAACTACGACTATATTCACGAGGGTCAGCGGACCCTCGCGAAAGTCTACGTAGGCGTCGGATTTCAAAGCTTGCCCTAAACGCCCACAAAGTGTTGCCGCAAATGGTGCAGTCTGCTTTCGGGCTGGGTATCGGCTGTTTTCTAAAGAATCCCACATGTATAACATACTTCCAAATCTAGAAAGCTAACAGAAAAACTTCCGTCCTTTTCTGGTGTAAAAATTGCCGGACATGCATATTTTGCTATAATTCTTTTCCTTTCGAGTAGATGAAAGAAAAGTCAAAATTGGAATCGATAAAAAATAAGACAGAGATGTTACAAGTAGAATAGAAATTATTTGAGAAGAATCAGAAACCATGAAACATGATAAGAATATTGTCAATGTTTCATGGCTTTTGATTCTCCTATGATGAAAATAGTGTATGTTAAAAATGTATAGTTTTATTTGTTACCGCTCAGCTCTCTGTCCTTACCCATAAAGAACAGTGCAAGAGTATCCGGGCCTACGTGGCTGCCGGTGCAGAAGTCGTAGGAGGTATTGATGAATCCGCGGACTTTCACTCGTTTTTGGATCTCTTCCATAATGTACAGAGATTCTTCGTAAGCATCTGCATGGGCGATACCGATGATCTGTTTTTCCGGTTCTACGATGTTATTACAGACGAGGGAGATCAGTTCGTGGAGGGCGGCTTTGCGGCCACGGCATTTTTTGTACTGGACGATGTAGCCGTCTTTGTTCCCGCGCAGGATCGGTTTGATGCTCAATACATTACCGATGACTGCAGCAGTTCCACTCAGGCGTCCGGTTCTTGCCAGGTATTTGAGATCACCGACAGTGAAGACACCGTTCATTTTTGCCGGGCAGGTTTCCAGGATGTCAGCCACTTCATCAAAAGCCATGCCTTTTTCACGCATCTCACTGGCATAGATCGCGAGGATTCCCTGTGCCAGGGAAGCGTTGAGGGAGTCGATCATACGGATCTTTCTGGTATAATTACCGGATTCCATCAGATCTTCGGCAGCGATTCTTGCGGAATTATAGTTTCCACTGATATTTTTACTGAGAGAAAAATAAAGCACATCTTTATCCGCCTCCAGAGCCTCCCGGAACGCATCTTCAAAGACACCACTGCTGATCAGTCCGGTCTTGATATCCGCACCGGCACGAACCATATCATAATAATCTTTTCCTTTCTGACGCTCCTCCTCCGGCGTAAGATCCGGATCAAAACAGGTCATTTCTTTACCATTTACAAGATTTACAAAAGAAAGCACTTTAATCTTAAATGCCTTCACAAGCTCCGCCGGAATATTCGCAGCAGAATCAACAAAAATTTCAAACATAATATAAATATCCTTATCAGAAAATCAGGGTAAAAGGGTTGCAAAAAGCAGTATAGGAAAAATGGTGAGGAAAGTCAAGATACGTTTTTGTGGATGCGTCGTATTTTTGTAGAATTTTTAGAAAAATGAAATATTAAAAATAATCAGAGCGTTTTGGGACAAGTTGATCTGAAAGATTATTCTTATACCAGATCCGATGAAGAACTTGTTGAGAGAAGAGAAAGTGCGAAAAAAGCAAAATATAAGTTATTAACCAAAATACTGAAAGAATATAAAAATGATGAGGTTGCGCCGGCATACAGCGAAATGGATCTGGATGGAAATGGTATCCAGGAGATTATCATACGGACATTTACAGATCGGGCAACAGAAGGTGGAAGATATATCTATCAGATCTATGCTTACAATGATGCAAAACTGAGAAATGGTATGTTATCACGGCTGGTACCTATGGAACAAAGGAAGCTGCCTCTGCGGTACTCCAGGATGTGCAGAGAGTTTGTTCGGATGCGTATATCAAATATTCCGGAAACTGGCAGGGATAAAAGGGAATCCTGTAAATCGATTTTATGAAAAGAACCGATAGTTTTTGAAAGATACAGAAAACTATCGGTTTTTGATTTTACGCGAGCAACGAGTCAAACAGCGTATCATGGCTGAAAGCCGGAAAAATACAGCTTCTCAATCCCCAGATATTTACTGATGCAAACCCTTGCCGCCCCAAGAAGCACCCCTGTATCCTGAAGCGTGGAAAGTTTCAGCTGACAGGTAGCGCGGAAACGTGCGGAAAGTTTCTGCAAAATCTCCGGGAGCAGTTGAGGGAGGTAAGCGGTCAGCTGACTGTTCAGGATAATACATTCCGGGGAGAACAGGTTCCAGAGATTGTTGATTCCACAGGCGAGATAGGTAGTGAATTCATCCACTACAGCCAGAGCATCAGCTTCCTTCTGATTATAGCTCCAGACCAGATCGTCGATCGAGACAGTGGTGCGACCGGATAATTCCTGGTAGCGGGAGAGAACCGCCGGTTCGGAAATATATTGTTCGAGACAGCCATGATTGCCACATGGACAGGAACGGCCGCCGGGCTGGACGATCATGTGACCGGCTTCTCCTGCTGTTCCGGCGAAGCCGGTATATAAATGGTGATCCAGAATAATTCCCGCACCGACACCTGCATGAATGCTGACATGAATCAGGTTTTTATGATTTTCCACAAAAGTCTTCTCGGCGAGGGCAGAAAGATTTGCCTCATTTTCCAGCCATACCGGAATATCGAGAGCGTCTGTCAGAACATCTACAATGGGAAGATCTGCCAGATGATAATTCGGAGTAAAAGTGATCTCATTCCGGCAGACGGTTCCATGGATGCCGATACCAATTCCCACGACACCAAAAGGAGTAGCGGGAAGAAGACGAATCTGATTCTGAATGATCTGCAACAGGAAATCGATTGCGGTGTCCCGTTCCAGCGTACAGTTATACTGATGAAGCCGGCAGTTTTGTCCAAGCAGATCACAGACCATCAGCACGGTGCATTCCACGCCGAGATCGAGGGTGATAATATAACCATTCTGTCGACAGAACTGTAACAGGATCGGTTTTCGACCATACTGAGTCTGGTCGCTTCCGATTTCTTCGATATATTGTTCGTCCAGCAGATCCTGCACGATAGCAGAGATCGTTGCTTTGGTGAGTCCCAGTTTTTTTGATATAGCCGCCCGGGAAAGCGGACCGTCATTGATGACCGTTTCTAAAACAAGCCGCCGATTCATCTCCCGGATCAGTTCTCTGCTTCCTGTGACCATGCAGGCACCTCCTTCCTGTAAAATCTTCTTTTTCTTAAACTAATATTTACCATACCACAATTTGTTTGATAAGTAAACAAATTAAAATAAAGAATGTTCCAGGACACATTTTTTCACAATTTTCAGTAAACTAAAAAATATCTTGACGAAAGATACAACAAGTGATACAGTGTGATTAGTTTAGTAAATAAACAAATGAAACGAAAAAGAAACTGCACGGAAGATCCGTCAGAATAAACAGTGAAAGAAAATCAAGGAGGAATAAGATCATGATGAACATGCCGGAAGTAAAATTAGGTATCGTGGCAGTAAGCAGAGATTGCTTCCCGATCACACTGTCCGAGTCCAGAAGAAAAGCAGTGGCAGCAGCTTATAAAGGGGAACTGTACGAATGTCCAACTGTAGTAGAGAGCGAGCTGGATATGCAGAAAGCGCTGAAAGAGGTACAGGAAGCAGGATGTAATGCCCTGGTTGTCTATCTTGGAAACTTCGGTCCGGAGACCGCAGAGACTCTGCTGGTAAAATATTTTGACGGACCTTGTATGGTAGTTGCAGCAGCAGAAGAACACGGAGATAATCTGGTACAGGGACGTGGAGACGCCTACTGCGGTATGCTGAATGCAAGCTATAACCTGCAGCTTCGTAACCTGAAAGCATACATCCCGGAATATCCGGTAGGAACACCGGAAGAAGTAGCTGAGATGATCGAAGAATTTGTTCCGGTTGCAAGAGCCGTTGTCGGACTGAAAAACCTGAAAATCATTACCTTCGGTCCGCGTCCGCAGGATTTTATGGCATGTAACGCACCGATCAAACAGCTGTTCAACCTGGGTGTGGAGATCGAAGAAAACTCCGAACTGGATCTGTTCGAAGCATTCCACAAACATGACGGAGACGAGAGAATCCCGGCAGTTGTTGCAGATATGGAAAAGGAACTGGGTGATGGAAACAACAAACCGACCATTCTTCCGAAACTGGCACAGTACGAGCTGACCCTTCTTGACTGGATCGAAGCCCATAAAGGTTCCAGAAAATACGTTGCCATCGCAGGAAAATGCTGGCCGGCATTCCAGACACAGTTCGGCTTTGTTCCGTGCTATGTCAACAGCCGTCTGACCGGAAGAGGTATTCCGGTATCCTGTGAAGTGGATATCTACGGTGCACTGAGCGAATTCATTGGAACGATGGTAAGTAACGATGCGGTAACCCTGCTGGATATCAACAACACCGTACCGGCAGACATGTACGAAAGCGAAATCAAAGGAAAATACAACTATACACTCAAAGATACGTTCATGGGATTCCACTGTGGCAATACCACAACCGGAAAACTGACTTCCTGCTCTATGAAATATCAGCTGATTATGGCAAGATCCCTGCCGGAAGAAGTAACACAGGGAACACTGGAAGGAGATATCGTACCTGGAGATATCACATTCTTCCGTCTGCAGAGCACCGCAGATGGAAAACTGCGTGCTTATGTGGCAAACGGTGAAGTACTTCCGGTTGCTACCCGTTCCTTCGGTGGCATCGGTATCTTCGCGATTCCGGAGATGGGAAGATTCTATCGTCATGAGCTGATCGAAAAAGGCTATCCACATCACGGAGCCGTTGCATTCGGACACTATGGAAAAGCATTGTTTGAAGTATTCAAATACATCGGCGTAACACCGGATGAGATCGGATACAACCATCCAAAGGGAGACAGATATCCGACAGAAAATCCTTTTGCATAAACTGACAGCAGTGGAATTTGAGGTTCAAAACGAGTGTGAAAAACATCGGGCAGTAATAGAAAACTGCGAATAAAATGCATAGGTTTGAGAGCGTGTTTCAAAGAAGTTTGAAAACACGCTCTCGTATGTTACAGAATGCTTTCTTGCTCATATACATGGAGGAAATTGAAGAATGAAATATTATATTGGAGTAGATCTTGGAACATCTGCAGTGAAACTTCTGCTGATGGATCAGGAAGGTCAGGTTGTCAATATTGTATCCAGAGAATATCCGCTGTCCTTTCCACATCCGGGCTGGTCAGAACAGAACCCGGAAGACTGGTGGGAACAGTCAAAAGAGGGAATCAAGGAACTGATTAGCAAGATTGATGCGACGGAAGTGGCAGGTATCAGCTTTGGCGGACAGATGCATGGTCTGGTTATTCTGGATGAGAACGATCAGGTGATCCGTCCGGCGATCCTGTGGAACGATGGACGAACCACAAAAGAAACCGATTATCTGAATCAGGTAATTGGGAAAGAAAAACTGTCTGAATATACGGCAAATATTGCATTTGCCGGATTTACCGCACCGAAGATTCTGTGGGTGAAAGAAAATGAGCCGGAGAATTTTGCAAAAATCTGTAAGATTATGCTCCCGAAAGACTATCTGGCTTACTGTCTGACCGGTGTACATTGCTGCGATTACTCCGATGCGTCCGGTATGCTTCTGCTGGATGTAAAAAACAAATGCTGGTCAGAACAGATGCTGGAAATCTGTGGCGTCAGCAGAGAACAGATGCCGGGACTTTTTGAAAGTTATGAAAAAGTGGGCACATTAAAACCGGAGGTGGCAAAAGAACTGGGACTGCCGGAAACCTGTCTGGTAGCAGCAGGAGCTGGAGATAATGCGGCTGCAGCTGTCGGAACCGGTACGGTAGGGGACGGACAGTGTAACGTGTCTCTGGGAACCAGCGGAACAATCTTTATTTCCAGTGAGACTTTCGGCGTAGACCCGCACAATGCCCTGCATGCATTTGCTCATGCAGACGGACATTATCATCTGATGGGATGCATGTTGAGCGCGGCTTCCTGTAATAAATGGTGGATGGATACCATTATTGGAACAAAAGATTACGGAAAAGAGCAGGAAGCAATTGAAAATCTTGGAGAAAATCATGTGTTTTTCTTGCCGTATCTAATGGGAGAACGCTCCCCACATAATGATCCGCAGGCGAGAGGCACCTTTATCGGGATGTCTATGGATACCAGTCGTGCGGATATGACACAGGCGGTTCTGGAAGGTGTGGCATTTGCCATTCGTGATTCTTTTGAGGTGGCAAAATCTTTGGGAATTCATATCGAGAGAACCAAGATCTGCGGTGGTGGAGCGAAGAGTCCACTGTGGAGAAAGATCATTGCCAATGTACTGAATATCAAAGTGGACCGGATCGCTTCCGAGGAAGGGCCTGCCCTTGGCGGCGCGATGCTTGCTGCAGTTGCGGATGGAACCTTTGCATCGGTGGAAGAGGCGGCTGCAAGGATCGTGAAAGTGGTGGAAACCGTAGAACCGGACCCGGAGATCGCAAAAAAATACGAGACACAGTATCGGAAATTTGTGCAGATCTATCCGACGGTGAAAGTGTTATTCCCGAAGCTTTCCTGAATACAGACGAATATACAGACAATAAAGTGATGGAAAAACGGGCAGGAAACTAGTTTCAGATAATATTCCTGCCTGCTTTTACATTTGTGCTTTATACAGAAAACATATATAATAGAGATAACTGTGAAGGTGTGGAGCAGTTACTGATAAGAGTAATTATATACATGGAGGTTTTTACAAATGAAATACGATTTTACAACAATCATGGATCGTCACGGTATGGATGCGATTGCGGTAGATGGTCTCAGTGAAGACGGACAGGGAAGTCCGGCGAAACCAAAAGAGGGATTTGATATTATTCCGATGTGGGTGGCGGATATGAATTTTGCGACAGTACCGACTGTACAGGAGGCAATTGCGGAGAGAGTAAAGCACCCGGCATTTGGATATTTTGATCCGCGGGAAGAGTATTTTCAGGAGATTATCGACTGGCAGACGAAACGAAACGGTGTAGAGGGACTGACTGCGGAGGCAATCGGGTATGAAAATGGTGTACTCGGCGGTGTTCTGTCTACATTACAGGCATTTGCAAGTCCGGGGGATGCAGTGCTTCTGCATAGCCCGACTTATATCGGATTTACCGGAAGTATCGGAAATTATGGATATAAGATGGTTCACAGTCCGCTGAAAAAAGATGCGGAAGGAATCTGGAGGATGGATTATGAAGATATGGATGCGAAGATCAAAGAGCATCATATCCATGTGGCAGTCTTCTGTAATCCTCATAACCCGTGTGGCCGGGTATGGGAACGCTGGGAGATTGAAAAAGCGATGGAAGTATATAAGGCCAATGACTGCGTGGTTATCTCCGATGAGATCTGGTCGGATCTGATCCTGGAAGGATATCATCATACGCCGGCACAGTCTGTCAGCGAGGATGCGAGAAACCGTACCGTGGCGATGTATGCGCCGAGCAAAACCTTTAACCTGGCAGGCCTGGTGGGAAGCTATCATATCATTTACAATTCCTATCTTCGTGACCGGGTGATGGCAGCCAGCAGTAAATCACACTATAATGCGATGAATGTACTTTCCATGTATGCACTGATCGGTGCATATAAACCGGAAGGCTATGAGTGGGTGGATGAACTGTGCCGGGTACTGAGCGGAAATGTTTCCTATGCTTGCGATTTCATCAAAGAACACTTTCCCGGTGTCGCATTAAGTCGCCCGCAGGGAACCTATATGCTGTTCCTGGACTGTGAAGAATGGTGTAAGACACATGAAAAAACCATCGACGAGGTCCTCAAAGCCGGTTGGGATGTAGGTGTGGCATGGCAGGACGGCCGCCCGTTCTTTGCCCCGTACGGCATCCGCGTAAACCTGGCACTGCCACTCAGCAGAGTGCAGGAAGCTTTTGAACGGCTGAAAAAATATGTGTTTGTAGATAAATAATAATCTGAATATGCGGAGAGCCGTGAGAACGAAAAACCTGTCCTTTATCCGGCTATAGAATGGGACATAGACGAAAAGGTGAGGAAGATATCGAAAAAACACCAGTGTCAAGAAAAAGTACTTGACACCCATAAAAGATTGTTGTATGATGTCCAAGGTGATGAACATGGATAAGCTTGCGAGACAGGCATTGTTATATGATTTTTATGGCGAACTGCTGACGGAACATCAGCGAAATATCTATGAAGATGTTGTGTTGAATGATTATTCGCTCAGTGAGGTGGCGCAGGATCAGGGAATCAGCCGACAGGGGGTTCATGATCTGGTGAAGCGCAGTACCAGGATACTGGAAGAGTATGAAGAAAAACTGCATCTGGTAGAAAAGTTCGTAGCGGTCCGCGAGAAAGTACATGAGATTCACGGACTGACACAACACTATGAGGAAAAGAATCTGAATCAGGTGATGAGCCGGATCGAGACTTTATCCCACAGCATATTAGAGGAGTTATAATACATGGCATTTGAAAGTTTAACTGAAAAACTGCAGAATGTATTCAAAAACCTGAGAAGCAAAGGCCGTCTGACCGAGGCAGATGTAAAGGTAGCATTAAAAGAAGTTAAGATGGCACTTCTGGAAGCAGATGTCAGTTTTAAAGTGGTAAAACAGTTTATCAAAGCGGTGCAGGAACGTGCGATCGGTCAGGACGTTATGAACGGACTGAATCCGGGGCAGATGGTAATCAAGATCGTAAACGATGAACTGGTATCTCTGATGGGAAGTGAGACCACAGAGATTGCACTGCGTCCGGCAGGAGAGATCACAGTCATCATGATGGCAGGTCTTCAGGGTGCAGGTAAGACAACAACCACAGCAAAGATCGCCGGAAAGCTGAAAGCAAAGGGCAGAAAGCCATTGCTGGTAGCATGTGACGTTTATCGTCCGGCAGCGATCACACAGCTGCAGATCAATGGTGAAAAACAGGGTGTGGAAGTTTTCGCGATGGGAGACAAACAGAACCCGGTAAACATTGCAAAAGCAGCGATTGAACATGCAAAGAATCAGAACTTCAACGTTGTAATTCTCGATACTGCCGGTCGACTTCATGTAGATGAAGATATGATGCAGGAACTGATTCAGATCAAAGAAGAAGTTCAGGTAGACCAGACGATTCTGGTCGTTGACGCGATGACCGGTCAGGATGCAGTCAATGTGGCAGAGTCCTTCAATCAGAAGGTTGGCATTGACGGCGTCATCTTAACAAAGATGGATGGTGACACCCGAGGCGGTGCGGCACTTTCTATCAAAGCGATCAGCGGAAAACCGATCCTGTATGTAGGTATGGGAGAAAAACTTTCCGACCTTGAACAGTTCTATCCGGATCGTATGGCTTCCCGTATCCTGGGAATGGGCGATGTGATGAGCCTGATTGAAAAGGCGCAGCAGAGCATCGACGAAGACAAAGCCCGTGAGATGGAACAGAAGATCAAGAAAGCAACCTTTGGTTTCGATGATTATCTGGAAAGTATGAACCAGATGAAGAACATGGGTGGTATTTCTAGTGTATTGAACATGCTTCCCGGACTGGGAAACAAAGCAAAAGATATCGAGGGTATGATCGATGAGAAAGATATGGCGAGAAAAGAAGCTATCATCCTTTCGATGACTCCGAAGGAGAGAGCCAACCCGGATCTTTTGAACCCGTCCAGAAAGAAACGAATCGCCCAGGGCGCAGGTGTAGATATCGCAGAAGTCAATCGGATGGTCAAACAGTTTGATCAGACCAGAAAGATGATGAAACAGATGCCTGGTATGCTGGGTGGCAAAAGTGGTAAAAGAGGCGGCTTCAAGCTTCCCTTTTAAATAAACAAATAAAACTATAATAAACAAGGATAACCTTAAGGAGGAAATTAAAATGGCAGTAAAAATCAGACTGAGAAGAATGGGTCAGAAAAAAGCACCTTTCTATAGAATCATCGTTGCAGATTCCAGATCTCCAAGAGATGGTAGATTCATCGAAGAGATCGGAACATACGATCCTACTTGTGATCCAAGCGTATACAAAGTAGACGAAGAAGCAGCTAAAAAATGGCTGGCAAACGGTGCTCAGCCTACAGAAGTTGTAAGCAAAATCTTCAAATTAGCTGGTATCGAAAAATAATGCAGATCCGATAAGGACTGCGGAATCGTTTTTGCCTGGTATATCTTCTGAGAAAAGAAGATATACTGACAAATGCGTGGAGGTGCGTGATGAAAGATTTAGTAGAAGTAATTGCAAAATCCCTCGTAGACCATCCGGAAGAAGTGGTAGTAACCCAGACTGAAGAGAGCAATGCGATTTTGGTAGAATTGAAGGTGGCACCTTCCGATATGGGCAAGGTGATTGGCCGTCAGGGACGCATCGCAAAGGCAATTCGAACCGTGGTAAAAGCTGCTTCCTCTAAATGTGATAAGAAGGTTGTAGTTGAAATTCTGCAATAGCTGAAAATATGAGGATATAGCTGATGGGCTATATCCTTTTTCATTTTACGCGAGCAACGAGCCAAATTCGCGGAGCGTATTTTATCTCGTTGCGTTGCATATCAATAATTGGTCCAGTGGACCAATTTTGATACTATGCGAACAAAGAGGAGTACAGATATGGAACAATTGCTGCAGGTTGGAGTGATCTCCAGCACTCACGGGATTCGGGGAGAGGTAAAAGTATTTCCTACGACAGACGACCCGAACCGATTCAAAAAGTTAAAACAGGTCATTCTGGATACCGGAAGAGAACAGAAAGATCTGGAAATCGAAGGGGTAAAATTTTTCAAACAGTTTGTAATTTTGAAATTTAAGGGCATTGATAATATCAATGACATTGAAAAATACAAAGGAAAAAGCCTGTATGTAACGAGAGAACATGCAGTAAAATTAAAAAAAGACGAGTATTTTATTGCAGATCTGATTGATATGCAGGTGGAACTCGAAGATGGAACACTATTTGGTGTTCTGAACGATGTGATGCAGACCGGAGCAAACGATGTGTACTGCATCCAGACAGAAGAACACGGGGAAGTTCTGATCCCGGCGATCAAAGACTGCATCCTTGACGTGGATGTGGAAACCAGAAAAATGAAGATCCATCTGATGGATGGTCTGATCTGATAATTACAGGAAGGAAAAATTATGCATTATCATGTACTGACATTGTTTCCCGAGATGATCGAGCAGGGCATGGGAACCAGCATCATGGGACGCGCCATGGAACAGGGGCTGATCCAGCTGACTGCTACCAATATCCGGGATTTTTCAACCAATAAACATATGAAAGTGGACGACTATCCATACGGCGGGGGAGCCGGCATGGTGATGCAGGCGGAACCTGTCTACGGAGCCTGGAAACATGTGACCGAATCGATCGGCTACAAACCCCGTGTGATCTACCTGACGCCGCAGGGAAAAGTATTTCAGCAGTCGATGGTGGAAGACTTTGCGAAAGAACAGGATCTTGTATTTTTATGCGGCCATTATGAGGGGATTGATGAGCGCGTACTCGAGGAAGTGGTGACCGATTATGTATCGATCGGAGATTATGTGTTGACCGGTGGGGAACTTCCGGCGCTGGTTATGATGGACGCGATCTCCCGTTTTGTACCGGGCGTACTGAATAACGAAGAGTCCGCGGAATTTGATTCGTTCCACGACAATCTTCTCGAATACCCGCAGTACAGCCGTCCGGCGGAATGGATGGGGAAAAAAGTGCCGGATGTCTTACTTTCCGGTCATCATGCCAATATTGAAAAATGGCGGAGAGAACAGTCTATTTTACGAACGCTCAGGAACCGTCCGGAACTTCTGGAAGATGCGGTGCTGAGTAAAAAAGAAAAACAATATCTGGATCAGCTGCGCAGGGAACTGGCAGCGGAACAGTCATCGACCGGAGACGGTGAAGAATAAAAATCCGGTATTAGAAGAAAACCTTCTCACATATACTGAGTAGTAGTATAGGTGAGGAGGTTTTTTATATGGAGCCATTTGCTGTCTACAAAGATATACAAGCCCGTACCAAAGGACAGTTCCTTCTGGGCGTGGTAGGACCGGTTCGTACGGGAAAGTCGACATTTATCCGGCGGTTCATGGAACTTCTGGCACTTCCGGGGATGGAGGAACAGGATGCGGCGGAGGTGCGGGATCAGCTTCCGGTCTCCGGTTCGGGGAAAACGATCACAACCGTGGAACCAAAATTTATTCCCAAAGAAGCGGTAAATGTCAATCTGGGAGAAGAGATTCCGGTGAAGATCCGGCTGATTGACTGCGTAGGATTTATGGTACCGGAAGCCACAGGAGATATGGAGCAGGAAAAAGAACGCATGGTAAAAACGCCCTGGTACGAACAGGAGATTCCATTTCATCAGGCGGCAGAGATCGGAACCAGAAAAGTGATCCAGGAACATTCTACGATCGGCCTGGTAGTTACCTGTGACGGCTCTTTTGGAGAGATTCCGCGGAAAAACTTTGAGAACGGGGAAGAAAAGACGGTACAGGAACTGAAAAAGCAGGGCAAACCATTCCTGATCCTTGTTAATTCAAAAAAGCCGTACGGAGAAGAGGCGCAGAAGCTGGTGAAGGAACTGGAAGATAAATATCAGGCTGCTGTGCTTGGCGTAAACTGTGAACAGCTTCGAAAAGAAGACGTGATTCGGATACTCGAAAAGATTCTCTATGAATTCCCGGTGCGCCAGATCGAATATTACATACCCAAATGGGTGGAACTGCTTCCGATTACCCATTATCTGAAAGAAGATCTTCTGAAACAGATGAAAGAACAGATGGGAAAAATGGAATATATCCGGGATATCCGGCAGGAAAACTTACAGATGGACAGCAGCTATGTCAAATCCATCACGCTGGAGGAGATCAATCTTTCGAACGGCGTGGTAAAAGTCCGCATCCAGATCGGAGATCCCTATTATTATCAGGTGATGAGCGAGATGACCGGTGTGCCGATCGAGAGCGAGTATCAGCTGATCCACACCTTAAAAGAACTGGCACAGATGAAACAGGAGTATGCAAAAGTCCAGCATGCGATCGAATCCGTCCGCGGAACCGGCTACGGGGTGGTGATCCCTGAGAAAAATGAGATTACCCTGGAAGAACCGGTTGTGATCCGGCAGGGAAATAAATACGGTGTCAAGATCAAGTCAGCCAGCCCTTCGATCCATATGATCAAAGCCAACATTGAGACGGAGATCGCGCCGATCGTAGGAAGTGAGGAACAGGCACAGGATCTGATTGCATTTATCAAGGAAAATGAAAAAACAGCCGATGACGGCATGTGGGAGACCAACATTTTCGGAAAATCCATCGAGCAGCTGGTAGAAGACGGCATCCGCACCAAGATTGCCCAGATCAGCGAGGAAAGCCAGGTGAAACTGCAGGATACGATGCAGAAGATCGTCAATGACAGCAAGGGAGGGCTGATCTGCATTATTATCTGAGAAAAAGTATCGGATAAGCGAAAAGAATTTGACAAAGTTCTGTAACAAAGCTATAATAAATTCTGTTGAAAATGACCAAAAAATAAGGGGAGAAACGAAAGAATATTTATGTAAAGTACATAATGTCTCTCTTTATGAGACAACCAAAATACGATGAAGGGACTTACATATGAAGAAAAAATACGTGAGCATATTGCTGGCTGGATGTATGGCAGTATCTATGATGACACCTGCAGGTGCGGTCTGGGCGGATGAAAATCCGGTGGTTGCAGCACAGGGAACGGTACAGGGAGAGAAAACAGCCGAAGACCAGGAAATGATAACGGATCAGCAGCCGGAAACGGAGGAAGAGAAACCGGCAGAAGAGCCCGTTGTATCCGAAGCACAGGATATCGGAGAAGGGGAGAAGGAAACAGTAGCCGAAGAAGAAAAGTCGGGAGACAGCCTTTCTACAGATAATAACGCAGAGAATGAGCTGGAGGTACAGGCGGCAACAAACCGATGGGTCCGAAGTGGAAATCGATGGTGGTACTGTCATCGAGATGGAAGTTACACAAAAGATGACTGGGAAGCAATCAATGGAGTCTGGTACTATTTTGATCAAAGTGGCTGGATGGTAACCGGCTGGCTGAAAAAACCGGAAGGCTGGTACTATCTGAATCCATCGACCGGAGCAATGGCGACCGGCTGGGCAAGTATCAACGGGAAATGGTATTTCTTTAACAGCGCAGGACGAATGGTAACGGGATGGCTTTCGCGATCCAGTGGCTGGTATTATCTGTCAGACAGTGGAGCGATGGTAACGGGATGGCTGAAAAAGCCGGAAGGCTGGTACTATCTGAATCCATCGACCGGAGCAATGGCAACCGGCTGGGCGAATGTGAATGGGAAATGGTATTTCTTAAACAGCGCGGGACGAATGGTAACCGGCTGGCTTTCTCGTCCGAGCGGCTGGTATTATCTGTCAGACAGCGGGGCGATGGCGACCGGCTGGCAGTATATCCGGAATGCATGGTACTACCTGGAAGAAGGAAATGGAAACATGGTGACCGGCTGGAAGCAGGTAGGAAACAACTGGTATTACCTGCAGTCAAGTGGAGCCATGGCGGCAAATACATGGATCGGAGATTATTATATAAATGGAAGTGGTGTCTGGGTTCAGGGATACTGGGTACAGAGTGGAAACCGCTGGTGGTACGCGAACCCGGATGGCACTTATCCGAAAAACGGATGGAAAACGATTCAGTCGAAACAGTACTATTTTGATAAAGACGGCTGGATGGTAACCGGCTGGCTGAAGATCGGAAGTACCTGGTATTATTTGAATCCGTCCGGAGAGCGCGCTTATGATCAGTGGGTAGGAACTCCGAAAGCGATCGGCAGCTGTTATATCAGCAAATACGGAAAAGCAGTTACAGGTACTACCTATAGTCTGGGAGATTACATCTATACGTTCGATGCCAATGGATACTGTACAAAAAAAGAGAACCGTTACAGTTATGCGACCGACAGCAAGAACGGAAAAACTTATAAAGTAGAAAAACAGTATGACACTGATGCGAGCAACATGTCGGAGGATGATTTCCTTGCGGCTGCTGTGTATGCGGAATCTGCCAACCAGGGACTTACAGGAATGACTGGTGTGGCTATGGTCATGCTGAACCGGATGGCAAATGCAGCGTATCCGAGTGATGCGAGAATTATGATCTATCAGGCATCCCAGTTTGAGGTGGCAAGAGATGGAGCACTGACAAAAGCGATTGCAAAGTTGAATTCATCGGAGACTGCGATGAAGAACGCAAAAGAAGCTGTTCGAAAAGCAAGAGAAATCCGTGCGGCGTATCAGAAAGACGGAACAGTAACACCGATTGAGGGGCTGAATGTACCGGCAGGTCATACGATTTTTGAATATCTGGGATTTATGACACCGGCTGCTTTTCAGAGTTCAAACCTTGATCCGGTAAAAACAGCTATGTTTACATATAAAAATACCGCTTTTTATACCAGTTGGATTAAAAAATCCTGATAGTCTTCCACATTGACAGCCTATAGGAAAACGTTTATAATATTGTCGTGAAAATTTGCCACATACAGGTGCAGGAAAACAGGTGAAATTCCCGTACAAGTCCGTTACCGTGAAAGTCGGAGCACTCTCTGTATTGTGTGGACTGTATGCATTTGCGGCAACCGAAGAATTACAGAATAGAAATGAGCAGGAAACCGTTGTCTTTTTTGACAGCGGTTTTTTTTCGCGGGCAACGAGTCAAAGTCCGTGCTTGCACGAGACCTTGATGACTGCAGCGATAACGAATAAAAAGTGAGAATACTATGGACAAGAAAAATCATCATACCGGACTGGAAGGATATTACGCGGTAGACGAAAAAAACAGAAAACTTCGTTATGGATACACGACCGGTTCCTGCGCGGCGGCAGCGGCACAGGCGGCGACACGGATGCTGCTGACCGGTGAAAAAGTGGAAGAGGTGGCTTTGCAGACTCCGAAGGGGATTTTACTGCATCTGCTGATTGAAGATATTTCCCGGGAAGAAGGGAAGGTTCGCTGCGCCGTACAAAAAGACGGTGGCGACGATCCAGATGTAACGACGGGAATCTATGTGTATGCGAACGTTTCTTACAGCGATACTCCACAGATCACGCTGGACGGAGGGATCGGTGTCGGAAGAGTGACAAAACCAGGACTGTGGCAGGCAGTCGGGGAAGCGGCGATCAACAAAGTTCCCCGTCAGATGATCCTGGAAAATGTAGAGCAGGTCTGCAAAGAATATCACTATACCGGTGGACTGAACGTAGTGATCGAGATCCCTGCAGGAGTGGAACTGGCAAAGAAAACCTTTAATCCACGACTCGGCATCGAAGGCGGAATCTCGGTTCTCGGGACAAGCGGCATTGTAATTCCGATGAGTGAGGCAGCGCTGGTGGCAAGTCTCCGACTGGAGATGAAGATGCTGGTGGAAGGCGGCGGCTCTTATCTGGTGATCACGCCGGGCAATTACGGACAGGCATTTTCAAAAGAACAGACACAGCTGAATCTGACTTATTCGATGAAATGCAGTAATTATGTAGGAGAAACACTGGATATGGCGCGGGAGCTTGGTGTAAAAGGAATCCTGTTTATCGCCCATATCGGAAAGTTCGTAAAAGTGGCAGGCGGCATCATGAACACCCATTCCCGCCAGGCAGACAGCCGAAGTGAACTGATGGCAGCGAATGCGATCCGGGCTGGTGCGGATCTGGAGACGGCAAAAGAGATTCTGGATACGATCACCACAGAACAAAGTGTGGAGATCCTGCGACAGAAAGGTTATCTGGAAGCCACGATGAAGGAGATCAGCGACCGGGTAGAATTTTACCTGAACAAACGGGCAGGGGAACAGCTGGAAGTGGGAACCATTTTATTTTCCAATGTGTATGGGAAACTGGGAGAGACTTCAAAGGTTGCGGAACTGACAATGAAGATTAATGAACAGACAGCGAGTACAAAGAAAGAGTGATCTCCCGCAGAGACGGGATTACTGATAAATAAAAAACAGCAAAATAGAGGAGAAAACATTATGAGTGGAACATTATATGGACTTGGCGTAGGACCGGGAGATCCGGAACTGCTGACCTTAAAGGCACTTCGCCTGATCCGCGAAAACCGCGTGATCGCAGTGCCGGGAAACGATACAAAGAGCAGTGTAGCGTATCAGATCGTAAAAGGCGCCTACCCGGAACTGGACGAAAAAGAACTGATCCCGGTAGCGATGCCGATGACAAAAGATAAGGAGGTACTGGAAGACAACCATAATAAGGCAGCAGATGCCGTGGAATCCTATCTGAAACAGGGAGAAAATGTAGTGTTCCTGACACTGGGAGATCCTACCGTATATTCCACTTATCTGTATGTGCATAAACGGATCCTGGAGCGCGGCTATCAGGCAGAAATCGTAAGTGGTATCACTTCTTTCTGCGCGGTTGCTGCCCGGTTGAATATGGGACTGGTGGAGATGGCAGAGCCACTGCATGTGATTCCGGCAACGTATAAGGCAGAAGAGATGGACAATCTTTTAAAACTGCCGGGAACCAAAGTTCTGATGAAGAGCGGAAAACGGCTGAAAGCAGTACGGGAAAGTATCTTAAGAAGTGGTCAGAAAGCGGTGATGATCGAAAACTGTGGAATGCCGGATGAAAAAATCTATGAATCAGCGGAAGAGATTCCGGAAGAGGCAGGATATTATACCCTGTTGATTGTGAAAGAAAAGTAAGAAAAAAGTAAGAGTGCCTGACACTAGGAGAAGAGGAGGAAATGTATGGTACATTTTGTAGGAGCAGGTTCCGGAGCACCGGATCTGATTACCCTGAGAGGAAAAAAATTTCTGGAGGAAGCGGATGTTGTGATCTATGCAGGATCCCTGGTCAATCCGCAGCTTCTCGAATATACAAAAGAAAACTGTGAAATCTATAACAGTGCAAAGATGACACTGGAAGAAGTTCTGGACGTGATCTTTGCGGCAGAAGAAAAAGGTCTGACGACCGTGCGCCTTCATACCGGCGATCCATCTTTGTACGGTGCGATCCGTGAACAGATGGATGTTCTGGAAGAAAAAAATATTGCATTTGATTACTGTCCGGGTGTCAGCAGCTTCTGTGGCGCTGCATCCGCACTGAACCTGGAATACACGCTTCCGGATGTATCACAGAGTGTGATCATCACCCGTATGGAAGGAAGAACGCCGGTACCGGAGAAAGAGAGCATCCAGTCCTTTGCTGCACACCATGCAACGATGGTAGTATTTTTGAGTACCGGCATGCTGGAAGAACTGAGCAGACGGCTGATCGAGGGCGGCTATACCGCAGACACCCCGGCTGCTATTGTATACAAGGCAACCTGGGAAGACCAGAAAACCTTTGTCTGCACTGTGGGAACTCTGGCACAGACTGCGAAAGAAAACAATATTACTAAAACTGCACTGATGATCATCGGTGATGTGGTGGCGCACAGCCATTACAATCGTTCCGAACTGTACAATCCGGCATTTACCACGGAGTTCAGGGAAGCTACCGAATAAGATGAAAAAGACAGGAATTATTGCTTTCACGGAACATGGGTGCGTTCTTGGAGAGAAACTTCTGAGAGATCTGCAAAAACAGGATCAGGAAACATATGGATTTGTAAAAAGTAAATATGTGGATCTGCCGGAACGACATTCCTTTCAGAAAGTGACAGGAACGCTGCGGGAATGGGCGGAAGAATGGATCCCAAAACTGGATGGAATTGTATTTTTCAGTGCCACCGGTATCGCGGTGAGAACGATCGCACCGTTCGTGGTCAGTAAAAAGACAGATCCAGCGGTTGTGGTGATCGACGAACAGGGAAATTATGCGATTTCTCTTCTGTCCGGTCATCTCGGCGGAGCCAATGAACTAGCAAAATTTGCAGCAGAGAGCATCGGAGCCGTTCCGGTGATCACGACAGGGACGGATGTGAACCATACCTTTGCGGTGGATGTATTTGCCCGGAAAAATAACTTGGTGATCGCGGATATGCGGCTGGCAAAAGAGATGGCGGCATTGCTGATCCGGGGAAAGACGATCACCTGGGGAGCCGGGGAAGGATTTGTCTATCCAAAAGGACAGAACATTCCGTTACAGCTGCAATTTCAGGAAACAGAAAGCCCGGACGGAAAAAAAGGAACGTTGTGGTTTGCGATTCCGCAAAGCGACGGTAAAGAGGTGCAGATTCTTCATCTGTATCCGAAAAATGTGTATCTCGGCGCAGGCTGCAGGAAACATACGCCGGAAGAAAAAATCGAAACGCAGATCCGAACCTATCTGTTCGAAGCCGGAATATCCATAACACAGATCCTGCAGGCAGCCAGTATCGATCTGAAAAAAGAGGAGCCGGGACTGCTGGCGTTCTGTGAAAAGTATCAAATCCCCTTTGTGACTTACAGCAAAGAAGAGCTGGAAAGAGCAAAGGGAACCTTTACCCCGTCTGCATTTGTCAGCAAGATCACAGGTGTGGACAATGTATGCGAACGAAGTGCCAGCCTTTCCAGTGACGGCGGAGCATTTATCATGAGAAAACAGGCCGCAGAGGGAGTGACCGCTGCGTGTACGATAAAGAAATGGAGTGTGAACTTTGAATAAATTATATGTAATCGGCATTGGGCCGGGAGAATACGAACAGATGACACTGAAAGCGATCCACGCAATGGAAAAGAGCGAGGTAATTATCGGATACACCGTATATGTGGATCTGGTAAAAGAACATTTTCCAGGAAAAGAATTCATGACAACGCCGATGAAAAAAGAGGTGGACCGCTGTGTGATGGCATTTGAAGAAGCCAAAAAAGGAAAAGTGGTTTCCATGATCTGCAGCGGTGATGCCGGAGTTTACGGCATGTCCGGACTGATGTATGAAGTTGGTGTCAACTATCCGGAAGTAGAACTGGAAATTATCCCGGGTGTAACGGCAGCGACCGGTGGTGCGGCATTGCTTGGTGCTCCGCTGATCCATGATTTCTGCCTGATCAGTCTAAGTGATCTGCTGACTCCGTGGGAGAAGATCGAGGCACGTCTGCTGGCAGCGGCACAGGCGGATTTTGTGGTATGTCTGTACAATCCGTCCAGCAAGAAACGAAGCGATTATCTGCAGAAAGCCTGCGACCTGATGATGCAGTACAAGAGCCCGGAAACCGTATGTGGTATCGTGAGCTACATCGGAAGAGACGGCGAGCATTATGAAGTGATGGATCTGAAGACTCTGCGGGATACGAAAGTAGATATGTTTACAACCGTATGGGTAGGCAATTCACAGACCAAAGAAATCAACGGTAAGATGGTAACACCGAGAGGATATCGAAATGTATAAAGTTCTGTTGTTCGGCGGAACAGTGGAGGGACGCACTGTCGCGGAATATTTGAATGAAAATAAAATACCTGCTATGGTATGTGTGGCTACGGAATACGGCGAAAGCCTGCTGCCACAGGGCGAATATCTGGAACTCTCCCACGACCGTCTGGATGAAAAGCAGATGGAAGAGAAGATGTTACAGATGGAGGATGGACTGGTTATCGATGCGACGCATCCGTATGCACAGGTGGTGACGGAAAATATCGAAGCTGCCTGCGAACGTACCGGAACCGCGTATCTGCGCGTGGTACGCCAGGAAAGCCAGCGGCTCGAGGAAGAAGAGACGATCACCTATGTAAAAAGCATCCGGGAAGCGGTGGAATATCTGGAAGGAACCAGCGGAAATATTCTGGTTACGACCGGAAGCAAGGAACTGGCTTCCTATACGTCACTGACGGATTATCAGGAGCGTATCTATGCCAGAGTACTCTCTCTGGTGGAAGTCGTATCTTCCTGCGCAAGCCTTGGCATCGAAGGAAAACACTTGTTATGTATGCAGGGGCCATTTTCGAAAGAAATGAATGTAGCGCTGATCCACCAGTTTGACATCGCATGGATGGTCAGCAAAGAATCCGGAAGAGCCGGAGGATTTCTGGAAAAATACCAGGCGGCAAAAGAGACCGGCTGCAAGATGATCGTGATCGGACGACCGAAAGAAGAACATGGTGTGGAGCTGGAAGAGTGTATCGGGTATCTGAAACGTCGGTTTGTATCGGAAGAAAATGTTACAAATGATGCAAAAAATGGAATTACAGATACAAATGCAGACAATATAGAAAGTGCGGAGAATCCGGAAACGGAATCTGGAAAAATACAGGGAACCGTTGAACAGGAATCCGTTATGCAGGAAACATTCACGCGGGAAACGAAAGAAGCAGCCGAAGATATCCTTCTGGGGCAAAAAGTGTCTCTTGTTGGAATCGGTATGGGAACACCGGACACCCTGACACAGGAAGGAAAACAGGCGCTTGAGAGCGCGGATCTTCTGATCGGGGCAAGACGGATGGTAGAACATATCAAAAGACCGGGACAGGAAGTCTGGACCGGATACAAACCGGAAGAGATCTGTGCTTATATCGCTGCACACCCGGAACATAAAAACGTAGCGATTGCGCTCTCCGGGGATGTCGGATTCTACAGTGGAGCGAAAAAACTTCTGGAGACATTGCATCGGGAACTTCCGGTGGTACAGAAAAAAGTGTACTGCGGCATTTCTTCCATGATTTATTTCTGTGCAAAACTGGAAACTCCATGGGAAGACGTTCATCCGGTGAGCCTTCACGGAAGAGAATGTAATTTACCGGGACTGCTGCGCATTTACGGAAAGATTTTTGCAATTGTGGGAACTACCGACGGCATCGCAAAACTGTGTCAGAAACTGCAAAGTTACGGCATGGGCGATGTGCGGGTGGAAGTGGGTGAGAGACTCTCTTACCCGGAAGAAAAGATCACCCGCGGATATGCATGGCAGCTGACGGAACTTGAAACGGACAGCTTGAGCGTCGTTTTATTTACCAGAGAGGGGAAGGAAACGGTCGTGACGCATGGCATCCCGGACGAAGCATTTATCCGCGGGAAAGTGCCGATGACGAAAGAAGAAGTGCGAAGTATTTCCCTGTCCAAACTGCAGTTAACGCGTAATTCCGTCATTTACGATGTGGGAGCCGGAACCGGTTCGGTATCCGTGGAGATGGCGATGCAGGCGGTAGAAGGTCAGGTATACGCGATCGAGAAAAAACCGGAAGCTGTAGAACTGTTATATAAAAACAAAGAAAAATTCGCAGCAGACAATCTTACGATCATCGAAGGTCTGGCACCGGAGGCCTGTGTGGATCTGCCGGTACCGACGCATGCATTTATCGGAGGATCTTCCGGGAATATGAAAGAAATCCTGGAACTGCTGCTTTCCAAAAATCCGAAGATCCGAGTGGTGATCAACTGTATCGCTCTCGAATCGGTCGGAGAAGCGATGAACTGTCTGAAAGAACTGCCATTGGAGCAGGTGGATATCGCACAGGTACAGGTCGCAAAAGGTAAAAAAGCGGGATCCTACCATCTGATGATGGGACAGAATCCGGTCTATGTAATCTCCTGTCAGGGAAAGGAAGAGACAGATGAATAAACAACGCAAAGTGCCGAGAATCCTTCTTGGCGCAGCGGCAAGCGGAAGCGGAAAGACGCTGATCACCTGTGGACTGTTACAGGCATTGAAAAATCGGAAGTTACAGGTGACTTCCTTCAAATGCGGTCCGGATTATATCGATCCGATGTTTCACAGCCGTGTGATCGGAACAAAGAGCAGAAATCTGGACAGTTTTTTCGCGGATGAGGATACCGTGCGGTATCTGCTGGAAAAAAATGCAAGAGACTGTGAGATTTCCGTGATTGAGGGCGTAATGGGTTATTACGACGGTCTTGCGGGAATTTCTCCGAAAGCCAGTGCCTACGATGTGGCAAAGATCACAAAAACGCCGGCGGTTCTGATCGTCAATGCGAAGGGAATGAGTCTGTCGGCAGCTGCGTTTATCAAAGGATTTGTCGAATACCAAGAAGACAGCCAGATCCGCGGAGTGATCCTGAATCAGGTTTCATCGATGATGTATCCGCGGTTAAAGCAGATCATCGAGGAGAAACTCTCGATCAAAGTCTACGGATATGTGCCGGTTGTGAAAGACTGCGTGCTGGAGAGCCGGCACCTGGGACTGGTCATGCCGGAGGAAATTGTCGATCTTCAGCAAAAACTAATGGAACTGGCAGAGATCCTGGAAAAATCTGTGGATATTGACGGACTTTTGGAACTGGCAGAACATGCAGAAGAACTGCCGGTGCAGGAATCCCCGGTTGCTTATCATACCGGGCGAAAAATAAGGATCGCTCTGGCAAAAGACGAGGCATTCTGCTTTTTTTATCAGGATAATCTGGAACTTTTGGAAGAGATGGGAGCAGAACTGGTTCCATTTTCTCCGATCCACGATAAAAAACTGCCGGAACATATTGATGGGATGCTCTTTCACGGAGGATACCCGGAACTGTATGCAAAAAAATTAAGTGAAAATAAAGAAATGCTCGCAGCTGTCTGTGCGGCGGTACAGACCGGCATTCCGTACATGGCGGAGTGCGGCGGTTTTATGTATCTGCATCAGGAGATGGAAGATATGGAAGGACACAGCTGGCCGATGGCAGGAGTGATCCATGGAAAATCCTGGCGGACGCCACGGCTTACCAGATTTGGCTATATCACACTGGAAGATGGAACCTGTTTTGGTGAACAGGTGGGAGCTATCCGCGCGCACGAATTTCACTATTTTGATTCGGATCGCTGCGGCGAAGCGTATACGGCAAAGAAACCTCTGAGCAGCCGGTCGTGGAAGTGTATTCATAGTGATGGACAGGGAATGAGCGGATTTCCGCATATGTATTATTACAGCAATCTACGGGTGCCGGAGCAGTTTTTACGCGCCTGTGAGGAAAGGAAGGCAGAAGTATGACATTAGAGGAAACACTGGAGAAGATTCATCCGGCAAATCAGGCTGCCATGGCAGCATCACTGGAACACTGGAGCAATATTGCGATGCCGTTACACAGTCTGGGACGGCTGCAGGACACCATCGTTCGTATCGCCGGCATGACGGGAGATCCGCGGGTGGATCTGAAGAAAAAAGCACTGGTGGTTATGTGTGCCGATAACGGTGTGGTGGAAGAAGGCGTGACGCAGAGCGGACAGGAAGTGACGAAGATCGTAGCAGAGAACTTTCTGAAAGAAAAGGCTACGGCAAGCATCCTCTGTAAGAAAGCAGGCGCGGACATCTTCCCTGTGGATATCGGGATTGCCACAGACAGCACGATCATCCAGCACAAAGTGATGTATGGAACGAAAAATATGGCGAAAGAACCTGCCATGACGAGAGAACAGGCAGTGCAGGCACTGGAAGTCGGCATCCATATGGTAGAAGAACTCAAAGAAAAAGGCTATGGAATCGTGGCAACCGGCGAGATGGGAATCGGAAATACGACAACCAGCAGTGCAGTGACCGCCGTTTTACTGGAACAGGATCCGGCAAAGGTAACCGGACGCGGCGCAGGGCTGTCCAGCGCGGGACTGGAAAAGAAGATTTCTGTGATTCGGGATGCCATTGCGTTACATAAACCGAAAAAAGAAGATCCGATCGATGTGCTCGCAAAAGTGGGAGGACTTGATATTGCCGGTATGGCGGGTGTATTCTTAGGCGGAGCAGCCTGTCAGATCCCGGTGGTTGCCGATGGATTTATCTCCTGTGTGGCAGCACTGTGTGCGATCCGGATCTGTCCGGCGGTAAAAGATTATGTAATTACTTCACATAAATCAAAGGAACCTGCGACGGTGATGATCCTGGAAGCACTTGATATTCCGGTATTTTTGGACTGTGACATGTGCCTGGGCGAGGGAACCGGCGCGGTAACAATCTATCCGATCCTGGATATGGCACTGGCGGTTTATGGAAGCATGTCTACATTTGCGGATATTCAGATGGATAATTATGTGCCACTGGTGTAATAAGAGAAAGTGAAGGAAATCAGAAATGTTTCATGTAGTAACAGGGGGAAGCGGCAGTGGAAAATCTGCCTATGCGGAACAGTGTATCCTGGATTTTCAGGGAGAGAATAGAATCTATATTGCGACGATGTACCCGTTTGATGAGGAAAGCCACCGGCGGATCGCGAGACATCGCGCCATGCGGGCGGAAAAAAAGTTCACGACGATGGAACGGTATACCGATCTGGAGCATCTTACGATACCTGCAGGTGCGGATGTACTGCTCGAGTGCATGTCAAATCTGGTGGCAAATGAGATTTATCAGGAGGGCGGAGCCGGGGAAAATACTGTGGCCGCAGTTCTTTCGGGAATCCGCCATCTGCTGGAACAGGCGGGAAATCTGGTGGTCGTGACGAACGAGGTGTTTTCCGACGGTATCACCTACGATCCGGAGACCGAAAAATATCTGGAAAAGCTGGGTGCGATCAACGGTCAGATGGCACAGCTGGCAGACGCAGTCACGGAAGTAGTCTACGGAATCCCGATTTCGCATAAAAAGACAGGTGAGGAGAGAAAAAATGAAGAAGTTTTATCATAGTTTTCTGATCGCATTTTCGATGTACTCGAAGATCCCGATGCCGCAGTGTGAATGGAATGAGGAAAACATGGCGTATGCGATGTGTTTCTTTCCGTGGGTAGGTGTAGCCATCGGCGGTGTCACCTGGCTGTGGGGAACATTCGGGGCGCGGCTGGGACTTTCAGCAGCTTTTTATACCGTGATTCTGACATTGATCCCGTGGCTGATCACGGGTGGAATTCATCTGGACGGACTGTTGGATACGGCAGACGCGATGAGTTCCTGGCAGGAGCGGGATCGCCGGCTGGAGATCCTGAAAGATTCAAATTCCGGAGCGTTTGCGGTGATTACGTGTGTGGTTTATTTCCTGTTCTACTACGGCGTATACAGCCAGATCAATACACGGGCGCTTGCGATGATTCCGTTTACGTTTTGTCTGTCACGGACGTTAAGCGGACTGGCGGTTGTGACATTCCCGAAAGCGAAGAAGACGGGATCGGTATCAGCGATGGCACGCGGAGCGAAGGATCAGAGAGTGAAGGTTACGATGTGTGTGTATCTGGTGGTGCTGTTGATCGGGATGCTGCTGGTGGACTGGAAGGTTGGACTTCTGGTGTATGCGATCGCAGGGCTGGTTTATGTGCTTTATTATCGGAATGCGATGAAATATTTTGGCGGAACTACCGGGGACCTGGCTGGGTGCTTTTTGTCGCTTTGTGAGGTGTTTATGGCTTGCGGGGCAGTGCTTGGTGCGCTCTGGTTTTAAAAGATGAGATTGAATAACTGTATAGTAAAGTAAAAGGAGAACCAACAATGAAATTAGTAATCGGCGGTGCTTACCAGGGCAAACAATCTTACGCATCGAAAACATACAACCTGACCAATCCCGACTGGAAAGACGGCCAGACCTGCACGATAGAAGATCTGAAAACAGCAAAAGCAGTCCATCATTTCCACTCCTTCATCCGCAGAGAACTCGACGAAGGAAGATCCGTCCAGGATCTCGCAGAAACAATATGGAAAGAAAACCCCAATCTGCTCATCGTAACGAATGAGGTAGGCTACGGAATCGTCCCGATGGAAGCGAAAGAACGGGAATGGAGAGAAGCCTGTGGTCGTGTCTGTACGAAACTGGCGGCTTATGCGGATCAGGTAACCCGTGTATGCTGTGGGCTTGGAACACGGATCAAGTGAGAAAAGGAGAAAAACAGATGAAGATATATCTGATCCGGCATGGAAAAACACCCGGGAATCAACTGCAGCGATATATCGGGATCACCGATGAACCCGTTCTGGAAGAAGATCAGGAACGACTGAAAACACAGAACTATCCGAATGCAGAAAAACTTTTTGTAAGTCCCCTGCTTCGCTGCCGTCAGACAGCCGCGTGTATCTATCCTAGACAGGAACAGCAGGTGATTCAGAATCTCAGAGAATGTGATTTCGGAAGATTCGAAAACAAAAACTGGAAAGAAATGACCGGTGATGCCGAGTATCAGGCGTGGGTGGACAGCAACGCAACGCTGCCATTTCCGGGAGGAGAAGATCCGCAGGAATTCCGCGACAGAGCATGTCAGGGATTTCTGGAAGGACTGAAGATCTGTGCAGAAGATAGAGCAGAATCAGCAGCGTTCGTAGTACATGGCGGGATCATCATGGCGGTGCTGGAACGGTTTGCGGAAACAAAAAAAGAATTTTATGAATGGCATGTAGGTAACGGATGCGGATATGAGGCGGAAGTAAATCTGGAATGGATGGAAGGAGAGGGAGAAAACCCAGTGCTACGTGTAATAACGGCGATACAACTGACAGAAAAAGAAAAACAGTAGTAGGCAATGATACATAGTACAAACATAATAAATTCGAACAAACACATATTTTCGTATGCGAATGACTCGAGAAACGAGGCGAAAATATGAGAACATAATGGAAGAAAAAAGAAAATACGCAACTGCAAAAAAGCAGGCGGTTACAGAAAGAGGAAGAAAAGATGAGATGGACATTACTGGCAGTAGTACTGGGATTTTTGCTGGATCTGTGTTTTGGGGATCCCAGATGGCTGTATCATCCGGTGCGTATCATCGGAAAGGGAATTACATTTTTAGAAAAAATCCTGCGGAACATATTTCCGAAAACAAAAACAGGAGAGCGGATCGCCGGAGGATTCCTGGTGGTGGGAATCGTGGCGGCTTCGTCTTTTGTTCCGTGGCTGATCTTGCATCTGGCGTATGGATTCCGTACCTGGCTGGGTGTGGCACTGGAAAGCTTTATGTGCTACCAGCTGCTTGCCGCAAGATCCCTTCGTGATGAGAGCAAAAAAGTCTACGATGCGCTGCAAACCGGAGATATCGAGAAGAGCCGTTACGCGGTATCGATGATCGTAGGACGCGACACGCAGAATCTGACCGAGGAAGGTGTAACCAAGGCAGCAGTTGAGACCGTTGCAGAAAATACATCCGACGGTATCATTGCCCCGCTTTTTTATATGATGATCGGCGGCGCAGTGCTTGGATTTGCTTATAAAAGCGTGAATACCATGGATTCCATGGTAGGCTATGTGAATGACAAATACCAGTATTTCGGAACGGCGGCGGCAAAACTGGACGATGTGTTAAATTATATCCCGGCAAGACTTTCCGCCTGGCTGATGATCGCGGGAGCCTGGTTGATCGGTATGGATGGAAAAAATGCAAAGAAAATCTATCTCCGCGACCGTAGAAAACATGCCAGTCCGAACTCTGCACAGACAGAAGCAGTGATGGCGGGCGCACTGGATATCCAGCTGGCAGGAGATGCCTGGTATTTTGGAGAACTGCATAAAAAACCATTTATCGGCGATCCAATCCGAAAAGTGGAAATTGAGGATATCTTAAGATCACATAAACTGATGTATGCAGGAACAGTACTGTCATTGGTCGTATTTGGACTGGTGCGTGTTCTGGTCTGTCTGTTTATTTAAAATTATAATAAAAGGAGAAGCAACGGACTCATGAAAGAATACATACACGGCGGAGACATCTACCGCCACCCGGATGTGCTGGATTTTTCAGCAAATATCAATCCGCTGGGAACACCGCCCGCGGTCGTTCAGGCGGCAAAAGACAGCATGGAATGGATCTGTCATTACCCGGATGCCTGTCAGGAAAAACTGAAACAGGCACTGGCTGCATACGAACAGGTTCCGGTGGAATGGCTGATCTGTGGAAACGGGGCGGCGGAACTGATCTTTGCACTGGTGCAGGCAGTAAAACCGAAACGGGCGCTGGTCATGGCACCGACCTTTGCGGAATATGCCCAGGCACTGGAAGCCGTTGGATGTGAGGTGGACAGGGAAATTCTGAAAAAAGAGGATGGATTTACCTTACAGCGTACGATTCTGGAGAAACTGCAAAAAGAAGACTTGCAGATGGTATTCTTATGCAATCCCAACAATCCAACGGGAATCCTGATAAATCCGAAGCTTCTGCTGGAGATTGTAACGATCTGTGAAAAGAGAAATATTTATCTGGTAGTGGATGAGTGTTTCCTGGATTTCGTTTCGGAACCGGAAGTGCATACGCTAAAGGGTGAACTGGAAGGAAAACAATATCTGTTTCTTCTGAAAGCATTTACCAAACGATACGCGATGGCGGGCTTAAGACTGGGATACGGAATCACATCGAATGAAACACTGATGGAGAAAATGGAACGACAGCTTCAGCCGTGGAATGTGTCGATGCCGGCGCAGGAAGCGGGGGTTGCGGCGTTAAAAGAAACCGCGTATGTAGAAAAAGCAAGAGAACTGATCTTTCAGGAACAGGCATTTCTGAAAGACGGGCTGAAAGCGTGTGGATATCCGGTGCTGGACTCCCAGGCAAATTATGTGTTCTTTGAGGGAGAGCCGGATCTGTATGAAAAACTTCTGGAAGAAGGCGTGATGATCCGGGACTGCAGCAACTATCCGGGCCTCTGGAAAGGATGTTATCGGATCGCGGTGAAGCTGCATAACGAAAACGAACAGTTATTACGGAAGATTCGGAAAGTGAGGAGATGAATCATGGCAAAAGCAATTATGATACAGGGAACCATGTCAAATGCGGGAAAAAGCCTGCTGGCAGCCGGACTGTGCCGGATCTTTAAACAGGATGGTTATCGGGTAGCACCGTTTAAATCACAGAATATGGCACTGAATTCCTTTATCACCGAAGAAGGACTCGAGATGGGACGAGCACAGGTCATGCAGGCGGAAGCGGCAGGCATCAAGCCTTCCGTTCTGATGAATCCGATCCTGTTAAAACCGACCAATGATGTAGGCAGCCAGGTGATCGTAAACGGCGAAGTTCTTGGAAATATGAGCGCACGCGATTATTTTGCCTACAAAAAGAAACTGATCCCGGATATTATGAAAGCGTATGATACTCTGGCGGCGGAAAATGATATCATCGTGATCGAGGGCGCAGGAAGTCCGGCGGAGATCAACTTAAAGCAGGATGATATCGTCAATATGGGTATGGCAAAGCTTGCAAAAGCCCCGGTGCTTTTGGTTGGAGATATCGATCGCGGCGGCGTATTTGCCCAGCTGATCGGTACGGTAATGCTTTTGGAAGACGATGAAAAAGCGATGGTAAAGGGTCTGATTATCAACAAATTTCGTGGGGATAAGACGATTCTTGATCCGGGCGTGGAGATGCTCGAAGAACGAAGCGGTATCCCGGTGGTCGGTGTGGCGCCGTACCTGCAGATTGAAGTGGAAGACGAAGACAGCCTGACCGAACGGTTTGACAGCCAGCAGGAAGTGGGACAGATTGATATTGCGGTGATTCGGGTTCCGCGGATTTCGAATTTTACGGACTTTAATCCATTTGAAAATATTCCAGGTGTGTCTCTTCGATATGTAAAGCATATTCATGAACTGAAACATCCAGACATGGTGATTCTACCGGGAACAAAAAATACGATGGGAGATCTGCAGTGGATGAGGGAGAGCGGAATGGAAGCGGCAGTCCTCAAACTGGCAGCAGCCGGAACCGTGATTTTCGGTGTCTGTGGCGGCTATCAGATGTTAGGGGAAACCCTTTCCGATCCGGATGGCGTGGAAGCGGGTGGAACCATGAAAGGGATGGGACTGCTTCCGATGGATACCGTATTTGCAGACGGAAAGACCAGAACCAGAGTCAGCGGTACATTCGGACAGGTAGAGGGCGAACTTTCCGAGCTTTCCGGTGTGGAATTGGAAGGGTATGAGATTCATATGGGTGTGACGATATTACATGAGGGAGCATCCCCATTAACGACGATCCGGGATCATGCGACGACCACGCAGGAAAAACAGGATGGTGCGTATACTTCCCGTGTTTATGGCACCTATGTTCACGGAGTATTTGATAAAGAAGGGGTGGCGGAAGCTGTGATCCGGGCACTGGGAGGAAAGAAGGGCATTGATACCACGGATATGAAAGGCGTGGATTTCCAGACATTTAAGGAGACACAGTACGATATTTTGGCGGCAGCGCTACGGGAACATCTGGATATGAAGAAAATTTATGAAATTTTGGAAGAAGGGGTGTAAACCATGAAAATAGAACTGGAAAATGTAAAACCGAGAGATATCGAGCGCAGAAGTTTTGAGATCATCACAGAAGAACTGGGCGACCGGAAACTGGACCCGGACAAAGAACTGATCATCAAACGCTGTATCCATACAAGTGCAGACTTTGAATATGCGGACAGTCTGTGTTTTTCTGACAATGTCGTGGCAAAAGCCATGGATGCGATCCGCCAGGGTGCCTGCATCGTTACGGATACCCAGATGGGCAGATCCGGCATCAACAAACGTGCCCTCGCCCGTTACGGCGGAGAGGTTTACTGCTTCATGTCCGATGAGGATGTGGCAGCCACAGCGAAGGCAAACGGAACCACAAGAGCCACTGCAAGTATGGATAAGGCAGCACAGATGGACAAACCACTGATCTTTGCGATCGGTAACGCTCCGACTGCTCTGGTACGTCTCTACGAACTGATCGAAGAGGGAAAACTGAATCCGGCACTGATCATCGGTGTCCCGGTAGGATTCGTCAACGTGGTACAGTCCAAAGAACTGATCATGAAAGCGGATGTCCCATATATCGTGGCACGGGGAAGAAAAGGCGGAAGCAATATCGCAGCGTGCATCTGCAATGCGTTGCTGTATATGATCGATGATCGGAGAGATTAGACGATAACAGAAAAAAACAGAAATGTGCTTGTATAAAATACCATATGTGTGATAAAATATTATGCAAGGAAAGCACCCATGACAGGGTGAGGTAGCCTCCCGAGGTTATGCTACCGCTTGGCGGAATACATAAGAAGGGAGGTGGCGCGATGACAGCTTATGAAATTCTTTCAATTGTTATTGGGATATTGGCATTATTGATATCTCTTGGTAACATGTTCGTAGCGTTGCTTACCTTTTTCGATAAGAGAAAGAAGCGAAAATAAAAAAGCCTATCCTGTCAACCCCACAGGATAGGCAGTGTCCCTAAGGACATAAGTTAAAGCCTAAACTCGGAGCATCCACCATTGGAGTGGGTGCTTTCTGTTACATTGCAAATCAATAATTGATCCAATGGATCAGTTTTGATTTAATTAAATACTATCACTTTGTATCAAAGAATTCAAGTGTTTTATATGTGAAAGATTGAAATAGAAGATAATGAGGTTGCTGAGAACGGAGTGAACAGTAACGATAGTGAGGGACAGGCGATAAAGAATATGAAACAACAGCTACAAAGAAAAGCAATCAACCAATTCCCATACGGCGAAGCCCACATGCACATTTTCATGAACGGCACAGACTATAAAAAAGCCGTAGCCGACCAGAAAAATGGTGTCTGCGACTGGGTGATCCACGCGCATCTTGCGGAATACCGGAAGCGCGGAATCACCTGGCTGCGGGAAGGCGGGGATATCTACGGAACATCAAAACGGACGATGGAACTGGCACCTGCCTATGGGATCACCTACCGGACACCGATCTTTGCCATTCACAAAAAGGGGCACTACGGAGCGATCGTGGGAAGAGGTTACGAAACCATGCAGGAGTACAGGAAATTGATCGGGGATCTGCGCCGGCAGGGCGGACACTTCGTGAAAATTATGATCTCCGGCATCATGGACTTTACTCATGGAGGCCTGACGGAACCTTCACTTGACGACAGTGAGATCCGCGAACTGATTCATATTGCACATGAAGAAGGTTTCCCCGTCATGGCACATACAAACGGCAGTCAGGCAGTCCGGGCAGCAGCTCTCGCAGGTGTGGACAGTATCGAACATGGAAACTTCTGCGACGAAGATGCGCTTCAGGCACTTGCAGCTTCCGATGCTGTCTGGGTACCTACGATAGTAACAGTAAAAAATCTTCTCGGAGACGGACGGTTTCCGGAACAAGTAGTGAAAAATATCTGGGAAGGACAGAAAAAAGCATTACTCCGCGGCTATCAGCTCGGAGCAAAACTTGCTCTCGGAAGTGATGCCGGAGCCTATCGTGTCCTCCACGGTCAGGGACTTCTTGATGAATACCGGGCTTTCCGGGAGATTCTGGAAGAAGACTTCCCGGACTGGGAAAAGCGGATCCGAAACGGTGACCGGCTGATAAAAGAAAGATTCTCATAGCAAGACAAAAGGAAAAAGAATCTTACAGGCAGGAATTCCCGGTTGCAAAAAAATAAAAAGCTGTTATAATAAAGAAGATTTTAATTAGTATAAAAATGCACTCACACTGTATAGATATGCAGAAGGATGAATCAGGCGGAAAACTATGTGCAGATTCGTGAGTACACAAGAATAACAGGAGGATAAGAGTATGAAAAAGGCAGTTGTATTTGCACTGACAGGTATTATGGCAGTATCCATGTTCGGATGCGGCAGCAAAAAACAGGTAGAGGTATCCAGTGTTGATGATCTGAAAGATCTGACCATCGGTGTGCAGACCGGTACTACCGGAGACAGCTATGCCAGCGATGCAGTAGCAAGTGATTCTCAGATGAAACGTTATAACAAAGGTGCGGATGCCATCCAGGCTCTGAAGACCGGTAAGATCGATGCGGTTGTGATCGACTCTCTGCCGGCTCAGAAGTTCGTAGATGCCAATGATGATCTGAAGATCGTAGAAAATATCTGGGAACCGGAAGAATATGCGATCTGTCTGAAAAAAGGAAATACAGAACTGACAGAGAAAATGAATGCGGCTATCGAGGAACTGAAAGAGGATGGCACTCTGGATAAGATTATGACAAACTACATCGGTGATGATCAGGGAAGCTACCAGTATGAGACTCCGGAAGGAACCGAGTATACAAACGGTACACTGACCATGGCTACCAACGCAGAGTTCGAGCCTTGGGAGTACAAAGAGGGAGATAACATCGTAGGTATCGATGCAGATATGGCGAAAGCAATCTGTGATAAGATGGGTTATGATCTGAAAATTGACGATATGGCATTTGAATCTATCCTGGCAGCTGTTTCCAGCGGTAAGGCTGAGTTTGGTGCGGCTGGTATGACTGTGACAGATGAGAGAAAAGAGAGTGTTGATTTTACGGATACTTATGCGAATGCGTCTCAGGTTGTGATTGTTAGAAAATAAATGAGTGGATACCCGGGTGGGGTACGCTTGATATTTCAATACTCCGACCCGCTCCCGCTCAGCTGACACTGGCAGCGGTACTAAGGCAGCAAAATACGCTGCCTAAGGACCGGCCGTGTCAGATGGTCTGCGTATTGAAATATCAAGCGTACCTTCGCAGGCGGGAGGTAAGAAAATATATTTTCTGACAATTGGGGATGGCTTTTATATTAGTGAGGTTTAGTAAGGTGAAAGATAATCCCCGGGATATGAGAGATGAAGTGAAAAATATACGAAAAGACCTTGTAAAAGGAGTGTAAGGGAAACGATATGGGATCTTTAAGTCATTGGGTTCACAGGTATTTTGTGGATAATGGGGCTTCCAGTTGGTGGTTGACGGGTTTGCGGAATACGTTGCTGATTACGGTGCTGGCGCTTTGTATTGGTGTGGTGCTTGGGTTTACGGTGGCGATTATTCGGTCGACTCATGAGCAGACTGGGAAGCTGAAGGTGCTGAATGCGATTTGTAAGGTGTATCTGAGTGTTATCCGTGGTACGCCTACGATGGTTCAGGTGTTGATATTTAACTTTGTTATATTTGCTTCCATCGCGGTGAATGAAGTTATCGTTGGTGGTGTGGCATTTGGTATTAACTCCGGTGCGTATGTGGCGGAGATCGTGCGGTCGGGTATCATGTCCATCGATAAAGGACAGATGGAGGCCGGACGGAGTCTGGGACTTAGTTCCGGACAGACGATGAAGCTGATCATTATGCCCCAGGCATTTAAAAATGTGCTGCCGGCACTGATTAATGAGATGATCGTGCTGCTGAAAGAGACATCTATCATCGGTTACATCGGTATGACGGATATCACGAAAGCAGCGACACTGGTACAGAGCCGTACATACGAAGCCTTTGTACCGTTGATCGCAGCTGCAGTATTTTACTGGGTGCTGGTAACGATTCTGACATACTTTATGGGTAAACTGGAGAGGAGGTTGAGAAAAAGTGACCGCAAATAAAGGAAAAGTTTTATTGCAGGTACAGGGACTGGAGAAGAAGTTTGATGATAACCAGGTTCTGGACGGTATCACCACAGATATCTGTCAGGGTGAAGTGGTAGCAGTCATCGGCCCATCCGGTTCCGGAAAATCTACGTTTCTTCGTTCTCTGAACCTTCTGGAAGTGCCTACCGGTGGTCAGATCCTTTTTGAAGGTGTGGACATTACCGATCCGAAAGTCGATATCAACCGTCATCGCCAGAAAATTGGTATGGTATTCCAGCAGTTTAACCTGTTTCCACATAAGACCGTTAAGGAAAATATTATGCTGGCTCCGGTTACGCTCGGACTGACGAAAGAAGACGAAGCTGCAAAAATAGCGGAAGAACTTCTCACCCGTGTAGGACTTCCGGATAAAGCGGATGCTTACCCGGACAGCCTTTCCGGTGGTCAGAAGCAGCGAATCGCAATCGCCCGTGCACTGGCGATGAATCCGGATGTCATGCTTTTTGACGAGCCGACTTCAGCGCTTGATCCGGAGATGGTTGGAGAAGTACTGGAGATCATGAAAGAACTGGCACAGAGCGGTATGACCATGGTGGTTGTTACCCACGAGATGGGATTTGCAAGAGAAGTTGCAACCAGAGTTCTTTTCATTGATGAAGGAAAGATCCAGGAAGAAAATGTTCCGGAAGAGTTTTTCGCACATCCGAAGAACGCGAGACTACAGGAATTTTTATCGAAAGTATTATAAAATAATGAGCAATGACTGGAAATGGTCATTGCTCATTATTGCGTTGAACATATTTCTGTACAGGGGGAAATTTATATGGACAAGATAATGATGTGGATCATGGCAATCTGTGCTCTGATCGGTGGAACGGACCGGTTGCTGGGGAATCGTCTGGGGCTGGGAAAACGATTTGAGGACGGATTTCAGCTCCTTGGACCGACAGCGCTTTCCATGGCTGGACTGATTTGCATTACGCCGTTGGTATCACTGGGATTGGAATACACGATTGTGCCATTTTATCGTATGCTTCATCTGGATCCAGGTATGCTGGGTGGGATTCTGGCTCTTGATATGGGAGGCTACCAGCTTTGTAAAGAACTGGCACTGGATCCTGCGATTGGAAGATACGGAGGAATTATCGTTGGTGCTACGCTTGGCTGTACGATTACTTTTACGATTCCGGTAGGGATGGGAATGTTAGGCGAGCGGGAGAAGCCATTGTTTGCAAAAGGAATATTAGCAGGTTTGAGTGCGCTGCCTGTCGGAATTTTGGTGGGCGGACTGTTGTGCGGTCTTTCTATTGGGAAATTGCTCATTCAGAGTATTCCGGTATTTCTTCTGGCGGTACTGTTGATACTGGGACTTTCCCGATTCCCGGATGGGATGATTCGTGGATTTCGTGTTTTTGCAGAAATAATTCGTGGTGCAGGAACAATTGGCATTGCTCTGGGAGCATTTTCCTACATGACCGGAGTGCAGCTGCTTCCGGAGATGGCAGGTCTGGATGAGGCACTGGGGGTAGTTTCCTCTATTGGGATTGTTCTTTTGGGCAGTCTGCCATTTGCAGAGATTCTGCAGCGCCTGCTGAAAAAACCGCTGGAATGGGTGGGCGAGAAGATTGGTCTTGGACGACTTGGTACTGCGGGACTTCTTGTGGGAATTGTCAGTGCCTTGCCTGTGATAGCAGATATGAAACAGATGAACGAGAGAGAAATTGTGATGAATGCAGCTCTTCTGGTGTGTGGAACATCCATGGTGGCAGCACATCTCGGATTTGTCCTGGGTGTGGATGCTCCGGCGACAGGAGCACTTCTGGCTGGAAAACTGACCGGGGGCATTGCAGGAGTCTGGATGACATGGCAGATCATGAAAAAGACTGAAAGCAGCAGAGACAGATAGATACAAATCTAAAATACAGGTATAGAAATACAGAATTTTAAGTTGAGTTTTTCTGACAATATGGTATACTAAATATTATGACGCATGTGATACGGAGTAGAAAAGACTGAAATTACATATATAACCGGCATCCTATAGAAAAGTCAGAAATACGAAAGGATATAGAACTATGAATCAGGAAAACTTACAGACAGGAAGACAGGAGGCAATCCAGGGATTCGATATTGAGGGAATATTTCTGGAATGTACACCTTGTGGAAATGGTCATATTAATGATACTTTTATGATGTCATTTGACAGAAACGGGGAAACACATCGGTATTCTCTGCAGCACATGAACCGGTCCGTATTCAAGGATCCGGTTTCTCTGATGAATAATATTCTTCATGTGACTGCTTATCTGAAAGAGCAGATTAAGGCACAGGGTGGAGATCCGCAGAGAGAAACACTGGATTTTGTATGTGCTAAGAATGGAGAATCGTATTTTGTAGACAGTTTTGGAGAGTACTGGAGAGCCTATCATTTTATAGAAGATGCATATGCACTGGATGAAATAAAGGATCCGCAGGATTTTTATGAGAGTGCTGTGGCATTTGGAAATTTTCAGAGAATGCTGGCAGATTTTCCGGCAGATACACTGACAGAAACTATTGCCGGATTTCATGATACCAAGGCACGGTTTGCAGCGTTCGAAAAAGTAGTAGAAGAGGATGTATGCGGAAGAGCAGCTGAAGTGCAGAAAGAGATTCAGTTTGTGAAGGATCGCTATGATGTGGCATGTGTGCTGGGCGATTTGTTAGAAGCTGGTGAACTTCCACTTCGTGTAACGCATAACGATACCAAGTCAAACAATGTTCTGATGGATAATGCGACCGGCAAAGGTCTTTGTGTCATTGACCTGGACACAGTAATGCCGGGACTGGCGGTAAATGATTTTGGTGATTCCATTCGTTTCGGCGCGAGTACAGGTACGGAGGATGAAAAGGATCTTTCCAAAATTTCCTGTGATATGGAGCTGTATGATATCTATACAAAAGGTTTCGTAGAAGGATGCAGCGGTGCGCTGACGGATATGGAGATTGAGTGTCTGCCGATCGGAGCGAAGGTTATGACCTATGAGTGTGGAATGAGATTCCTGACAGATTATCTGTCCGGGGATACATATTTTAAGATTGATTATCCGACACACAACCTGGATCGCACGAGAACACAGCTGAAACTGGTGTGGGATATGGAACAGAAGTGGGAGCAGATGCAGGAGATTGCTAGGAAGTATAAAAATAAATAGAGTTGTGGTAACGGATAGACAGGACTAACGGACGAAAGGACAAACCTGCTCCGTAACCTCAGACAACCGCTGGCAATGCAACTTTGAACTAAATTCCCATGCGCGCTTCGCGTGCTACATCATGAATAAAACCGGAGTTGTATCCGGAAGTTTTTTACAAAAAGATATTGTTTCCTATGTAAGTGTGTTGCATCGGAAATGATATCTTTCATCTGTCCAGCCATTTTTTGTGAAAGGACGTACAGTAAACTGACAAAAGACAGAGTACCGTGCCGTAAATAAGATCCGGAGGTATTGATATGGATAAAATTTACGACATTTGTTGTGGTATTGATGTACACAAAAAACTGATTGTTGCCTGTCTGAACCATAAACGCAAGAAAGAACTCCGGGAGTTCGGTGCGACCACCCGGGAACTGAACCGACTGCAAAAAATGCTTGAAGGAGCCAATATCAAACTGTCAGGAAGCATATCAGTATCATAAAGAGGAACTTCGTCTGGTACTGAAACGGTGGCAGATGATGAGCAGCAGACGGTATGTGGAAGAAGTGAAAAAACTGGTCGAAGAAGAAGATCTTGATGAAATATTGCTTGGTATACCAGAGAAACCGGACAACTTTGGAAAGAGAATTCTGGCAAAAGCGAAGTACGATGTTGTAAAAAGAAATTAAGGCAGAATGTTGCAAAAATGTAACATTCTGTCTTCTTTTTTGGAGTCACCTGAAAAAATGTTACGAAATCATCAGAAATGTTAAAAAACAATTAAATGTATCGAAAAATAGAAAAAAGTGGGTTCTTGATATCAGAAATACTGTCGTTTTTCATGAAAAAGTGGGAGAAAATTCGTAAAATAAGTAGAAAAAACATAGATTCTATTGACTTTATTTAGAAATGTGAATAGAATATTACAAAAGTATGAAAAAATAGAAGAACGAAGAGGAATAGAAATGGAACGATTAAAGAAGGCCTGGAATTCTCTTCGGACGATGCTTCTGCGGGCAGTCAGAGAACGGAAAAAAGAATGTCTGGCAGTGGGAGCAGGCGTAGCGGTGATCATCGCGGGTGTTGGAAGTCTGATGGGCGGCAAACCGACGATCATAAAGCAGACAGAGGGAGTGGAAGTTACGCAGGAAGCAGTCGGACAAAAAGAGGAAGAGTCGGATACCGGAGACGATGACCCTGACGGGTCGATCCCCTGTGGCTATGCAGGGGTAATCGATGGTATTCAGGCTACGAAAGGGCTGACGAAGAGTTATCGGGCTGTTGGAGGTCCGTGTGAGACGGTTCTCGTGGGACAGTGGATGATTCGAACCGAAACAGTGGCAAAGTTGGATGTGGGAACCCGAATGATCCAGGCGGTGGAGGCTGCAGATCAGCAGACGGAAGATTTGACGAAACAGATGCGTATGTCAGATAAAGACTATGAAAATCTTCTGTCGATCGTGGAGGCAGAAGCCGGTGGAGAAGATCTGGAAGGAAGAATCATGGTTGCGGATGTTATTTTAAACCGTGTGGCGAGTGATCAGTTTCCGGATAATGTAACTTCCGTGATCTGGGACCGGACAGGAGGAAGCCCACAGTTTTCGCCGACCGAAGATGGAAGAATCTATACCGTAACGGTTTCGGATGATACGAGAGAAGCAGTAAACCGTGCGATCGATGGGGAAGATCTGTCGCAGGGGGCGTTGTATTTTATTGCGAGAGACCAGGCAGACGAAAAAAACGTAAAATGGTTCGATGAGAAACTGACTTTTCTGTTTGCACATGGCGGGCACAGTTTTTATGCCTGATATCAGTGATATGTTTTGAACGAAACGATGGAAGCATATTTTGCGATCGGAAATCCGAGAAAATAGGATTGCCAGAAAAAGTGACCTGTGCTATAATTCTAAACTATAGTGATTTACTACATAAAAGCATAAAAATATGTGAGGAGTGTACAGAATGGAAGTATTATACAGAAGTACCAGAGGAAATGGAAGTACAGTAACTGCATCAAATGCAATCTTAAAAGGTCTTTCCGAAGATGGCGGGTTATTTGTACCGGATCAGATTCCGGCACTGGAGGTTCCCATGGAGCAGCTGGCACAGATGTCTTATCAGGAAGTTGCCTATGAAGTAATGAGTCGTTTTCTGACTGATTTTACAGAGGAAGAACTGAAAAAATGTATTCAGTCTGCTTATGATCAGAAATTTGATACCGATGTCATTGCACCTCTTGTAAAAGCAGATGGTGCTTATTATCTGGAGTTATTCCACGGATCTACCATTGCTTTCAAAGATATGGCTCTGTCGATTCTTCCATATCTGCTGACAACAGCAGCAAAGAAAAACGGTGTGACCAATGATATCGTGATCCTGACCGCAACCTCCGGTGATACCGGAAAAGCAGCGATGGCAGGTTTTGCAGATGTACCGGGAACAAAAATCATCGTATTTTACCCGAAGGACGGTGTAAGCCCGATCCAGGAAAAACAGATGGTAACCCAGAAAGGTGACAATACTTATGTTGTTGCGATCCGCGGAAACTTTGATGACGCGCAGACCGGCGTGAAGAAAATCTTCAACGACAGTGAGATGAAAGCAGAGCTGGCAGATGCAGGTTATCAGTTTTCTTCTGCAAACTCAATCAATATCGGTCGTCTGGTTCCACAGATTGTATATTATGTATACGCATATGCAAATCTGTATAAAACAGGACAGATCCAGCCAGATGAAGAGATTAATGTAGTGGTTCCTACCGGTAACTTTGGAAATATTCTGGCAGCGTACTATGCAAAAAATATGGGACTGCCGATCAAAAAACTGATCTGTGCATCCAATGATAATAAAGTTCTGTTTGACTTCTTTACTACAGGAACTTATGATAGAAACAGAGAATTTATCCTGACAACATCACCGTCTATGGATATTCTGATCTCCAGCAACCTGGAACGTCTGATTTACAGAATTGCAGGAAATGATCCGGAGAAAAATAAAGTTCTGATGGAAGAGCTGACAAAAGATGGTGCTTATCATATCACAGACGAGATGAAAGCACAGCTGGCTGATTTCTATGGAAACTATGCGACAGAAGAAGAGACTGCGGAGACGATCCGAAAGATCTACAAAGACTGTGGTTATGTGATCGATACACATACCAGTGTTGCTGCAACCGTATATGATAAATACACAAAAGAAACCGGTGATACAGCCAAAACTGTTATTGCATCTACCGCAAGCCCGTATAAGTTCACAAGAAGCGTGATGGAAGCAATTGATGAAGGCAAATATGCTTCCATGGGTGATTTTGAACTGATCGATCAGCTGTCTGAGATTTCCGGCGTTGCTGTACCGAACGCGATCGAAGAGATCCGCAATGCAGAAGTGCGTCACAATACCGTTGCAGAGGTGGCAGAGATGCCTGCTGTTGTGAAGAATATTCTTGGTATTAAATAAACTAAATATTCGCTGAAAATTTGATATTTTTGTACATTATTCCTTGAAATACAACATAGACTAGGGTATAATACAATAAGAAATAACACCTGGGGTGTACGATCCTCTCTTTATTTTGAACCTACATTTACGTTTATGGGACTCCTATATTGTTGATTGGATGTCAGGCCGTCATTACGCAGCGGAAGACAAAAGAGATACTGCGGTCACCCACCTAGCAGTCGCTAGGCGTCAAAAAAAGGGAAACGGCACTCCGGGGTTATAAAAAAAGAAAATGAGGAGTCAGAAAATGACTCTTTTTTTATGTGATTACATAGTTGCTCGGCAGAAAATCAGGAAGCGGCTGGAATGGAGGATAAGATGAGTGTAGAGAAACAGAGTTTTGGAACAACGAAAAAAGGGGAAGCCATTTCTTTGTATACGGTAACCAATAAAAACGGTATGGTAATGAAAGTGACAGATTTTGGTGCGATTCTGGTAAGCGTGCTGGTGCCGGATAAAAACGGAGTTCTGACCGATGTAGTACTCGGATATGATCACGGAGAAGATTATCAGGTAAATCCACCACATTTCGGTTCTACGATCGGAAGAAACGGAAACCGTATCAACGGAGCATCTTTCATGCTGAATGGAAAGAAGATCCAGCTGACACCGAATGAAAACGGAAACAACCTGCACAGCGGTCCGGATGGATTTGAATTTATGATGTGGGAAGCTGAGACAAAAGAACAGGCAGTTGCCTTCCATCATCACAGCCCGGACGGAGAACAGGGATTTCCTGGAAACTTCGATGTGACAGTTACTTATACACTGACAGATGACAATGCTGTAGAGATCCATTACGAAGGAATTTCCGATCAGGACACCGTAGCCAATATGACCAACCACAGCTACTTTAATCTGGGTGGACATGATTCCGGTAATGTATATGAACAGACTATGCAGCTGAATGCAACCACATATACACCGGTGATCGATTCCAAATCCATTCCTACCGGTGAGATCGCTCCTGTAGTCGGAACTCCGATGGATTTCACACAGCCGAAAGCAATCGGTAAAGAGATCGATGCGGACTTTGAACAGCTGCAGATGACAGGCGGATATGATCATAACTTTGTACTGGACAAACCGAAAGGAGCTTTTGACTGGATGGCAAAAGCATACTGTGAAAAAACTGGAATCGCGCTGGAAGCTTATACAGACTGCCCGGGTGTTCAGTTCTACGCAGCAAACTTTGTAGATAACGAAAAAGGAAAAAATGGTGCGGTATATGATAAACGCCATGCATTCTGCCTGGAATCCCAGTACTGCCCGAATGCGGTCAACGATACGCATTTTGCACAGCCATTCCTGAAAGCAGGAGAAAAATACGATACAAAAACAGTATATCGTTTTCTGGTAAAATAAGAAAAGAAGAATAAGAGGACGCTGTATCCGGTATAACAATCCGAATACAGCGTCTTTTTAACTTGTTTTACTGTCTGTCAGTCATTGTTCAGTGAATCAACTTTGATCGACAGAAAAAAACACAACCCGTCCCGCTGGATAATTTTTTGAAAAATGCCATATACTGAAATATGGGAAAAAATGGTGAAACAAATAAAAATATTCCATGGAAATGGATGCTGACGATTGCAGGAACGGTACTGTTTTTTATTTTACTCTTTCTGATGGGAATACGGGAAGGGAGACAGAAACGGGAAGAGGAAAATGATTATCTGGAGAAATTACAGGCGGAACAGCAGATGGCAAAAGTCGGGACTTCCGGGGAAAATATAGAGGAAGAACAGACGGAAAATGAAAGAAAAGAAAATCAGGATGTATCACAGGAGGATTTCGCAAATCTGGAAAATGAAACGAAGATGGACAGAAAGGAGGATACGATCCGGGTACTGATCTCCGTCGACGGAACGGAACATTATGTTCATTCAGAGGTGCGGATATCCTGCGCGGGAGCCTACTGTGTGAAGGGAGATTTTACGGTGCAGGAGGAGGTGGGTACGGAACTTTGCCTGTCGGAACAGATGCAGCCGGGGCAGACTGTCTGGGTAGAACCGACAGAAGCGACAACACCGCTGACATTGGAATCTGTCAGAAGAAATCAGGGAGCACCCGCCTATCGGGGAATCCTGGAAGTGACAAGAGAGGAAGAGGGATTTCGGATCATTAATCAGGTGGATCTGGAATCGTATCTGAAAGGAGTTGTACCAAGTGAGATGCCTGCTGATGCACCTGTGGAAGCACTCTGTGCACAGGCGGTCTGCGCGCGAACCTATGCGGTACGCCAGATCAGAGAACAACGAATGGTAGAATGGAATGCAGATGTGGATGATACGGTTTCCTGTCAGGTGTATAACAATATTCCGGAGCAGGAAACAAGCAATCAGGCGGTGGATGCTACCTGTGGGATGGTGATGCTCTGTGGTGGAGAGCCGATCGAAGCCTACTTTTTTTCGACTTCCTGGGGATATACCGATACGGATGAAGTCTGGGATGCAAAGAAAAGCGCGTCTTATCTGAAAAGTGTTGCAGTGAGCCATCAGGCAGTGGAAGCTATGGCAGCCGGGAATGGCGCAGAAGAGCAGACAGGAACAGCAAAGCAGACAGACATGTCAGAAACATATTTCCGGGAACTGATATCACAGACAGAAGCGGGAGATTATGAAAAAGAAGATATCTGGTATCGATGGAAAGTGAGTATTCCCTGGGAGGTGCTGAAGGAGCGAAGTGAGAGACAGTATCCCCAGATTGGCACATTTACCGGTTTAGCGATACAGGAAAGAAATCCCGGCGGAGGGGTAAAAATGCTGGAGATTCAGGCAGACAAACAGAGTGTGACACTGGAAAATGAATATGCGATCCGAAAGTTTCTGTCAGTAAAAGGACTGTCTATTATCAGAAATGATGGAAGTACCTGTAACACGATGGAACTGCTGCCGAGTGCCTGTTTTGTGATCGATACCGGGAACGAACAGGGAATTGATTTGTTGGTATTTACCGGTGGCGGTTATGGGCATGGCGTGGGGATGAGTCAGAACGGAGCAAAGCATCTTGCGGAAGACGGAATGGGTTGGCGGGAGATCCTGCAGGTTTTTTATCAGAATATTACGATAGAAAACTTGCAGGATTTCTGAAAAAATAGTATGATAAAAATAAGTATGTAAAAAATAGATATTGTGCAGAAAGGAAAACAAAATGAAAAAGTTCATAAAAATCATGACCGGATTCATGAACCGCATGAATCAGGATCATGTGAGTGCGTTTGCTGCACAGGCAGCATTCTTTATTTTGATGTCCTTTGTGCCCTTTTTGATGCTTCTGCTTCCGCTGGTCACCTATGTTTCGATTACGAAAGATATGGTTGTGGAGATGATTTTGCAGGTGATGCCGGATGCAGGGGATTTTCGAAGTTTTCTTTTGAGTATTATTCAGGAAGTTTATGATAAGTCGACTGCAGTGGTACCGATCAGTGCGATCTTTACCCTGTGGAGTGCGGGAAAAGGTCTGCAGGGACTGACGAACGGGGTAAATGCGATTTACCATGTAAAAGAGACAAGAAATTATGTGGTAACCAGGATCCGGTCCGCTTTGTATACGCTGGTTTTTATCCTTGCCGTTATCGGAAGTCTGATCCTTCTGGTATTTGGTAACAGTATCCAGAAGCTTCTGACGCGATACATTCCGGCGCTGGCGCGAGTGACAGCTTATATCATTGGCATGCGTACCGCGGTTTCTCTGGTCGTACTGGCACTGATTTTCCTGATGGTCTATAAATTTCTGCCGAACAGGAAAACATCTTTTCGAAGCCAGGTACCTGGTGCGGTGATTTCTGCGGTGGCATGGTCGCTGTTTTCCCTGGGATTTTCCGTTTATCTGGACTATTACGACGGATTTTCCAATATGTACGGAAGCCTGACAACGATTATTTTAATCCTTTTATGGCTGTATTTCTGTATGTATATCGTTCTGATCGGGGCAGAGATCAACGCCTACTTTGAAGAACGTCTTCGCAGACTGCACCGGGTGGCGAGCGAGCGGATCCGCAATGAGTATCAGGGACTTCTACGGGGAATCCGGGAAAATGATCCGGAAGAAGAGAAAACAGAGGAAAAGAAAGAGCAGTAGCAAAGAGGGCGGGAATCAGAAATAGAACTTGACAGATAAGAAGATTCATACTATAATTGATGCCGATAGAAAAAAGCTGTGAAAGTGTCAGTAGATATGTATTTTCTTACAGAGAGAAGGAGTCACCGGCTGCAAGCTCCTTTAAGTTCAGATGCATATTGAGATTCCCACCGGAGCCGCTTCTCTGAAAATACAGTAAGAGAAGACGTACAGACGCGTTAAGTCTTAATGAGTGTCCGTTAATTTTTTAATCGGAAATCAGGGTGGTACCGCGAGATTATGAGATAGTTGCCTCGTCCCTCCAGGAAACTGGAAGGACGGGGCTTTTTTTGCACTGCATATCAATAATTGGTCCGGTGGATCAATTATTGATTCGCGAGCAACGAGCAAAAGTTCGTGCTAGTACGAGACTTTGGCAACTGCTGCGAAAACGAGTGAAATTCGCGAAGCGTATTTTACTCGTTGCCTTGCATCCGCCCCAAACAAATAGAAAAGGAGAACTGCCATGAGCAATAGTATCAAAGAAACATTACAGGCGATTCTGGATGAAGCTTCTGAGAAGATTGAACAGTCCGATGCCCTGGACAAACTGAATGATGTAAGAGTAAATTTCCTTGGTAAAAAAGGACAGCTTACTTCTGTACTGAAAGGTATGAAAGATGTAGCTCCGGAAGACCGCCCGAAAGTAGGACAGATGGTCAACGAAGCCAGAACAAAGATCGAAACCATGATGGAGGAGACAAAAACCCGTCTGGAGAAAGAACTGCGGGAAGCAAAGATGGCAGCAGAAGTCATCGATGTGACTCTGCCGGCTAAGAAAGCAAATGTAGGACATCGTCATCCGAATACCATTGCTCTGGAAGAAGTAGAAAGAATCTTCATCGGTATGGGTTATGAAGTTGTAGAAGGACCGGAAGTAGAGTATGCGGACTACAACTTCACCAAACTGAATATTCCGGAAGATCATCCGGCTCGTGACGAACAGGATACCTTCTTCATCACAGACAGCATCCTGCTTCGTTCCCAGACCTCTCCGGTACAGGCGAGAACCATGGAACAGGGCAAACTGCCGATCCGTATGATCGCTCCGGGACGTGTATTCCGTTCTGATGAAGTGGATGCAACACATTCTCCGTCCTTCCATCAGATTGAAGGTCTGGTTATTGACAAACATATCACATTTGCAGACCTGAAAGGTACACTGGAAGAATTTGCAAAAGAACTGTTCGGACCGGAAACAAAAACAAAATTCCGTCCGCATCATTTCCCGTTCACAGAACCGAGTGCAGAGGTTGACGTATCCTGCTTCAAATGCGGCGGCAAAGGATGCCGTTTCTGTAAAGGATCCGGCTGGATTGAGATCCTTGGCTGTGGTATGGTTCATCCGCATGTACTTGAGATGTGTGGCATCGATCCAGAAGAATACACCGGTTTTGCATTTGGTGTAGGTCTGGAGCGTATTGCACTTCTGAAATACGAGATCGATGATATGCGCCTTCTGTATGAAAATGACTACAGATTCTTAAAACAGTTCTAGGAGGATAAAAAGAATGAATACATCTTTATCATGGATTAAAATGTTTGTCCCGGATCTGGACGTTACAGCTCAGGAATATACAGATGCGATGACACTGTCCGGAACAAAAGTAGAAGGATATGAATTACTGGATGCCGATCTGGAAAATATCGTGATCGGACAGATCGAAAAGATCGAAAAACATCCGGATGCAGATAAACTGATCATCTGCCAGGTAAATGTAGGCAATGAAGTAACACAGATCGTTACCGGCGCTCCAAATGTAAAAGAAGGAGACAAAGTTCCGGTTGTTCTTCCGGGCGGAAGAGTTGCAGGCGGACACGACGGTAAGAAAACTCCGGGTGGAATCAAGATCAAAGCCGGAAAACTGCGTGGTGTGGATTCCTACGGTATGATGTGCTCCATTGAAGAACTGGGTTCCACAAGAGAAATGTATCCGGAAGCTCCGGAATACGGAATCTATATTTTCCCGGAAGATGCTACCGTTGGTGCAAGCGCGATCGAAGCACTGGGACTGAACGATGCAGTGATCGAATATGAGATCACTTCCAACCGTGTAGACTGCTACGGTGTACTGGGTATCGCAAGAGAAGCAGCAGCTACTTTCCAGAAAAAATTCGTTCCTCCGGTTGTAACAGCTACCGGTAACGACGAGGATATCAACGATTATGTAAAAGTAACTGTAGAAGATAAAGATCTCTGCCCACGTTATTGTGCAAGAGTCGTAAAAAATGTAAAAATCGGTCCGTCACCGAAATGGATGCAGAGATGTCTGGCTGCCAACGGCATCCGCCCGATCAACAACCTGGTAGATATCACAAACTATGTCATGGAAGAATATGGTCAGCCGATGCATGCCTATGATCTGGATATGATCGCAAATCATGAGATCCATGTACGCCGTGCCGGAAAAGACGAAAAATTTATTACTCTTGACGGTCAGGAACGCCAGATGGATGAAAATGTTCTGATGATCTGTGACGGAGAAAAATCTATCGGTATCGCAGGTATCATGGGCGGAGAAAATTCCATGATCACAGACAATGTAAAAACAGTTCTGTTTGAAGCAGCATGCTTTGACGGTCCGAATATCCGTCTGTCTGCAAAGAGAATCGGACTTCGTACCGATGCTTCCGGAAAATTCGAGAAAGGTCTGGATCCGAATAATGCGCAGGCAGCCATCGACCGTGCCTGCCAGCTGATGGAAGAACTGGGAGCCGGTGAAGTTGTCGGTGGTATGGCTGATGTATATACCAAGAAAAAAGAGCCGGTAAGAGTACCGTTTGAGCCGGAAAAAATCAACAGCCTGCTGGGAACCGATATTTCCAAAGAAGATATGCTGGAGTATCTGTCCAGAGTAGAACTGGCTTATGATGAAGCAACCAACGAGATCGTTGCTCCGACTTTCCGTCATGATATCTTCCGTACCGCAGATATCGCAGAAGAAGTTGCACGTTTCTACGGATATGACAATATCCCGACCACACTGCCAAGTGGTGAGGCAACAACAGGAAAACTGCCATTTAAATTGAGAATCGAAGAAGTGGCAAGAGATGTGGCTGAGTACTGTGGATTCTCTCAGGGATACTGCTATTCCTTCGAAAGCCCGAAGGTATTTGACAAACTGCAGATTCCGGCAGAGGATGAACTGAGAAAAGCAATCACAATCTCCAACCCGCTGGGTGAAGATTTCAGTATCATGAGAACCATTTCTCTGAACGGTATGCTGACTTCTCTGGCAACCAACTATAACAGAAGAAATAAAAATGTCCGTCTGTACGAACTGGGCAATGTATATCTGCCAAAAGAACTTCCTCTGACCGAACTGCCGGATGAACGTATGATGTTCACTCTGGGTATGTACGGAGACGGTGATTTCTTTGATATGAAGGGTGTGGTAGAAGAGTTCTTCGATCAGATCGGTATGCATAAGAAAACTGAGTACGATCCGAAAGCCGGTAAGACTTTCCTGCATCCGGGTCGCCAGGCTCTGATCAGCTACGAAAATGAAGTGATGGGTTATCTGGGCGAAGTGCATCCTGCAGTAGCTGATACCTATGGTATCGGAACGCGCGCATATGTGGCAGTTCTGGATATCCTGAATGTCGTAAAACATGCATCCTTCGACCGCAAATACGAAGGAATCGCAAAATTCCCTGCAGTAAACCGTGACATCTCCATGGTAGTACCGAAAGACATCATGGTTGGACAGATCGAGCATATGATCGCACAGAGAGGTGGAAAGATTCTGGAACACTTCGAACTGTTTGATATTTACGAAGGTGATCAGATCGAAAAAGGATTTAAGTCCGTTGCTTATTCTCTGACCTTCCGCTCCAAAGAGAAAACTCTGGAAGAAGCAGAAATCAATGGCGCTATGAACAAGATCCTGAATGGTCTGGAAGGCATGGGAATCCAGCTTAGAAAGTAAAAAAGATGAAAATATATCTGATTCGTCATGGAGAAACTCCATGGAACACACTGGGACGGCTGCAGGGAAGAACGGATATCGAACTGAACGAAAATGGTATCCGCCTTGCAAAAATCACCGGTGAAAAATTAAAAGATGTGCATTTTGACCTGGCAATCGCAAGCCCGTTAAAGCGGGCTTACGAGACCGCCAGACTGGTACTGGGTGACAGAAATATACCGATTCTTACGGATGAGAGAATAGAAGAGATCAGTTTCGGAGAATGGGAAGGACTTTGCTGTCGAAGGGAGAATTATCAGATTCCGTCAAAAGATTTTGAACAGTTCTTCACGGATCCCTTCGGTTACAAGCCACCGAAAGACGGCGAATCTATTCAACAGATGATTGACCGCTGCGGTGCCTTTTACGAGGACCTGCTCCACAACCCGGACTACCAGAATAAAACAATTCTAATAGCAGCACACGGCTGCTCGACACGGGCCTTTCTCTATCACATTGACGGCCGGAAAGACGACTTCTGGAGAGGTCACGTACCGCCAAACTGCGCGGTAACGATTATCGATGTGAAAGATGGAAAAGCGACGATAGAAGAGCAGGATAAAGTGTACTATAATCCGGAAGATGTTGTAGATTTCTACAAATAAGATATTCAAGGCGTACGCCCCAAATTGCAAAAAGCTCTCCTGCAAAAGCAGTGGGCAGGACGATTTTAAGCTATGTGTTAAGTGCGACTTGTACATCTTATGAAAAAATCCCCATATCACTCGCTTGTCTGCAAATCCGATTGCACAGGCAAAAAAGCCTCAGCGTAGCCCGCTACGCCTACGTTTTTTTACCTGTACACTCGAATCTGCATCCTGCGTGATTGATATGGGGATTTTTTCAACGATGCACATGATTCACTGAGAGCCGCTCATCGCCAAGTCGCACTTAACACAGGATCTTAAAACTCGCCCTAACCGCCCGCAAAATGCTTTTGAAAGGCATCTTTTTGCCCTGCTGGGCTTGGTATCGATAAAAATAGTCATTGCGTGCAACTGGAAAGATATGACGAAAAATTAACGGTTGTTTCAAATTTGTTTTGCCAGGAAACAGCCGAGAGCCAATAAAAAATATTACTTCATCAGCTTACCAAGATCCGCATAAAACTCCGGATAAGAAATATCCACACAATCCGCCCGCAGCACTTCGACTCCTCCTTCAGAAGCCAACCCAGCCACTGCAAACGACATCGCGATCCTGTGATCCAGATGACTGTCGATAGAAGCATGATGCAACGGTTTGCCACCTCTGATGATCATACCATCATCTGTACCCTCGATATCACATCCCATAGCTCCCAGACTGTTCACCATAATATCCAGTCGGTTCGATTCCTTCACCTTCAGTTCTTCCGCATTTCGAATCACCGTAGTTCCATTCGCATAAGCTGCCAGAACCGCCAGAACCGGAATCTCATCGATCAACGTCGGAATCAGTTCACCCTCGATAACCGTACCGTGAAGTTCACTGTGACGAACCAGAAGATCCGCAACCGGTTCACCGGCGGCTGTTCGTTTATTTAACAGGGTGATATCTGCGCCCATCGCCTTGCATACACGAAGAATGCCATCTCGGGTAGGATTGATTCCCACATCTTTGATCATTACTTCAGATCCCGGCACCAAAAGAGCAGCCACAATAAAATAAGCAGCGGAAGAAATATCTCCGGGAACAGAAATGTCCAGTCCGTGAAGTTCCGGATCCGGCGAGATAGAAGCAGTTGTTCCTTCACTGGTGACCCGTGCGCCGAAGTGAGAGAGCATCAGTTCCGTATGATTTCTCGAAAGATAAGGTTCTGTAACCGAAGTAATTCCGTCTGCATACAGTCCGGCAAGCAAAACACAGGATTTCACCTGCGCAGAAGCTACCGGTGACTGATAATGGATCGCAGTCAGCGGATGCCCCTGAATCTGTAACGGTGCACATTGGTTTCCCTTTAGACTCTCGACCGTAGCACCCATCATAGAAAGCGGTTTGATGATTCTTCCCATCGGCCGGCTCTGGATCGATGCGTCACCGGTAAGTGTTGTGGTAAAATTCTGACCGGCAAGAATACCGGAGATCAGTCGTGTTGTAGTTCCACTGTTACCGGTATCCAGAATCTCTGTCGGAGCAGTAAGCCCGTGAAGGCCTTTCCCATGAATCCGGATTTCCTCCTGTGTATTTTCAATATCGATTCCTAACTTGCGGAAACAGGAGATCGTAGAAAGACAATCTGCTCCCTGCAGAAAATTCGTCACTCTTGTCGTACCGTCAGCCAGTGCACCAAACATCACAGCGCGGTGGGAGATCGACTTGTCTCCCGGAATCTTCACCTCTCCGCGAAGAGGCATTTTTGCCTGCATAAGTTCCATATGTACATCCTCCTTACCGAATATGAAGTGTATAATTCCGTTCTTTCAAAACACCCTGTGCCTTCACACAGGATTCCTCATCATAAAACTCGATCCGAAGAACACCTTCCTCGAATTCTCTGTTGTGAATGATGCCGATATTTTTAATACTAATTGAATTCATCGCAAGCAGTGTGGCAATTGTAGCGATACCACCGGCTTCGTCATAAATATCACAGTAAAAGGCATAAATCTTCTCGATTACCCCTTTGCTCGCTTCCGGAAGAGAATTGCGGTATTCTCTGGAATTACTGAACATATTATAGATTTCATCTGCATCACCATTATCCACCCAGCATTTTGCCTGTACGATCAGGCGGATATACTCGTCGAGCACTTTGGAGATCATTGACCGGTTTTCCAGGCAGATCTGCTGCCACATCACAGGAGAAGAAGAGGCAATACGGGTAATATCCTTAAAACCTCCGGCTGCGATCAGTTTCATATTTTCCTCCGGCGTATCCATCTTCTGTACGGCGTTGACCAGCGTAGAAGCGATGATGTGTGGCAGGTGGCTCACAGCTGCGGTGATGTAATCATGCTCTTCATAAGTAAGTACCAGCGGGATCGCTCCCAGAGAAGAAATCAGCTCCATAAACTGTGTCAGGCGTGGGATATCAATCTGTCCGCCCGGCGTCAGAATATAGTAAGCATTTTCAATCAGCATGTCGGTAGCATTTTCAAAACCGGTCTTTTCGGAACCTGCCATTGGATGTCCTCCGATGAAATGATCGTCCAGACCAAGTTTCTGAACCGCCTGATGGATCTCACCTTTTACACTTCCCACATCCGTAATAATACAGTCCGGACTTATATGATCCTTCAGCCATTCAAGATAAGAAATATTGTCGTGAACCGGCGCGCAGAGGAAAATATAATCGCAGGAAGCAAATGCCTCATCTTCTTTCGTACATTTTACATCCACAATACCCTCAGACACGGCAAGATCCAGCGTAGCTTCCGTTCTGGTATATGCAAAAATTCTAGTCTGCGGGTGAAAACGTTTCAGAGATTTGGCGATGGATCCGCCGATCAGCCCCAGACCGATAAATCCTATATTCAGTGAATCACTCATAGTTGTCTGTCAAAATCCTTTCTCCGTAATTACGCGTGTATTTTGCGTACTTTCACCATTGTAAAACACAGGAGGGGAAAAGTCAATGATTTAGCACTTTAAACTATGGAACTTTAACGCCAAAAAGCATAGAAGGAAAAGAGAAGAGAAAAAGGCACACAGTATAGAAAAAACAGTTCCTCTGAGAAAAAATTTCATAAAATGAAGATAAAATATACAAAAAAGAAACAATTTAGACACAAAAAACATAAAATATACAAACATAAATCAAAAAAGTTCGGAAAATAATTGTCAATATTTCATAAATAACTTGAAATATTCGAAGAAATTTAGTAATATATAACCATACTAATTTTTGGGAGGTATTACATATGGACGTTTTTAGAACTGACCGAATAAGGAATGTAGTGCTGCTTGGTCATGGCGGAGCAGGTAAGACTACACTGACAGAAGCTATGGCTTATCTTTCAGGTATTACAAATCGTTTAGGCAAGGTGACAGATGGCAATACCATCAGTGATTACGACAAAGAAGAGATCAAGAGAAAATTCTCGATCAGTACTTCCACCGTGCCGGTTGTATGGGATAAGGTAAAAGTAAATATTTTAGATACACCTGGATTCTTTGATTTCGTAGGAGAAGCTGAAGAGGCAGTAGCCGCCGCCGACGCAGCAGTGATCGTGATCTCCGGTAAATCAGGCGTACAGGTAGGAACCCAGAAAGCATGGGAACTGTGTGAAAAATACAGACTGCCGCGTATGTTCTTCGTAACAGAGATGGATATGGATGATGTCAGCTACCGTCAGGTAGTAGAAGATCTGACCGAGCTGTATGGCAAGCGGATCGCTCCGCTGCATATGCCGCTTCGTGAAGACGGAAAATTTGTCGGATATATCAACATCGTAAAGAACAAAGGTCGTCGTTACATCGAAAAAGACAAAAAAGAAGAATGTGAGGTCCCGGAATATTCCAAAGAATATCTGGAAAAATACAGAGAGATCTTACTCGAAGCCGTAGCAGAGACCAGTGAAGAATTCATGGATCGCTATTTTGCGGGCGAAGAATTCTCCGTAACCGAGATTTCCGCAGCATTATCCATGTGCGTAGGCGATGGAAGTCTGGTTCCTGTATGCATGGGATCTCCGGTCAACCTGCAGGGTGTTAAGATCCTGTTAGACGATATCTGTGGATACTTCCCGAGCCCGAATCTGAGAGAACGTGCCGGTATCGTAAAATCAACCAGCGAAATTTTTGAAGCTGACTATGATTTCACCATGCCGAAATCTGCACAGGTATTCAAGACGATCGTAGATCCGTTTATCGGAAAATATTCACTGTTGAAAGTTTGTTCCGGTGTTATCAAGTCCGGGGATACCTTATATAATGTAGAAAGAGAAGAAGAACTGAAGATCGGCAAGCTGTATGTCATGGAAGGATCCAAACCGATCGAGGTTCCGGAACTTCATGCAGGCGATATCGGAGCCGTAGCCAAAATCAACGAACTGCGTACCGGCGATACTCTGGCAACAAAAGCTGTCCCGGTATTCTACGGCAAACCGGAGATTTCCACTCCATATACCTGCAAACGCTACAAAGCAGTGAACAAAGCAGATATGGATAAGATTTCCCAGGCACTCTCCAAGATGTGTCAGGAAGATCTGACAATGAAAGTAGTCAATGATTCTGCAAACCGTCAGACTCTTCTTTATGGCATGGGTGACCAGCATATAGACGTGATCGTCAGCAAACTGCAGGAACAGTATAAAGTGAATGTGGAACTTTCCAAACCGAAAGTAGCTTTCCGTGAGACCATTCGTAAAAAATCAGATATTGATAAAAAATATAAAAAACAGTCCGGTGGACATGGCCAGTATGGTCATGTAAAGATGACCTTTGAACCATCCGGTGATCTGGATACACCATATGTATTTGAGCAGATCGTTGTCGGCGGAGCCGTTCCGAAGAACTACTTCCCGGCAGTAGAAAAAGGTCTGCAGGAATCTGTAGTATCCGGTCCTCTGGCGGCATACCCGGTAGTTGGTGTGAAAGCGGTTCTGTATGATGGATCTTATCATCCGGTAGATTCTTCTGAGATGGCATTCAAGACAGCAACAAAGATGGCATTCAAAGACGGTTTCCTGGCAGCTTCGCCGGTTCTGTTAGAGCCTATCGTAAATATGCAGATCCGTGTACCGGATAAATTTACCGGTGATGTTATGGGTGATCTGAACAAACGGCGTGGTCGTGTGCTTGGTATGAACCCGGATAAACAGGGATATACCATCGTAGAAGCAGATGTTCCGGAACTGGAGATCTACGGATATGCAACGGTACTTCGTTCCATGACAGGTGGAGCCGGTGATTTCTCTTATACATTTGCCCGTTACGAGCAGGCACTTGGCGATGTACAGGAAAGAGAAATTGAAGCAAGAGCCAGCAAGGTAGACAAAGGGGAAGAATAACCCGACAGTATGAAATAAAGAATAAAAGTGTAAGGGAGAACATCCTGTACAGTTTTAAATGTACAGGATGTTCTTTCTGCTTGCGAAAATATCCGTGAGATTATATAATTCACATAGCTGTGAAAATATTTCATAAAAATTTAATGGTGCCTGACACCATCGACGACCGGCGGTCGAAGGGGCCAGCCAGAAAGGATTATAGAATTATGTACGAAAATGGATATAAAAAACTGCAGGACAGTCTGATCGATGTGATTGCAGAGGAACAGGCAAAGCTTGGATATATGAAAGAACCGATCCGGCTGTATTATCCTTTGAGTTCTCTGCATCATTTTTTTGAAAGCGAAGGTGATGCAGAGGCGATGCAGGAGTCACTGGGAGGATTCCCTGAGGCAACAAAAGAAATATTCGGGGAAGTACAGGTATCGCACAAAGGAGATCGTTTCTGCTTCTTCCTGTCGGAACATGCGACAGAATATGTGCACGAACACCGGGACGAGAATGCATTTATCTTTGCACTGGTACAGTTACTTACAAAGCACGGAACGACGTTGGATGAGGTAAAAGAATTATTCCGCAGTCAGACATCTGAGTGCGCGATGGAACCGATGGACAACGGAGAATTTGACCTGATGATCCGCTTTGTGGACTCGGAAGATCCATATTACTACTGTTTTAAAGATGAGGGCTGCCATATCATTTACCACAGATTTCTGCCGGAGGATTATGCAGATTTCGGATTCTAAAAGAAGAATCATTGGTTGTAAAATATCAGAAATGAAACAGAAAGTTGATATTTTGAAAAAAATATAGGAAAGAAGAGAAAAAAGGATGTCTGAAAAACAGAAAAAAAGGCAGTGGCATACGCCGACAGAAAGAATTATGATGACTGGATTTGGTGTAGTGATCATACTGGGAACGCTTCTTTTGTGTCTGCCGGTTTCATCGGCCAGTGGAAAGGGCGTATATTGGCTTGATGCGTTATTTACGGCGACTACATCTGTGTGTGTAACCGGCCTTGTGACCGTGCCCACTGCAACCACCTGGAGCGTGTTTGGAAAAATTGTGATTCTGGGGCTGATTCAGTTTGGCGGGCTTGGAATCATGGCATGTATGATCATGATATTTCTGGTTTTGCGAAGAAAAATCAGCCTGCAGAGTCGCAAACTGATTCAGGATACCTATAATCTGCCGGTGTTGAAAGGAAGCGTGGGAATTGTCAGAAGACTCCTGATCGGAACAGCGGTGGTTGAGATTGCAGGAGCAATATGTTATAGCTTTTGGTTTGTTCCTCATTATGGACTGTGGAGAGGAATCGGGTACAGTATTTTCCATTCGATATCCGCGTTTTGCAATGCAGGAATCGATCTGGTAGGTGAATCTTCTTTTGCGCCTTTTGTAACCAATCCTCTGATGAATGTTACAACCATGGGACTGATTATCTTGAGCGGACTTGGCTTCCCCGTCTGGTGGGAAGTGATCGAGCATGTGCAGGATCTGCTGAGAGGAAAACGAACCAGAAAAAATTTTATCCGCGGATTTACCCTTCATACAAAACTGGTATTGACGACGACAGTAATCCTGATCACAGGCGGGGCACTTCTGATCCTCCTGTTGGACTGGAATCATACAGGGTCTCTCGGAGAGCTGAAACCGGGAGAGAAAGTGATGGCTGCTTTTTTTCAGTCCATAACAACAAGAACAGCCGGATTTGAGACGATTCCACAGAAAAATTTTACGGATGGGTCTGCGATGGTGAGTATGATTCTGATGTTTATCGGCGGTTCACCGATGGGAACTGCCGGTGGTGTGAAGACAATTACGGTTGCTCTTCTTATCGTGCTGGTTACTTCTTATATCAGTGGAAATCATGATACGGTAGTATGGGGAAGAAAAGTTGTGGAAGAAAATATCCGCTCTGCGGTGGTGATTTTCTTTTTTGCACTGACTACTGCTCTTACGGCCACGATCCTTCTGGTTGCCGTCAGTGGTCATCCGCTTCTGGACTGTGCCTATGAGGTTGTTTCGGCGGTGGCGACGGTGGGACTGACCCGTTCTCTGACTTCACAGCTTCCGGCAGCAGGGAAAATCATTGTTATACTTGTTATGTATATGGGACGAATCGGGCCGATTACACTTGCGGTAGCTCTTGGGCGCAGAACAAGACATGTGGCTGCGGATATTCAGAGACCGGAACAGAGGATTCTGATTGGATAAAAGAATAGGGGAGAACAGATTAACAGAAAGGAAAATAAAAATCATGGACAAACAATATGCAGTAATCGGACTAGGAAAATTCGGTTATGCTGTGGCACAGACACTGTCACAGGCAGGAAAACAGGTTCTGGCAGTGGATAAAGACCAGGAACTGGTGCAGGAGATAGCAGATTATGTGACTTATGCTGCACGGGCAGATGTGACGGACAGCCGTGTATTTGAATCGCTGGGAATCAGTAACATGGATGTGGTGATCATAGGGATCTCGGAAGATATGGAGTCAAGTATTCTGGCGACATTGCAGGCAAAAGAGGCAGGTGTTCCGCTGGTAATCGCCAAGGGGATGAATCAGATGCATGCCAAGATTCTGAAAAAGATCGGTGCAGACCGTGTAGTGATGGCCGAAATCGAAACGGGTATCCGTCTTGGTAAAAACCTGATTTCAGGAGGATTTCAGGATTTCTTTATGCTGTCAGATTCCTTTTCGATGGTAGAACTTGCGGTTCCGGATAGTTGGAGCAATCATAATCTGGAAGAACTGAATCTACGAAAAAAATATGAAATTAATGTTATTGCAATCAAGAAAGGGGAAACGATTTGTGTCAACATCCATCCGGAAGAAAACCTGTGTATGGGAGAGATCTTGATTCTTGCAGGAGAAAATAAAGCACTGGCCAAATTAATGAAAAAATATAAAGAGGGAGATATTTGAAGCCCCTTCATAAGGATAAAAAAGAAATCTGTCAGTAGTATGTCAGGTTTCTTTTTTTATGTGAGCAACATGTCTGAGTCCGTACCTGCATGAGATATTAGCGACGGTCTGAACAGGAAGTTACTGTTCACTGATAATATCCCGCGAAGCGTGTTACTGGGAACGGAGTGAACAGTAACTACAGGAATACCACAGACTATACAATCGAAAGACAAGACTTGACATGCCTGAAATGTTGTACTATCATCCAGATAGTTGATAGTACAACTAACAGATAGATATTCTACAAAAACCAAAAAGAGAAAAGTATAAGTGAAGAAAGGATGGGGTATTTCTTATGGATGATACAAAACGGCAGATCACGAAAATAGCCAGGGAAGTAGGAAAATTTACAGTTCAGACCATGAAAGAAGAGGGAATCGGAACTGCGGAGTTTGATGTGATTCATCTGGTACGTCATAATCCGGGAATCACCCAGACCAAAGTGTGCGAAAGTCTGAAGATGGATAAAGGAGCTGCGGCAAAACGGGTAGCCCGCCTGGAGAATAAAGGATATTTGGTTCGAAAACCGAATCCGGAAGATGGAAGGAGCCAGCTGCTTTATGCGACAGAGAAAGCGGAACACCTGAAAAATTCCAAGACATCGATCGAAAGCGTATTTTATGAATGGCTGTTAGAGGATCTCTCAGGGGAGGAAAAGGAGCATTTTTGTAAAACACTGGACATGTTGTACTGGAAATCAAAAAGAGAACGACAGGCAGGATTTGAAAATATTACACGGATTTTGGCAAAAGAGGAGAATGACGGGGATGGAAAACAAGGAACTACAAAAGAAGAGAGAGGATGAGAAGTTTTGTCCGGATAAAATCGGTTCGTATTTTCTGGTAGAATGGAAAGTTCTTCTTACAATTACAATCTCCGGCCTGATCTATAACCTGGGACTTCTGGCGGAACCGTGGTTTGAGGGAAGGATGACGGGAATGTTGGTGGATATTCTGAGAGGCAGCGGAACTTTTGCCAATATGCTGTTTCTTGTAATCGGTTATGTGGCAGCAATCGGGATCGTACAGGTATCAAGATATGTCAAACGTTTTTATGTACGCAGGTTTGCAAATAATGTAAACCGGAGAATGAAAGAAATCCTGTATCACAGTCTTGTGACCAGGGGGAGGGCGAGCCTTCGGGAAGAAGGGGAAGGAACCATCATGACAAAAGCCATCCTGGATGTAGATGATTGTGTGGAGGGTATGCGTAAATTCACGACGGAGATTTTTGATACCGGTGTGGCTCTGACAGCCTATGCAGGCATGCTTTTGTGGTATGACTGGCGGCTTGCTCTGCTGTGTATGATCTTTCCGCCGATTTCATATATTACAGCGGAGAAGATGAAACGGATGATCCAGAGAACCGGAGCAGCATATAAAAAGCAGTGCGGAGTATTGAGCGCAGTAACTCTTGATCGTGCACAGAACGCTGTCACTTACCGGGTGTTTGGCTGTGAGAGAGACCGGCAGATGGCTTATGAGAAGAATCTTACCGATTATGAAACATCCGCGGTAAAGGCAAATATCTGGAACAGTGCCATGCCTCCGATTTATAAAGTGATTTCTATGACCAGTGTATTGTTTATTCTGTATTTTGGTCAGAAAAATATACTGGGAAGCGGATGGAGCAGCTGGTCAATCGCAACATTTACCACGTTTCTGGCATGCTTTGTGAAGCTTTCTACAAAATCATCCAGCGCGGCAAAACTCTTCAATGCCGTACATAAAGCGCAGGTTTCCTGGAATCGTATCCGTCCGCTGTTTGACTCGGTAAACGAGGAAGAAGACGGAAAAGAATGGGGCCCTGGAAATCTGGAAGTAAAAGATGTCTCATTTGCTTATCCGGACGGAAAGCGCATGCTGGAACATGTGTCTTTTTCAGCAAAACCGGGGCAGATCATCGGCGTGACCGGTCCGGTAGCCTGTGGAAAATCAACTCTTGGGAAGTTATTTTTATGTGAATGTCCATATGAGGGAACGGTACGATTTGCAGGAAAAGATTTGCTGCAGATGGAAGAGGCTGAACGTAAGGGTATCGTAGCCTATCTGGGGCATGATCCGGAGCTGTTTCATGACAGCGTCAGAGATAATGTGTTGTTGGGAGACGAAAAAGATTTGAAAACCTATCTGAAAGCAGTGTGTATTGACCGAGAAGTTTCTGAGATGGAAGAGGGAGAGGATACCCTGATCGGAAATGGTGGGGTTCGCCTTTCCGGAGGGCAGGCACAGCGTGTAGCACTGGCAAGAACACTGTGCCATAAAAAGCCGTTACTGGTGCTTGATGATCCGTTTTCCGCACTGGATAAATCGACGGAGAAAGAAGTGTTTGCCAATGTACGGGCGATGACCCGTGATTCGATCGTGTTGCTTTTGTCACATCGACTGTATCTGTTTCCACAGATGGATCAGATCATCTGGATGGACGAGGGAAAAACGACCGTGGGAACGCATGAGGAACTGTTACAGAAAGTTTCGGCATATGCGACATTATTTACCACACAGGAAGGAGAGGACAGTCATGAAGCATAGAGGAAATGTACGAAATATTCTGATCGATACAGTAAAAAGACAAAAATGGTTGTCCAGCGGGATCCTGATCGCGGTACTTGGAGCCATCGGAGCCTCTCTGATACCGCCGCTTCTTCTTGGAAAAATCGTGGACAGTATTACGGAAGGAGATGCGGTAGCGTTTTCGTTCTTTGTCCTCTATTTTGTTGTGCTTGCCCTGACAGGTTTTATGGATACGGCGCGCGAGAGTCTTCTGACTGTTTTCGGACAGAAGATCACGCATGCGCTTCGAAGCCGCCTGATGGAAAAGTTTCTCAGCCGCAGTGCAGATACGATCAATCAGCAGGAGCCGGGAACGATGGTATCTAGGTTTGTGGGAGATGTGGATACGGTAGAGAACCTGTTTACTTCCGGAATCATCAGTATGTTTGCGGATACGTGTAAGATCCTGAGTATCCTGGCTGTGATCTGGTTCCGGAATAAGGGATTGACTTTCTTTTTACTGCTCTTACTGCCATTTTTGTTCTGGTTTACCAGACATGTACAGAAAAATATGTTAACCGCGCAGATCGAGAACCGAAGAGCAGTAGGCCGTGCCTCGGGTCATGTGCCGGAGACGCTTCACAATATTCGGACGATCCACTGTTTTGGAAAAGAAAAATATATGGAAAAGCGGTATGACAAATATATCAGCGACAGCTATCGGGCGATGGAACGAACGAACTTCTATGATGCGATTTACTCACCGGTGATTCTGATCCTGAACGCGGTTGTGGTTGCGGTTGTGATGCTGTTATCCGCATCCGGCAATCAGCAGGTACTGGCATTCTTCGGTATGTCTGCCGGAACCGCGGTGGCCGTGATCAATTATATTTCCCAGATTTTCACACCGGTAGAAAGCCTTGGTATGGAGATTCAGACGATCCAGTCAGCGATGGCAGGTATTCACAGAATCAATGAGTTTTTCAATCTGGAAGCAGCTGAAGCAGACAGAGCGAACGGAAAACGACAGGGTGTCCGGAAAACAGCAAAAGATATCAGTGAACAGAAAAAACAGGTTACAACAGATAAGATACATACGGCAGATGCCGGAGATCAGACCGCGGTATCCTTTGAAAATGTAGTCTTTGGCTATGACGAACATCTGGTTCTGGAAGGTGTGAGTTTTGAGGTGAAAAAAGGCGAACAGGTCACATTGTCCGGGCGTACCGGTGCCGGAAAGAGTACGATCCTGAAGCTGCTGCTTGGTCTGTATGAGCCGCAGAGTGGAAGCATACGGATCGGTAATGTTTCTGCTACAGAAGTTTCGGAAGAGGAAAGGAGATCGCTGTTTGGCTATGTGGAGCAGTCTTTCCATATGGTGCCGGGTACGGTGCGTGAGCAGATCACACTGTATGATCGGAGAATCACGGAAAAACAGGTGCAGGCGGCAGCAAGACTGACTGGTCTTGAAGATTCGATCGACAGTCTGGAAAATGGCTACGATACCGTGTGTACCCCGGAGATCTTTTCGCAGGGGCAATGGCAATTGTTATCCATTGCCAGGGCAGCAGTTGCAGAACCATCGATTCTGTTGCTGGATGAGATCACGGCAAATCTGGATGTGGAGACGGAAAAGGAAGTCTTACAGGCACTGCGGCGCGTATCGGAAAACCGAACGGTAATCTCGATTTCCCACAGAACTTCAGCGGAGATGGGACGGATCATAACGGTTTAGTAACGTTTTCACTTTTTTTTTTCGGAAAATCATGGTAAACTGTTAAAGTGTGACAGGGTAACTGTTCAGTACCTTCACAGTTACGAGCAAAAAAGGAAATCGAAAAAAACAGAAGAACTGTTCCGGTGATGAGAGTTAAAAACGGAACGGTGATAAAGGAGAAATTACAATGCCAGTATTTGATTTTAATAATACCCCGGATAAAGACAAACCGTTGACCTGTACTTATACAACCTTCCGCTCCGACGAATCCACCGCTACACCAGAACGCCCGATGCTGGTGCTGGATAATAAAAAACGTCAGTGGAAACATCATTCCAGCGGATTCTTTTCTAATCCGGCGAAACAGACGACTTTTGAATTTGAGGAGGAAGACGGTATCGTATCCGCGGACATCCTGCAGATCGATGCCCGTTTTGTCAGCCTGTTAAAATGGCTCGGCGGCAATCATATTCATATCCGTCTGTCCGGTGAGAACCGAGAAAATGGATATGCCGTTTATAAGATCCGTGAGATCGCTTTCGGTGGCGGCACCAAACTTTCGGCGGAGGATGGTTTTTTACAGTTTATGATCGAACGTCTTCTGGCAAGCAATGCACCGGAAGAGATCGAGGAAGATGAGGATGCAGAAGAAATCGGCGATGATATGAAACTGACCAGTATACAGAGCATCACCGACTTTATGACCTGCGCCGGAAAAACACTGCCGGATAATATTCGTCTCTGGGCGAGAAGAAACCTGGCGGTTGCAAAATCCCATGAGGTATCTCCGGAAGAGAGACGGCATGCACAGAGAGCACTGTCGATTATGATGAATGTACAGTGGAAGAGTAATTACTTTGAGTCTATCGACCCGCAGGAAGCGAGAAGAATCCTCGATGAAGAACTGTACGGTATGGAGAAGGTAAAACAGAGAATTATCGAGACGATCATCCAGATCAACCGTACGCATACGTTACCGGCATACGGTCTGCTTCTGGTAGGACCTGCCGGAACAGGAAAATCACAGATTGCCTATGCGGTTGCAAGAATCCTGAAACTGCCGTGGACAACCCTGGATATGAGTTCCATCAATGATCCGGAACAGCTGACTGGAAGCTCCCGTGTCTATGCCAATGCAAAACCCGGTATCATTATGGATGCATTTTCAATGGCAGGAGAGTCCAATCTGGTATTTATCATCAACGAGTTGGACAAAGCTGCCTCCGGCAAAGGAAACGGAAACCCGGCGGATGTTCTGCTGACCCTGCTTGATAACCTGGGATTCACCGATAACTATATGGAATGTATGATCCCTACGGTAGGTGTCTATCCGATCGCCACCGCCAACGACAAATCCCAGATCAGTGCACCGCTGATGTCCCGTTTTGCGGTGATCGACATTCCGGATTATACAGACGAAGAGAAGAAAATTATTTTCTCAAAATATGCACTGCCGAAAGTACTGAAGCGAATGAGTCTGAAAGAAAATGAAATTATTCTGACAGATGAGGGGCTGGACAGAATCATTCAGAAACATGCGAATACCAGCGGTATCCGTGATCTGGAACAGGCCGCGGAGCATATCGCAGCCAATGCTCTGTATCAGATTGAAGTCAATCATATGCAATCTGTAACGATCGATGCACAGATGGTAGAGAAAGTGCTTGAGTAATAAATATGAAAGAAAGTGTGACAGATGACTGGGTACACTAAAATTGCCCAAGGAGGATAATTGTTATGTGGAATGGAAAGAAAAAAGCAGTAACATTCAGTTACGATGATGGTGTGACACAGGATCGCCGTCTGGTGGAAATGATGAATACTTATGGTGTAAAAGGCACCTTTAACTTAAACAGCGGTATACAGTCTTATGCAAATGTATGGGAACATTCAAAGGGGCTTCTGATTCATCGAATGAACACTGAAGGTTTAAAAGAACTGTATCAGGGACATGAGATTGCAGCACATTGTCTGACACATGCAGATCTTCCCAAATATGATGAAGAGACGATCCGCAATGAGATTCTGGAAGACAAGAAAAATCTGGAAGAACGGTTTGGGCAGCCTGTTGTGGGAATGGCGTATCCGTTTGGTACTTATAACGATACAGTAGTGGATATTGCGCGTGCCTGTGGTATCCGTTATTCCCGTACGGTAGAGCGGACCGGAAATTTTGGACTTCCGGAAGAGCCGCTGACACTGAATCCAACCTGCCATCATAATGATGCGGATGTGATGGATCTGATTGATCGTTTTCTGGCATCTGACAGTGAGGAACCACAGCTTTTCTATCTGTGGGGACACAGTTATGAGTTTGACGTGGATCAGAACTGGGATCGGATGGAAGAGATCCTGAAAAAATTGTCCGGTCATGATGAAATCTTTTACGGAACAAACAGAGAAGTGTTATTCGGTGAATAATAACTATCTCGTACATAATATTATGATTATGTTCTGAATACTATCAGAATCTGTGGCAGATGCAAAAAAAAGGAGAACACAAATGCAATATGCAATCATAGGAGCCGGAGGAACCGGCGGAGTTGTGGGATATTTTATGACAAAGGCAGGAAAAGATGTGACACTGATTGCCCGTGGCCGTCATCTGGAAGCTATGAAAGAGCATGGATTGACTCTGGAGCGTCTCTGGGATCCGAATCCTGAAACAATTGCTGTGAAAGCAACGGATATGGAACACTATAAGGAACAACCGGATGTGATCCTGGTGTGTGTAAAAGGGTATTCACTGGAAGATACCGTCCCGTTTATCCGCCGCGTGGCAAAACCGGATACGATCGTGATTCCGATTCTGAATATCTATGGAACCGGTGCAAAACTGCAAAAAGAACTGCCGGAACTTCTGGTGACAGACGGATGCATCTATGTATCTGCCAACATCAAAGAACCGGGTGTGTTAGTGCAGCATGGAAAGATTCTGCGGATCGTTTATGGAGTGCGGGAAAAAGCAGACTGGAGACCGGAACTCGAAGAGATCCGTCAGGATTTTGCGGACAGTGCCATCGACGGGATATTATCTGAAAATATCCGCAGAGAAGCACTGGAAAAATTCTCCTATGTCTCCCCGATCGGAGCAGCAGGACTGTACTGTAATGCGGTAGCGGGGGATTTTCAGAAAGAGGGCGCTCCGCGGGAACTGTTTTGTTCGATGATCCGGGAAATCGCAGCACTTGCAGAAGCTATGGGCGTTCCGTTTCAAAAAGACATGGTAGATGTTAATTTACATATTTTGTCTAATCTTGCACCGGAAACAACTACTTCTATGCAGAGGGATGTAATGGCTGGGAAACCATCAGAAATCGACGGACTGGTATACGAAGTGGTTCGCATGGGAAAACTGTATGGTGTGCCGGTTCCCTCTTATACGAAAGTAGCTAATCGACTGGCTGAGAAAAAAGGGATCATTTTTGATATGGATGGTGTTCTGGTCAATACGGAACCGTTGCATTTTCGGTGTTGGCAGGAAGTGCTGAAAGAGGACGGAATCACGCTAGACTATGAGATTTACAAACCGTGCATCGGTTCTACCAGAGAAGTTTTCCGGCAACTGATGGTGGATGCTTACGGTGATATTTTCGAGGATTATCCGACGATGAACCGGAGAATGGAAGAAAAGAAAAAGGAAATCGTGGAAAAAGAAGGATTCCCGCAATGTGAGGGAATCCGGGAAGTTCTGGAAAAACTACATCAGGGAGGATATCTGCTGGCAGTCGGATCTTCTTCTCCGGAGGATGTGATCCAAAAAGTGTTGAAGGATCTTGACCTGGCTCAGTATTTTTCTGCTTTTATCAGTGGAGAAAATATGGCACATCCAAAGCCGGCACCGGATACGTTTCTTGCCGCAGCAGAAGCATTATTACTGGATCCTTCCGCATGTATGGTAGTAGAAGATTCCACTAATGGAGGAAAGGCGGCAAAAGCAGCAGGAATGTCCTGCGTCTGGTTCCATAATCCGGATTCCGGAGATCAGCAGATTTCGGATGCAGTTTTGGAGATTTCTTCCTGGGATCCTTCCAGTGCAGAGAAAATTATGAAAGCATCAGAACAATGAGAAAAAACAGAACAGCCATGCAAATATTTTGGATAAAAGGAGCAGATGGAAATGTGTACAGCAGCTACTTATAAGACAAAAGATTTTTATATGGGACGGACGCTGGATTATGAATTCTCCTATGGAGATGAGATTACAGTAACACCAAGAAATTATCCGTTTCATTTTCGCCATATGGAAGAACTGGAAAATCATTATGCGATCATCGGTATGGCACATGTAGCGGACGATTACCCGCTGTATTACGATGCGGTCAATGAAAAAGGCCTTGGAATGGCAGGGTTGAACTTCGTAGGAAACGCTGTCTACCAGGAGATACAGGAGGGACGGGAAAACGTGGCTCAGTTTGAGTTCATTCCATGGATTCTTTCCCAGTGCGCATCGGTAGAAGAGGCGAAGAAAATGCTGGCGGAGATGAATCTGGTGGGAACCGTATTCGCTCCACAGTTTCCGGCGGCACAGCTGCACTGGATTCTGGCGGACAAATATGCGTGTATCACCATCGAATGTGTTCGGGAGGGGCTGAAGGTTTATGATAATCCGGCAGGTGTACTGACCAATAATCCGCCATTTGAACAGCAGATGTTTTTATTGAATCAGTATATGCATCTGTCACCGAAACAGCCGGAGAATCATTTTTCCGAGCAGTTGCCATTACAGACCTACAGCCGCGGCATGGGTGCACTTGGACTTCCGGGAGATCTTTCTTCTACTTCCCGCTTTGCAAAAGTGGCATTTACCAGAGCACATGCAGTATCGGGAGATTCTGAGGCGGAAAGTGTCAGCCAGTTTTTCCACATTCTGGGATCGGTGGACCAGCAGAGAGGATGTTGTGAAGTGGCTGAGGGCAAATACGAGATTACAATTTATACCTCATGCTGGAATGCACAGAAGGGAATCTACTATTATAATACCTATGAAAACCACCAGATCACTGCGGTTGACATGCATCGTGAAAATCTGGACGGAACCACACTGGCGCGGTATCCACTGATCCAGAAGGGTGAGATCCGGTGGCAGAACTAGAGCGTGTCTGAAAAATCATTTCCGGAGAGCCTTTTTCAGACACGCTCTAGAAGATGTGAAAGGTATTCCCGGGATTTTTTACTGGTTATTGCGATAGTCGTCAGGGTCTCGTGCAAGTACGGACTTTGAATCGTTGCTCGCGTAAATAAAAAAGACAGAAATCTGTTTCAGACATGTACCAATGGTACGGGACGATTCCGATTTCTGTCTTTTTGTGTTTATTGCTCGAATGATTCTACTACAGAATCTATGGTGATTACTGCGCCTTCTTCATGCGATAACTTCCACTACTGGTGCGGAAAGCGTCAATGATGCGTCGTACACTACAGAGTAAGGTAAGTCCGTATCCGATGAACAGCTCGCTGTAATAGCTTCCGGTGAGTTCGGAAAGATCCAGAATGTTATCCAGATACTGATAACACTCGGAAAAGGTGTATCCTTCGTCTTTCAGTGCATCGTAAGCATCCCAGGTCCAGGAAAGCCGATTGGCAAAGAAAATCATCACCAGCATCATCACAGTGGAAATGATCACACCCTTCCGATCCAGATGACCGCCAAGCAGTTCATATCCACGCAGTGCGCAGATTGCAGTGACTGCACCGGCAATACCCGCGATGTATCCGAGCCGATAGATCAGTACCCAGAGCACACATCCGATTAGAGAACCGACGAAAGCACCTACGAGTCCGGCAACCAGATTACTCTTTTTTGCACGGGTTGTCTGCTGATTTTGCTGAAGATTCTGCTCGATCTGCTGTGCACAGGAAGTACACAGATAATGGTAGGAACCATTGACCTCATAATTTGACAGATATTCCTGTGTGTTGCCACAGGACTCACAGCAAGGCTGATAGTTACCGCCATGAAGATACTGAATCAGAGGATCTACGACACTGTTGATCATATCCGGAACTTTGTTTCCGTTTACTGCCGGCATTTTTATGGTCAGTAAGGCGGAAGTAGAAGTACAGGAATAGTCTGCCAGGTGTTTGACATTTTGCTTCTGGTATTCCAGATACTGTGCCAGCTGTGCGTTGTCCGGATCCTGTGTGGAGACGGCATTGATACGAACGTGGTAAACCGTCGATTCCGTTGTAATGACAACCGGATATCCCTGATAATTGCCATCTGCATAGCTGCCGTGATCCGTCAGACTTCCCCCAAGAAGTAGTACACGTATTTTTTCCTTAAACATATTGAAATTCCTCCTCAAAATATATATGTTACTTTCTGTATCATAACAAATTCTGACATGTTTTACCATAAACTTCAGGATTTTGTAAGAAATAGAAGGAAGATATTATATAGACAGAAAGATATAGTATAATTCATGAAAATGTAATGATTATTTCACGCTTGTAATAATAAGAATTTCATGTTAAAATACTTCAAAAATGAACATTCTAAAAATGAAAGAAAGGTATAGAAGGCATGATAAGCATTGAGTATATACATAAATTGCTGGATGTCTATAATCAGCTGTGCCGACCGTTATGCCAGCAGACCGGCATTCCGCAGACATCCCTGGATATCCTGATGTTCCTGAAAAATAATCCGCAGTATAAAAATGCCGCAGATATTGTAAAGATCCGCGGGATCAAGGCGAATCTGGTATCCATCCATGTGGAACGGCTGGTGCAGGAAGGATATCTCGAACGCCGGGAGGTTCCGGGCGACCGGAGAAAGACAGAACTGATCTGTACCCGGAAAGCGGAGCATGTCTGGGGACAGGGATGTGAGATTCAGAAAACATTTATCGAAACCTTATTTTCCGGTGTGCCTGCGGAGTCCAGAAAGATTTTTGAACAGGTGATGGAACAGACAGAGGAAAATCTGAATACATATCAAAAGGAGAACAAAAAGAAATGAGTATTTTACTGACAGTAATTGTTACATTTTTTGCAGGTATGGGTGCAGGTCTCGGGACCGGATTTGCCGGCATGAGCGCGGCGGCGGTCATCAGCCCGATGCTGATCACATTCTTGGGAATGGATCCCTACATGGCAGTGGGAATCGCATTGTCCTCGGATGTGCTGGCAAGTGCAGTATCCGCATATACTTATGGGAAAAATAAGAATCTCGATATAAAAAATGGTCTGATCATGATGGTTACCGTGTTGTTGTTTACCATAGTGGGAAGTTACGTTTCCAGCCTGGTACCGTCCACAACGATGGGTAATTTCTCCGTCTTCATGACCTTCCTGCTCGGTATCAAATTCATCCTTCGCCCGGTCATGACTACAAAAGAAGCCATGGCACAGGTGTCTGCGAAAAAACGTGCGATTCAGTCTGTGATCTGCGGAGTGATGATCGGCTTTATCTGCGGATTCATCGGTGCCGGTGGCGGTATGATGATGCTTCTGATCCTGACATCCGTTCTCGGATATGAATTGAAAACAGCTGTGGGAACCAGTGTATTTATCATGACCTTCACCGCCCTCACCGGAGCCGTATCCCACTTTGCCATCGGCGGCACACCAGACTGGACAGTATGGATCCTGTGTGTAGTCTTTACCTTCCTCTGGGCAAGAATCGCAGCCGTATTTGCCAATAAAGCAACGCCAAAGACTCTGAACCGTGCTACAGGAGTGATCCTGATGGTGTTGGGAGTTGCGGTTATGGCGTTTTCGGTGTTGGGATAGAGTAACAAATGTCTGCTGGTCGGATGGCTCTTTGAAAATATTATGCATAACCACGCAGACTATACCCGAAAATGATATCAGCTGCGAAATGGAAAGAAAAAAGTTAATAGATAATAAATTGGAGGATACAATATCATGATAATCAGAACTGCAACCATAGATGATCTGCCACAGATCGCTGCCGTAGAGTCCGAGTGCTTCCCACCGGCCGAAGCCGCCACAAAAGAGGAATTCGCCGACCGCCTTATTCATTACGCCAACCATTTCTGGCTGATGTTCGACGAGCAAAATGACAACAAACTGGTTGCGTTCGTCGACGGTTTTGTCACCAACGGACCGGATCTGACGGATGAAATGTATGAAAAAGCTTCCATGCACGACGAAAGCGGTGCCTGGCAGATGATTTTCGGGGTGAATACAATCCCGTCCTATCGAAGATGCGGGCTGGCAGGAGAACTGCTGGAGCGGGCGATCGAAGATGCTAGAAAACAGGGAAGGAAGGGTCTGGTACTGACCTGCAAAGATGCATTGATCCATTATTATGCAAAATTTGGTTTCCAAAATGAAGGAGTAACAGACAAATCTGTCCACGGCGATGCCGTCTGGAATCAGATGCGCCTGACCTTTTAACTTGAGTTAACAGGAACTAACTACCAGCTTTACACAGATTTAACGAAAATCATACAATACCATGATAGAGCCATATGCGTTCTCCCACTATACTGTAAATCGTAAATGAATTATACAGATTCATAACAGAGATTTTACAGATGATTTCAAGAATCGAGCAGCAGACAGCTGCCGGAAAAGGGAGAACAAAAAATGAATGAAAATGTAAAAGTAGTATTTGGGCTGATTGGTGGGTTGGCGCTGTTCCTTTATGGAATGAACAGTATGAGTGATGCGCTGCAAAAGGCAGCCGGAGAAAAGATGAAGAAGATTCTGGAATTTCTCACGAAGAATCCGATCATGGGAGCGCTGGCCGGAGCCCTGGTTACGGCTGTGTTACAGAGCAGTTCGGCAACTACCGTTATGGTCATCGGCTTTGTAAGTGCCGGACTGATGAGTCTGCCACAGGCGATTTCCGTTATCTTTGGTGCTAATATCGGTACGACGATGACTGCCCAGCTGATGGCATTCAAAATCAGTGATTACATTTATCCGTTGATCTTCATCGGATTCATGCTGAACTTCTTAGGGAAAAAAGAAAAGGTTAAAAATATTGGTATGGTTATCTTTTCTTTCGGACTTTTGTTTGAAGGAATCGAGATCATGGGCAGCGTTATGAAACCACTGGCAGGAAGCCCGATCTTTGTAGATCTGATGGGAAAAGTATCTTCTGTTCCGGTGCTGGGTGTTGTCCTCGGTGCGGTGATGACTCTGGTGGTACAGAGTTCCTCTGCAACGATCGCAGTCCTTCAGAGCTTTGCTTCTCAGGCAGGACCGGACGGTGTCAACAGCGTGATCGGACTGACAGGAGCGATTCCGATTTTGCTTGGCGATAATATCGGTACGACGATCACAGCACTTCTGGCATCCATCGGACAGTCCAAAGATGCAAAACGTACCGCAATTGCACACAGCTTTTTCAATATCACGGGTACCTGCGTATTTATCTGGATCATTCCGTGGTTTGCACAATTTGTACGTTATATCTCTCCAAAAGGAAATGAGATCGATGTGATCTCCCGCCAGATTGCCAATGCACATACGACATTCAACGTGTTCTGTACACTGGTATGGCTGCCACTGATCCCGCTCATGGTGAAGATTGTTACCACGATTATCCGTGGAAGAGATAAGAATACCGGTGTGGTTTATGAACCGAAATATCTGGATAACAAGGTAATTGATCAGCCGGTGGCTGCTATGTATCTGGTATCTCAGGAACTGGAAAATCTGACAGGATTTACCGTACATATGCTGAACAGCCTGAAAGGTTCTCTGAATCAGAAAAAGACCTCAGCTGCATATGAAAAATTCAAAAATCAGCTGGATATCGTCCAGCACCTGCAGGAAGAAATCACGGACTATATCACCAAATTGTTTTCCAGCGGTAATCTGACAGAGCTTCAGTCTGAACAAACAGCAGGACTTCTGTATGTAACCAACAATATCGAACGTATCGCCGACCGGTGTCAGGATATCGACAGCATCTGGATAAAAATCCAGGACGATGGCATGAGCTTTTCCGAGGAAGCCGGCAAGGAAATTGAAAATTGCATCAATGTCCTTCTGGATCTGCTGCGCTTGGCGATGACAGCCGTAAAAGAGGGCAGTAAAGAGGAAGCTGAACTGGTATTCAAAAATAAAAAGAAATTGCATAAAGCAGAAAAGAAATTCAACAAAGCCCACTTGAACCGCGTAAAGAATCAGAAATGTGATCCGGCGATGACCGGCTGCTTCTCCGGCATCCTTTACAACCTGGACCGAGCTGCCGACAACTGCGTAAGTATCGCAGAAGAAGCACTGGATAATCAGGGATTCGTAAAATTAGGCGAAGCCGCCAGAAACTTTGCGGCACCGGCTGCGGTTGTGGAGGCTGTGTAAAAGATAATAACAGTGATAAGAAATATACAATTTAAGAGAAACAGAGTATTTTTGATTTTGAGATACAACAAAATTTGAAAATACTCTGTTTTTGGTTGTTCGAGTAATGAACGAAAGTCTTTTTCTTCATAAGAAACTGGTGATTAACGCGGTGGCTGAAGATGGAATTAAAATTGCAAATTTTATTTGATGTGATATGATTTTTATAGATAACATATGATCCAAAACAAGTAAAAATCCAGATTTTGGATAATATATGATCCATAGAAAGTAAAAATCGACATGTCAAACTATGAAACGATGAAAGACCGTATGTCCTCCCATTTCTTGGAATACGATCAGGAAAAAATGGTCCGGAAATTTGCTCTGGAGCATGATGAAAAATATCTCTATATTTTCTTTGTAGGAAGAAAATACCGGATCAACCGCATCACCGGAGGAATCACCTGGTCTGTGGATGAATTCCAGACGGAAGAAAATGCAAATTACAACGAAGCCATGACAATCTACGATGTCCTGTGTAATTCCAAAGAATACTGTCATCCCGCCCACGAATGGGTTCATATCGGCAGCCTTTCTACGGTGCGGGGAGGAAATCTGGCAAATGACAGTAACTTTTTCAGGGATGCAGGAAAGAAATTCGATGGAAAGACTGCAGAACTGGCGAAAGCCTGCGAGCGGCTACATGGGATTAAGATAGAAAGAGGCGATGTGGCTTACCAGCTGGAACTGTTTTCGTTTCTTCCCGTTATACTGAGATTCTGGGAATCCGATGACGAATTCCCTGCGAGTTTGCAGGTGCTGGTGGACCGGAACATTCTGGAGTATATGCATTATGAGACGGTGATGTTTGCGATTGGGCATTTGCTGGAGAGAGTGGGAGAAGAGATGGAGTGAGAGTAGAGAACAGGTTGCTATAAACCGCTATTATCTGGAAGAACGACAGTAGCGGTTTTATTTCAGTGTATATCAATAATTGGTCCAGTGGATCAATTTTGATTATGGAAAGAAACATCTGGAAAACAATATGAATTAGGAAAAACAAATAAAAATTTGTCGGGAAATGTCGAGTAAAATAGCAAAATACACTATAAAATGTCGAAAAACTTTGGAAACATTACCTGCTATATGCTATAATGTAACATAATACATCATTTTTAATACGAATTTAAAAATAACAAATGGAGACAGAGAATATGGTGAGAGCAGCAGAGAACGATAATTTTCTGATACAGCATACAGACTTTTCTTTGCGAGAACAGGTGAATTACCCGAATGGTGGATATTCGAGATTTTATGATAATGGCATCGATATGGTCATTATCGATGAGAATATTTGTGATCATACACCGGGTGAGCCTGTTTTTTCTTATATGCTTATTACAGACAAACAGAACAGTTATATCCATCAGTTTAAAAGAGTTTTTCGTTTCTTAGGTTATATACAGTCTGAAGTTGACAGCTATCTTGCTAACCATGAAATGACATTACCTGAAGATTACAGGATAACCGTTGGGGACCGGGCAGAACAGGCGGATGCATCACCTCTGGAGATTCATTTTGAGGATAGCTTTTCAAATGCCTACGGTATGAATGCGCTCAGATATTTGACACGCGAATATGGAATCTGTGATGAAAACGGAAACAATTATTTTCTCGATTATTTTATCAGAACACAGAATGAAAGATACGCTGTAGAAGAAAATGGACTGAGTTTTCATCATCCACAGATTATCGGAGAAGAAAAATACAAAAAACAGTTGAAGAAACAGAATACCTGTGTTTTATGGGGAATCAAACTATTTCGATTTTCACGGGAAGACTGCGCATTTGAAAACCGAATCGAAGATGATATCAAACAATACTTTGGAAAAGATACCGCAGCATTTGTCGATGATGGATTGAAAATCGACAGAAAAGTGGAATTGTATGAACACCAGACGGTCAGTTTACAGGAAATACGGAAGCGTAGAATGGCGGGTATTAAAGCATTTTTGATTGTATTGCCAACGGCATCCGGAAAATCCAGGATTGTAGAGGAAGATTTGCATGAATTTGCAAAAGAAAAGCCGAAATTCAGAGGGTTGATACTGGTTCCAAGAACTACTATTCTTGTAGACTGGAAGGAGCGAATACAGGAATCTGTACCGGAACTGGAAGAAAAAATTGAGATCAGAACATACGACTATATGTGCAGACATTATATGGAATTCCCAGCGGACTATTACAATTATATCGTAGTGGACGAGGCACATCATGCGGTGGCACCAATGCTGAAAAGAGTGATCCAGTATTATCATGCGGATTTTACAGTTGGACTTACCGCGACGGATCAACGACCGGATAAGAAGAAACTGGAAACTGTTTTCGGAAGCTATTCTACTTCGCTATCCTTGAAAGAAGCCATGGAAAAAGGAATCGTTGCCCGGGCAAATGTTTACCGGATTGAGACAAATATCGATCTTTCAAAAGTCAGATTCAATGGTAAAGATTATATCAATGCGGATCTTGAAAAGAAAATACGGGTTACTTCAAGAAATGATCTGATTGTCGATGTCCTTCAGGAGTATTTTGGTGAGGGAGAAGCTGCCTGGCGGCAGGGAATCATCTTTTGTGTCAATGTTGCACATGCAAATGAAATGGCGAAACTGCTCAATAAAGCCAATATTACAGCAGTCAGCTACACCGGGAAGACAAAAAATCAGGCGGCTGTTATGGCAGCTTTTAAACAGAAGAAAATCCGTTTTTTATGTACGTGCGATATGATTTCAGAAGGATGGGATTATCCGGAACTGGGGATTCTGGTTATGGCAAGACCTACACTATCCAAGATTCTTTATCTGCAACAGATTGGAAGAGGACTGCGGAAAACGAATACAAAGAAAAATGTTATTGTTATCGATGTGGTTGACGAATACGGAGCAATGATCAAAGCCTGTAACATGCATACGATATTTGCCAATCCATATTATGTGCCATTTGGAGATATTATAAAGACAGACTATACACCCGGAGATATGGTTGTTATTGATGGAATGAAGGAAAGAATTGAACGTATCATGGAAGTCGATATCAATTCTTTCGAGGAAAAATATGGCGATTATCTCAGTCAGGAACAGGTTGCCAGAGAATATTTCGTCAGTACCGGAACCGTGACAAGCTGGGTCAAAAAGAAAAAGATCGTGCCGAGTGTAGAATACCGGTTCGGCAACAAATCCATTTACCTGTTCAGTCCGGACGATGTCGAAAAATACCGGAAAGAATTAAACATCAAAGAACATAACGACAGTACGATCAAAGAAGATTTCTTTGAATTTCTGGAAGAAAGAGATTATTCACTTTCGTATAAAATGCCGTTCCTGCTGGCAATTGTAAAACATATCAATGCTATCGGAGATGCGAAAATAGAAGAGGTTCTGGATGATTATATTGCCTTTTATCAGGACCGATTATCCAGAGGCCTCCAGGTGGATCGAAGCACCTGCCCGTATGATGAAAAAATGCTGAAAGACCGAAAAGCGGTGCAGAGAAATATGCTTACGAATCCATTTGAAAAATTTGAAAGAAAGAGATTTCTGTATTATTCGAAAGATTTGAGCGTGATTTCGATGAACCATGCACTGTTCGGGCAAATGAAGGCGGAAGACTGGGAAAGAGTGCGGAAACAGATGAGGGAAGATTTGCGGAAGTATTATGACGGGATGGGCGGAATGTAAAGAAATTTTTATGGAGAAATAGGTGTAAGTTCATTACGCAGGTTGCCATCTATAAGAAGAAGGAGTATTTTACACCAAAACTGTGGATTGGTATGATTGCGACATAAAACAAATGAGATGATAATCTAGAAATTAGAAAAATTCATGAGATTTTTGTCTATCAGATTGTTTACGAAATTCGGTCGCAGGATGCTATGGAAAAAGATCTGTTTTGTTTATTTCGTCAATTGGGAATCATGAATCTGGAAGTGATTGCAGTTGAGGGGAAGATAGCAGAAAATACAAAGGAGTTGATCGTAAATACGATGAATAGTGTCAGGCGGCTTTAGGGGAAGATTTAGGACTAATAGAAGAAATAGGACAAACCGCAGATTTTGAAATGGATAGAGAGGTATAAGTATGAGAGAACCATCCAATTTTTATGAAAAATGTAGTTCGTTAAGTAAAAAAGGTGATTCGAAATCATTAAGAACTCTGTTACAAATGGGATTTTCCGGAAATAAAGCTGCACGTGCTGCTTTACGTAAAACAAAGGATAAAAAGCTTCTCAAATTATTAATTGATGAATACTTGGCTAACATACCAAGTGAATATAATGCAGATATGATATTAAATCTTGCAGTGAAAATTTTGCGTAAAGAATATTTATACGCATATTTAATGGAAATTTCCCGAGAGAAAAAAGATTTAAAGGAAGTAGGATTTTTTGACAGTGTAAAGGCTATTCCTTTAAATAACCAGGAACAAGTAGAATTAAAAAAATACATCATTGATACAAAAAAATTTGATATGCGGCTAATATCGCTTGTTGCAGTTGAAGAACGAGATGAGATATTATATGCACTTCTTGCTAAAGCAATGGATGATGGATTGGATGCACACACGACTAAAATTTTCCTGGCAAATAAGGATTATTTACAATTAATACAACCAGAGCTTCGAGAGGCTATTAAAAAACGAGTTGATGGGACATTGATATTTGCAACGTATCTTGATTTAAAAGAAAGGGATAATCAAGATTGTATAGCAGATTTTAAAAAAATATCATTAGTATATTCTGCAGTGAGAGATAATGTATGGGATTATGGTGAGCTGGATTTTTACCATAATAGTCTTTCAATCGCTTTTAAATTATGCAGAAATGAAGAATTATCATCTTTTGACTGGGAAGTGATTAAAGAGAGTATTAACGAAGAACTATTAGGTGTGCATGATGGAAGCAATGCGACAAAAATGCTTTTTGATTTATTGATGATTTTATCAAAATATGATTACACATATTCAGAATCAAAATTGATAGCGATATACAATAGAACCGCTTTATATTCTTCAAAAGCACTTGAGTTTTTAGGAAAATTACATTCGGAGTTTGCGTATAAAGAGTTTTTGAAAAAAATAATAATTGCAAAACGGGAAACCGAATGTTTTCATACAGCTGTAAGGTTAACCGGTTTTTTCCCTGAACGAGAAAAAGCTATTATTGAATATATAAAAATCCTGGATAACAATCGTTTGATAGATGTAATTCATGAAAAAGCTCAAAAAGTACTTGCTAATAAAAACGAGTCTGTAGATGAAAGGGTTGAGAAAATCCCTTTCGTGGGGAGAAAATGTTCTGTATTAAGGAATGATATAGTCTTGAACGAACTACTGATAGAACTCGGAGAAAAAATAAAAGCAACTCAATTTTTTGTGGCAGTTGGTTTCTCATTTAGTAGTGGATTGCGCTTGCTGAAACCGTTAATGGATCAAATCCGTAGTAATAACGGTAGAATTGAATTAGTCATAGGAGCGCTTCAAACTTATGGATCCAGTAGAAAAAATACAAAGATTGATCGAAACAGTATAATTGCGCTTAACAATTTTAGAAATGAATACCCGTTGATATTGTATACATATCAGAATTCTTTTTATCATGGAAAGTTTTATTACATCGCTAATAATAATAAAGCTTTCGTAATTATTGGTTCATCCAATATAAGTAAAACGGCATATTTAAACAACTATGAATTAAATTTGCTGTTTGAAATAGATTGTAACAATCCAGAAGAACAAGATTTTATTAATTGGTTCGAAAAATTTAAATCCGAGTGTATAAAAGTTGAAAAATTAAACCCTGAAGAGTACGAAGCATTAGATTGGGATAGTGAACTTGATATTTATGAGGCTAGAACAATTGACAGGATGTCTCAGGATGATGTGAGAAATAAAATATCGGAATTAACAGACGAGGATACAAAATTTAGACTAAATGTGTGGCTTGAACATGATCCGACAGAAATATTTTCTAATATAGGAGTTCCGTCATTACAAGAGTATATTGTTTTCTTGTATCCGGGTTTTGGCTTGGCTGTATTTGAATCGTTTGTTCCTGGAAATGCATACTATGCGTTTCGATATACAGAATTTGAAAAATTATTGAATCAGGTGTCCACTTTGACAAAAACCCAGATGATAATGAACAGTGCATTCCTTAATAGAGGTTATCATTTGCAGGATAGTATAAAAACTAAAGAAAAGATAAATTTACTTTTTGCAAGGAAATAGGGAGAGTGGTACATATGTTAACATGGTTAGTGATTATTGGTGCTAATGCATTTGTAGTAATATGTTGTGACAAATGGTCGAGTGTTTGGGGTGAATGCATAAGAATTTGTAGATCTGGCTTCTCAGTGCTATACTTATCTTAAGCATTTCAATACTGAAAGTGAGAACATAAGAGATATCAGACAACATTAATTTTTTTAGAATTAGTAGTATGTTTTACTTAATTCATTAAATTTGTTCATTTGTAAGAAAGGATGAAAAATAATCTATGGATATTTATGAATTTGTTTCAAAATATAATAATCATCCAGTATTATTTATTGGAACAGGATTAAGTTTACGTTATTTAGAGAACTCATATAGTTGGGATACATTATTGCAAAAGGTTGCAAAAGAACTTAACCCTGATCCAGAATATTATTTAGATATAAAAGCTGACAATATGGATGAGACAGGATGTTCATATGAAAAAATTGCTAGTAAGTTAGAACAGGATTTTAATCAGAACTTAAAAAATGATCGACACGGCAAGTTTGAGTTCATTAATGATCAGTTTTATGAAAATATGAAAAATGGAAGAAATGTAAGTCGTTTTAAATTATATCTTGCTGAATTATTCAGGAAAGTTAAAATACGAGAAAATGTAGAGGAAGAGATTTCGGAATTAAAAAAAGCGCGAAAAAATATTAGTTCAATAATCACAACAAACTATGATCGAATGATTGAACAATTATTTTCATTTAATCCATTAATTGGAAATGATATACTTCTTAGTAATCCATATGGTTCGGTGTATAAAATTCATGGTTGTGTTTCTCAACCTGAAAAAATAATTATAACAGAAAGAGACTATGTTGAGTTTGAACAGAAATATGAATTAATTCGAGCTCAATTGTTGTCTTTGTTTATACACAATCCAATTATTTTTATTGGATATAATATTGGAGATAAAAATATAAAAGATATTTTAAAAACGGTTTTTTCTTACGTGGATTATAATTCAGATACAGCAAGAAAAGTCCGCGATAATTTTTTACTTATTGAATATGAAAAAGACTCAAAAAATGTAGAGGTTTTGGAACATGACATTGATATAGAAGGTTTTGAACCAATTCGAATCAATAAGCTAAAGACAGATAATTTTATAGCTGTGTATCAGGCTTTAGCACAGCTAACTCTTCCTGTATCTGCCATGGATATACGTAAAGTACAAAATGTAGTACGTGAAATTTGCGAAGGTGGAAAAATACAGGTTTCAATTACAGAAGATTTAGAAGAATTGAAAAATTCAGATAAAGTGTTGGTTGTTGGATCGAAAAAGACAATAAAATATGAATTTTTAACGACTTCCGAAATGATGGCAAATTATTTTCAGATAATCGAAGAATCAAATTCTCAATTACTAAAGTTGATAGATAAACAAAAAATACAACCAACGCAATATTTTCCGATATATGCATTTTCAAAGATATGTCCAGAGATTAGTGTGATTGAGGAATTGAAAAAACAACAAAAAGAAAAAATTAATGCTATAATTAAAGATGCACCTATATCGTGTAAGGGACAGCATGATAATCCATTGGATGTTAATAATGATTCTCAAATAGCTCAATCATATAAAACGACCGAGATAATAAAATCAATTATGTCGGGCTCAATGAATTTAGATATGGTTAAAGAATATTTGTGCGAGTATGACGAGAAAAAATCAACAGATTACAGGAAAATATTATGCGCATATGATTTGAAAAAATATGAGTAGCGAAACTTTATAAAATATCAAATAACATTTTTGATAATAAGAAATTAACGAATACGCTAAGAAAGCGAAAAAATATTTTCTACTCATGATAATATAATGAATAATTAGACAGAATAACCTGAAACCGGAGGATTCATAGTGAAAGAATATTTTATCAGTGAAATTAATATAGAAAAGTTGTATCATTTATCAAATATAACGATTGAATTGGATACAACCAAGCGCCAGCATTTGTTGTTAACCGGAAAAAATGGTTCAGGAAAGACATCGTTACTGTTAAGATTAGTAAGATACCTGAAAGTACTTAAAGATGGACATCTTATTCGATTAACGGGAACATGGCCGGAATGGGAAGAAAATGCGAAACGTAAGATGGAACATGCTTCAAGTGAGAATGAACGATTTAAAGCGGAACAGGATTACAGGCAATGGTCGGATTTGATTCGTAAGTATAGCGATGGCATTAGGGTTGCATGGAATGATAATGATGGACTTGAAAATGCATATCAAAAAGGAGAATTTATAACTGCGTATTTTCCGGCAGAACGGAAAGCACAATTTGCGAAACCGAATGGCGTGGAAAATATTAAGCTGTCTGAAGTATATGACACCACGGAGAACGCCGGAAATATTCTTCTTAAGTATATGGTTCACATGAAGACACAGCAATCTTTTGCAAGAAACGAAGGCGACCAGGAAATCGTAGGGAGGATTCAACAATGGTTTGACAGATTTGAATCTGCGCTGCAGGTTTTGCTGGACGAAAAATCGATTCATCTGGAATATGATTATAAAAATTATAATTTTAAAATCAGACAGGAAGGTCGGGAGCCTTTTGAATTCAGTGAACTGTCAGATGGCTATTCATCTGTAATCTATATTGTATCCGATTTGATTCTTCGAATGGATAAAAACTGGTTATTGGGTGAAGAAATCAGTCAGTATAATGCACAGGGAATTGTTCTGATTGATGAACTGGAAACGCATCTTCATATTGAATTACAGAAAAAAATCCTGCCATTTTTAACAGAATTTTTCCCGAATATTCAATTTATCGTGACAACACATTCGCCATATATTTTGAATTCTATTTCCAATGCGAAAGCATATGATCTGGAAAAGCATGTGGAACTGGAGAACCTGGCTGCTTTTTCATCGGATGAACTTGCGGAAGGCTACTTTGAGGCAGATGAATATTCAGATACATTAAAAGAGGAACTGGAGCGATATGCACAGTTGTGTTCTAGAAAAAAACTGACGGAAGAGGAGAGGGCTGAACGGGCAGAATTAAAAATAAAATTTAAAAATTTGTCAACAGATCTGTCAGGAGCTGCCAGAGAAAAATTTGAGGATATCGAACGGAGAAGGGAAACGAATGATTAAGATTGAGAGGAAGGAAACCCCGCATACACAAGAGGCAATGGATGATTTGCAGGAAGCATGTAATACAGGTCGTTCGTATAATACGGAACATGTGAATCAGGCGTTACGGGAAGTATTCCACGGGAAATGTTATATTTGCGAAAACAAAGAGGCAACATCCTATCAAATCGAACATCTGATTCCGCACCGGGGCGATAAAAAATTGAAATATGACTGGAATAATCTGTTTTGGGTGTGTGCACATTGCAACAATATTAAGTCAGACAAATATGAACCAATATTGAACTGTACAACAGAGCCTGTAGAACACCTGATTGCTTTTCGGAAAACAGGTTATTTTGGAACGGATGAAAAACTGGAGTTTGTGCCGGTGAAGGATGATAATGTAGCGATCAGAAATACCATTTTGCTGTTAAATGATGCATATTATGGAACGACTCCTCAGAAGAAAATGGAAGCAAGGATTATACGTAAAACGTTGCGGAAAGATCTTTCAAAGTTCAAAGAATATGTAAGGGAGTATCAGGAAGCAGAGAACGAAGAGGAAAAAGAGGATATTGCGATGCTTCTGAAGAGGGGACTGAAAGACAGTTCTGCGTTTACGGCATTTAAGAGATGGCTGATATGGGATAATGAGGAAAAGTATGGGGAATTGGAGAAATTTATTCCTGAGAATCAGAAAAAAAATTTATTTGACATTTAAAGGTGGATGGCGCTAACCATCCACCGCTCTGGAAAACCAGAGAAACCTCGTCGGTCAAAGTGTTTTTAATGTATGGTCTTGTCGACCAAAATACTTGTTGATTTGATTATACATAATTTTATGAAAAATCCACAGGAAAATAAAAGAAATTGGTGGAATGAATGCAAGATGAAAGTTGGATATGAATACATAAAAATTTGCACATCCGTCTTTCCAGTGCTATACTTATCTCAAACATATCACCACAGAAAGGGGCATAATCATGGAGACAGTATTACAATTTTTAAAAGACGCAGAGACATATTATCTGGCAACTGTAGAGGGTAATCAACCGAGAGTTCGTCCTTTTGGAACAGCTCATATTTTTGAGGGCAAGCTGTATATCCAGACCGGAAAAGTGAAAGATGTCTCAAAACAGTTACATGCCAATCCGAAAGCTGAGATCTGTGCTTTTAAGGGTGGTGAATGGATCCGTGTGGCTGGCGAACTGGTAGAGGATGATCGTGTGGAAGCAAGACAGTCCATGCTGGATGCATATCCGAGTTTACAGAAAATGTATGCCGCAGATGATGGCAATACAGAAGTTTTTTATTTTAAGAATGCAACCGCAACGATTTCTGCATTTACGCATGAACCGGAAGTGATTACTTTTTAAAAAATAAAAAATTCTGGAAATTATATGAATACGGAATTGAGTAACGATGAGCCGGTAGCCGATGGTTATCGGCTCATTATGGGATTATGATATAAAGATATTGTGTGAGCTGGATAAAAGTTTTGTATAGAATAAAAAAGAAACGAGCAACCCGCTTGGATCCTAAGACCGTACACGACACAAAACCCATTTCTTAACTTCATTATAAAGTATTTCTATCAAAAGTCAATCAAAGATGTAAGAAATAAAGGAGAACAACCAATGAACAATCACGATAACAACCCCAAATACATCCAAATCCGAGGTGCCAGAGTCCACAACCTGAAGAACATAAACGTAGATATCCCCCTGCACCAGATCGTAGGCATCGCAGGTGTGTCCGGCTCCGGGAAGTCGTCGTTGGCGTTGGGGGTGTTGTATGCGGAGGGATCCAGGAGGTATCTGGAATCGCTTTCTACTTATACGCGAAGACGTATGACGGGTGCGGCGAAGGCACAGGTGGATGAAGTTTTGTATGTGCCGGCGGCGCTTGCGCTGCATCAGCGGCCGGGAATTCCGGGGATCCGGAGTACGTTTGGCACGGGAACGGAGCTTTTGAACAGTCTGCGGCTGATGTATTCGAGGCTGGCTTCGCATCGGTGTCCCAATGGGCATTATGTGGAGCCGACATTAAAAGTGGCAGCGGAGCAGGAGATTTTTTGCCCAATCTGTGGGGAGCAGGTGCAGCCGCCGAGTGCGGAAGAACTTGCGTTTAATTCTCAGGGTGCATGCCCGGAATGTGGTGGTACCGGGCGAGTACGGACGGTAAATATTGATTCTCTGGTACCTGATGATTCGATCAGTATCGATGACGGGGCGGTTGCACCGTGGAACAGTCTGATGTGGTCACTGATGACGGATGTATGTCGGGAAATGGGTGTGCGCACGGATATTCCGTTCCGCGAGCTGACGGAGAAAGAAAAAGATATTGTTTATCACGGACCGGCGGAAAAGAAACATATTTTTTATAAAGCAAAGAATTCGAACCAGGCAGGAGAACTGGATTTTACCTATTATAATGCGGTGTATACTGTGGAAAATGCCCTTGCTAAAGTAAAAGATGAAAAGGGCATGAAACGTGTGGAAAAATTCCTGAAAGAAGAGATCTGCCCGCAGTGTCAGGGAAGCAGACTTTCCGAAAAAGCGAGAGCACCGAAACTTCAAGGCGTCGGACTGGCGGAGGCGTGTCAGATGACTTTAAAAGATTTGGTTGTATGGGTTGCCGGTGTTCCGGATTCTCTGCCGGAGGAAATGCGTCCAATGGCAGAATCAATCTGCGAATCCTTTCAGACAGCTGCAAAAAGACTGATGGATCTGGGACTTTCTTACCTGTCTCTCGACAGAGAAGCTGCGACATTGTCTACCGGGGAGCGGCAACGGATGCAGCTGGCGAGAACTGTAAGAAACCGTACGACAGGTGTATTGTACGTACTGGACGAGCCTTCCATCGGATTACATCCTTCCAATATTAATGGATTGAATGCCGTGATGCATGATCTGATCGCGGATGGCAATTCGGTTCTTCTGGTCGATCACGATACGCAGATTTTGTCCGAAGCTGACTGGATCGTGGAGATGGGACCGGAGGCAGGAAATGGCGGTGGATATGTGATCGCAGAGGGAACGATCCCTGAGATTACAAAGAATCCGGCTTCCATGATTGGTCCGTTTTTAGCGCAGAAAACGAATTTGCCAGTACGGGAACAGACGGATGCTGAAAAAATGTTTAATCTGGGAGTCATCCATCTTTCCACCAGTGCCATCCATACGGTAAAACCTCTGGAAGTCGATATTCCGAAAGGCAGGCTGACGGTTGTGACCGGTGTGTCCGGCTCCGGAAAGACTACAATGGTGTTGGAAAGTCTGATTCTGGGACTGGAGGCATCACTGAATGGGGAGACATTGCCGGAACACGTGAAAAATGTTTCTGCGGAGGGAATTTCCCATGTAAAACTGATCGACGCGTCACCGATTGGAATCAATATCCGTTCTACCGTGGCAACGTATGCCAATGTGCATGATGAACTTCGAAAGATTTATGCAAAAACTGACGATGCAAAAAGGATGAAATACAAGGCAAAGAATTTTTCCTATAATACCGGAAATCTCAGATGTCCGGCATGTGATGGAACTGGACAGATCACATTGGATGTACAATTTTTGCCGGATGTGGATGTGGTGTGCCCGGAATGTAAAGGATCCCGGTATGCGAAAGCGGCATGGCAGGTTTGCTATGAAAAGGAACCGGGGAAAAGGTATTCGCTGCCGCAGATGATGGCGATGGATGTGAATACGGCACTTCAGGCAGCCGGAGACTGGAAAGTGGTGCGGCAGCGGCTGGAAGTGCTGCGTGATCTTGGCCTTGGCTATCTGACCCTGGGTGAGGCGACGCCGGGGCTGTCTGGCGGGGAAGCACAGAGACTGAAACTTGCCAGTGAGATGGGAAAAGGGCAGTCCGATTCCGTCTTCGTGTTCGATGAACCGACGATTGGATTACATCCATTGGACGTAAAGACGCTGCTTCAGGTATTCCAGGCACTTGTGGATCAGGGGGCAACTGTGATTGTGATAGAACACGATCTGGATGTGATCCGAAACGCAGATTATATCATCGATATGGGTCCGGAAGGCGGCGAAGCAGGCGGAAGGATCGTTGCTGTGGGAACACCGGAGCAGGTCGCAGAAAATGAAAACAGTGTTACCGGGAAATTTATACGTTGAAGATAATTTATTTTCTCTCATTCCATCTTGCATCCCGCAGTATTCTCCGTTACAATAACACCAGAACACAAGTTTGCATCAGAAAGGACTGTGGATGTTATGGACATCAAGGATTTAATTATATATCGAAGAACAATCCCTGCGCGAAAAGCGACATATGTGCCGTTTCCAGAATCTCTGAATCCGAAGATCTTGGAGTTTTTGCGGGAACGGGAAATTGATCAGCTGTACTGTCATCAGGCGCAGATGTATGAGTTGGCGCGGGAAGGGAAGAACGTGGTGATTACCACTTCGACGGCTAGTGGAAAGACGCTGAGTTTCCTGCTTCCGGTGATACAGGAGATTCTGGAACATCCGACGGCGCGGGCAATCTTTATTTATCCGACGAAAGCACTTGCGGCGGATCAGTACCGGGCATTGCAGCCGTGGCTTTCCTTTTTCGGACCGGAGAAAATCAGTGCCGGAGTATATGACGGTGATACGCCGGTGAACGAGCGAAAACGGATCCGGGACCGGGCAAATATTATTCTGACGAATCCGGAGATGTTAAATGGCGCTATGCTGCCAAATCACAGCAAATACGGATTTGATTTTATCTTTTCGAACCTGAAATACGTGGTTCTCGACGAGATGCATACCTATCGTGGAGCCTTTGGATCCCATATGGCAAATGTTTTCCGGCGGCTTTCGAGGATTACAGAGTATTATCACGCAGTCCCTCATTTTCTATGTAGTTCGGCTACGATTGCCAATCCGGTGGAACTGGCGGAAAAAATCTGTGGACAACCATTTGCTTCGGTGACAAAAGACGGTTCGGCGGCATCCGAGCGGAATTATCTGCTGATACAGCCACCGAAAATAAGCGGAAAGGATCAGCAATATTACGGGCAGGAATCCATTGTGTCGGTGGCGGCACAGATGCTTCCACAGTTGATGGAACAGAGGGAAAGTTTTCTTGCATTTGCAAAATCAAGAAAAAATGTGGAAGTTGTGTTAAAAGAGACAAGAGACCGGCTGGATGCGGCGGATTTTCTTACTACAGTGACTTCGGATCAGATTTCCGGTTACCGGGGCGGTTATACGCCGATCGAGCGAAAGACCATCGAACAGCAGATGATCCGTGGGGATCTGCTGGGGCTGGTGAGTACGAATGCACTGGAGCTGGGAATTGATATCGGTTCTATCGGAGTGACGGTACTGATCGGTTATCCGGGAACCCGTTCTTCTTTCTGGCAGCAGACCGGGCGTGCGGGGCGAAGTAAGAAAAGCTGTACCAACTATCTGATCCTGGATCACCTTCCGATGGATCAGTATATCGGTCTGGAGCCTGGATGGCTTTTTGATGAGAGCAGTGAACATGCGGTGATTGATCCGGATAACCTGCTGATCGAACTGGCACATATCCGTGCGGCGGCAGCAGAACTCCCGCTGTCTCTGGATGACATTGCCCGCTTCCCGGATCTCGGAGAGACGATTCCGGTACTGATGAAGATGCAGGAAGTGCGAAGCCAGAACGGTCGGTTTGCATGGGCAGGCGGCGAGTATCCGGCGGGCGATTTCTCCATGCGAAATATTGATAAGAACAAATACACGCTGTTGAATCAGGAAACCGGAAAAACGATCACGGAGATGGATGAAAGTCAGGCGTTTCGGGAGATTCATGAAGGTGCGGTTTATATCCACGACGGGGAATCTTACCGGGTGGTGAAGATGGATCTGGAGAGCAAGATGGCGTATGCGATTCCATTTAACGGAAATTATTATACGGTTGCCGGAGGCGAGACGAATATTCATGTAATCCACAGCCAGAAGGAACAGCAGTGGAACCGGATTCGGGTGCAGTTTGGTGATGTGAATGTGGCGGATTATGTCTATATGTACAAAAAACTGCAGTTCCATAACCATCAGAACCTTGGATATGAGGAACTTCGGACACCGCTGACGAAGGATTATGATACCGAAGGAACCTGGATGCATCTGCCGGAGAATCTGGTACGGGCGTATCGTGGTCTGCTGCAGGCGGATGATACGGGACGGCTGACCAGGAATAATCATTTTCAGGGCTTGTGTTTCGCTCTGAAAAATGCTGCGCAGATGGTGACGATGACAGAACAGGAGGATATCCATGTGATAACTTCCACAAATGCGCTGGAATTATCGGGTGAAACAGCGTCGGATGTATCCATTTATTTCTATGACGGCTATGTGGGCGGTCTTGGATTTTCCGAGAAAATCTATGATCTGATCCCGCAGGTGATCGAACAGGCGATTCGGATGGTGTCCGGCTGCAAATGCAAAGACGGATGTGCGGCATGTGTGGGGGATTATAAACTGGATCGCAAACTGATCCTGTGGGGATTGGAAAATCTGCGGGAAGCATCGGAGGTTCCCAAAGGTGAAAAAGTAGTTACCTGGGCAGAGTCCACCTGGAAAAGGAAAGAATTCCGACTGGAAACATTACCGGAAAAGTGGGATATTTTTTGCCGGAAAGCCAGAGAGAACGGAGAGCAGTACGCCGGATTTTTCCAGACCGTGCACCGGGTGAAAGTGAAGGATACCAGACTGATTCTTTCGGTAGACACACCATTTTTTGCACAGTGGGCGAATGGGCCGGAAAATAAACAGAGTCTGCGGAATCTGATCGGTTATTATACAGAACTTCCGGCAGGATTTCGGTTGGAAATCCGGGCGGAAAGACCGGAAAAGCGGGGAAATTTATCTGACATTACGGGTTCAGATACAAGAAAAACGTGGACAGAAAGTCACGATACAGCCGGGCGGTCTGTAGAAGACTACGATAGAGAAGAACGGGAGAAACAGGAAAAGATTCTTCGCCGTTACCGGGCGATGGATATCAGGAGAGAGAAAAAAGATGATGGATCTGAATAAACTGAATCCCTACCAGAAAGAGGCAGTGCTTGATGAGAGTCCTGCCTGTCTGGTCAATGCAAATGTAGGAAGCGGGAAGACGACCGTGTTGACGGCAAAAGTTCGCTATCTTTGCGAACAAAAAGGAGTGGATCCAAAGGATCTGATGGTGCTTACCTTTACCAATAAGGCAGCAAATGAAATCCGGGAGCGGCTGGAAAATCTGACCGGAAAAGAGGAAGATCTGTGGTTTGGCACGTTTCACAGTGTGGCACTTCGGATGTTACAGACGATTCTTCCGGTAGAGGAACTTGGATATACGAAAGAATTTCAGGTATGCATCCCTGAAGAAGAAATGCAGATGGCACAGCAGCTGATCACGGAACAGAATCTTCAGATTAAATATAAAAACCGTTTAAAAAAGCGGCTGGATCAAAGCCGTCAGAAAAGTGGAAGAAAACCGAAAGATTACGGGGATGATTTTGAGCGGTTGTGTACTCTGCTGGAAGAAGAAAAAAAGAAACAGAATAAAATGACATACGAGGAGTTGATCTTACATACCGGACAGCTGCTTCAGAGCCACCCGGAGATTCTACGTCCGCTGTGGTTGATCATCGATGAAGTTCAGGACTGCGATCAGAGTCAGCTGGATCTTCTGGACAGTCTGATGGGAAAAGACAGTCATCTTTTTGCGGTTGGTGATCCGAATCAGGTGATCTACAGCTGGCGGGGAAGTGCTTTTCAGATTTTCTTCCAGCTGAAAAACCGCTATCAGGCGATGGAACTCAGCCTTCCGATCAATTATCGTTCTTCTGGGACGATTTTATCTGCAGCAAGACGATTTTTGCAGAATGGAAGTACGCTGGAAGGGGTAAAAAGCGAAGGCGGTAAAGTGCAGATCCGAAAACAGTATGATCCATTTCAGGAGGCGGAGGATCTGGCAGCCCGTATCCGGGAGCTTCATATGCAGGGGATTCCGTATCACGAGATTGGGATTCTGTATCGTTTGCAGAATCAGTCGGCACTACTGGAACAGGTACTTACCAGAAATGGGATTCCGGTGCATGTGGCAGTGAAAGAAAAAATGGAAGACATTCCGGTAGTGCAGTGGTTTTTCCATGTACTTCGGTTTTGCGTGAATCATTCGGATACCACGAGTGGTGTGGAAGCGTTGTGCAACAAAACGTATGGAGAGGGATGGACAACGAAAAAAGCATTACAGCAGATCCGACGCTGGGAGACGGATGGAACATTGCCGAAAAATTCTCCATTGTTTTCGGGGATGGTGAATGTTCAGGAAGATGTGTTTGTGACAGAAGAAACCGATCAATTGTGGGAAATGTTCTCACTGGATCGTCATCTGATGCCATCCAGAGTTGGTTATCAGGAAGATAAGGCGTGTATTCTGGGAATTTTTGATGCAATTCGGAACAAGAGGAATATCAGAGAATTTTTGAATGATGTGGCTCTCTATGGACTGCCTTGGATGCACAATTCAGGGAACCAGAAGACGGAGAATATAGTAACAGGGAATTACGTTACAGAAAAGCAAAGTATAGAAGATTTGACAGCAAAATATCCAATAAATACAGCGGGTTACAGTGCGAAAGGGCAAAAAGATAGTTCCAGAGAAGAAGAAATTGACGCTGTGCAGTTGATGACGCTTCATGCCTCAAAAGGATTGGAATTTACCTGTGTTTTCATCATCGGTGTGAATGATGGTCTGTTGCCTCTGCGTGGAACCAGTTTTGATCAGGAGGAAGAAGAACGACGTCTGTTTTTCGTGGGAATGACCCGCGCGAAGAAACAGTTGGAACTTTCCTATTACACCAGCCCGGACGGTTACGGAATCCTTCCGGGTCCCGGAAAATACCTGAAAATGTTTCCGAAAGACCTGATTGAAGGTCTGGATGAACCGAAATATGCAGAAGGAAGTGCGGCGGAACATTTGCAGGCGATGAAGCGGCAGATTTTGCAGGCAAGAGAAGAGCGGACGCTGCAAATGCCAGAAGAGGACTTTCGGACAATATCGCCTGAGATAGATGTTGAAAAACCAGACACGGATCCGTGCAGGCATGAGGAAAAAGAAGAAAACCCTGCGAAGAGTGCAACCAATCATACAGATGCAGATTCCGTAGCCAACCAGCCGCGCGTAGCACACGAAAAATACGGAGTCGGAACGGTAATCTCCGAAAATGAAGACACCATTACCATCCGCTTCGATGATTATGGAGAAAAAGAACTTCTGAAGATGTTTACGGTTTTACATCCGTTGTAGATGCTGAGAACCATTCAATATTTCTGTGAATCTGCCATAAAATGTAAAAAACAATCCATGGCCGGAGTATATTCTCCGGCTTTTTTATATGCAAATCCAATCCGGAGTACCGGTGATTCTTCCAACGGAACAGATATCACGCCCTCATGTTGAAACAGACGAAAATTGCTCTCTGCAAAAAGGCTGATACCTTCTCCGACAGCAACGGCACTGATTAAAGACTCTACGCGTGCAGTGCGAAGAATCGACGGATGAATACCTGCATTTTGAAAAATCTGCATACACAGCTGATAAATGGATGTGTATGGGTGCATCAGCAGAAAAGACTGATCGGTCAGTGCTGTAACAGAAAGCTTTTGTCGTGTTGCCAGTGGATGATCTGCCGGAAGCATGACACAGATCCGGTCGGTTGCAATAGGAAAAAAATGATAATGTTCCGTATCGATCATAGATTCTCTGGCAAGAATCATGGCAAATCGCTTTTTTTCGATGCCTTCCATTAATTCGCTTTCTTCCACCTCGGTAAGAGCAAGAGAAATCTCTGGGTGTTCTTTCTGAAACAGGCGGAAACTTCCGGTAAGATGATACTGAGAGAGTACAGGAAGCGTTCCCACAGATAATTGCTGTTCCTTGGCAGTCTGATACAGAGACATCCGGTAAAGCATCTGCCGGTATTGCCGGGAAAGTTCCATTGTCATTCGACACATTAAGAAACGGAATGAGGATTCTAAATAACAGACGGGTTCGGAGATCCATTATTTTACCCGGTATAGCAAATATCGAACTGATATTCTACGGCAATATCTCGTACAGTGTGTCAGCGAATTTTGAATAACCGGCAACAATATCAATAATTTCTCTGATAATCACAAATTTCCCCGTGACAAGTCATATATTTTAACGTATAGTAATAGATAGAAAACAAATGCAACCGGCGATGGAAAACCTTTGGGACACCCTTTTCCATCGTCGGTTGTACTATGAAAAAGAAGGAGAAAAAGATGTATACACTATTACTACTGTTGATTTATCTGGCATTTATCAGTCTCGGACTGCCAGATTCTCTTCTGGGTTCTGCCTGGCCGGTGATGCACAAGGCTTTTCAGGTTCCGCTGTCTTATGCGGGTCTGGTAACTATGATTATTTCCGTAGGAACCATCTGTTCCAGTTTGATGTCTGAGCGTCTGACAAAGAAATTCGGTACACAGATTGTAACTGTGTTCAGCGTGATGCTTACTGCAATCGCATTATTCGGATTTTCTACAGCAAGCGCCTTCTGGATGCTCTGTCTATGGGCCGTTCCCTATGGACTGGGTGCGGGAGCGATTGATGCTGCACTGAACAACTATGTAGCGCTTCATTATAATTCCAGGCATATGAGTTGGCTGCATTGTTTCTGGGGACTGGGAACCATTATCAGTCCGTATGTGATGAGTTATGCACTGACCACATCGGTGTGGCAGAACGGATATCGCATGGTATCTTTTATCCAGATCGGAATAACATTGATTCTTTTCGTGACACTGCCGATATGGAAGGTGAATAAAAAAGAAACTGCGCAGGAAGAAAAGGCAGAAGAAGAGATGGTAGGCATCAAAGGTGCACTGAAGATCAAAGGCGTTCCGAATCTTCTTCTTGGATTTTTCTCCTATTGTGCACTGGAATCAGCAGTGATTCTGTGGGGAAGCAGCTATCTGGTAGGAGCAAAGGGAATCTCTGCGGAACGTGCAGCAGCCTTTGCGTCCCTGTTTTGCATCGGTATCACACTTGGAAGATTTCTGGCAGGCTTTATTACAGAGAAAATGGGAGACCACAAGATGATTCGTCTGGGCATCGCTATCATTCTTGTTGGATGTATCGGTATGTTGTTACCGGTATCCATCGATGAATTTGCACTGTTTGGTCTGGTTATTATGGGACTTGGCTGTGCACCGATTTATCCATCTATCATCCATGCAACACCGTCCAATTTCGGAGAGAAGAACTCTCAGGCGATCATCGGTATCCAGATGGCGAGTGCTTATGTGGGATCTACTTTTATGCCGCCGCTGTTCGGACTGATCGCAAACCATATTTCTGTCGGTTTACTTCCGGTTTATGTATTGTTCTTCCTGATTCTGATGTTCTTTATGCTGGAAAAGACATTTAAACTGGTGAAATAGTAATAATCAAACAGCTTCGGGGTTACGTGTCAGTTTCCTGAAAGCTGTTTTTGATTTGCATAATTTTATTTGTAACAGAAAAGGATATAACTATGTATAAAGAAAACAAAGATATAACATTACAATATTATAATCAAAATGCCTGTTCTTTTGTCAGCGGTACAGTTCACGCAGATCTGACAGATACATTGAATCGGTTTTTAAGCAGGCTGGAACCGGGAGCGGCAATTCTTGATTTTGGCTGCGGTTCCGGCAGAGATACCAAATATTTTCTGGAACATGGATATCAGGTGGAGGCCATAGACGGATCCGAAGAACTGTGTAAAATCGCCAGTGCCTATACAGGAATTCCGGTACGCCAGATGTATTTTCAGGATCTGGATGTCCGGGAGCAGTATGACGGTATCTGGGCGTGTTCTTCGATTCTGCATCTGGAACAAACAGAATTAAGATCTGTGCTGAAAAAAATGGCGGATGCCCTGCGTCCCGATGGATGGATCTACACTTCTTTCAAATATGGAGAGTTTGAAGGGATGCGAAACGGCAGATATTTCACGGATTTCACCTGGAGCAGTTTCCAGAGATTCATCCGTGATACCGAGTCACTTTCCATAGAAGAATCCTGGGTGACCGGTGATGTGCGTCCGGGAAGGGAAGAAGAAAAGTGGCTGAATCTGCTGTTGCAGAAGCGATAATAGAGAATGGCACAAAAACCATCCGTTGTATCAGTGAAATCCTTATTTATTCCGTGCAATTTCAATAAAATCCCTGGCGTATTTGGGAAGATAAGTTCCCCTGCGAAAAGCGATGCTCAGTGTTGTAAAGATTCCTTTTTCACCGACAGAAAAGCAAGCCGGTTTTCTGGAAAAATCCATATTTTGTATATATGTTTCCGGCGTAAAACACATGCCCATTCCCTGCATACAAAGTTTTACACAGGTCTCCGTGTTCCGGCTTCGAACCGGTACACGGGGCTGAACACCGGCGCGATCCAGGGCTTCAAGAACCAGTTTTCCGGTGGTCTGTTCCGGAAAATGGAGAATAAAAGGTTCGCTGGCAAGCGTGGACAGATCGATTCTCGGATACCGGTCGGAGGGAGACGGATATCCGGAAGATGCCAACGGATGATCCGGTGGCATAACCAGAAGAATTTCCTCTCTTTTCAGCAGTTCATATTCCAGTTTTGGATGTTCCCTCGTCTCATTAAAAATCCCAAAATCAAGCTGATCATTCAACAGGAGTTTTTCCTGAATAGAGTATGCCTCTTCCCAGATGCTGACATTGACATTCGGATATTTTTCTGAAAATTCTGCCATAATCTGTGGAATCATACAGCTGCTTCGCATCAGTGGAACAGCAATATTCAATTCCCCTTCGTTATTTTCCGTCAGATCTTTCAGTTCTTTTTCCCAGTCTTGTTTTACCTGAAGAATTTTACGGGCATATTCCATGTATTTTCTTCCGGTATAGGTCGGCACATAAGTATTTCCATTTCGGCTGAAGAGTTTCGCTCCCATTTCCCGTTCCAGTTTTTGCAGATGCTTGGTGAGTGTGGGCTGGGAAATGTAGAGTTCCTGCGCTGCCCTGGTAAGATTCTGGTGTTTGGCGATACATAAAATATAGTGCAATTCATTGTAGTTCATAAAATCCTCCTGACTATTCTGTTTTGGCATAAAATTTATGTAAAATATGAATTTGACTTCCTGTACTGCCTATTTTACAATATTTTCTATCAGCTTATCAAGACATATCTTATTGAGGGAGGAAAAACAAATGAAAAATTGGCTGGAAAAACAGTTTCGGTTGTCAGAATTTCATACGGATGTCAAAACAGAGATTCTTGCCGGACTGACTACTTTTGTTACTATGGCATACATTCTTGCTACTGTACCAAACATCATGTCCGGAGCCGGATTTGACAAACATGTAACTCTGACGATTATGATTCTTCTGATTATTGTGACTACCTGTGCGATGGCATTGTATACCAACCGTCCGTTCGCATTGGCACCGGGACTTGGAAGCGTGGGTATTATCGCGTCTATGATTACGAATGAGGGTGTCAGCGCACCGATTGCTGCAGGCGTTATTTTCTGGAGTGGTGTACTTTTTATTATCATTTCTTTTTTGGGACTGCGGGAAGCCGTTGTGCGTGTGATTCCAGTCAGCCTGAAACAGTCAGTAAGTGCCGGTATCGGTCTGTTTATTGCGCTTCTGGGAGCAAAAAACTGTGGGCTGATCGTAGCAAATGATGCAAAAAACTGCCTGTCTTTTGGTGATCTTGCTTCTCCGTCCGTTATCGTGGCAGCCATTGGTTTTCTGATTCTGATGGTTATCAAGGCACGGAATGTTCCGGGTGGTATGATTCTGGCGATTGTGCTGACTACGATTGTGGGAATTCCGTTCGGTGTGACACATGCTCCGGAGCAGATTTTTTCTCTTCCGGCTGGTATTGGCAAACAATTTATGAATATTGATTTTCTTGGAGCGCTGAATTTTGCTTATATTCCGTTCCTGATCGCCTTGTTTGTACCGGATTTCTTCTCTACTTTTGGTACGGTTCTCGGTGTTGGAGCGAAAGCAGGATACCTGGACAAAGACGGCAATCTGCCGGGTATTGATAAATGTTTTAAAGTGGATGCTATTTCCACAAGTCTTGGAGCACTGTTCGGTATGCCGAGCATGACTACCTATCTGGAATCCTCTGCGGGTGTGGAAGCAGGTGGTAAGACAGGACTTACAGTCATCTTTACCAGTATTTTCTTTGGAATCTCTCTGTTCCTGGCACCACTGGCTCTTGTGATCCCGTCAGCAGCAACCGGTCCGGTACTGATCTTTATTGGAATCAATATGTTGAGTGCAATGAAAAACATTGATTATTCCGATATCACAGAGTATATCCCGGCATTTCTGTGTGTGACCTTCACAATTTTTGCCAACAACATCGCAAATGGTATCTGCGTGGCACTGCCGGCATATCTGGTAATGAAGATTGCAACCGGTAAGATCAAAAAAATCGATCCGGTGATGTATGTTCTTGTGGCTGTCTGTCTCTTATATTTTTATTCTATTGTATAAATGAGGTGAAAACAGATGGAGAAGATTCAGCTGTTGATAAAACATGCGAAAGTATTTAATTCGTATCTGAAAAAATTTATCGATGCAGATGTCTCTGTAAAAGATGGAAAATTCTACTATATTGACAGAAAGCACGAAAATCTGTTTGATGCGGAACATACAATCGATGCAGATGGGCAATACATGATTCCCGGCATGGTTGATATCCACATGCATATTGAGAGTTCTATGACAACGCCGGGCTCTTTTGGAAACTGTGCAGCGAAAAATGGTGTCACCACAGTGGTTTCCGAACCACATGAGATGGCAAATGTCAAAGGGGTTCGCGGAATTCTTGAGATGATATCTGCGGCAAAAGATGCACCCATTGATATTTTCTACGGGATCCCGAGCAGCGTGCCATCGACCAGTGAAAAGCTGGAAACCACCGGCGGTGTGATTGATTTTGAGGCGATGAAGCATCTGCTTGGTGAAAAAGATGTGGTCTGCGTTGGCGAGATTATGAATTATCGGGAAATTATCCGGGAAAATCATCTGGAGATCACAAAATTTCTGGATTATCTGCGGCAGGAACATCCGGGATATGTGATTGAAGGACATTGTCCGTCTCTGGTGGATCTGGATCTTGCAAAATTCCTGTATCTTGGCATTAACGGAGATCATACAGAACATACCTTGGAAGAGGTAAAACAGCGGATCGAAAATGGAATGTTCTTTGAGATCCAGGATAAGATGTTGAAGCCGGAAGTGTTATCGTATATCTGTGAAAATCATTTATTTGAATATTGTTCTTTTGTGACAGATGATACGATGGCAGATGTTTTATATGAACAGGGGCATCTGAATACTGTAGTACAAAAGGCGATAGAGATGGGCTTTCCAAAGGAACAGGCGATTTACTGCGCGACCTATACACCGTGTCAGAGAATGCATTTTTATGACCGGGGTGTGATTGCTCCGGGAAAACTGGCAGATTTTATCCTTCTGAAGGATCCGGCAAAATTACTGGAGCCTGAAACGGTGTTTAAAAATGGAATTTCCATCTATAAAAAAGAGGACAGACAGGCATTCCCCGTAGAACCATATGCATTCCCGGAAGATTTTTATCACAGTGTTTCCATTCCGGAAGTAACACTTTCGGATTTTGATGTTAAAGTTCCGGTCGAAGAAGGGGAAGTAACGGTCCGTGCGATGGAAGTACATCCGGATCGCACCCAGACCACTGAGAAACTGGTAACCATGCAGGTAAAAGAGCACAAGATCTGCTGGCAGGAAAGCGAATGTCTGCTGGCGATGGTACTGGAGCGGCATGGAAAAAATGGAAATATCGGTTATGGATTTCTGACAGGTTCGTGTCAGAGAGAGGGAACCGTAGCAACTACATTTTTTCATGATCACCACAATCTGTTTGTTGCGGGAAATGACCCGAAAGATATGTTGTGTGCCGTACAGAGAATCGGGGAATTGCAGGGCGGTTTTCTTACAGTAAAAGATGGGCAGATTCTCTCGGAACTTGCATTACCTGTCTGTGGAATTCTTTCGGAGGCATCCATTGAAGCAACAGGAAGCGCGCTGAAAGAAGTGCGGGAAAGTCTGATCACTTTGGGATATGAACATCATAATCCGATCATGTCTGTGGGAACGCTTGGACTCCCTGTAAGTCCTGCATTGAAACTGACCGATCATGGATTGATCGATGTAAAAAGAGGAGAAATCGTGCCTCTGGTGTTATCCTACTCTTGATTTTTTTACAGGATTTGCTATATACTGTTTCATAGTTCATCGGAGGGCAATTTGTTGCATTGCATATCGGGGATCGGTTCAGAGGAACGATCCTGGGTTCATTGGAAGCAAAAGCCGGATAAGATGTCAGGTTGAGATACCTGCCTCTTATCCGGCTTTTTCCATAGAGATCTTCTGGCGGGTATCATTTCTTCCGATTCCGAGGTGATCCTGGCAGCGATCGATTATCTGAAAGCATATGCGATCGACTGTATTTTCACGGCGGTGTTTTTCTGTTACATCGGTTTCTACAACGGTATCGGCATGACCAGGTTCGTCATAATTCAGGAAATATATGAAACGTTAAAGAAAATTTTGTACCATTGATTTTTTTAAATTAATATTGTATTATATCTGTAACAGGACTCCCCACACCTCTCACGCAAGTGATGTGTCCCATGGGGAGATATTTTGTATTATGGAGGAGTAGTATGGTAAAACCAATTATGAGAGATATCTTTTTTCTGAACCAGCCATCTGGGCCTGCAACTGAGGCGGATCGGAAGACGGGGATGGATCTGTTGGATACTTTGAAGGCACATGAAGAAGAGTGTGTTGGTATGGCGGCGAATATGATCGGGGTACGGAAAAATATCATTGCCGTGCACATGGGATTTATGAATGTTTTGATGTATAATCCGAAGATCATCAAAAAGTCAGGGGCGTATGAGACGGAAGAAGGGTGTCTTTCTCTGGCAGGGGTGAGAAAATGCATGCGGTATCAGGAGATTGAAGTGCAGTATCAGGATGTCAATTTCAAACAGCAGCGACAGACGTATTCCGGCTGGATCGCGCAGATCATACAACATGAAATAGATCATTGCTGCGGAATATTGATATAAATAGAAAGACTAAAATCTGTACCATATACATGGTAAAAGAGTAATTACGCTTCCAGCTATGTGAAAAATCTGATTTTTCATATGAGCATTAAAGTGAAATTAACTAATGGATTAAAACGGGTACTTGTGAAAGTATGGAACAGTTACAAAATCAAAATAAATGAATGATAGTAGAAAAGGAAAAAACAAACATGAAAAAAGGAAATGGAATTGCATTACTCCCTATCGGAGTGTTCCTGGTATTGTATCTGGGGCTTGGAATTTTGTTTGAATATGTGTTAAAGATTCCGATGGGATTTTATAACGTGCCGATCGTCGTAGCGTTTCTGGCGGCGATTTTGGTGGCGTGTGTACAGAATCGGAAAGTAAATTTTGATAAAAAACTGGAGCTGATGGCGCAAGGTGTGGGCGATAAGAATATCATTACGATGTTATTGATCTTTCTGACCGCCGGCTGCTTTGTCGGCGTTGTCGGAAGAAGCAGTGCGGAGAGTGTGGCTTATTTTATGCTGGCGCTGATTCCGGCGCGGTTTTCGGTTGCAGTGCTGTTTGTAGTGGCCTGTTTCGTGTCGGTGGCAATGGGAACCTCCGTGGGAACGATCACTCTGCTGACACCGATCGCAGTTGCGGTATCTGCTGCATCCGGGTTTGATCTTCCGTTTTGTGTCGGAGCGGTCATGGGTGGTGCAATGTTCGGGGACAATCTTTCCTTTATTTCCGATACAACAATCGCAGCCTGTAACGGACAGGGCTGCGAGATGAAAGATAAATTCCGGGAAAACTTCTGGATCGCATTTCCGGCGGCGGTGATCACACTGGTTCTGATCCTGGTTCTGTCTTTTCAGACAGAGATTCACGGAAGAGTCGATCAGTCGTACCATCTGCTGCAGGTACTTCCCTATGTGCTGGTTCTGATCGGTGGAATCATCGGTATCAATGTATTTGTGGTACTTCTAACCGGCATTGCCTCCGGTGCACTGATCATGCTGCTTGGCGGACATACCACACCGACCGATCTGTTGGCAAATATGGGTTCCGGCGTCTCGGGTATGTTTGAGACCTGTATGGTGGCGATCCTTGTTGCAGCCATGTGTGCGCTGATCCGGGAATATGGCGGATTTGATGCGTTGCTCGGCTGGATCCACCGGATCTTTAAAGGAAAACGCGGCGGGCAGCTGGGTATGGGACTGCTAGTCGGAGCGATGGACATTGCAACTGCCAACAATACTGTTGCAATCGTAATAGCGAATCCGATTGCAAAAGAAATGGCCCAGGAATACTGCGTGAAACCGAAGAAAACAGCTTCGTTACTGGATACTTTTTCCTGTATCTTCCAGGGAGTCATCCCTTACGGTGCACAGATGCTGGTAGCCATCTCGGCGGCACATGAACTTGGATACGAGATTTCCGCCTTCCAGATCATGCCACGGCTGTTTTATCCGATGTTTCTGCTTCTGTGTTCTTTGATCGCTATCTTCGGAGTCGAGAAAAAACAGAAGTAACATCCGATATAACCGGCAGAGCATCGGAAAGTGGGCAGCACAAAAAAGTTGCGCTTGCAAAATAAGAAGAGTGACAGAAAACGCATTTCACGCATATGGTAAATCAGATAGATAGTTGGGTATCGTCTCACAGATGCGGTGGGACATATCAGGAAGCGGGGAATGCAATATGAGTAACAAAACATATGATCGATTAAAATGGCTCGCCATGTATTTTCTGCCGGCTCTGGGAACGTTGTATTTTGCACTGGCTGGCATCTGGGGGCTTCCCTACGGAGAACAGCTGGTGGGAACCATCACGGCAATTGATACGTTTCTCGGTGTGATTCTTGGAATCAGCAAATCAAAATATAACAAATGCAGTCACTAACAACTTCATACTAAAGCGTGTCTGAAAACACGGGAACTCTTGCAGGCGGACAGAGCTGGCAGGAGTTCTTTTTATGCTGCGATGTATCTGAAAAAGCTGGCAGTCACTGGTTTCTCAGTCCAATCAACGATCTTCATATTCCTTTTCGTGCAGGTTTGTAGTAAAATATAAGAACGATTGTCGATGCAAACTGGTATATTTGCGACTACAGGAAAAGAACAGACAAGGAGTATAAAGAATGATACAGGCAGTAATTTTTGATATGGATGGAACACTGATTGACACAGAAAAATATTACCGGATCTGCTGGCCACAGGCACTGGCGCATTTTGGTTATACGATGAGTGATGAGCAGGCACTTTCCATGCGTTCGCTGGGACAGCCATATGCGCCGGAGCATCTGAAAGAAATGTTTCAGGATCCCGATCTGGACTATCCGGCGATTCGTGTATATCGGAAACAGCTGATGGAAGAATATCTGGAACGGGATGGAATCCAGACCAAACCGGGAGCTGTAGAACTTCTTGAATATCTGAAAGAAAAGAAGATTCAGCGTGCGATTGCTACGGCAACTGATACGGAACGCGCGGCACGATATCTGAAACAGATCGGACTGTACGAGTACTTTGACCGGATCATCTGTGCAAATATGGTCAAGTGCGGAAAACCGTCACCGGATATTTATATCTATGCCTGCCAACAGCTGGGACTGGATCCGTCTGCATGCATGGCGGTAGAGGATTCACCGAACGGAGTGACCAGTGCGTACCGTGCAGGCTGTCAGGTTGTCATGGTGCCGGATCAGACAAAACCGGACGCGGAACTTCAGAACATGTTAACCGCATGTGTGGATTCGCTGGATCAGATGAAAGCACTGTTTCAATAAAGGCAATAACACACTAATGTAAATGTAATACAGAAAATACGAGAGATCTGCAGGGGATGGGCACTGTCGTATGTGAAAAAATATAAAAATATGGAGAAGAGCTATGGCAGAAAAAATGGAAAAGGATGCAGCAGAACTTCCCGGTATCAGCAGAGAAGCAGAAGAACACCAGCTGGCATATGTGATCGGGGTTGCCCAGGAGCATCTGGTACAGGCGCGTAAAGCCATCCGGGAGGCAAATGAAGATCTTGCCGATCTGATGGAAGTTTACGATGCAAAAGATAAAGAAGGTCTGACACTCTGGAACAATGCTACGGCGCGTCTGAAAGAATATAAACAGAATATGGTGCGCCTGGAAAAAGCCAGAAAGAAACCGTATTTTGGCAGAATTGATTTTCTTGCAGAAGAAAAACAACAAAAAGAAGCGTATTATATCGGTCGTGTTGGAATCTCCGGGGATGATGCGCAGCCGTTAGTATTGGACTGGCGTGCACCGATTGCTTCTGTTTATTATGAAAGTGGGCTTGGTCCCTGTTCGTATACCGTTCTTTCCGAGGGTACGCATACGATCGATCTGGAGAGAAAACGGACGTATGAGATTGAAAATGACCGGCTGAAAGACTATTTTGACTCGGATGTGGTGGCAAATGATGAACTTCTGACCAAATACCTTGCCAAAAGCAAAAAAAACGTACTTGGAGAGATCATTGCAACCATTCAGAAAGAACAGAATCTGCTGATCCGTCGCTCCCCCAGGACTAATCTGATTGTCCAGGGCGTGGCAGGTTCCGGAAAGACCACAGTGGCGATGCACCGTATTTCCTATATTCTTTATAATTACAAAGAGGATTTTCGCCCGGAAGATTTTTATATTATCGGGAGCAATAAAATTTTGCTGAATTATATCACCGGTGTTCTGCCGGAGCTGGATGTATACGGGATTCGTCAGATGACGATGGAAGAGCTGTTTATCCGCCTTCTGTATGAGGAATGGAATGGAAAAATATACAGAGTTCATCCGGTATCTCAGGAGGCTTGGCAGGAACAGAAAGGAAGTACTGCCTGGTTCGAAAAACTGGAAGCGTACTGTCAGGCATACGAAAATCAGGAGATTTCACAGGAGGCGATCGTGATGGAAAAAACGGGTGTGCGTCTGATGCGTCCTGCGATGATCCGGGAGTATCTGCGTGACAATCCGCTCCTTTCGATGGAAAGCAAGATCCTGATGCTAAATAAAATGCTGTATGCCCGCTATGAAAATGTGATCACGGGAAAAGTGATCTCTTTCACAGAAAAAGAGCGGAAAATGCTGGACAAAAAATACAGCACTTACTTTGGCAACGGAAAATGGAATGGTTCTGTGCGAACTTTTTATCAGGATTTTCTCCGTGCACAGCAGCAAGAGGGAATTCCTATCGAAATACCAGATACATCGTTTGATGTGTACGACCTTGCGGCGATGGCATATATCTATAAACGGATCAAGGAAACCGATCCGGTGAGGGAAGCAAGCCATGTGGTCATCGATGAAGCACAGGACTTTGGTATGATGGTATATCGCTGCCTGCACTACTGTATGCGGGGATGCACCTATACTGTTATGGGAGATACTTCTCAGAATATCCATTTTGGACAGGGGTTAAATGACTGGGAAGAACTTCGCAGACTGATCCTGCGGGGAACATACGATGCATTCGGACTGCTTCGGAAAAGCTATCGAAACACAGTGGAAATCTCAGAATTTGCCACGGAGATCCTTCGGCATGGAGATTTCCCGATATATCCGGTGGAACCGATCATTCGCCACGGAAAGCAGGTGAAGGTGCAAGCCAGTGCAGATACAGTTTCTATGAGAGATGCAGCAGCAAACCAGATTCAGGAATGGCAAAAAAACGGATACGAAACGATCGCTGTAATCTGCCGCGATGAGACGGAAGCCAAAGAGGTGTCGGATCTGTTACAGGATACTCCGAATCTGATGAGTTACACACCGGAACGCAGTCAGTTCGGAGAGGGAATCATGGTTCTCCCGGTGGTGTATACCAAGGGGCTGGAATTTGATGCAGTACTTCTGTGGAATCCGACAAAGAAACAATACCCACAGGATAACGGGCATGTTAAACTGTTGTATGTTGCCACTACCCGTGCGCTCCATGAACTGACCGTACTGTATCAGGATTCTCTTACGGACATTATAGGAACCGAAGTGCCGAAAGAAAAACATATGCAGGAATTTCAGACAGAAAGTCTGCAAAAAGCGAAAGAATACGCAAAACCGGTACACACACAGAAAGAGATCGAACAGCAGCGAAGAGAAGAGGGCGACAGGGATCGGCAGGCAAGAGGCTATCTGGGTCCTCGAAAGATCCAGTTGAAAAAGGAACAGGAAATTGCCGGAACAGAGACACCGGTGCTAATTCCAAAACCGTTTGAAGTACATCAGGCACTGATTCCCAAAAACAGAAATCAGTTAAAAAAATCAACGGATAAGAAATTAAAATCTTCCGCCATCGACGGACTGGTGAATCCATCCCCGTATACATATGGAACCTTCCCACCGGAGAGTCATCTTCAGGTCAAAGGACATTCCAGAGGGAATTTTTCTGTAAAATGGGTGAAAAAGACAAAGCAGTATCTGGAGATCGCCAGTGCAGCCGGACTTCTTCGGCTGACACCGATCACACCGACGACGATCCGTATCAGCTTTGTAAAAGGTGTCACCGGCACGATCCAGGATACGAACTGGAAAGCACAGGCAGATACCGCAGTAACATGGAGCGCAAAAGAGTCCCGTTCTGAAGTACAGCTTCTGACTGATCGTATCCTGATTCGGGTGGAAAAAGCCAATGGTGCTGTGCAGTTTTTAAGCAGAGACGGTAAAAAACTGCTTGCGGAAAATCCTTCGGAACCTCGATTGCTTCTGGACACTCAGACCTGGAACTTTTTCGCCTGGGATAAAAATGAGCGCCTCAAATCCAAAGGTGTTCTTGCAGATGATTTTATGGATCTGAGCACGAAAGCGCGGTATATCTCTTTTGGACAGAAAAAACTCCGGATGCCACTGGTACTGTCCAATAAGGGATATGCCATCGGTGTTGCGGCGGGAAGTACCGTATTATTCTGTAACGTGAGAACCTATGGACAATATATTTATACCCAGGGAACCGGTCAAATCGATTATTATTTCATTTACGATGAAAATCAGGAGAGAAACATCGAGCAATACCGCAATCTCCCGGTGTAATTTCTTTCCCAGGCATTTTGAATTCATGTACGGAAAACTAATTCTCAGAAACTGTCAGATTTATCTTTTATCAGATCAGAGTCTATAGTATAATAAACACAAATGGCCATATTTCTCAAAACATAATTGAGAAATTTACATAATAACTGATTTTTATACAAGATGAAGTACAATGGAGGTTATGAACATGAGAATCTATGTAGATGTGAATGCTGTACGTAACGGAAACGGAACCGAACAAGCTCCTTTTCGAAAAATCAATGATGCTGCAAAGATCGCACAACCGGGTGATGAGGTTTTAGTGTTCCCGGGAACTTACCGTGAATATGTAGATCCAATCTATGCCGGACGTGAAGATGCCCGGATCACCTATCGCAGTGTAAAGCCACTGGGTGCTGTGATTACCGGTGCGGAGGAGATTAAAACCTGGACACCGTATCAGGACAACACCTGGGTATGTCGTGTGGCAAATAGTGTGTTCGGTTCTTATAACCCATATACGACTGCAGTATATGGTGACTGGTATTTTGCAAAGGCAGACAAACATACCGGCTGCGTATATCTGAACGGTCGCGCCATGTATGAGGCAGTAACTTTGGATGAGTGTCTTCGCGGAGAAGTGTATCCATGCAGCTGGGTTCCGGAAGAATCTGTCTACAAATGGTATGCCGAACAGGATTCCAAAACGGATGAAACAATCATCTACGCCAATTTCCAGGGAAAAGATCCGAACGCGGAAAATGTGGAAATCAATGTGCGTCGTGAATGCTTCTTCCCTTCCAAAACAGGAGTAAGTTATATTACTGTCAGTGGCTTTACCATCTGCAAGGCCGCAACCACCTGGGCACCGCCGGCAGCATTTCAGGACGGTATGATCGGTCCACACTGGAGCAAGGGATGGATCATCGAGGACTGCGATATCTCCAACAGCAAATGCGCAGGTATCTCCGTAGGTAAATATCTGGATCCGGATAACGATCATTATTTTACATATAAACAGGTAAAAAGTCCGACACAGATGGAACGTGACGCTGTATGCCGCGGACAGTATCATGGCTGGCTGAAAGAAAAGGTAGGAAGTCATATCATCCGCAGAAATAACATCCATCACTGTGAACAGGGTGGTATCATCGGTCGTATGGGCGGTGTGTTCAGTGTGATCGAAGACAACCATATTCATCACATCAACAACATGATGGAACAGGGCGGTGCAGAGATTGCAGGTATCAAGATGCATGCAGCGATTGATGTTCTGTATCAGCGTAATCATATTCATCACTGTACCATGGGTATCTGGTGTGACTGGGAAGCACAGGGAACACGGATCACGCAGAATCTGCTCCATGACAACCAGCGTCCGTCCTATGCACAGAACTTAAAAGGCGGCATGATGTCTCAGGATCTGTTTGTGGAAGTGGGACATGGACCGACACTGATCGACAACAATATTCTTCTGTCTGATGCTGCCCTTCGTTTCGCAACACAGGGTGTAGCAATGGTACATAACCTGATCTGTGGTTCTCTGACCTGTGTTGGTGAAGGAACCGGCTGGAGATATACACCGTATCATATTCCGCACCGTACAGAGGTGATGGGATTCATGACGATTCTTCACGGGGATGACCGTTTCTATAACAATATTTTTGTACAGAAATGGCCGAAAGAAGATGTGATTACCCCTCACGATTCCGATGATGGATATGACACGGAAAATCGTCTGGCTGGTACCTGGACATTCGACGAGTATCCGACATATGAGGAATGGATCTCACAGTTTGACTTTACAAAACCGGTGGATATGGTAAAACTGGAACCGGTACACTTTGGTCATCTGCCGGTATGGAGCGAGGGCAATGTGTATCTCGGAGGAGCAAAAGCATGGAAAAAGGAAAGAAATGGTCTGACCGCAGCAGAGAACAGGGAGGATGTGAAGGTTGAACTGGTGGAAAAAGAAGACGGATATCATCTGGAAACCAATATCTATGAGTTCCTGAAGGGCTTTACCGGAAGAATGATCAACACGGAAGTGCTTGGAAATGCCTTCGAACCGGAACAGCCGTTCGAAAATGCAGATGGAACACCGATCCGGTTTGACGAAGATTATTTCGGAAATCACCGCGGTGTGGCAACTGTGCCCGGACCATTTGCAGGGGCAGAAGATGCTGAAAAAGTGCTTTATGTAAAATAACAGATATTTTATGATTAAGAATTGTACGGAAATCCTGGAAAGAGATTTTTCTTTCAAAGGATTTCTGTACAATTTTTTTGTTGCATTGCATATCAATAATTGGTCCAGTGGACCAATTTTGATTTTTTTTATCAGATTTCTCTTGACTTTCCATACCGTATAGGCTATTCTGTAGATATCACATACGGTATGGGTAAAAATATGAAAGGAAAGTGAAAACATGGATTACATCATTATGGAAAATGGAGAAAAAATTCTTTTGGAAACACAGCAGAAAGTGACAATTCAGCGAACCGTTGACATTTACAAACAGTACCGCAAAGAACTGGGACTGACGCAGAGTGAACTTGGAAAACGTGCCGGTATCTCTCAGCCGAACATCACTCGTTTTGAGAGTGGAAATTACAACCCAAGCCTGGAATTCCTAGTAAAGATCGCCGGAGCTATGGGTAAAAAAGTGAAAGTTACTCTGGAAGATTAATCAGGGGGCAGTAGCAATGGTAGAAGATATTTTGAAGAAAGACGGACTGTCTTTTGCCCTGCTGCGAAAGTTGTCCTTTCGAACCAGACTGGAAGAGAATCTGGACCAGCCGATCAGCGGTCTGGATGAAGAGACTCTTACAGAAGAGCTGAAAAATATTGTCGCCTGGTATGATTCCAGTGACATTTTAGCCGGACTTCCGATTGATTACCGCATCAAAAGTCTTCAGGCGATCCTGCGGAAATATCAACGGGCATCCGGGGAAAGCCGGGTAGAGCGGGTATTTAACGATATCCTCGGTTTTCGGACATTATGCGATAATTACGAGGAAATTTTACGTCTGAGAGAAGCAAAGAATATTTCCGTTGTAGACATGTCCAACGGGAAAACACACGATGACGGATACCGCGGTGTGTATATCTATTATCAGTATGGCCACCGACATTACCCGATCGAGATTCAATATAATACCTACTATGACCGTCAGATGAACAACTGGCTGCATAAATATGTATGGAGTAAACATCGTCCGGCAAATGTGGGAATCACCCTGCGAAGAGAGTACGAGAGAGGAAGAATCCGAACAGAATGTGAATGTGAGGAGGTGCTTCGGGATGTGTTATCTGATTGCAAAAAATAATCAGGGTGGGAGCAGTCTGGCAATCCAAATGATGCATGGAAAAGAACTGGCAAAATTAAAGCAGAAACTTCTCTCGGATCTTTCCGGTGAAGAAATACAGCTGCTTACTGTCAGCCGTCCATCTGCATATACGGAGTATGAACCGTTTTGCTTTATGGATACGCCGGATCATTTTGCACAGGAAGTGAAAAACAGTTTTTCCTGATATATATACCCACAAAGGTATTGTGTGAAAAAGCTTCTGTTTTTGAAGCGATTTCGTGTTATAATGCATTTATGCGTGAAATCATTTCAAAAATATTTTTAAGAAATCTATGAATTACAAATGGTGTGTTTCAGGCGCAGTGCACACCGGACAGGGAGAAAGAAATATGGACTATATAGCAAGAGAAGATGCACTGGCATTATTAAAAAGATACAATCAGGATCCGTTTCATCTGCAGCATGCATTTACCGTGGAAGCTGTAATGAAATGGTATGCTAACGAACTTGGATACGCTGAAGACGCAGAATACTGGGGTATCGTAGGACTTCTGCATGATATTGATTTTGAACAGTATCCGGAAGAGCACTGCCTGAAAGCACCGGAACTTTTAAGAGAGGGAGGCGTTGGTGAAGATATCATCCACAGTGTAGTCTCCCATGGATATGGTATCACGATCGGATGTGGTGTTACTCTTGATGTAGCACCGGAACATGAGATGGAAAAAGTACTGTTTGCAGCCGATGAACTGACCGGACTGATCTGGGCGGCAGCGCTGATGCGTCCTTCCAAAAGTACAAAAGACATGGAACTGAAATCCTTAAAGAAAAAATACAAAAGCAAAGGATTCGCTGCAGGATGCTCCAGAGAAGTCATCCAGCGCGGAGCCGATCAGCTCGGCTGGGAACTGGAAAAACTGCTGACGATGACAATGGAAGCAATGAAAGCAACCGAAGATACGATTAATGCGGAGTGTGAATCTCTGTAAAACAAATCGAGATACTTAATCCGAAAGTGAATCGGCTATTTGACAACTGGTTTACTTTCGGATATTTTTATACTTCCTGTGACCGCGGCTTCCTTAAGAATTTGTGAATTCTTGTGGGTTATACTTGCGAAAAACAGCGTATACTGATATAGTACAAAAAACAACAGTTCCAAAGAGGAGAGCAGACAATATGAAAAAAGGAAAAATCAAAGCGCTTCTAGTGCTGCTGGTGATCGTTCTTGCGGGGATTTATTATTATGTAACAATCCCGGCGATCAACATTCATTCTACGGGAATCTGGATTTTTATCCTGTTTGTACTCGTATTGATTCTGGCAGCTTATGCAGCTAAAAAGAAGTTTACCAGCATCCGTGAGGTGAAAAGCAGCAAGTTTCTGAAAATCGGAGGCATCGTACTGATGGCTGTACTGCTTGTATTTGCAGCAGGAAGCATCTTATCTTCCCCCATCGTAAACGCAAAACAGTATCGAAATCTGTTGACCATCGAGGAACGCGACTTTTCGGAAGATATCCAGCCGGTGAATTTCAGTCAGATTCCGTTGCTTGACAAAGACAGTGCGATGATTCTTGGAAACCGAAAAATGGGAAGTATGGTAGATATGGTTTCTCAGTTTGAGGTCAGCGATCTGTATTCGCAGATCAATTATCAGGAAAAACCGGTTCGCGTGACTCCACTGGTCTACGCAAGCCCGATCAAATGGCTGACCAACCAGTCACAGGGAATCCCGGCATATATTATGATCGATATGACGACACAGGATACCTCGCTGGTAAAACTGGACAAACCGATCCGTTATTCCGAGGCAGAATATCTGAACCGGAATATTTATCGCCATCTGCGTTTTCATTATCCAACCTATATCTTCGATCAGTTAAGTTTCGAGATTGACGATAATGGCACTCCTTACTGGGTCTGCCCAGTGCGGAAGTATACAATTGGACTTTTTGGTGGTGCAACAATCGGCAGAGTTGTCCTGTGTAATGCCCAGACAGGAGAGTGCCAGGATTACACGTTAAAAGACTGTCCGGAATGGGTAGATCGTGCCAATCCGGCAGATCTTCTGATTCAGCAGTATAATTACTATGGAACACTGGTGCACGGTTATATCAACAGCATCTTCGGACAGAAAGGCTGTCTGAAATCTACAGACGGATATAATTACATGGCGATGGAAGACGATGTATGGGTATACACCGGTGTAACTTCTGTCAGCGGAGATCAGTCCAACGTAGGATTTGTTCTGATCAATCAACGTACCAGAGAAACACGATATTATAAGGTAAACGGAGCAGAAGAGTATTCGGCGATGGGATCCGCGGAAGGGCAGGTTCAGAACCTTGGGTACAAGGCAACTTTCCCGATCCTTCTGAATATTTCCAATGAACCAACATACTTTATGGCATTGAAAGACGGTGCCGGACTGGTAAAAAAATACGCGATGGTAAATATCCAGAAATACCAGAATGTTGCCATCGGAGATACCGTATCCGCCTGCCAGGACGCTTATGTGAAACTCCTGAATACCAGTGGAATTACTGCTGGAAATGAGAGCGATTTCAAAACTGTCACCGGAACGATCCAGCGGATCGCGCAGAGCGTTATCGACGGCAATTCCCATTTCTACCTGGTATTAAATGGACATTCCGAGATCTTCGATGTCCCGGTTCAGGATTATCTGCAGGTCGTAACATTGCAGGAGGGAGACACGGTTACCGTAGAATACCTGGAAGGAACTCCGGTTTGTACGGTATTGAACCTGGAGTAGAAAATTTTCACTTGGCAGCAAAAGAGTTTCATGATATAATAAGAAAAATCAACTGATAAACAAAATATAGATGAGATATGTAAGTCCAAGGGCGGACATCCGAGAGGGTGTCTGCCTTTTTTCGATATACAGGAAATTATCTTCCTGCATATCAAGATCGCGAAGCCTATGTTATCTTATTGCCGGCATAATATTCCGCTATATGCCATAAACTGGTATATCCTGTACAGGAATCAGAGCACCTGGAAACCGTACAGAATCTTTTAAACGCTCAGCAGCTATGAAGATACGAAATATTTATGAGAGATTTACATATCTATATCATAGAAGGGAGAACAAACATATGGAAAAGTTCAGTCAACTGGTAACCTGGGTGGACGGAAAAGTCTGGGGCTGGGGGATGATTCTGTTACTTCTTGGAACTCATCTTTTCATGACCGTCCGAACCGGGTTTATCCAGAGAAAAACAATCACAAAAGGAATCAAGCTTTCTGTATCCAAAGAACCGGATGCAGACGGTGAAGTCAGTCAGTTCGGAGCACTTGCCACTGCGCTGGCATCTACGATCGGAACCGGAAATATTATCGGTGTGGGAACTGCCGTTGCCTTAGGTGGTCCTGGTGCCGTTTTATGGTGCTGGCTTACCGGTGTGTTCGGTATCGCGACGAAATACAGTGAATCACTGATTGCAGTAAAATATCGCGTCAAAACCGAAGATGGACGAATGCAGGGTGGTGCCATGTACGCACTGGAACGCGGTTTGCATATGCGGTGGCTGGGGCTGATCTTTGCTGTATTTGCCGGGTTTGCTTCGTTCGGTATCGGATGTGCCACACAGGTTAACGCCATCGCTACTGTCTGCAATGAGAATCTTCACATCAATAAAGCAGTTGTCGGAATCATCGTTGGCGTTCTGACAGCAGTTGTCATCTTTGGTGGAATCAAAAGCATCGCAAGGGTCTGTGAACGATTGGTTCCGTTTATGGCACTTTTCTATTTGCTTGGCTGTATCGTGATTCTTGGAATTAATTATGACTATATCATACCTGCAATCACAACTATCTGTCGCCTGGCATTCCAACCGGGAGCAGCAGCCGGCGGTCTGGTAGGAAGCGGTATCATGCTGGCGATGCGTTACGGAGTTGCCCGTGGACTGTTTTCCAATGAATCCGGTATGGGTTCTGCACCGATTGCCGCAGCGGCAGCACAGACTCGAAACCCTGTACGCCAGGCACTGGTATCCTCCACCGGAACTTTCTGGGATACTGTAGTTGTATGTCTGATGACCGGTCTGGTACTGGTTTCTACGATTATGAAAAACCCGGCTATCAATGCCAATGAGATCACCGATGGTGGTGTACTGACCTCCCTTGCCTTCGATCAGATTCCGATCATCGGACCTTTGATCCTTGTCGTTGGAATTATTTCCTTTGCATTCTCTACGATCCTTGGATGGGCATATTATGGGGAACGTTGCGTGGAATACTTTGCAGGGAAAAAGGGACTGATTCCTTATCGTGTGTTATATATCGCCGTAGCTGTGATCGCCCCGATAGTAGCCCTTGATGTAGTATGGGACATCGCCGATATCCTGAACGCCCTGATGGCAATCCCGAACCTGATCGCCGTACTGCTCCTTTCCCCGGTTATTGTGAAAGAAACGAAAAAATACCTGGATGACCTGGACGCGAAAGATGATACGGAGATTCCGGTGATTAAAAAATAGCAAAAGATGATGATGAGTAAATAAGCGAGCATATACCGGTTATTTTGTCGTGGTATATGCTCGTTTTTTGGCTTGTATGATAGAGGTTGTCGCTTAACTGTAAAATAATAATATTAGTCTGTAACACAAATAGTATTTGACGAATTATAACTTTTAGGGTATGATAATCACAAGCATTTTATATTTCTATTATCTTTACGGCGTTCAGCCGTATCTAATTTTATTCAACCGCGTTCGCGGACTTAGAAATTTCCAATGCAAATTAAATAAGAAAAAGGCAGAGGGGATTCTGAGGAAGCGAAACAGAGGATCCTTCTCTCGAAAGTCAGGAGGATTTCATAATTAAAGTAGTGTATAAAAATAATATTCCAGGGGGATTTTTAATGGATAAAACAACTACAACTTATGCATTAGGAGTTGATTTTGGTACGTTATCGGTAAGAGCGGTGCTTGTCAATCTGTGGGACGGGCAGATTGTTGCCAGCGAAACCTGTGCGTATGCACATGGGATTCTTGATCTGACAGGACTTGCTTATGGAGCAATTAATGGAAGCTGTGCCCTACAGGAGCCGGACGATTATCTGAAAGCAATGCAGAAAACTGTTACGCGTGCAATAAAAAGCAGTGGACTTGCATCGGAATAGATCAAATGTATCGGTGTGGATTTTACTTCCTGTTCGGGAAGATGATCTTCTGGTTTTAGAATGGTGGAATGGGAATAAAACACCATATGTGGACGGTAATCTGAAGGGAATGATCTACGGACTTACGCTTGCCACCAGACCGGAAGAGATTTATCGTGCTCTGATTCAGGCAACAGCATTTGGAACCAGACAGATTCTGGATCTGTACGAGAAGCAGGGGATTCAGATTCATGAGATTCTCTGCAGCGGCGGTATCGCCAGTAAGAACCCGCTGGTTATGCAGATATTCTTGGAAAGAACCTGAAAGTCACTTCAAGCACACAGACCGCAGCATTGGGATCCGCAATCTATGCTTCGTTGTGCCTCGGAGCAGATCAGGGCGGATACGACAGTTACGAAGATGCGGTAACGCATATGGTTCCGGATGAAGGGATCTGTTATTTGCCGAATGCGGAGTATATGGAAATTTATGACAGGATGTACGAACGGTATAAAAAGTTTGCGGAAGTGACTCATAAGAATGCCTGAGAGCCATGTGTTTGATAATTTATTATTTTTCAGTTTTGTATAAAGAAAACAAAGGAGAAAATTGAGTGAGACTATGATAATATGACAAAGCGTATTTTCTGATATTATAGAAAATGTTATAATGAATATTAAGAAAAATTTGGAAAAATAATCGTTTAATAATATGAGGGAATAGCAGATGAGTACGATACGGTGGATTCAATTTTCAGACTTACATTTTAATAAGACAAATATTAATACAAGATTGTTACGAGATAGTATAAAATCTTTTTTGAGAGAAAAAAGAATTAAATGTGACTATGCATTTTTCGCTGGAGATTTGCGGAATGCTCCGGATAAATATTTCTTACCAAACTCAGTACAATATCTGAGAGAATTGTGTGCGGCAGTCGAAGTATCTCCAGAATGTTTTTTTATGGTTCCTGGAAATCATGATATAGACAGAAATATAGAACAAAGAGATCAGGCGGTCAAAAGAATATTAAATAATAACGGTGTTGAAAAAGGGTATTATGATATAGAAGAGGGAAAAATACAGAAGACAGATCTTCAGGACATAAAAATCGGACAGACAGAATTTTTCAAAATTGTTGAAGAATTTTATAAAGATGTCCCTGGTCGAGCAGAAAAATATCGGGAGCTAGGACATTTTTTGATTAAAACAGAAGATTTTAATATTATACATTTGGATTCAACGATTACTTATACAAAGGGTCAGGAAGAAAGTCTCGTTATCGGTACGGACTTATTATATGACATTCTTGAGAAGGTAAATCCACAAAAGTATACCATTATTTTAAGTCATTTTCCGTTTGATTCTTTAAAATCAGAAGAAAAAAATGAGGTTTGCAGAATTCTTGAACAATTTGGTGTACAATTATGGATGTCAGGGCATTTACATGATGCGTTAGTGCAGATGCATCGAAAGGCATTTCACGAATTACAGTGCGGAAGTTTGTTGACGGATGGTGGAACACCGAATGTATTAATTGGACAACTGGATACAGAGACAGGATGTGGCGAAATACGAGCATATATCTGGCAGAAAAATGCAGGGTGGATATTAAATGAATATTTGGATCGTATGTCTGAGACAGATAAATCGGTTTATGAATTTGAGTTACGCCCAACAGAGGTTATGAAACTTTCTGGAAAGTTTCATAAAAAACAAGAAATTGATCCAGAAACTATGCGACTTATCGGGAGCGTTGTCGACAGAATCGAACAAACATATGAAGATAGATATACTATTATAAAAGATTGCACATATGGGGAAATAACATATCCTGTTGTCGTAAAAGCCTGGACTCCAGGGGATATGGATAAAATTTATGCAATTGAAATAATAGATCGAAATACATATAATCTTGAAAAAATGCGAAAATGGATAGACAAATTATCGGTGTCGTTCAGAAACTATACCAAGATCCTTGATAAGAAAAATGTTGTTGCAGAATTATATTTGATTTCTAAAGATGTTTGCAGCAATGAGCAAAAAGAACGCTATTCAAAAGATTTTTATGATATCTGTGAAAGAATTTATAGAAATCATTGCTTTCAAGTGAGTATCGTTGAAAAAGGCATCCTTGAAAATAGAAAAAGTGGACTGCAAAAAGACAGGGTATTTATCAGCAGTATTTCTGTAGTTCCTGTTGAAAAAGAGATGCTTTATACTATGGATATTGGAATTGTTGCAAAAGTAAAAGCTTCAAAACCAATATTGCTAGGCGAATATGATTCTGTACAAGAGATAAATGCACAAATTAATGAATATTACCAGAATGTGTGGACAGAATGGCAACAGGATATTTCAGGTCATAAAGAAGATCCATTCATACTGAAAAGAATAGCTGCACAACAGGAAAAGGAGCAAATTTCAGAGGGAACCCTGACAGATAATTTATGCTATGAGATAACACATAATGATGCCGGACTCTTCTCTGTAATATTTGATCGTTATTTGTATCTTGGTGGTGTTCATGGTACTCCATTGCGAAAATGTATCGTAGCAGATTTGAACACTGGTGTACTACTCAGTTTGCATGAAGTTTTGCCAATGTCATTTATAGAATTAATGACTATCATAAGAGAAAGATTGTATACAGAATATAGTCAAGACTATAATGATGTTTTAGAAGAATGCTATCAGAATATATCTAATCTATATCATCAAGTTGATGAGTTTAAATTTTATATCAAATACTCATCTTTATATATTTATTTTGATATATACGAAATTTCCGGTTATTCTATGGGTTATATGGATCTTTATATTATGGATTTAACCGATTATTTGAGAAACCGATACAATATCGAAGAATGCGATATTGTCAGAAAACAACCTCTTTTTGAAAAAATAGAAAGAGAAACAGCTCGCTGATGGTTTGACTTGGCGAAACTTGACTTTTAAACCGATTTATTTTATTATACTCATAAGAAAGTAACTTATGAGTTATTTCCTTATGAGTACAATTTGTGGAGGTAAGCAGATGAATCAATTTTATTGTCGTGAGAATGAACTTCGGAAGCTGAGTAAGCGGTATGAGGACGATAAGTTCGAGTGCATTGTCATTTATGGCAGACGTCGTGTTGGAAAAACGGCATTGATTAATGAGTTCTGTAAGGACAAGCCCACTATTTTCTTTTCAGCTTTGAATACGACAGGAAAGGAAAACCTAGAGGCTCTCTCAAAGTCAATTATGAGCTACGAGCGGACGGATATGGAGTCTGCACCCGAGTTCAGGTCTTACGATGCTGCCTTGGATGAGTTGACAGTACTTTCAAAAGAGAAACGAATCGTCTTTGTCATTGATGAGTATCCGTATCTTGCCAAAGCGAAGCCCGCCATTTCAGCAATGCTTCAACATATCATCGACCACAAATGGACAGAATCCAAGATGTATCTGATCCTTTGTGGCTCGTCTATGAGTTTTATGGAGAGTCAGGTGCTTGGAAAGGAAAGTCCACTGTATGGAAGGCGTACCGGGCAGTTCAAGATTGAACCACTGGACTATAAGGAAACAGCTGTGTTTCACCCGAATCTGTCCGTAGAAGACAATTCTCTGATTTATGGAATCACAGGCGGAGTTCCTCATTATATTAATAAATTGGATGTGAAAGATAGTGTGGATGAGGCTCTGCTGGATAATTTTTTTGACCGTTCCAGTTATCTGTATGAGGAGCCGGGAAATCTGTTGAAACAGGAACTGCGTGAGCCAGCCATCTATAATGCAATTATAAAAGCAATTGCGGAGGGGGCTTCCCGAATGAACGATATCAAGTTGAAGGTTGGTGAGGAAAATTCAGTTGTATCGAAATATCTAAAAACACTGATCAACCTTGGTATTGCCAGGAAAGAAACACCAATCACAGAAAAACCAGGTAAGAAAACCATTTATCTACTGGCTGATAATTTCTTCCGGTTTTGGTATCGTTTTGTACCTGTCAATATAAGTGCCATTGACTCTGGTAGAATTACAAAAATCTATCCCCACGCGGTAAAACAATATTTTTCTGATTACATGGGGTTGATTTTTGAGAAGATGTGTCAGGACTATCTGCTTTACTATTCAGATAACCTTCCGATTGAGCTAAGTGAAATCGGTCAATGGTGGGGGACAGACCCGAAAAAGAAAAAGCAGATACAGATTGATATTATCGGAACGCCTGTTGATGGTAATGACTATATTATCGGTTCGTGTAAGTACAGAAATGAGAAAATTGGTATGGACGAACTTGATTTAATCAGAGATTATGCATCAGCTTTTGGAAAAGGTAACAACTATCACTATTATATCTTTTCCAAAGGTGGATTCACGGATGGACTTCTTCAGGCTCAAGAACGTGGGGAAGTTCATCTGGTAACGTTAAAAGATCTCTACAAATAAAGTCCAATGAATTCCCATTGATGAAACATCTCAAAAGAGCTATACTATAATAGAACACGCTGCTAAAACTTTCTTAAGTGAAGGCAACAATATTTTTTTACAATTTTTTTATAATGGAGAACAAAATGAAAACTACAAATCAACAACCGGCAACCGTACGAACATTCCCAAGATGGAAGCAGCCACTGATATCGACAGGCTGCGTACTTTTCGCATCGTTACTGATGTCTGTCAACATCAAATCTTTCGTCCGGGCGGGAAATCTGATTCCGGGAGGATTTACCGGTTTATCACTTTTGTTACAGCGTACGGCGGAAACATTTTTCGGAATTTCATTGCCATATTCGGTGATCAATATTGCATTGAATGCGATACCGGCGATCATCGGTTTTCGGATGATCGGGAAAAAGTTTACCTCATATACGGTACTGATGATCGTACTGAACTCTTTTCTGGTCGATCTGATCCCGGTAACGCCGATTACATATGATCCGCTTCTGGTGTCTGTATTTGGCGGGATTTTGAACGGAACAGCAATCTCGATTGCTTTGTTCGGAAAAGCTTCCAGCGGTGGAACGGATTTTATTGCGGTTTATCTTTCCACCAGATTGCATAAACCGTCCTGGAATTTTGTTTTTGGTATCAATGTGGTGATACTTACGACCGCAGGTTTTCTGTTTGGATTTGAAGCTGCGATGTATTCCATCATTTTCCAGTTCGTTTCCACACAGACGATCAACACACTTCACAGAAAAGATCAAAAAGCAACCATGTTCATCGTCACCCGTCACGGAGCAATGCTGGAGCAGAAGATTATGGAATGTACCAGGCATGGAATCACACATCTTGCCGTTCAGGGCTGCTATCTGAAAGAGGACAAAGACATGCTGTACACAGTACTGGGAGAAGATGAGGTGAAAGAAGTGACTGCACTGGTTCGCAGCCTGGATCCGGAAGCATTTATCAACATTATCAAATCCGAGGGAATCGCGGGAAGATTCTATGAGGAACCGTTAGAATAAAAGAATAACAAGAACTTTGAATAGTTACAGAACAGTTATCAAAAGGGGCTGTCGGTTAATAGCAAATTTCGACATCCCCAGTAGTAATTGAAAGGATCCCAGCAAAGACAAGGCTTGTTAGCCTTCTACCTTGCGAGGGATCCTTTTTTCTATGAAAGATGAAATTTATTTTTGGCCGCAAAAATCCCTTGTCTGGATTTTTACAACCGCACTTTTGATCAAGCTGTTTTTTCCGTTGTTTTTCCCTCAAACTTCTTTAGTTTTTCATTGAGAAAACGACAGTATTTATTTATATTCCTTCCGATTGCATACAACATGAATTCTTTGTACACTTTATCTGCAGAACGGTAATTAAAACGCCTAAAGTTTTCGTTTTCTTTGATATCACCGAAATGTCCTTCTGTCTGGATCGAACGGGTCTGCCGTTTCAGGATCCCACGCTCACTTTGGATGTTTGCATGGGATTTTTCACGCAATTCTTCCCACTGTTCATTGATCTTCATTACCTTGTTTTTCTCAGCATCCTTTTCGGCATTATATTGATACAGACAGCGGGCTTTATGTTCGCATCCACTGCAGTCGGCGCAGCCGTACACCTCAAATGTCTGGGTATAACCATTCTGCTCTTTGGTTTCCGTTCTTATGTGTCGCAGTTCACGTCCGTCATGGCAGATATAGAACCGTTCATCTTCAAATATCTCAACTTTCATGTTGTAATATTTGCTGATATCTTCCGCATATGCACGTGTTTTACGTTTCTCATGATCCTGCAGTTTGATATAACTTTCTATCCCTTTTTCTTTTAAATAAAGCAGATTCTTCTCGCTACAGTATCCACTGTCAGCAGTCACCTCTTCCAGGACGCTGCCAAAAGCCTTCTGGTGCTTTTCCAGGACTGGGATCAGGGTATTGTAATCCGTCCGGTCATTACTTACGTAACCGTGAATGATGAAATAATTTTCCACGGCAATCTGTACGTTGTACGCCGGCTTTAACTGTCCGTTCAGCATATGATCCTCTTTCATCCGCATAAAAGTGGCTTCCAGGTCTGTCTTGGAATAGCTGTTCCGGTCTTTTCCCATGATCGCAAAGCATTCTTTATATCCCATCAGACGCTGGCCGAGATGCTCCAGTTCCTCATACAGCTGCTGGATTTCTGGTTTTCTTTTTCCTTTTCCATAAACGAACTCAATCCTTTCTCCAGAGGCAACCGTATTAAGGTTCTTCTGCAGTTTCAGGATTTCAAGGGGAGAGCAGTTATCAATCTCAATGACTGTATTATTTGCAAGTTTCTTATGTTTTGACAGCTTCCTTTTCCGGTTCTTTTCTATTACACTGCGGACTTTATCCATTCCTTCAATCACAAACATCTGTGCATTCCCGATATCATACTTTTGCCCATAACCATTCTCCTGCAAAAATGTATTATACCTGGTAAAGGTCCATTCGATAGAATCCAGCAGGCCAGCCAGATGGTAATTGATTGTACCTCGCCAGACAAATGTATAGCGGTTTGCATTGGCTTCGATCTTAGTCCCATCAATAAAAAGTTCTTTCAGTGTAACAAGTCCTTCTTTTTGTAAACGGCGCAAGAACTGGTAATTAAGATCATCCAGGATTTCAGAAGTCAGCTTTTTCCCTTTAAACTCATAAAAAGCGTCCCGCTTTGGTTTCTGCCCACGAGTCAGCCAGATAAAAGCAAGGTCCCTTTCACACAGTTCTACAATACGGTCAACAGAACGTACCCCGCGCATGTTTGCGTAAGTCACTACAGCATACATCATAATTGGGTTATACCCGGTTCTTCCCTTATCTGAACAATTGGCCAGCAGGCCAGAAAAATCTAATTCCTCCATCACTTTTTTCAGGGTATAGACTGGATCGTCGTCGGGTAAACTCAATTCGAAGAAACTAAAGTTAATTTTCTGTTGCCCAAACTCAAAAAAGTCGTTATAATAATTAGTTGTTAGCATAGTTACATTATAACATGTAACGGAGAGAAAGATGGTTGTCGTTAGCCATCTTTTTTTCTTTTTATGATAAAAATTTTGGGAGGGTGTGACTCGACATGAGTCACACCCTCCCTCTCTTAGAACTGTCTATTTCCCGACAGCCCCCTCATAATTAAAATATTTTTTTGATTTTTTCTTTCAGCCTGTCCATACGCCTGTAAACCGCCTTTTGTCTAATATCAGAGGGAATGTTCATTGAAATTATTTTGTGTTAAAAAATCTTAGGTTTTTAAACAAATCATCTTTACCATCTTGAATTGATCAGAAACTGCCATACTGACCTTTGTGGATAGCTTTAAACTGTTTTTAGGGATGTAACGATAGTATGGTTCCTCCGTAATCACTTTCACATTACCCCCGATTTTTGCTGCCAGTTCTTCCGCGGAATCCACATAAAAGAACATCTGTGCATCGGCATGGCCGACCTGTTTCATATATTTTTTCTTCATCATGGTCATGCCTCTTTTGTTCACCGTATCAAAAACAACTTCCATATTTCCAAATTGCCCAATCATACGCAGAAGGGCAATGACCTTATGTTCCTCAAAATAATGAAATAATCCGCCTGCAGTAACGAGAATAGGAGCATCAAGTACATCATTGCGAACTTTTTTGATCCAATCCTTTGCAAAGGCATCCCCGGAAATATATAATTCCCTCTCTGGTTCGGGAAGAATATCTCGCCGGTATTCTATCACATGCGGTAGATCCACGGCATACCAGTGTGTCTTTCCGTTATCACATCGGTGATAGGTTGTCTCCAGACCACAGCCCAGCTGGACAATCACACCGTCCGGTCTACGTTCCAGAAAAGCCCGAATAATCCGATCCATATTAGCAGACCGGGAAGCAGAAGCCAAAAGGGTATACTGGTTCTGCATATTCTGTTCAATCAAGTCTAACGGCAGCCTATTTTTCAATTCCAACGCCTTTTTATCATATAAAATTTGTGGGCAATGCTCAGCAGCATAAATTCTTCCCAGCATAGGGACAAACAGGGTATCCTCCACGACTCCTAACTTGGACATAGCCAAACCTCCTGTTTTGATACATTACTTTCTGCCGACAAGCAGCCGGGAAGACCCCAGCATCATCATGGCAGCCCGACGGTGGGAGCCAAAAGCTTCCTGTGCAGTGTCAACGAGTCGTACTTCCTCATACCCCATATCTCGCAGTTTCTGCGCAAAACCTTCCATGTCACCGTACATCTTTGGTTTCATATCATCGTTGAGTGCAAAGACGCCGCCTTTTTTCAATACCCGCAGGCTTTCCAGCAGCAGTTTCTGCATATCAGCACCCATAACATTGTGATAGACATAGTTGCTGATGACTACATCAAAACTCTCATCAGGAAAATCCAGCTGCTTCGCATCACCGTGCTGAAATACACAGCGGGAAGCCACGCCCTCCCTGGCAGCATTCTTCTCGCAGAGTGCTTTGCTGTAATTATACACAGCGCCCCAGTAATCAACACCGATCACTTTTGCTTTCGGCCATGTCAGAGCTGAACGGATTGTCAATGCTCCGGAGCCGCAGCCTACTTCCAGAATCTTCCCCTCACCGTCATAGTCCAGATGAGAGAGAACGACTCGATGAACCTGTTCCATGATTCCACCACCGCCAAAGGCATACTGCCGCCTGATCCATGTGATCCAGATCAGCAAAACCAAAAGTGCGATTGTGATAACAGTAAACAGAACACCAAGAACAGCGACATGTAATACATAAAAAGAGAGGACAGCCAGCACAGCGGCCAAAACTCCGATTCCGCCAATGATGTAAAAGACAGGGTTGGACATCCAGCTTCCATAGTCTTCTCCGTGGGTGCCAAGTCGGATATTTTCCTGCTTACAATGGTTCTTGTTCATTACATTTCCTCCTTCTTTACGCAAGTTTCCAATTCTGGCTTTCTGTCTGCAGTTTTACCATATGGGCATATACACCATTCTTTTCTTCCAGATCCTTTGGTGATCCTTCTTCTGCCACGGTGCCATCAGAAAGGACAACAATTTTATCTGCTCCTGCTACGGTACGCATCCTGTGGGCGATGACCAGAACCGTTTTATCTGCGATCAGACGGGAAAGGGCTGTCTGTATCAGAGTTTCATTCTCCACATCCAGGGAAGCAGTAGCTTCATCTAAAAGAATGATCGGCGCATTTTTCAGAAATGCACGGGCAATAGAGATACGCTGGCGCTCTCCGCCGGAAAGTTCACAGCCATTTTCCCCGATATTGGTATGCCATCCATCCGGCAGTTTTTCCGCAAATTCATCCACATTGGCAAGTTTCGCAGCAGCAATGACCTGTTCATCTGTGGCGTCTTTGTTTCCGATTCGGATATTTTCCAGAATCGTATTGTCAAACAGTGTAACATCCTGGAATACGATGGAATACAGAGAAAGCAGTGTTTCCGGGTCAATTCGGGATACATCCATGCCTCCCACGGTAATCTTTCCTCTGTTAATATCCCAGAACCTTGCTGCCAGCCGGGATACGGTTGTTTTTCCGCCGCCAGATGGGCCGACCAAAGCCGTAACCTCTCCCTGTTTTGCCGTAAAGGAAACATCTTTCAATACGGTTTCTCCGGTATTGTAGGCAAACCCAACATGGTCAAAGACAATATCATACCCCTGATTGGAAAGCCTGTCGCTGCCCTGCTGGATCGGATGATCGAGAATTTCATTCATACGGGCAATGTTGGTTCGTGTACTGATGACTGCCGCAAGATTCTGGAGTGCGCCCTGCAGAGGGTCATATAAACGGGATACTACCAGAAGGAACATAAAGAATGTAAGCACGGAGAGGCTTCCTTGCATGAGCAGAACAGCTCCTGCCAGCGCAACCGTTGCAATACCAAGCTTCAGCACCAGCGATGCGGAAACCACAAAAACAGCAAGGCCGAATTCATTGAGGATGGAACGATGCTCCACGGCACGGATCTTCTTTTCCAGACCTTTTAGATATGCCTGCTCCGCGTTGTTCGCTTTCAGGTCACGAACCGTTTCAATGCACTCCTGTATCCCGTCTGCGCAGGCCATCTTCACATCCATCGCTTTCTGATTCAGATTTTCCTGAATCTTTGCGGAAAATCCCACAATCGCAAAGGCAACCGGCAGAACCCATAAGGCAGCCAGTGCCATTCTCCAGTCCGTAAAGAGCAGACCGATGGAAATCAGAACCGTAGAAATGATCGAACCCGCAAGCTCAGGGATAAAATGCGAAAAACTCTGCTCCAGGAAGGTGCAATCCGCCATAATGGTACTGGTAAGATCGGCTAAATCCTTTTTCCCGAAAAAGGAAAGGGGGATTTTGCGCAGATGCTCTGCAAGGGTAATGCGGCGGATACCGCTTTCTTTGTAAGTGGCAAAATAGGTCGCATTGTATTGAAAGAAAGTGTTCAGCAGAATCAAGCCGATACACACCACGCAGCCTGCCACATAAAATGGAATTTTCCCACCGGGAACACCCCCGTTCATCAGATCGCTGACCAGGTAATATAAAAGTCCCACCGGAAACATAAAAGACAGATTCTGAAGGACACAGGCCAGGCAGCCTTTGATCAGGTCTTTTGCTCCCTGTTCAGACAGGGCATATTTTTTCTGCAGTTTTTTGATCATATCACTGCACCTCCTTTGTTACCTTCCATTGCACGGAAGTCTGGTAATTTTTCCACATACGGCTGAAAATGCCGTCTTTTGCAAGCAATTCACGACTGTTCCCGCACTCGGCAACCTGTCCGTCCTGAATGACAAAAATCTGATCCACATTTGTTACGGTAGAAAGCCTGTGGGCAATCATAATCACTGTCTTTCCCTCGGAAAGTTTTGAGAAAGCAGCCTGTACACAGCTTTCGTTATCCGGGTCAGCAAAGGCAGTGGCTTCATCCAGAATAATAATCGGAGCATTTTTCAGCATCACACGGGCAATGGCAATTCGTTGCTGCTCTCCACCGGAAAGATAGACCCCCTTTGTACCGATGACCGTATCCACACCCTGTGGGAGTTTTTCCAGAATATCATCGCATTGCGCGTGATGAAGGGCAGTCAGAACTTCCTCACGGGTAGCTTCCGGTTTTCCCATACGCACATTTTCCAGAATGGACGCCTTGATGAGACGGCTGTTCTGAAATACGAAAGACACCGTATTCATGAGTTCCTCTTTTGGGATGTCTTTCACATTAACACCACCGATTTTTACCATTCCGCTCTGGGGATCAAAGAATCGGGAAATTAGGTTGGCAAGGGTTGTCTTACCACCGCCGGACGGGCCTACAAAAGCTACCGTCTGCCCTGCAGGAATGGTCAGTGAAATATCTTTTAATACTTCTTTTTCTCCATCATAGCTGAAATGAACCGATTTCAGTTCCACGGAAGCGTTTTGAGGATGCTTTGGATGTTTCGTTTCCTCCAGAGGCTTCAAATTCAAAACACTGTCAATTCTCTGTAAAGCGTCGTCTACGATCATGGCGTTTTCACTTTGGAACATAATGCGTGTCAGTGTGACAGAAATAACCGGCGTAATAATGATATAGAAAATGAGATCCAGTAAGAAACCGGAAGTCACACCGTCTTGTGTAAGCAACAGTCCTCCGGCGATTAGTGTGGCAAAAACTCCGTTGATCGCAGCTGTATAGAACATCATCGGTGTCCGAAGCTGCTTGGTATAAGCAATCACCCATACTTTATACCGGTCAATGGAGTCTTTAAACTTCTTAAAGGAAAAGATCGTCTGGCCAAAGGTTTTTACCACCGGAATCCCACGGACATACTCTACCGCTTCGTTGGACATATCATCCAGCGCATTCTGGTATTCTTTCATCTTTTCCTGCATCTGCTTTCCGGTCATTGTCATCATGATCAGAAATCCCAGCACAACCGGAACAAGGCTCAACAGTCCCAGTCTCCAGTCAAATGCAAACAACAGCACCAAAAGACCACAGGGGGTTGCAATGGCATTGGCTCTGTCGGGAAGCTGATGAGCGAGATAGGTTTCAGTGGCTGCGCTGGATTCGTTGACGATCTTACGCAGTTTTCCGCTGCCAAAACTTTCGGCAAAACCTAAGGGAAGTCTGACAATATGTTCCATGGTCTGGATACGCAGGTTTGTGGCGATACGAAATGCCCCTAAATGGGAACACATCAGCCCTGCTATGTAGACAAGCACCGCTATAACCGCAAACAATACTGCCATCCAGCCATTACCGGTCAGGTTCTGTGCCTGGCCAAAATTCGGCGCCACCTCCAGTACTTCCTTGATCATTTTCCAGATGTAATAGAAGGGTACCAGAGCAATCAGGGCACTGATTGCAGAAAGTACCCAAGAAGCATAGGTCAGGTACTTATGGCTGCCTGCAATTTCCAGCAGGCATGATAAATTGGATTGTTTTTTCAAAAAAATTCCTCCTTTTCTTTGTGTTTATGATAAATAGAACACGTCTATGTTCTTACAATATCCGAATTTAGGTTAGTTGTAGCTAACTACCAAACAAAAATTATAAGGCATTACTGCCCCATAATTTTCATCCATCCTGCTGTATAAAAGGCGCGCATTTCTCTAACGTAGTTTTCGGCATCTTTTAGCGACATTTCGTGGATGATCAATTCAAAAAAAGTATAGAACATTCCGGTGATCAGAATATGCTCCAGCGAAGGATCGATTTGCGGAGAGGGCCGTCCAAGCTGCCTTAAAACCTCCTGATAGGCATGAGTCCCTTCCACTTCGATCTCCACCATTTCATCAATTAGCCCGGCAAATTTTGTCCCTTCCGAACAGCAGAGGATGAGTTTACATTCCTCTAAATGTTCGTACGCATAATAGAGAATATCGTACATGCAGATTCCCGAAATATCACTCATGACTTCCGGCTGCTGGGCAGCTGGTAGTTCGGCGAACTCCTGCTGTGCCTTTATAAAACGGTTGCGAATATATTCATAATGCTCACCAACGATGGCTTCAAAAAGTTCTTCTTTGCTTTTGTAATATCCGTAAAAGGCTCCGGTAGTCATTCCCACGGATTTCACAATATTCCGCAGGGAAGCGTCTTTATATCCTTTTTCTAAAAATTCTGCTTTCGCTGCTCGATGGATATTTTCTAAAGTCGTTCCATTTCCGTTTATTTTGCACACCTCCTATATAACAGTGCTATATAACACTGTTATAATTTTAATCTCTGAAAAAGGTTTTGTCAATAGCAACAAGAAATAGTTGCATAAAAACTGCAATCCAAACATCATTCTGCACTTTATTACTGATAAAATTTTTAAATACTGGTTTTTACAAAAGTTTCCTTTTTTCTATCTAAAATTTTATTAAGCCGACTAAAGAACGTTGAAGTTGTTATTATCGCTGCCAAAATATCACTGATTGGCTCAGCCAAAAATACCGCAAATACTTTATTCTGGATAAAATGCGGCAGGATAAAAATCAACGGAATCAACAGAATCAATTTTCTTAAGCAGGCAAGTAATAAACTAACTTTCGCCTGCCCCAATGCCATGAAACTCTGCTGACAAGCAACTTGGAATCCAAGAGAAAAAATACCTGCCATGTAAATTCTTAACGCCCATGCCGTATACGTGATTAATTCTGTATTATTCGAAAAAATACCTGCAAACATCTTCGGAAATAGAAGCATAATCAACCAGAAGCATCCCGTAAAAATTGTACAAACTGTAAATTGAGTAAAAAATGTTTTTTTTACTCGATCTCTATTTCCTGCACCATAGTTATAGCTCATGATTGGCTGTCCACCCTGACAAATTCCCTGTAATGGTAATGTTGCAAGCTGGCTAACACTGGTAATAATTGTCATAGCCCCTACTGCGAGATCTCCGCCATATCTTGACAAACTGGAAGTAAAACTGATAGACAAAATACTTTCCGTAGATAACATGACAAATGTAGATATGCCAAGAGCAAGGCATGGTAAGATGATTTCTTTTTGCAGTTTAAAGTTTTCTTTTTTAAGATGCAGAATCGTCTTCTTTCCTGACAAGAAACGAAGGATCCATATTGCCCCTACAGCCTGACTCAAAACAGTTGCGAGTGCAGCTCCCTTTACTCCAAGATGAAATACGAAGATAAAAATCGGATCAAGAATGATATTGATTACAGCACCAAGCACTGTTGTCATCATGCTGATCTTCGCAAATCCCTGTGTCGTAATAAATGGATTCATTCCCATCACGATCAAAACAAAAATACTTCCAAGAATATAAATCCTTGCATAATCCACGCCATAAGGAAGTGTCTTATCGCTAGCACCAAACATCGTCAGTAACTGTGGCGCAAAAGTAAAGAATATCACCGTCAAAGCTGCGGCCATAAGCATGAGAATTGCAAAACAGTTTCCAAGAATCTTTTCAGCTGTCTTATTATCTTTCTTTCCCATAGAAATCGCTGCACGCGGTGCACCTCCGGATCCTGCCAGCATAGCGAAGGCATTGATCAGCATAAGAATTGGTGTAAACAATCCAACGCCTGTTAATGCTGCGGCACCGACACCTGGAATATGTCCGATATAAATACGGTCAACAATATTATATAAAAGGTTGATGATTTGAGCCACAACAGCCGGTATTGCAAGCCGGGCCAAAAGACGTGATATTTTTTCTGTTTCCATAGCTTGTGCGTTTGACTTACTGTTCATATCTGTGTTCTCCTAAATATTTTCTAGTCATCTCAATATAATCAAATTACTTATGCAGTCTCTCCCCTGAGTGTTCTGGTATTCTGGCTAATGTATCAAACAACTGATATAACCATCATTATAGCACACAAACCAATTAACAGATCCTGCTTTAAATCAGCTACCGTCAGTTTTGGCAGAGGCACACCATCCCATGTTCTTCCCTGCGTTTTTAACACTCATCCTGCCATGATTCTTTCCACTCTATGGATTGATGTTCTTTTTCCTTCATATATCCATCAACTTTCCAAATTACTACTTGTCCACTTCCGTAAAGAAGTATTCCAATGTATCTACAAACATATTTGCATCAAACAATTCTTTTATCTGTTCCCGATTCATCCAAGCAACCTGCGCCACTTCATCTGTTGTTGCATTACCCAAATCAACCTCTCCATCATATTCAAACAGCCAAACATCCATAATATCATTAAAGATTTTTCCCTCAATGATTTTACGTGTCTTTGTAAAAAGAACTTGTCCACTTTCCGGTATTAAATCAACGCCAACCTCTTCCTTTGCCTCTCGAATTGCTCCCTGTAAACTATCTTCTCCCTTCACAACCGAACCGCCTACACATTCCCACATCAAAGGATATGTTGGCCTATTTGCGGAACGCTGCGAGATAAGGTACTCTCCCTTAGAATTACGAATCCAGACATGCACCACCAGATGGTATCCGTCTATCGGTAACTGTTCTCCTCTGATATGGTCTTTCCCAAGAAGTTCTCTATTCTCGTTATACAAATCCCATATTTCTGCGTCTGGCACATACTCCACAATATCCCCAAAGTCTGCATGTAAGGTTTTGCAGATTTTGCTAAGAATCGTTAGGCTCACCTCTTCATCACGGCGAAGCTTTGTCATTGTATTAGGAGCAATTTCTGCCTTCTTACGCAAATCCGATTTGCTCATTTCTTTATCCACTAATAATTTCCATAATCGTTTATATGATACAGCCATAATAGTATCTCCCATTTTATTTCCTATTTCGGTTACCCAACCAACTTATCCAACATCTCGATAATCTTTTCTTTCTCGCCACTACCATTAGTCATAAATCTCAGTAATGGAACTTCATACAACTCCATTATATGATTTTTTAACAAATCTCTTGAAGCCTGAACGGTATCCTCTTTATGGTATTCATATCCGTCAACTTCAATCGCCAACACAGGCTTTTTACCAATTCTGTTATAAATCAGAAAATCTAAATGTGTTGCTGGATTCATTGCATACTGACATTCCTGCTCATTTAATAGTTCTGGATTCTTAATCAACATATTCAACGGAAAATGACAAACAACATCCAGGCTTGAATACTTGTTAGCAGAGATAATGTCCTCTATCAATGAATACATCAGATTTTCCGAATCATATTCTGATACTTTTTTGTGCTTCTGCAAGTATACCCTTCTTTCCTCAGTATACTGCTTGTAAAGGTAATCAAAAATCGAATAAATCTTGCTTTCAGTAACCTCAAAATTATTATACTGAATGTAATCTATCAATTCTGTTATATTACGCTCTCTTGATTGCTCGTTTCCAGTTACAACCAGCATCAATTTCTTTTTCGCTCTTGATACAGCAACATTGATTAAATACGGATCATCTGCAAAATCAGATATCTCATCATCCACAGTAGATATAATAATATTCTCTTTCTCCTTGCCCTGGAACTTATGCACTGTAGCAGCATCAATATCTGTAATCTCCTTGCTTAATGCTTCTACCTGATTTTTGTACGGTGCAATAATTCCGGTCTCCTCCGGATTGGAAACATATTTTGGTATAATCTCATTTTTAATAACATCTATCTGACGCTGACTATAATGGTTACGCTCGTGATTTCCTGCGACTGTTTTTACCACCGATAAGACATCTTCTTCACCCTTATCCGTTGTCATTATAATCAATTCTCCACGGTAAAATTTCTGGTTACAGAAATTTATTATTTTAGGGTGACACCTGTAATGTTCCCGTAACAATGTTTGTGTTACGTTTGGCATAACATCCAAAATGGATTGCAGAAAACTGTTTGTATATTGATATCCTTCACTCACGTTAAAACTGTCAAATATAGCTTTTGCTTTGGCTTTTATATCATCTGTAATAACATTGGGAAGTTGCTTGGTATCACCCACAATAACAACATTCCTTGCACAGGACAATGCCAACGCACCAGTTGCAATATCTACCTGTGATGCTTCGTCCATGATAAGGTAATCATACACCACATCTGAATTCAGGCTATTTCTTGATGAAAATGTTGTACTTAATATAACCGGATACTCAGCTAGTACATCATATGGTTCCTTCCACAGATTATCTTCACTAAAAGTTTTCCTACTACTGTTACCTTCATATTTCCTTGCCAGTTTATCTTTTAGGACAACCATTGACTGTTTGCATAAATCCTCAAGCAAATTCTTATTAACACTATTTAAATACTTTTCAATATCTGCAATTTCCGCAGACAACTCCGCCTGCTTCGCACGATAATACATTGTTTGAAAGGTTGTAAGTATCTTTGAAATATCCTGCTTATAAACGCTCCAATCGGCTACTCCATATTTAAATAAGGCTTTTAACTTAAACCAAAATCCTATTGCCGTTTTCTCTTCTGAAATCAACTGGCACTCCTGCCACAATACCATCCATTGCTTTGAAGATAGTTTTTTCTTGAACTTAATACTATCTGTATGAACATCTGATTCTTTAACATATTGATTGAAATATTCCTGTTCAGTAACCAGCTGTGAAAGTTCCTGCCTTAAACACGCCAGTTTTTCCTGCTTATCAAAAACACTTTTTAACTGACTGGATTGCTCTGCTATTTCCTTCTGCAAAACACTTGGATCTTCTCCCGTTTTCCACGACGAAAAATCGGGATAAGCGGCGTCCTGATGCTCAACAAATAATTTCTTATTTTTAGAACTTCCTAATGTCGCAGCAATAAAACCCAAATTGTATTTTGGAGAAGATAATTTTTCATATACGTTTTCCGTTGCCGAATTATTATTGGATACTATCTGTACCGTTTTCCCTTGCATTAATATATTGGAAATAATATTCAATATCGTTTGTGTCTTCCCCGTTCCTGGAGGTCCCTGTATAACACTAATCTGATTCTCCATGGCATTTTTTACAGCCTTATACTGACTGTTATTGCATCCAAATGGGAAAATCGGAATGTATTCGCGTCCTGTTCTTTTTCCTTTCAATGATGATGGATTCAAATACTTTGCTAAAGCTACATCACTACCCACAAAAGAAATCTTGTCAAACTTCTTAGACAATAATTTTTCACCAGTCTCTTCATTCTTAAGATTACTCAAACCTGCAATTTGTTTTATATATTCAAATACATTTGATGACTGACTCTGGGCAAGACATGACTCTATAATATGCAAGTCGTTCCGACGATAATCTCTTTCACTACCATCGCCAAAACAAATGTGCCAATAAGACTCACTTCCGCTTCTAAATACATATATTGCATTAACATCAAAGAACTCTCGTCCTTCTCTGCTAATCCGATACATGTTAGGATTCAAAACCTCCGGATCAGTCAACTTTTCCACATTCAAATATGCATACGAGTATGTTTTTCCATTATTGAATTTTACATCCCATTTTTGGGTATTTCTATTGTAACCACATGACATTATTTCGGCTGTCTTTATTTCACCCTTGATAATGACCATATAATATCGTGTATTCATCTATTCCTCACTACTTCTTATCCGCACGCTGATTGCCCTTGAATTCCTTCTGTACATGGCAATGTTCCTGTTTGCCAACCAACTTATCGCCTTCAAAATCCAATTCAATAATATATGGCATCCAATCTATAATTCGCAGAAACTCTTCGCACCCGAAACTATTGTCATAAAAATTCAATATCGTACTAAGGGCAGTACCATGGGTTCCTATAACAATCTCTTTATCTGTATTATCTGATAAAATCTCGTTCAACGCCTCTATATTACGATTTTGAACCATAGCAATGGATTCTCCACCCTCTTCATGATAATCATGGTCAGCCCATCGTTTTTGAAACATTCCGTGGTTGTTTCCATCAGGACCTTTTTCACGCTCCCTTAATCTCTCATCCGTTATAATCTCTTTTGCGAAAAAAGCTGCTGCCTCTGCAATAGTATCCATACTACGTTTATATGGACTACAATAAAATGCATCTATTTTTTTGTTCTTCAAAAATTCCAATACAATCTCAGAATCTTTCTTTCCTTCTTCTGTCAAAGGTCTCGTTCTGTCTTCTTCCCAATCATGCTCCGGTTGTGCGTGACGCACAAAATACACTTTTGTCATACTATATCAGCTCCATTTCATCTTCCATTTTTACAAATCCGTATCTCTCATACAAAGGTCGTCCCATATCCGTTGCCTCTAATGCAATCTGTAACACACCCTGTTCCTTCGCATCCTTCACCAGCAAATCCAATGTGTGAATTGCAATTCCCTGTCTTCTATATTCCGGTGCCGTATACATATTCATAATATACGCCTTTTTACCTGTCGGATTATGATAGGTCGGCATAACCTGATAAAAGCTGACACCACCAGCTCCGATAAACTTTCCGTTATCATACACCAAATATGCAATATGCTCACCGCTTTCCAACGCACGCCTATAATATGCATATGATTTCTCCTCCACAACGGACATATCCTCATCATCTGACAATTTGTTAGCGGCACGAAGGACAATTATTCTTGTTCTTACCAATTCATCGATATCTTCCATTGTTGCTCTTTTATAGTAAGCTGTAATATTTCATCTAAATCATTTTTGTTTGCTTCTCTAATCATTTTTTCATCCAATCTATATCTTAAAGTTTCATCAGCCCATTTTCATCAAAGTAATAAATATTCTCTTTCTTATATCCATACTTTGAATCTGGAAATGATATGTGCGGTTCAAATGTAAAATACTTCACATCGCCAAGCTTCGTCATATTACCTTTTTCAATGTAAACTCTATCACCTTTAGTTTTCACAATGGAATGTCCCAGGTTGCCCATAAAATCAAGATTAACAAATCCATTTTCCACTATGAACTCATTCATATGATAATACAATTTCTCAAAGGTTGTTTCCTTCGTAGCAAAGCGTAACAATTCTGCATGTAATTTCTCTTCCATCTGGAGACCGCTTTTCCATTCCGGATTTTCAATCAGCCCTATATTCTCTACAACCATGCCGTTTTCTACAATAATAGTTCTCGCATAGTCTCCCCAGATATTTCCCACCTGTGGACTTAAATCAATGGTTATTATATCGTTGTTTCCTATAACTCTATCCGAAGTTACATACTGCTTACCAGATACAGAAACAGTTGTTTCATCTCCTGCAAATACAAATGCACCAACATCCCAATACCAGAACGAATCTGCACCCAACTCTAACAGTTTTTCCTCACAAAATTTTCGGATCTCAAGTAAATTCATTCCTGGCTTGATAATTTTCTTTATGTATTCTATAGTCTGTTTCGCTGCCAGCTGTATTCGACTGTAAGATTGCTTTTCTATCTGCAGATACTTTTCAATCAATTTAGGCTGAGTCAGTGGATAAGTCCAGTTTTGTGGCAACTCATCCATAAGCTCAACCTTTTCCATCTCACTATCCAGCTGACCTGAAAATCCCCTTATCTCCGCAAAACATAATAATCCAAATGTTTCCTCACCGGTCTCATTTACACTATTCTTACCCGTAACGGAATAAACACATATTGGATTAATATCAAACTGTATGGCACCTGTTTCTTCCTGAAGTTCTCTCTTGGCAGTTTCCAAAATGTCTTCTCCAACTTCACGATGACCTCCCGGAGCCTCATAGGTATCTCGCTCCTTATGTTTGCAAAATACCCATTTACCATTGCTCTGTGAAATAATTACTGCAAATTTCAATAGTGAATCATCTACTGTATCATAAAATTTTACTTCCAACATATCACTTTTCTCCTTCCCATTCTGCTAAAAATTCTACAAGGTATTCCTCCATAACAGCTTGTCTAACATACTTAATTGCTCCTTCTATCATGACACCAAACCTCCAGTATTAATTACTAATTTAGATTTAAAATATTCTTGAAAAACTCTAAAAAACCATCTTCAACAGCCACCTGCTCTAATTTATCTTCCGGCAAATCGTAATAGTATTTATTCGTCTTTATATCAAGAGATATGCTATCCAACGGGAATCCCTCTTTTCTAATCGTGCTGTGAGGTTTATCTGTTAAAATAAATTTCTCGCTTTCCATAGACGGCTCCATTGTCTCATATATATGCGTATTATCCATTACAAAACAAATTGCATTCCTGTACCTTGCCACAAGATTCCCATATGCCTTTACCAATCCTGAATAATAATCTATCATTTCATCATCTGACAAACATTTTCCATTCACATTACGAACATGTACGCCAGGCTGGACCTCATCTGGGACATTATCAAAATACAATCCTGAATCACAAGAAAATACAGGAATTTGAAAAGCCTCATAATATACCATTGCTTTCAGCCTTGCATTTTCAAGAGGCGTATTGCCATCCTCTTTTACTTCCGGAACATTCTTGCCCTCTACTCTCAAATCATTTAATCCAATTAATTCTATATCTAACTGTTCAAGTCGGTTCCTCATTGCAGATAATTTTGCCAGATTCCCCGTTCCATATAGTAATTTCATTTTATTATTACCTACAACCCTTTCAAATCCTTTACATCACAATCTCACTATCAAAATACTGTTCCTGAAAATGAATCTGCTCCCTGATTTCTTCCTTGGTAAAAGTCATCCCTTCTGGTGCAACAACCCATTTCTCTTCCACATCATCATTCCTATGAACAATAGCGATAATCTTACCTGTGAACTTTTCTATCGCTTCATCCACACCTAATATGTAAGCATCCTGCTCTTCTCCGTCCGGTGCCATGATGCCTTCCACATACCCATAATTTATTGGATAATACATATCCTTATGTTCTGGGTGGTAACTGCCCAATGGTCTGTCAACAGTTACGGTTACTGTTCTACCAATAGCAGGACTAATTTCTGCATACTCAATAATATCATGTCTCATTTTCTATTCTTCCTTTAGCAAATCCGCATATACCTTCGCTACAATGCTATTCGCATCCATTTCACAGGTAATAAGCTGTTCCTTAAGAACAGCAGAGAAATCTTTTTCTCTCCACCATCCGCGCATATGTTCCTCACCAAATTCTTGGCTTTTACTCCTTGTTTGATGTCGTCTTATTGTCTCCTCAAATGGAATATCAAAATAATACGAATATACATTTGAACCATATAATTCGTTCGCCACCTTAAACAAGGGATTATACCATTCCTCGTACATAATTCCTTCCAGAATAACAATATCACTATGCTCATATCCATATTTCAAAAGTTCTATCATAAGCGGTAATGCTTTAGTATCTATGCCATCTTTAACCCACAATATATTCCTTCTGATTTCATCTTGCGAAATGAGCATTGTATTGTAACCAAATTTCTTTTGTAATTCCTTAGCCACCGTTGTCTTTCCACTTCCCGAATTCCCTCTAAGTATAATTAGTTTTCCCATATCTTCTCCGTTACTCAAAATACCATTATCTTAATCAAAGCATAATTTTCACCTACAAACTCCATTTCTTCTAGCATATCACATCGCACATTCTCCTTCAATAAACTTTCGCATTTTCTTGCGATTGTTTCTCAATTAGTAGTATCAAAAACTCCACTAGACTAATTCAGGTGCTATAGCCCACGCCATAGCACCCAAATTATTACAACTATCTGCTATTCCTATTTCGCTCACCCTTCTTCTCTCGCATGCCAGCCTCATAAATATGGTCAAACACTTCATACCGCTTCTGCTGATCCATATCAACTCCAAGTCTGTCAATTACCTTGTTAAACAACTTAATCTCGGCAAAATACTCCATATCTCCACAGTCAAACGCCTCCGATAATATATCTGCCGAATATCATCATTCTGCAAGCCAGACTCAATACTCTCAGCCATCACATCAATATCTGTTTTTACAACACTTTCAGCATTTGTAACAGCAGTTTTTCCAACAGTTTTAAGACCTGTAACAGCAGTCTCTGCAAACGTTTCTACCTCTGTTTCAAGCTCTCATCATCTGCAACTGATTCAAACTTCGGTTCCGTAATTACATCTGCCTCCACAGCATCATCCAAAACAGTATTCTCTACTTCCACATCCTCCTGCACCCGATATGGATTCCCCGGCACTTCGTCTTTCTCAACCTCTGCCATATCCACCATATCTCCAACAGGTATCCAATACTCCAATTCAGCCTCTGCCAGACTTCCATATGGTCCTATGCCCAAAAAACGGCATCAGGAAAAATAATCCCGATGCCGCAAAGAAAAGCTATCTAATAACAAAACAATGTGAAATAGAGTAATTGCGGTTAGTAGCAAAAGAAAAAGTCTCGGAAGCCGCTTGTTTAGCGGATTCCAAGACTCGTGGCTACTATTCAAACTCGGCAAGTCTAAAGATATTCTTAAATATATTTGTTTAAGTTTCGTATCTTTTTTGCCTTTATTTTATTTCTGTTGCATATATTATTTTGGCTCGCTGATTTTCTGTTGCCAATTTGTTGCCGCTTCATTATAACTACTAAATAAGCATTTAACAACCTTTTATCACGTCTTTTCTTGAAAAACCTTTAATTGACATAATAAATTTTTCAATTTAACCTAAGCAACTATTTATATATGTCTTCCGAAATAACATTATATGCCAATCGTGTTGCTTTACCTCTCATAGAAATATTTGAAACAATTAATTCTATAAGCATAACTGTAACAATGGTTTTCGAGAATACTATAATTTTTAAACCTATCAGTATAAAATATATAATTATCAGCATTATCGTAATAATTGTAAGATCTCGAGATAGTAAAAAATCTCTATTTGCAATCAATATTTTACTTTCATTTTTATAATTATTATAAATTTTATACCACTGTGCATTTTCATATTTTCCCTTTTCCTTTTTTCCTACAGGCATATTGCTATATATCGAAGCATACTTTTTCACAATATCCGCATGTGTAAATCGGTCATCTTTATTATTTTGTTTCATTTTCGTAAAAATCGTATACCCTGATAATTTTCCTATATGAAAATATGCCACCTTTTGTTTAATATCACCCGGAATTAATGAATCTAACAAAAAAACATAAATATATATTATTGAGGATACAAGTGCTGATTCTATAAGCGTTTTCCAAATATTCAAATTACTATTAATATCTAACGTAAAAAGATTATCAAAGATACTAGAAAAATAAAGAACAAGTAATATATTCCCTATTACATAATTTTTCAATTCATTATTTCTATAATCCTTTATATCGTTCATTTTTCTCTAGCCTCATGCGTTTTTTGTTTTAAATGATCCCAAATAATGTCCATAGCTACAATCGGATTTGGATTTATTTTCCAAAAAATCCGTATCATAACTATAAGATTCTTTTTCAATATATATATCGACATAACCATCAGAACAATTAAACACTATATCACCGGCTGAGTTTTGCGTAATCGTATTATATCCAGGATAATAATTCAAATATTCAGATGGTGCTTCACCGATTATTACTATATGTGGTTTTAATTTTTTAAGTACATCTTCTGGAACTTTTCCTGAGTCTCTACCATGATGCGGTGCAAATAAAATGTCAATTTCTGGCCATTCTATTTTATCTTTAACCTTTTCCAGAAAATCATGTTCTATATCTCCCATCCACATGATTTCAACACCATTTTGAATCGAATATGTAAAAATTGGAGAAATATTATTATATCCGTTTCCTTCTTTTACCTTTTCTAACGCATCTTGAAAATCCTCATCTGAAGTAATAGGCCACAAATAATTTATTCCCGCACATCCACGTTCATCGCTTGATACATTCATCCATTTTCTTCTGCATCCTTCATAAACATAATATGCTTTATCTGAATCTCTTAATTCACAATACTTTTTAAAGTTGTCTGTTTCTTCTTCTTTTATCGCTTGATTATCTACACAATAAAAGTTCACTATTCCAACTTTTTCTAAAAAAGCTTCAATTCCTTTAATATGATCTTCATCTGGGTGCGTTGATATAAAACGTGTAATTCCTTTTTTATTCGCTAATTGTTTCATTTCTTCAAAATTTGTTTCTTTATTATCATCATCTGAATAACAACAATCTATTGTTGTAAAATTATCCGAATTATGATTTATATAAAACATATCACCGTCACCAACTGAAAAAGATTTAATAACGCTCATTCATTATCCCTCCACTATTAAATAGTACAATTTTATTTTTTATGGACTATAAATTTATTTTCATCATCCCTACACTTTTTTCGAAAGCTTAGTTTTAACTGTCCTGAATAATCTTCAAAACTATCCTGCTCATAATTCTCTACATCTTCTAGTACTATTTCAAGCCATATTCTTGCATCCAGTGAATTTATTTCTACGGTTTCTCCACAAGTAATGTATCCAGATAAATCTGAATAAGGAACCATAAATCTACCTTATCCATTTATATTATTTACAAAATAAATACTTTTCATGTATTTAATTATGTGGCGGTAATCCTTTATATCTAGACGTATAAACCTCTTCAATTCGTTGCGCATACTTTTCAATTCGTAAGCTTGAGTTTATATCTGGTATAGTGTTACTAATTCTTCCAGTCACGGCATCCCACACTACAAGAGCAATTGATTCAGCCTTATGATTCTCTTCATCAACACCAAAACGTTCATTCATTCTCTCTAATGTATGAATAATTCCTTCTGCCTGACTGTCATTTAAAGCTTGTTCCGGAATAACAACTAAAAATAAAGCCAACGCATATCTAAAACGCGTATGTAATGTTGTAGCCTCAGCCGCAATATCATTAATCATATTTTGCCAATTCTTTTTTATACTCTTCGCATCATTTAGAGTTTTACTATCATATGCAATCCGAACCCCATCCGGTCTATATGCCATATCAAAATTCTGTGGACGTACTCCGCCTATAATTCTTGTATCACCGACCTCAACACAATCTGCAACAGGCGGTAATAAGGCATTTTGACTTAATGGTGCTTTCACTGGAATGCCACCAAGCATCTGTGCAATAGCATCCCCCACAATTGGATCAAGAGCCTTTCCAAAGTCCATAGCCTGCTTTCTATCAAAACAATTAGCATTTTTAGCCTTGCCAACAGTTGACGAAACAGTATCAAGCCAAGTCTTCCCCCATGGCTGAAGTAAATTCTGCGAAAATGTAATATTAGAAATTGGCTGTAACTTTGCCATGTGATTCATCTCCATTCAATAATGGATAATTATATCATACAAATATATATTTTACACCGCCTTTCTTCAAAAGTGTTTTATATCAAATTTTTTATTGTGTGATATAATCTATGTAATTCAACAATATCCATATCCAATATCGGTTCATACATAAATGAATTTACGTGAATATGTTCTGGTGTCATTATATTTACTTCATTTAGTATTTTAATTTTATCAGCATCTCCAAATTGTTTGTATCCATTAAAAAGTTCTCGAGTTTGATTCCCATTATTCTGCACAAAATTCATAAATTCCACATTTGTTCCTCTATAATTTTGTTTATTTTTTCTCCATGATAGCTGGCCTGTATAATTATGAATCTGTTGAATTATATACTCTTCCGCTTTATGTCGTATACCAATAGATAATACTATTTTATTTTCCAATTTAGTGTCAGATGTTGTAATATCGTCACATACTGAATATAACTTGCTTAAAACTACGACATCAGTTCCAACCGATGCATCAAATTGTGTTACTCCTGCGTAATGTTTATATAACGGTTCAATATCTCCAAAAGTAATTCTCCGAGAATCTTGTTTTTCATGTAATAAAGAAGTTAAGAATAAGAAATCCTCTCCTGTATGTGAAATATTTTGATCTACACCATATTCTATCAAATTCCTTACAAATGGTAGTAACGCAAAAATATCTTTTTCTTTAGGATTATTTTTCCAATTTTTGAATGGTTTGTCCTGATAATATTCTACTTCTAATTTCAATACATCATTAGAATAATCTGCAATGAGACGATTACTTCTATTAACCGATAATCTACTTGCAACTGTACGATAAAAATCAAAATTATGGGTTAAAATCAACATATAAATATTCGACACTTGAGCTAGTTCATATAAATACTCTATAATTGCATATTTATTTTTGTAATCAAATGAATCTGCAATATCATCAATAACAAGTAATGTTTCTTCCCCTGTATTTTTTATCTGCTCAATATCAAAAATAATGTTCAGTAAATAAAGTGCCCTTTTCTCCCCTTGACTGAGCGTATCTAATTTTTCAAGCTTACTTCTATCAATTGTTTTTACAGTATCTCCTTTTTTAAACGAAAATTCAACTTGTGGTACACTTTCTCCTATAATAGCACCTTTCAAATTAACAACGTTCATCATAAACGGAACCGTAAAACGTTGATTAAATATGTCTAATGCCTTTTTCCATGGCGTATCGTCAATTTCAAGTGCATCTATCGCTTCTGAGAAGTCATTATACTTATCACATAATTCTTCAAACAATATACTATTATGTCTAATATAAGATCCCCACAAACATTTCTTCAATGTCTGCAACTTATCTAATGCAAGAAATTCTATAATTTCTGGATTAGTTTCTATAATATCCTTCAATACAATTCCCTTAGAATCATTAAGCAAATTTTCTATCGCTTTATATGCTGGTGTTTGTTGAATTTTAGTTTCAATATTTGATATGTGCTGTTCTAATGCTTCTGAATTAGTAATAGCATTCTGTCCAGAAAGTATTACTTTATTTTGTTTAACAAAAAAAGCATCTTTTACTAAAGATTTTTTCAAATCCTTAAGTTTTGGCAACGTAAGATTTCCTTTTTCCAAATATTCAAATGAAGAATATATTTCATCTGAAGAAGTAATAAAATCACGTATGCCTTCTTGAAATTTCGTGTCTTTAATTTTTTTCAAAACTGTATCATCAAAAATTACGGAGTACGGAATATCACTACATTCTATTTCTGGTTCATAGGAAGCAAGTTCCATTAAATTAGAAAGAATATCTTTTTCATTAAAATCAAAATCTTTCACAATTGTTGGTTCCAGTTCGTATACAGTTTTTCCCAGAGATGTTCTTTTTATTTTAAGTCCAGAATCCTTTTCCAAAGCTTTCAGTAATTTTGTGCGAACTTTAAAAACATCTTTTAACTGTGTTTGAATATCTCCTTTTATCAACAATGAAGAAATATCTGATTCGTAAGAACTCTCATAAGATTTTACAACAAACACCTGTTTCTTTTCTATATCTTGCCCATCAATTTGCACTATCGCTGTTCCTGGCTCACCAAATATAGCATCTGAAATATTTTCCTTTTTTCCTTGCTGAATTAATTGAAAAGTTTTTGCAAATGATGTCTTCATAAGACCATTTCTTGCATATATAGAAAATGTATTGCCTTTTCCAAAATCAAATTCATGATTTAATGAGTCAATTCCAAAACAATTTGTCAACTCTATATTAAGCTTGTTCATTTAACATCCCCCATTACAACTTTTAATATTACGAAATTCTTTTTTCTTTTCTTCCAATCCGACGGTCACTTAATTTTGTCCATATATTTCTTAATGTACCAACTTCATATTTTGTTAATCCTAAGCCTTCTATAAGCAATATCTGATCTGTATAATCCAATACTTCGTCAATCCTGTCATCTCGAATTAGTTTGTCTATTTTATTAACATCTAGCTTTTCTGCATTCTTCATCGGAATTTTTAACTGACGTATTTCTCCTGGTTCAAATGTTAATACTCCACCGCCATAACTTCTTCCTGTTATTTCTGCCAATGCCAATGTAAAAGAGTTTAAAAAAGCTGCTGCTACAAACTCAGGATTAACTCCATCTAAGAAACGTACTTTATGAATTGTATCTGTGCTTACAGCCTTTACATGATTCAATATAATTCGCGGATAACGATTAACCTGTCTTAAAATAAAGGCATCTGGCTCCCAAGATTGCGGAACACAATACCAATTTTTTCTTATTCGGCATTTATATCCTTTATTATATCCTTGTTCTACACCATAATTAATGTACTCTTGTTCTGCTTTACTAAGTTCTGAAAAAGGCAAATTTTTAGGCATAAACATATATACTTTTTTCCCATTTTCAATCAATGTCTTAAAATCACGTTCTGACAAAATAACACCTTTTAATTGCTCTGTTCTCCCAATAACCATACGAGTCGAATTAGCAAGTTGATACTCATCAACTGTATTCCTGTTCAACAAAAAGAATGCATTTTCTCCGCTTACTAATCCCACATTTATTTCGAATAACTCTGTGGTAAACGGTATCTTTTCACACTCTCTTAATCGCCTAATTAATTTTATTTCCTTGTTTGTCAAATAATATTTAATCCATTTTTCTGTACTATGATTAAGTTCTTTTATTTCATAGTTGTAGAAATTATTAAGATCAAGCTCTTTTAAATCATCCAAATCACTTAATTCAATTACCTGAATTCCCTTATCCTCAGATTTTTTCTCTCCTAATAACAAAATCACTTCTTGTTGAATCTCTTCAAAAACTAATTTCTGAAAAGTAATTAATGTTAATCTGTCAAAATATCGTGCTAGAAATTCTCTCGTTTCTCCTGCGTAATTTACTTGAAATAGTTCTGCTGGAATGACCATCCCTAATCTTCCATTTTCACTTAATGCCAAACACGATAGGGCCAAAAAAGGTAACCAAATATTAGTTAATTTCGTCGGATGAAATCCATTTTCCTTCATATAGGAAAACGCAATTTCTCTCGATTTTTCATCAAAATCTTGGTAACGGATAAATGGTGGATTTCCCACAATTGCATCATAATCACTTTTTCCCGCAACCTTATCTCTATAAAATGCAAAGAAATCTTGACATTCTACATTCGTACCATATTTCATTGCTTTTCTCGCTTCATCAAGACATAATTCTACTCCTGTAATATCAGTTGTAATATCTAAATTTAAATTAAGATTTTCTATTCTTTCTACTATAGCTTTTAAAAAATTCCCATCACCACAACTGGGTTCTAATATTTTTTTTGTGTTTTTATTTATTATCCACTTACAAATAAATTCCGTAATAGCCTGTGGGGTATAATATCCCCCACGCAGCTTATCAAAACTTTTTTTACTCTTCATCTAAATCCTCTCGTCTACAATTCTCAGCTCCATATAATTTTGAAATTAACCCATCCAATTTCTTCTCCTCTATTTGAATTAATCTCTTATATGTTTCTTTTTGAGGTTTTGTCTGTTGTTGATCCCTCTTATTTTTTAATTCCATAAGGTTCTTAACCGTATCGACTATCGCATCATGGATTTTCACTTCATTTGAATCATCAAAGTTTATTCTATAGATTGGTAACTGCGCAACAAATTGTTTTCCATGTGAATAATAGTCACCTCGAAACTTACTTGCTTTGCTCTTTACAACCATTTCTATCATCCAATAATTTAGTACTGCCTGAATGTAAAACAATGATTCTTTTGTATCTTCTTTCTTTTCTAATCCATAGAATGGCCCATTTCCTCCACCGGTAAAACAAATTGTTCTAGTATCATATACATAATTTCCCTGAGTTGCCAAAACTGACCAAACTAAATGTTCACCTTTTACAAATCTCTTTAAACTTTGGCTTCTACCAAATTGATACCAATTATTCTCTGACATGTTATTGATGCTCCGCTTACACAGCTCTTCTTTAAAGGATTCAAAATATTTCAATGTCTTAGGGAATAATTGTTTCATTTCATCTATTGAATATAATACCTGTTTCTTTCCCTTCTGATAATACGGAAAAATAATTCTTCTATTTTCCTCAATTTTTGCATATTTTTCTAATTGCATATCATAAATACACGGTTTAGTAATTGCAGCTTCAATTTCTTGTTTTCTTCCGTTGCAATCAATAAATTTTATAATCCCTTTTTCCTCTGATTTTGGTTCAATAATATATATTGGATCTGCACTTGTTTGCAAACCTACAAAAATATCAGCTAATGAATCTAACGACTGACATTTCCCTTTCTTCTTTTCCAAAGTTCGCACTATTTCATTGGATAAAAAAGTCCAAGGTGCTGCACTAAGATACTCGATAGGATATTCTTTCATTTCAGCTGATTCTGTTGCATAAAATTTATTAATATCTTTAACAAAACCAATCTCAAATGTCTTCCTCTCATTTTTTTCAACAAAAAATAAGCACGTATACGTACTTCTTCCCTTAAAAACCTGTTCTGTTCCAAAGTGAATTATTTGTTTAACACATTTTTTCTCTGATAACAATTTTCGTAAAGAAGCACCAGACTTGATAAGCATAAATTTATGCGGAATAATATATCCCATTTTCCCTTTTGGTTTCAATAATTGCAGTCCTTTTTCCATAAATAAAAAATATTTATCCAATAAATCTGATTTTGCCGTTTCATATTTTGAAACTTCAGATTTATAATATTCATATTCATTTTCAGAAAAATGCACCATATTCTGAACCCGAATATATGGAGGATTTCCTACAATTGCATCGAATTTTTCTCCTTCAAATTCGTTTTCCCAATTGAATATTTTAATTTTTTCAACCATTTCCGGATCATTCAATATATTAGAGTTAAACTCTATGTATTTTTCGTCTACAAGACTATTGCCATTTTTAATATTGTTATCTAAACTAGGTAAAATCCGACAGTTATTGTTTTTTACAAAACTTTCCATTTCATATAGAGAGCTATCTTCTATAAGTTTTATAAGCAAACTAAACTTAGCAACTTCTACCGCCAAAATGTCAATATCTACTCCCCATATATTATTCTGTAAAATCTCTCTCTTTTTTTCATATGACAACTTAAAGTTATTTCCTACATCACTAATAAGTAATCCTTTTTGTATCGCCATATCTAAACAATTTTTCATATAATATTCAATATAACGATTTATAATAAATTCATATGCAGAAAGCAAAAAGTTTCCGGAACCACAGCAAATATCTGCTATTCTATAGCTATCCCATTCCGTAAATTTTTCATCAGAAAATAATGGTGTCAATGTGGTTTTCACAATAATATCTGCAATATTTTTAGGCGTATTTACTACGCCCTGAGAATCCACAATCTCTGGTTTTCTTTCTGCAACCACAATTCCATCTTTAATTACTATTTCTTCTTCCAAAAATAATTCATAAATTTGACCGATAATAAATGGATCAACTATGCTAAACTCGTAGCAACTATTTGGATAATACAATTCTTTAAAAATATCCACAAGTATACTATCAGATATTTCAAATTGTTCCCCATCAATCAGTTCAAATAAACCAGAATCATACTTTTTATCTGCCGCTGTAAATACCTTTTTCAGCTCTGCATATGTACCTATATTTTTAAGGCTTTCATATTTTTCTAATTCCCTATCTTCACATATTCTCAAAAATACAATTCGGTTAATCAATTTCTGAACAAAAATGTTTAATGTTTCCTGATTAATCGTAGAATTATTTTTAACAATATCCTCGCTTAATACCAATCTCCATTCTTTTATTTGTGATAAAAAATATTTATCAAATGGTTCTTTCTTTAATGAACTAGATATATTTTCAAAGGTTTTTTCAAAGGCTCCTGAAACTACAGTCTCATATGAAAGCAATCTAGATATCTCATCAAATTTATCTACATATTCTGTAAAATGGAAATGAGCAACTTGCGCAACTGAAGGTTTATCATTCTCATTCGGTCTTACTGATGTATCATAGATAACCAAATCCGTAAAATTCGATAATACAGATATTTCAAGATTTCCATTCCAACCATATCGTCTAGTTTGAAATGCCGCCTCTTTACTTGCCATAATATCTACATTAGGTTTTTTAGTTTCTAAAAAAAAGTATGGTGTAGATCCTACATGAAATTCATAATCAGGCTTCTTTTTTACTTGTTTACCATTTTCTTCTACAAAAACCGATGCTTCATGTTTTACTTCTCTTAAATGTTGCGGCAAATTCTTTTTGTTTTGCACATCCCATCCTAATATTTCAAAAAATGGATTCACAAAATCATTACGAACTTCTGTCTCATTGTAATCTGGTCTGTTGTATTGTTTAAAGTGTTTCTGATAAGCTTCTACAAGTTTAAGTAATTTATCGTTTTCCATCCTTTTCCTCCCCTACTTTTTTCTCTTTAAAAGTGTCAATTTCAACCAAATCACCAATATCACAATTAAATTCATTACATATCTTTTCTAAAACTGTCAAAGTTACTGCTTCCCCATTTGTCATTTTAGCAATTGTTCCACTGCTAATCCCTGTTCTTCGTTTTAAATCCCCTTTTTTCATTCCATTATCAATTAGAATTTTCCACAGTCCATTATATGAAATTGCCATCTTTTACCTCTCTCTTTATCTTTCGAATATACGTTCTGTTTAGTATAACATTATTTCTTTCCTCCGTCAACAATGCGTCCATAAAAATAGATGTTATATCTATTTTTATAGATATAACATCTATTTTTTTATATTTCTGAATTAAGTGCTATCTCTTTAAATCTAATTGATTATAATCTCATGAATCACAATCTCCTCCGCACATGCCCGGATATTATTCATTTTCCCAACCCATGCCATCT